>Ga0075522_10003988_pt1 | contig 10650 bp, 9 predicted proteins | sample NGEPerA_FD_74796 | JGI IMG/M metagenome (GOLD analysis project Ga0075522, IMG submission 74796) | Arctic peat soil microbial communities from the Barrow Environmental Observatory site, Barrow, Alaska, USA - NGEE PermafrostL2-A | ecosystem: Environmental > Terrestrial > Soil > Wetlands > Peat ...
GGCGGCCACGGCGACGATCGGCTTGTTCAGCGTGAGGCCCCCCGTCGAACCGTGGAAGCCGGCGTCGCCGAAGGCGAACACCCCGCCGTCGGAGGCCACCAGCCAGTAGCCCTGGCTGTCAGGTGTGCTGGCCATGCCCACGATCGGCTTGTTCAGCGTGAGGCCCCCCGTCGAACCGTGGAAGCCGGCGTCGCCGAAGGCGAACACCCCGCCGTCGGAGGCCACCAGCCAGTAGCCGAGCCCGGTGGAGGTGGGGGCCATGCCCACGATGGGCTTGTTGAGCGTGAGGTTCCCGGTGGAGCCGTAGAACTGGGCGCTCCCGAAGGAGAAGATGCCTCCATCACTGGCGACCATCCAGTAACCCTCGAGGAAGGGGTCCTCGGCACCACCCACGATGGGCTTGTTGAGGGCCTGGCCACCCATCGACCCGTAGAACTGGGACTGGCCGAAATTGAACACACCGCCGTCCGATGCGATGAGCGCGTAGCCGGGCCCGAGGGGATACGCCCTCGGAGCGGCGGGGACGGCGGTGGCGGCGGTAGCAGAAAGGACCAGAGCCCCGATCAGCGAAGCGGCAATTGTGGTCGCAGCGGTGAGGACGGCCCCAACCCCCCCAACCCGCCGAACGCGCCCGCCTGGGGTTGTTGATCTGTTGGTAGTCACGAAGACTCCCCTTCATCGTTCCTTCGCCGGAGGTAGATCACACGGTCCACCGTATAACCCATCCTGTGTCTACCATGCGGTCGGTCCGACCACAACGAGGACGGCGCAAAGGCGCCGGGCTGATCGGCGCCATTGGGGGCGCGACGGGTGCAGTATGGCTAAGGTCTCTAGTAGTCATCGTGGCTCGGTCGGCGGGAACGACCGGAACGACCCGAGTTCGGGTCCAAGGTCAGGGAGAAACGCTATGAGACGATTCGCAGTGCGACTCGCTGGATGTGCGGTGGCCGTGGCGATTGCCACCCCCGCCCTGCTCGTCACGGGAGGCGCGCTCGGTGTGGTGGCCGCTGGGGCGGCAGTGACGTGCCCGGCCGGGCAGCCCACCGGGGCGGCCCCGGGACAGGCCTCGTCGCCCACTCCCGGGCGGCCGACGACCTACCCGCTCGGTCAGTGCCAGCTGCTGCTGTCCACCGGGGTCATCCCGGCCGGCGGCACGGTGACGGTCACCGGTAGCGGGTTCGGGTCCTTCGCCCGGGTGAGTCTGTCCCTCGGGGGCAGGGTGGTGGGCTCGGCGACCGCCGATGCCAACGGCTCGTTCACGGCCGGCGCAGTGATCCCGTCGTCGACTCCCTCGGGAACCTACGTGATGACGGCCAGCGGGGGCGGCCAGACGCTCACCTCCCAACTGGTGGTGACCGGCAACGGGTCCGGCAGTAGTGCAGGGGTGGCACCAGCGGTGGCCGTCGGGACTGCGTCGTCAGGATCGTCGGGCGGTGGCGGGTCCGGGAGCTCCGGGACGTCGGGGACGGGTTCGGCCGGTCCGAGTGGTGGATCGGCGACCGGCTCCGGTTCGAGCGGTTCGACCAGCGGGAGCGGAAGCACCCCCGCAGCGAGCCCGAGCCCTGTAGCGGCACCGGCGATGGTGGCCAACCATGCCCAACCCGGATCACCACTGGCGTGGGCGGGGCTGGCCGCACTGGTGTTGCTGGCGCTGGCCGGTGGGTTGTTCCTCATCCTGCGCGCACGGCGCTCGGGCACGACTGTCGGTTGAACCTCGCTCACCAGGGTGGCCCGTGCACCGGGCACCACCCGGTGAGCGGGACGACTCCTGGGGAATGACGACATGACCAATCTGCGCTCGGTGGGGCGCCCGACGGGCACGGTCACGATCGCCGGCCAGGGCCATGTGGGGCTGCCCAAGATCTCGGACGAACGACGTGCCGTGATCGAAGACGGATCCGGGCCTTGGAGATCGCCACCTGGGAGGGCAGTTCGTGGCCTTCAGCATCGTCGGAGGACCACGGCAGACCCTCAGTCAGACTCCGCGCGGCACTTCCTCGAAGCCAGGGGTCCCGAGGGAGGACGGCGTCATTGCCAGCACGCAGAGGGGCAGGCAGCTTTCGGACCACTGTTCCCGGCGTCCGGTCGCCTCTGTAGCCTCATCGATCAACCACCGTGGGAACGTCGCCCTCAGAACCCCCGACGCCACACTGTCGGAAAGACGTTGTCCCTAGGTGAACCGCACCTGTCCGGCCCGTGGCAAACTAGCGAAATTGCCATTCCGGTAGATCCACGTTGTTCGTAGTCGGCTCAACCAGGATGGACGCGCTGACCACCAATTCAATTGGCCCCGGGGGCCGATCACGCGTACCGTCTTCTGTTGCAGAGCGCACTCTGGCGGGCGGCACCAATGGATTGGAGAGTGAGCATTGACGTCAGTACCGAAGGATTCGCGAATTTTCGTCGCAGGCCATGCCGGCCTGGTGGGATCTGCTGTGCTCCGAAAGCTCGAGGCCGAGGGCTACACAACTCTCCTTGTCGCTCGACGCGACCAACTCGACCTGCGCGACCAGGCGGCGGTCAACTACTGGTTCCGGGCCAACCGGCCCGAGTACGTGTACCTGGTGGCAGGCACGGTCGGTGGCATTATGGCCAACTCCACCCGGCCGGCGGAGTTCCTCTACGACAACATGATGATCCACGCCACCGTGGTTCACGCGTCGCATCTCTACGACGTAACGAAGCTGTTGTACCTGGGCAGCTCGTGCATCTACCCCCGCCACGCCACCCAGCCGATTACCGAGGATCAGCTACTCACGGGCCCGTTGGAGCCGACTAATGAAGCCTACGCCCTGGCGAAGATCGCCGGCATCAAACTGTGCTCGTCGTACCGCGCGCAGTACGGCTGCAACTTCATCTCGGCTATGCCGACCAACCTGTATGGGCCGAATGACAACTTCGACCTCAACAGCAGCCACGTCCTGCCTGCTCTGATCCGCAAGTTCCACGAAGCGAGGGTCAATTCGGCGACTCAGGTCGAGATCTGGGGGACAGGCAGCGCCATGCGCGAGTTCCTGCACGTCGACGACCTCGCCGATGCATGCCTATTTCTCATGGAGCATTACGACGAGGAAAGCCACATCAACGTCGGCACCGGCGAGGATTGCAGCATCCGGGCGCTCGCAGAGCTCGTCCGCGACATCGTGTACCCCGCAGCCGAGCTGGCGTTCGATACGAGCAAGCCCGACGGCACGCCCCGCAAGGTGCTCGACGTCTCCAAGCTCCGCTCGCTCGGCTGGTCGCCCACGATCAGCCTGGAGGACGGCATCCCCTCGACGTACCAGTGGTTCCTCGACGCATTGCAGACCGACGAGGTGCGAGGACGAGAAGCGGTCCCCGCCACGGCGTGACCAACGCTCTGATCACCGAGGTGATCTCGGTCGAATCAGGACCTCAGCCCCTAGTGGATCCCCCTCGGTTGGGGGCGCACATTCTGAAGATGAACGGCGGATGATCGGAATCGTGAAGCATGTGCATGCTGGAGATGAGATTCCGGTCAAGGCTCCGGGCGTCGAGGGATCTGATCGTCGCTGCCTGGTGATGAGTGTTCTTGGCGCAGAAGGAGGTCCCCCGTACGTCGTCCTCTGGCCACACAGCGGATGCGAGAAGAGCTTCTTTCCTGGATCCAACGCCTTCGTCACGAGGCGAGGGTTCGACTTCCTTGACCGGAGGGCACCAGTGCTGCCAACGGTACTTTCCGACGTAACGGTGGATTACCGGTCGGTGGCCAGTTTGGAGTGCCACGCTCTCGATCATCGGAAGCGATCTCAATGATTCATGAGCGGGGATCCGGAAGTTCGCTCCCGGCACCTGGGCGGCAGCCGGTGGCCCCCGGCCAACCTGAAGCCGGCGGAAGTGCGATCCGCTACGCCAATGGCCCGACGAAGCGGGCCTTCGGCCTGTTGGCCGGCGTGGCGTTGAGCATCGTGACCGCACCGGCAATTGTGTTACTCGCCGTCGGTTCGGCCGTGAGCTTTCGGGCGTGGCCCCTCTTCGTGCAGAAGCGCCTCGGCCGGGGCGGCCGCCTCTTCAATTTCGTGAAGCTGCGCTCGCTGCCGATCGACACCCCGACCGACGCTGACAAGTACACCATTGCCACCACCACCACCACCCGGTGGGGCAGCTTTCTACGCGCCTCGCACCTCGACGAGTTGCCCCAGTGCTGGTTGGTGCTCACGGGCCGCATGAGTCTGGTCGGCCCCCGGCCCGAGATGCCCGCCTTGGCGGCTACGTTCGACGCCTCCTTCATGGAGGAACGCCTGGCGGTGCGTCCCGGTATCACCGGCCCGTGGCAGGTGAGCACGGCGTCGGCGGGGCTGATCGGCGAAGCGCCCGAGCTCGATCGCATCTACCTGGCCCACGCCGGGCCGAGGCTCGACGCCTGGGTCTTGCTTCGCACCATCGGCGGGCTGGTCGGTTTGCGGCCATTACCCCTCGAGCGCTTCCCCGGGTGGGCCGGTGCCGGCTCAGCCCCCCCTGGTGCGCCGATGCCGGATGTCGACATCGCCGCGCAGACGGCAAACAGCGGACGCCAGACGGGATCGTGGTCGTGAGCGACACCGTCGGCCTCCCTCCAGACACGAGCGGCCGCACGCCCTCGTTCACCTGCTGCTCGGTCCGCATCGACGCGCACACGCTCGAGTCGGCCGTCGACGCACTGCTGCGGTCCGATCCGCACGAGGGTCGGGCCGTGCACCTGTGCAACGCCAACACCCTGTCGTTGGCCCTACGCGACCCCGAGCTGCAGCATCGGCTCAACCAGGGCAACCTCAACCTTCCCGACGGCATGCCGCTGATCTGGGTGGGCCGGCGGCTCGGCCTCGACCACCTCGACGGACGGGTCTACGGACCCGACCTGATGCTCGCCACCATGGACCGTGGTCGCGAGCTCAGTCTGCGCCACTACCTGCACGGCTCCACTGACGAGGTGCTGACTGTACTCGAGGCCGAACTGCGGCGGCGCCTGCCCGGCGTTGACATCGTGGGGAGCGATGCGCCGCCCTTCCGCGAGCTCACCGCAGAGGAGGAGTTCGCGCTCGAGCAGCGCCTGGTCGGCCTGCGACCCGACATGGTTTGGGTGGGTCTGGGAACACCGAAGCAGGACGCCTTCGCCCACGAGTTTCGTCGCCGGGTCCCGTCGACGTTCGTGGCCGTGGGCGCGGCGTTCGACTTCATCTCCGGGGCGAAGCGCCAGGCGCCGGTGTGGATGCAGAAGCGGGGCCTCGAGTGGGCGTACCGGCTGGCCAGTGAGCCGCGACGGCTGGGGAGGCGGTACCTCGTCGGGAACGCCCGCTTCGTGGCCGGCATGGTACGCGACCGCCCGAAGGTCGAGGTGCCGTGATGCCGACCGATGGTCATCGGTGAACGTACGACAGCTGGCGAAGCGGAGCCCGCTCGCTCCTCTTGCGGCCTTCTTATTTCGGGCGCGGACAGTGATGAGATATGAGTGGCACCAGGCAAGACGATCCTGGGCGTGGCTCGTCGGCTCCCACGAGTTCACCAACTTCACCTACGAACTGACCACCGAGAACGTCGTCGAGATGGCTTGGTTCGTAGCGGCCGTGATCGGGCTCGGGTTCGACGAATCCTTCGGGTACACAACAGCGACCACGAATCCGCTGAGGGCCGAACCGTGGCGGGATCTCTCACGAAGAGTGCGCTCGTTATGACCGACAACAGGGGACGAGCGCCGGGCGACTACGCCAAGTCCAGCGGTCGCCGCTTCCTGATGTTTCGAGAGGATCCAGCTGATCATTGGGCGCCCAGAGGCGTACTCGGCGTAGCGATGCGTGTGGCGACGTAATGGTGGACGAAGAGACCCACGACCGGTCGGGCAGGGAGGTGCCCGGATGAGGGTGCTGGTGGTGCACAACCGCTACCGCTCCGCGCTTCCGTCAGGCGAGAACATGGTCGTCGATCGAGAGATCGCCATGCTTCGCGACGCTGGCGTGGAGGTCGACACCTACATCCGAGACAGCGACGAGATCGAGCACTTCGGGCCCGTGAAGCGGGCGGAACTGGCGGTGCGGCCGATCTACTCACTGGAGGACTCCAAGGCGTTCAAAGCGCGGATCCGGTCGTTCCGCCCGGACGTGGTGCATCTGCACAACCCGTACCCGTTGATCTCGCCGGCCGTGATCCGAGTGGCGAAGACCGCGGGTGTACCGGTAGTGCAGACCGTGCACAACTACCGCTTCGTCTGTGCGAACGGCCTGTACTTCCGCGACGGCCGGGTGTGCCAGGACTGCCTTGGCAAGCGGGTGCCCTGGCCGGCGGTGCGGCATAGCTGCTACCGAGGCTCGATGCCACAGAGCGCCATCATGGCGGGCTCGCTGGCCGTCCATCGCACCACCTGGCAGATGGTCGATCGTTTTCTGCCGGTGAGCGACTTCGTGGCGGAGCAGCTCGTAGCAGCGGGGGTGCCGCCGGAGAAGATCACGGTGAAGCCCAATGCCGTGCCCGACCCGGGCGAGCCGGCGCCGATCGGCGAGGGATTCCTCTTCGCCGGGCGGCTCGAAGAAGAGAAGGGCATCAAACTCCTGCTCGAGGCATGGAGCCTTTCGCGCCTGGGCAACATGACGACGCTGACCATCGTCGGCGATGGCGTGGAACGCAGCACTGTCCAGCAGGCGGCCCGCGTTGACCCGAGCATCAGCTATCTGGGATCGGTTGCCGCCGACGAAGTCGGTCAATTGCTCGACCAATGCGCCGTCCGCGTCGTACCCTCGCTCTGTTTCGAGGCCGCGCCGTTGGCGGTCATCGAGTCGTTCGCCAGGGGCCGGCCGGTCATCTCGACGGGCGTGGGCGCGAACGCCAGCGCCGTGGGTGACGAGGTGGGCTGGGTCTGTCCCACGACCGGCGCCGTCGGTCTCGCAGAAACGATCCGCCACGCGTTCGGTGATCAGAGCGGTGCACGCGTCCGGGGCATGGCAGCCCGATCGCTGTATGAGCGTTCGTATCTCCCCGGCGAGGCGACCCGATGGCTACTCGAGATCTACGACGGGCTGGAACGGGCGACGGCTTCCAGCACCGCGAACCCTTTCCTGGACGGCAACCGCCTCTACGGCGAAGACCTCGGCGACGAGGAAATCGCCAGGTGGGTCGCCGACGAGCGCGAAGCCTACGCCGATCTCGGACCGGGAGAGCTGCCGGCCGAGTCGTACGGGCGAGGGCGCTTCGACCACTTCCACGGAGTGAGCCGCCTGCCCGACGGCCGGTTCAAGAGCGTGCTCGGCCTCGGGAGCGCACAGGGTGGCGAGTTCCTGGCGATCATCGACCGCATCGACGAATTGACGATCGTCGAACCCTCACAGAAGCTGCGATCGCACCGGCTCGGTGGATTGAAGCCCCGCTACATCGACCCGAGCCCCGACGCGGCCCTCCCGTTCCCCGACGCGTCGTTCGACCTGGTGTTCTGCCTGAGCGTGCTGCACCACATCCCAAAGGTTTCGGCCCAGGTTCACGAACTGGCTCGAGTCCTGTCCCCCGGCGGGCATATGCTCGTACTTGAGCCGATCGTATCCCTCGGCGATTGGACCGGTCCACGCAAGGCGGGGCTCACCAAGCGCGAGCGCGGCATCCCTCTCTCGCTCCTTCGCTCCATGCTCACGGATGAGGGTCTGGTGGTCGAGTACGAGGCACTGTGCGACTTTCCGATCACCCGACGGCTGCCCCGTGGCTATGACTCTGTCTGGTCGGTTCGCCTCGATCGGCTGTTGTCGAAGGCCACCGCCTGGAACTACCGCTACCACCCCACGTCCGCAATTCAGAAGATCCGCCCGACTGCCTCGTACTTCGTGGTGATCAAGCCATGCTCGCCGGCGACGGCCGCCGCACGATGAGGGTGCTTCTCGTGCTCGGCTACAGCCTCCCGACCCAGCATGCACTATGGGAGGAAGCGGCGCGACAAGGCGTCGACATGCACGTGGCCCACACGGTCGATATCCCCCCGCGTGAGGGTGCCGGCCCACCGGACTTCGGGATACGACACGAGCTCGCCGGTGTCCGCACCCGCGGAGACCGGCAAACGTGGATGGGCTACCGGGGACTCAGCCCGCTCGTCAAAGACCTCCAACCCGACCTCGTTCATGTCTTGAACGAACCGTGGTCTGTGGCGGTCCTTCAGGCGATCCACGCACGAGCTCGTCATGTGGTGGCCCACGGATGCGAGAACCTCTGGGACCAGGGCAGCCCTCTCGAGGCCATGGCTCGACGCCGCTTCACCCGGCGAAATCTCAGTCAGACGAGCGGCTTTGTCTCCTGGAACTGCGAAGGAGTCGCTTGGGCCCGGCGGCGGGGGCTACCGCCGTCCAGTCGGACGCTCGTCCTCAGCGCCGAGCTCCCTCGTCTCGAACGCTTCAGCCATCCTGAACGGCGACGAGCGGCGGGCCGAGGACGATGGGGGTTCGGCCAGGAGTTCGTCGTCGGATACGTCGGGCGACTGGTCGCCGAGAAGGGAATCGACTGGCTGCTGGAATCGTGGAGAACCGCCAGCCTTCCCGATCATGCTCGTCTGGTGTTCATCGGGCAAGGTCCGATGGAAACCGCAATCCGCGCTGCCGCGACCGCCGACGCACGGATCCGACTCATGGGCCCGGTACCGTTCGAGCAGGTGCCCACGGTGATGGCCTCGCTTGACACGCTGGTTCTGCCTTCGCTGACCACGAGAGACTGGTCCGAGCAGTACGGGCGGGTGATCACCGAAGCCATGGCATCAGGCGTACCCGTGATTGCCAGCGATTCCGGCGCTATTCCCGAGGTGGTCGGAGACGCCGGGATCATCGTCAGCGAGGGATCGGTCGCAGAGTTCGCCGCGACACTCCGACGAGTGAGCCTGGATCCGGTGATCCACCGCGCGCTCGCGGAGGCCGGCTTGGCACGGGCGCAGACGGCTTTCTCGCCCGCCGTCCAGGCCGAGCGTCTCCGTGGTTTCTGGAGGGCGGTAGCAGGTGCTCAGTACCGTGACGACACTGCCGATAACGCTCGCTCGACATCGGCCGGCGAAAGGCCGTGAGCGACCCGAAGCCTTTAAACCTCTTGGCCGTCGTGGGCACCACGAGAAGCGGCTCGACACTCCTCGACATGCTGATCGCCGATCCGTTCGTCGAACTGAGTCGCCTCTCAACCGAGCTCGGGGTACCGGTCAACGAGAACCGGATCGCCGATGAGTCCGTAACGTTGGCACTGAACCATCTGGTCGGGGGGAATCCGGTTCGATTCAGGCAGGAAGTGACCATCAGGCCCGACGACCAGTGGGTGTCGGTGATGCTCCGTTCGACGAAGCTGCTCATGGGGGTCGCAACGTCGCCCTTGTTGTTGAAGTACGGCTACTCGCTCTCCGGCCCTCCAAGTAGAGCCCGCCGATGAGTCGACGAAGGCGATCTCAGATCGGCAGCCGGACAGATCCCGCCGCTCCGCTGAAGGTGCTACACGTGTTCTCCGAACTCCGGTACTCGGGGGGCGAGATCATGATGCGTGTGGCCTCGGATCTGTGGGCCGAGCATGGTGTCGAGTGTGAGATCGTGGCCGTTGCTGATGTCGTCGGCCCCTACGCCCGCACGCTCGAAGATGCCGGGTACCGCACCCACCGGCTGGCGCCCTCGGCGCCTCGACTGCTCACGTCGTTCCCCAGATTGCTCCGCGCCGTCAAGCCCGACGTCGTACACCTGCACGTCGAGCGGGCCAATTTCTGGCTCGCCCTCGAGGCGCTCGGCTCCGGTGCGCGGGTGGTGCAGACAGTGCACGGCTGCTTCCCGTTCAGTGGTGCCCTGCGGATGGAACGCACGTTTCAGCGCCGTGTACTGAGCAACCTCGGCGTCGACTACGCCGCAGTCGGCCCGAGTGTCGCCCTCAACGAGTGGCGCATCTTCCGCAACCCGACGGAGATCATCTGGAATTGGTGTGACCTCGAAACGTTCAGCCAGACCACTGACGCCGATCGCGATGCCGCTCGAAGCGCACTCGGCCTACACGGTGACGACCGGGTACTTGTCAGCATCGGCAATTGCTCGCCGGTCAAGAACCACCAGTCGATTCTCCGGGCATTGGCGACGGAAGCTATGCCATCGAACGTGGTGTACCTCCATGTCGGCGACGACAGCGACGCGACGGGCGCCGCCGAACGCAAGCTCGCGGCGAGCCTCGGACTCGGCGACCGGACCCGATTCCTGGGGACCGTAGAGGACGTGTGCCGGGTGCTCCACGCCGCTGACCTGTTCGTCATGCCGTCGCACAATGAGGGGCTGGGCATCTCGGCGGTCGAGGCCGTTGCCACCGGCACACCCACACTCGTGACTTCGGCACCCGGGCTACGCGACATCGCGGCGTTGAGCAGCGCAATCGATACAGTCGGTGCCGAGCCCGCGGCCCTCTCACAGGCGATTGCGCGCTGCCTGGTCCGCAAAGACCGCGACCAGCGATCACGGGACCTCCGTGCGACGGCCGAGCGGTGGTTCCCTCCTTCGAGGGGCGTGGCCCAGTACGCGGATTTGTACCGCCCAACCGCTCGCGCCAGCGCCGCCTCGTTCGCGTCGGTCGAGCCGGCGACGATCAGTGCCCTGCTCACCTGCCACAACCGCCGGGAGCACACGCTGGCGTGCCTGGAGAGTCTCCGTGCCGCCGCCATGCCGGGAATCACGGTCGACGTCCACC
>Ga0075522_10003991_pt1 | contig 10647 bp, 11 predicted proteins | sample NGEPerA_FD_74796 | JGI IMG/M metagenome (GOLD analysis project Ga0075522, IMG submission 74796) | Arctic peat soil microbial communities from the Barrow Environmental Observatory site, Barrow, Alaska, USA - NGEE PermafrostL2-A | ecosystem: Environmental > Terrestrial > Soil > Wetlands > Peat ...
TCGGTCACCGTGTCCATGGCGGAGGACAGCACCGGCAGGCCGAGCCGTATATTGCGTGTCAGGGTGGTGGAGAGGTCGACTTCGCGGGGCAGTACGTCGGAGCGCGCGGGAACGAGCAGGACGTCATCGAAGGTCAGCGCCTCTTCGAGAATTCGCATTGCGCCTCGGGGGCCACGAGAAGAAGCGCACCATTGTACGGCGTTGCGTGCGTTTACGGTAGACTTTGGCGCCACGCCCGAGAGCTGAGCATTCGATGAAGACGCGCCTTGCCGCCGACCGCGGTACCACCAGCCTTCTGCCGGGCTCCAGCGCCGAGCCGCCGGCGCGGGCCGTCTATTCCGTCTCGCGCCTGAACCGCGAGGTGCGCACATTGCTTGAGTCGGGGCTGGGCGCAATCTGGGTGCAGGGCGAAATCTCGAACCTGGCGCGCCCGTCGTCGGGCCATTGGTACTTCTCGCTCAAGGATCGCGACGCGCAGCTGCGCTGTGCCATGTTCCGCCAGCGTAACGCGCTGTCGCGCTTTGCTCCCAGGGAGGGTCAGCTGGTGCTCGCCTATGGGCGCGTGAGTCTGTACGAGCCGCGCGGCGACTACCAGCTGCTGGTCGAGCTGATGGAGGATGCCGGAACAGGCGCACTGCAGCGCGCCTTCGATGAGCTCAAAGCTCGACTGGCTGCCGAAGGCCTGTTCGCGCCGGAGCGCAAGCGCGCGCTGCCGAGCGCGCCACGACGTATCGGCGTCATCACCTCGCCAACCGGCGCGGCAATACGCGACATCCTGCACATCCTGTCGCGGCGCTTTCCGGCAGCGGACGTGCTCATTTATCCCGCGCCCGTGCAGGGCGCGGCGGCCGCCGCGGCGCTGATCGCGGCGGTCGAACTGGCGGGGACGCGAGCTGAATGCGACGTGCTGATCCTGTCGCGCGGCGGCGGATCACTCGAGGATCTCTGGGCGTTCAACGATGAGCGGCTGGCGCGCGCCATCCTGCGCTGCCCCATCCCGCTGGTCACCGGCATCGGCCACGAGATCGATTTCACCATCGCCGATTTCGTGGCCGATCTGCGCGCGCCGACGCCTTCGGCGGCCGCACAGTCAGTGGTACCGGATGCCGGCGTGTGGCTGCAGCATCTGGCGCAGCTGGCGGCGCGCTTTGCCGCCGCCGGCCGGCGCACCCTGCGCAGCGAGCAGGCGCGCCTGGATGCGCTCGTGCGGCGTTTGCAGCAGGCGCATCCCGGTGCACGCCTGTTGCAGCACAGCCAGCGTCTCGACCAGCTCGAAGCGCGGCTGCGGCTGGCACTGCGCTCGCGACTGGCGGCCGGCGCTGCCCGGCTTGAAAGTGCCGCCCGGGCTTTGCAGGCGGTCAGTCCGCTGGCCACGCTCGGACGCGGCTTCGCGGTGGTCACCCGCAGCGCCGACGGCTCGCTGGTCACCGCCGCTGAACAGCTCGCGGTCGGCGAGACCTTCGATGCGCGCCTGGCCCACGGCAGTGTGCGCGCGGCAGTGCTTGAGCGGCGTTCATGAAGTGCGGCGCACCGTTTGTTATCGCGGTTCTGGCATTGGCGACTTTGCCCGCTCGCGGCGCCACCGCGTTGCCGCAGGCCAGTCTGGTGCCCGGCGGCGTCGCCGTGCTGGCCATTCCGAAAGATGGCGCTGACACTTCAGCCGCGCCCGGCGTCAGCTACGATGGCAGGCGCGTCATGGTGCTCAGGGCGGGCGATCATTGGATCGCGATCGTGGGCATCCCGCTGAGTGCGCAACCCGGTCCCGCCACGATTGCCATCCGGCAAGGCGCCGCCGGCGCCGCGCGCAGCTTGAGCTTTGATATTGCGCCAAAGCAGTACCAGGAACAGCGGCTCACGGTGCCGGCCGCCAAGGTCGATCTATCCAAGGCCGATCTGGATCGCTATACGCGCGAGGCCGCACGACTGCACGCCGCGCTGGCAACCTTTGCCGAGCACACCCCCGCGACTCTGCAGTTGCTGCCACCCGTGGACGGCGTGCGCACGAGTTCCTTCGGCCGGCGCCGCGTGTTCAACAACGAAGCGCGCGCGCCGCACTCGGGCATGGACATTGCCGCGACCACCGGTACGCCCATTCGTGCCGCTGCCGACGGCAAGGTCATCGACACCGGCAATTATTTCTTCAATGGCAATAGCGTGCTGATCGATCACGGCGAAGGCCTGATTACCATGTACTGCCATCTGTCGGCCATCGATGTGCAGATCGGCCAGTCGGTGCGCACGGGCGCGATCATCGGCAAGGTCGGTGCTACCGGCCGCGTGACCGGTCCGCATCTGCACTTTGGGGTCGCGCTCAACCACGATTTCGTCGACCCGGCATTATTCCTGCCCGCTTCGGCCGCGCTCGCTTCCCCGCCCTGAGGCGATTGTAGGGGTTGGCGTCGGTACGAAACTCGATCGCCACCGGCGTCGCAAACAGATCGAATGCGTCGCGATACACATTGGCAAGATAGCGGCGATACGCCTCGGGCACCGAGGTGGTCTGATTGCCGTGGATCACGATGCGCGGCGGATTGCGCCCGCCCTGGTGCGCGTAACGCAGCTTGATGCGGCGGCCGCGCACCAATGGCGGCTGGTGCGCCTCCAGTGCGCGCTCCAGCGTGCGCGTGAGCGCCGGGGTCGGCATGGCGCGCATGGCGGCGTCGTAGCCGCGGATGGCATCGCGCGCCAGCTCACCGACACCGGTGCCGTGACGGGCCGAGATGAAATGCAGCGGCGCGAACGGCACGAAATCCAGTTTCAGCGACAGCTGCCGGCGAATGTCCTCGCGTTGTTCGCTGGGGATGCCGTCCCACTTGTTGATTGCAATCAGCAGTACGCGGCCGCGCTCGAGCGCCTGGCCCAGCACACTGGCATCCTGCTCACCGACGGTATCGTGCGCATCGAGCATCATGATCACCACGTGCGCCCCGGCGATGGCCTGCAGGGTCTTGGCAACGCTGGCGCGCTCGACCGCATCCTCGACGCGCGCGCGGCGACGCACGCCGGCGGTATCGACCAGGACGAATTCGCGGCCGTCGCGCTCGAACGGCACCAGAATACTGTCGCGCGTGGTACCGGGCAGTTCGCTGGCGATCACGCGCTCCTCGCCGATCAGGCGGTTGACCAGCGTCGACTTGCCGACGTTGGGGCGGCCGATGACCGCCACCCGAATCGCACCCGGCTCCTCGGCCTCCGGCGTCTGCGGTTCCAGCCCGATCAATGCGGCATCGATGAGTTCGAGCAGACCCTGGCCATGACCGGCCGCAATGGCCAGTGGCGCGCCCAGGCCCAAAGTATGAAAATCGGCCGCGACCAGGTCCGACTCCAGGCCTTCGGCCTTGTTGAGCGCGAGCACCACGTGCTTGCCGGTGCGGCGCAGCTCGCGCGCGATGAACTGGTCCTGCGCGGTCAGCCCGGCACGGGCGTCGGCCACCAGGATGATCCGATCCGCCTCCGCCACCGCCTTTTCGGTCTGAATGCGCATCTGCGCATCCAGGCCCTTGGGATGCTCGATCAGTCCGCCGGTGTCGATCAGCACGCACGGCGCGCTGCCGACGCGCGAATAGCCGTATTGGCGATCGCGTGTAACGCCGGGGACGTCGGCGACAATCGCGGCGTGGGTGCGCGTCAGCGCATTGAACAAGGTCGACTTGCCGACATTAGGCCGGCCGACTATGGCGACGATCGGAAGCATCGGCGATCAGACCGCGTTCAACCGCCGGTCGTCGCCTCGAACTCGGGCGCACGCAAAGCGCCGAGTTGGCCGTCATCGCCGAACACCAGCAGCAGATCGCCGGCGACCACCATGGGCGTGTTGATACGGTGCTTGCCGACCGAATGGCGCGCCAACTCCGCACCGCTGGCCGCATCGAGCCAATGCACAATCCCACCCAGGTCCGCGACCACCACGCGGCCGCGGTAAACCACCGGCGCCGACAGCTGCCGGCGTTCAAGGGTTTTCAGCCGCCACTGCTCCGCGCCGGTGCGGCGATCCAGCCGCACCACATCGCCCTCTGCGGTCGCGACGTACACCCCATTGCCATCCACCGCCAGCCCGCGAAAGCTCGATAGATCGCGCGCCCATATGATCTGTCCGGTCTCGCGCGTCAGGCGCGCAACGCGGCCCTGGTATGCCACCGCAAACAGATCATCGCCGTCGGACACAACCGTGGCATCGACATCGATCAGGCGCTGCAACTCGCTACTGCCGTGCGACTGTCCCACCGCGGCATCCCAGGCAGTGGTGCCAGTGACGGTGGTAACGGCCAACACGCGCCCGTTATCGAAGCCGCACAGCGCCAGGTCTCCCACCACAGTCGGCCGGCTGGTGCCGCGCAACGACAGCCTGGGTACCTGCTGATCCACTACCCAGTTCTCGCTGCCGTCCTGTGCCGACAGGCCATGCAGTTTGCCGTCCACGCCGCGCACCACCACCAGCCCATTGCCGATGGCGGCCGGCGAAAGAATCTCGGAATTGATGCGTACACGCCAGCGCGGGGAACCGTCCTTTTGCGACCACGCGATCACATCGCCCTTGGAGCTGCCCAGGATCAGCAGGCCATCGCCGGCCGCGGGTCCGGCCGATAACGGCGCGCGCAATTTGTGCTGCCACAGCAGCTTGCCAGTGCCCAGCTGGTAGGCAAGCACCTCGCCCTTGTAACTGGCGGCAAAAACGGACTGCCCGTCCACGGCGACGCCCAGTCCGAGGCGCAGGATCGGCCGCTCGCCGCCCACCTTGGTACTCCAGATGGTTTTGATGTCGATGCGATTGACCAACGGCACCAGCACGGCGGGCTTGTCGGCCTTCTTGGTGCACGCGGCCAGCAGCGCTGTAGCGCACACAGCCAGGCACAAACTTCGCTTGATGGTATTCACGAGCGAGCCAGTTCGCCGATCTTCAGATCCAGCAGCTCCGGATCGACGGTTTCGCCACCGTTGGCGCGCGCGGAGCGGTATTGCTTGAGTGCGCCTGCACGGTCGCCCTTGGCCAGCAACGCATCGCCGCGCAACTCCGCGTAGCGCGCAGCAAAAGTGCCGGCGTCGACCGCATCGACGGTCTTGATGGCCTCATCGGGCTTGCCCTGGGCGATCTGAACCCGCGCCAGCCGCAGCCGCGCAATCAACGCCAGTCCAGGGTCAGCGGTGCTCTGCAGCACGTGCGTCAGTCGCGCCGCGGCCTGATCCAGCTGCTGGTTCTCGGCCTGCACGCGCGCCGCCGCCAGATCCGCCTGGTCGCCATAGGCCGTGCCGCTGAAATGCTCGACCAGATCGTCCGCAATCTTCATGCCGCCATTGAGGTCGTTGCGGCTGAAGGCCTCCAGTGCCTGGTTGTAGCGCGCCGCCGCCGCGAGCGAATGCTGCTCGCTGCGCGCCTGCCAGTAGTGCCAGCCGCCGAAGCCGGCGGCCACCACCGCGACCGCGGCCAGCATCCACGGCCCCTGCTCGCGCAGGCCGGCCAGCAGCCGCTCCCACTGCTCTTTTTCGCTCAGATACTCTTCCACGAAATCCCACTCCTCAGTTCGACAGCAGCGAGGCGATACGTTCGGACAGCTGCTCCAATGGACAGTCGATCTGACCGCCCTCATGGCGCAAAGGTTTCACCGCGGCCACGCCGCGCGCGAGTTCCTCATCCCCAAGGATCAGGGCCAGCTTTGCGCCGCTGCGGTCGGCACGGCGAAATTGCGTCTTGAAGTTCCCGCCGCCCAGATTGAGCAGTACTCCACGGCCCGGCAAGGCATCGCGCAACCGCTCGGCCAGACTCAGCGCCGCCTGTTCGGCGTGCTCCCCGCTCGCCACCAGGTAGATATCCGCTGCCTTGGCCGCTGGCACGCTACCGGCCTGCAGCAATAGCGCCACGACCCGCTCCACGCCCAGGGCAAAGCCGATGGCCGGCGTCGGCTCGCCGCCGAGCTGCGCAATCAGGCCATCGTATCGCCCCCCGGAGCAGACCGCGTCCTGCGCACCGAGCGCATCCGTAACCCACTCAAAGACCGTGCGCGAATAGTAATCCAGTCCGCGCACCAGCCGTGGATTGACTTCATAGGCGATGCCCATGGCCTCGAGCGAGCCGCGCAGGGCGGCGAAGTGCAGCCGCGATTCCTCATCCAGGTGCTCGCTCAGCAGGGGCGCGGCTTCGATCAATGAGCGCATCTCGGGGTTCTTGCTGTCCAGGATGCGCAGCGGATTGCCTACCAGCCGTCGCCGGCTGTCCTCGTCGAGCCGGCCCTCGTGCGCGCGCAGGTACTCGAGCAGGCGCTGGCGATACAGCTGGCGCGAGGCCGGCGTGCCGAGCGAGTTGATCGTCAGGCGAACGCTGCGGAGCTTCAGTTCGCGCCACAACCGCGCGCTGAGGCCTATCAGCTCGGCGTCGACGTCAGGCCCGGGAAATCCCAGCGCCTCCACATCGAGCTGGTAAAACTGCCGGTAACGTCCCTTCTGCGGGCGTTCATGCCGGAACATGGCGCCGCTGCACCAGAGCTTATGGCGCTGACCGCGCAGCATTCCATTGGAGATCGCGGCGCGCACGATGCCGGCCGTAGCCTCCGGCCGCAGCGTCAGGCTGTCGCCTCCGAGGTCCTGGAAGGTATACATCTCCTTCTCGACGATATCGGTGAACTCTCCGATCGAGCGCTTGAAGAGCTCGGTGTGCTCGAGCATCGGCACCCGTATTTCCTCGTAGCCATAGGCCTCGAAGACGCCGCGCGCGATGCGCTCAAGGTGCTGCCAGGCGGCAATGTCCTGCGGCAATACATCGTTCATGCCGCGTACCGGCTGAATCGGATTGGTCAAGAAGCCTCCTCAGGGCCGCTGCGAGTGCGAGTGCGAGCGCGGCGGCGGCGGCGGGGCCGAAGCAGCGGCAGCCGCGCTGTCGAACAGCCGGCCATTGCCATCGGCGGACGAATTCGCCGCCGTGCCTGCGGTCGCGGTGTCACCGCGCGCGAGCGGATTGGTAGTCGTTTGCCAGCTGTCCTGTCCCAATTTGAGACCCAGACCGGCATCACTCGCAGGGACGGGACTGGGGCCGGGCACGGGTCCGGCGGCACCCGGGCGCGAGGCGTGCGGGACGTGCATGGCCCACCATACCAACGCTGCCATCACCAGTATCACAGCGCCGATCGCCACCGTGCCGGGCCGCAGTGCCCCGGCGCGCGCCGCGCCGTTCTGCAGCGGCGTCGCCGTTCGCTTCAGATCCGGCATTCGCCTGGGCGGATTGGCCTGCGTGTAGGCGGCTTCCACTTCGTTGACCGGCAGGCCCAGCAACTCGGCATAGCGGCGCAGATGACCGCGCGCATACACCACGGCCCCCAGGGCTTCGAATTGCCCCGCCTCCAGAGCCTTGACCGTGGCAACGTCCAGATGCAGCCGGTCTGCGGTCTGAACCAGGCTCCAGCCGGCCTGTTCGCGCGCGGCTGTGAGCCGCGCCCCGGCGCTCAACATCGGACTTTCCGTGTCCTGTTCGCTCATCGTCAGCCCGGATTGGCCTGACCCGCAGACAGGGAATGCGACTGCTCGGACCCCGGGAACTCCTTCGCCAGACGTTGCGCATAGCGCGCCGCGGACGGTGCGTCGTTTTGCGCGCGCGCAATACGCCAGCCCAGCAACAACAGATCGGGAGTGGCTGGATTGCTGTTCAAAAAGAAATCGAGCCGCAGGCGCGCCGCGGCATATTTCCGCTGCGCGAAATCCAGATCCGAGGCCTCATAGACCGCTGCAGCGTAGGCGGGATTGGAGCGTTGCGCACGCACCAGCATCTGCGCCGCATCGTCTTCACGATGCGCCTGCCTCAGGCACACGCCGGCATTGGTGTAGGCCACCCACGGCGAGCGGTACAAGGGATTGGCTGCTGCCTGCTCGAAATTGTGCACGCCCTCGACCGCCCGGTCATGGCTGCACAGATACACAGCGTAGCTGTTGAGCAGGTCCGGATCCTGCGGCTTGAGCGACAGGGCCGTGCGATATTCCTTGTCGGCCTCCTTGTCCTTGCCGAGCCGCTCGTCGAGCAGTCCGAGCGTGCTGTGGATATCGGCGTTGTGCGGATCCTCGATCTCGGCACGTTCCAGTTTGGTCTTGGCCAGCGCCAGATTCCCCTGCTGCAGATAGCCGACGCCCAACTGCAGATTCACCGCCGCCGCCTTGTTGCGCTGGCTCTCGCTGTAATGCGGAACCGCGTTGGTGCTCTGGCACGCCGCCAGGGCCGCAAGCACCAGTGCTGCCGTCGACATGGCAGTCGCCGTCCAGAGCAACGCACCACGGCGCGCGCTCATGCCCTGATCTCGCTACGGCTGCGTGACTGCGCTGCAGCGACGCGCTCGCCCAATCGCACTACGGTGCGATCGATCACGCGGCCAACCAGCTGCCCGCAGGCGGCATCGATGTCCTGCCCGCGCGGGCGGCGCACGGTGGCGATCAAGCCGGCCTGAATCAGCTCGTCACGGAAACGCAGAACCGTGGCGTCGCTGGAACGCCGATACGGTGTACCCGGAAACGGGTTGAACGGAATCAGATTGACCTTGGCCGGATGCCCGATCAACAGCCGCGCCAATGCCCGCGCCTGCGCCGGCGAATCGTTCACGTCCTCGAGCATCACGTATTCGAAGGTCACGCTGCGGCCGTTGCGCTCATCGATGTAGTGCCAGCAGGCCTCGAGCAGCTCGGCGATTGGATGCACGCGGTTGATCGGCACCAGCTGGCTGCGCAGCGCATCGTCCGGCGCGTGCAGCGATACCGCCAGCGCCACGTTGGTCTCCCGCGCCAGCCTATAGATCTGCGGCACCAGCCCGGAGGTGGACAACGTCACGCGCCGGCGCGAGAGATCGAAGCCGAGATCGTCGAGGAAAATGTGCAGTGCCGGGATGACGTTGCGGAAGTTCGCGAGCGGCTCGCCCATGCCCATGAGCACGACGTTGGTAATGATGCGATCGCCGGCCGGCTGGAAGCCCAGCTCGCGGTTCGCGAGCCACACCTGGCCTACGATCTCGGCCGTGCTCAGGTTGCGATTGAAACCCTGCTGCGCCGTGGAGCAGAACGAGCAGTCGAGCGCGCAGCCGACCTGCGAGGAGATGCACAGGGTGCCGCGATCGGTCTCCGGGATGTAGACCATCTCGAACGCCTGGCTGGCATCGGCGCGCAACAACCATTTGCAGGTGCCATCGCTGGCGCGCTGCACGCTCAGGATCTCGGGCAGGCCGATGTGCGCCTGGACGCCGAGCTGCGCGCGGAAGTCCCGGGCCAGATCGCTCATGTCCTCGAAGCGATCGCAACCGCGCTTATAGATCCAGTTCATGAGCTGGCGCGCGCGAAACGGCTTGGATCCGAGCCCGGCGCACCACTCCTCCAGCTGCGCGCGCGGCATACCGAGCAGATTGACTGTGGGCGAGGCCTCGTTCATGCGCGCGGATAGATCTGCGTGGTGCTGAAGAAAAATCCGATCTCCTGCGCGGCGGTATCGGTGGCATCCGAGCCGTGGATCACATTGGCCTGAACGCTCTGCGCCAGGTCCGCACGAATGCTGCCGGCAGCCGCCTTTTTAGGATCGGTGGCGCCCATGATCTCGCGATGGCGGGCGACCGCATTCTCGCCCTCGAGCACCTGCGCGATCACCGGCCCGGAAGTCATGTAGCTCACCAGTTCCTGGTAGAACGGCCGCTCCCTGTGCACCGCGTAGAACAGCTCCGCCTGCTCCCTGGAAAGCCTGAGCATACGGGCGGCGATGATCTTCAAGCCCTGGAGTTCGAAGCGGCGATAGACCTCGCCGATCAGATTGCGGGCGACGCCGTCAGGCTTGACGATGGACAGGGTGCGCTCGAGCGCCATGATGACCTCCGTGCCGAAAAATGGCCGGCAGTATAGGCGCTGCGAGGATCGCCGGGCAAACGATTCGAACGCGGAAGTGCCCGACTTTTAAGGCTTTTCAGACCGTGAAACTCTCGCCGCAGCCGCATTCGCCGCGCACGTTCGGGTTCTCGAAGCGGAAACTCTCATTGAGCCCCTGACGCACGAAATCGATGCGCGTGCCATCGATCGCCGGCAGGCTCGCGCCATCCACGAACAGCTTGATACCGCAGGATTCGAATACCAGGTCGTCCGCATGAGCTTCATCGGCGTAATCAACGACGTAGCTATACCCAGAGCAGCCCGTGGTCTTGATGCCCACGCGCAGGCCCAGTCCCCGGCCGCGGCTGGCCAGTCGGGTGCGCACGCGCTCAGCGGCGCTCTCGCTTAAGGAAATTGCCATAACAGGATTCTCCAGATGACTCATTTTACTACGCTTTTGTCACAGTTGCGTCAGCGCCGCGCGTAGTGCGTCCTCGATCACCAGCAACCGCCCGAGTTTAGCGGCCGGAACGCCCAGGCGCTGGGCCCATTCGATGGGCTCGCCCACGGCCAGGGCATCGAGCCGGCAGCCCTCCAGAGAGCGGGCCAGCCATTCGCAGGTCGCCAGGGTGTGCGGACAGCCGTAGGCACGGTAGCGCACCTCGAGCAGCCGCTGCTCGGCAATACGCAGCGTAAAGCGCACGCGCGTGCCCAGCCCCTCGCGGCCGGCCTCCCCGCCCCGGATGCCGGCGTTGGCGCCGGCCTCGCTCAGATCGCCAGCGTGATCGAGCGCCGTAAATAACTCGCGGATCCGCGGCGCCAGCTCGCTCACGG
>Ga0075522_10003992_pt1 | contig 10647 bp, 13 predicted proteins | sample NGEPerA_FD_74796 | JGI IMG/M metagenome (GOLD analysis project Ga0075522, IMG submission 74796) | Arctic peat soil microbial communities from the Barrow Environmental Observatory site, Barrow, Alaska, USA - NGEE PermafrostL2-A | ecosystem: Environmental > Terrestrial > Soil > Wetlands > Peat ...
GCTGACACACCATGTCGCCGCTGGGACGATGTATGTGCCATCCGAGCTGTGATATCTCTCGACACTTTGCATGATGGCCGTACGTGTCGCGCGTCGCTCATCGTCAGGCAGGGCGTTGATGACATGGGCGAGCGGGCCCAAGATGCGCACGAGCGTGTCCCAGAAGTCATCGAAGTCGGCGTAGCGGAATTCAAATTCGATTACCTCGAGATCGGGTTCGGCGAAGCCGGCTTGGGTGACTAACTCTCAGATTCGCGAGGGGTCTCCCATGGCGAAGATACCGGGTGTTCCTGTTACGGGGGGAGGAAGATGACCCCGCTCAACGAGCGTCATCGCGGGCATGCTGGCCCACGGATTGCGCTCCGGCGTGGTCCAAACAGCGAAGGCCAGTCGCCCGGCGTCGCGCAGAACCCGTCGCGTTTCCTTGAGCGCTGTGGCTGGATCGGCCATCAACATGTAGCCTCAGCGACAGACCACGCCGTCAACACTGTTATCGCCCAGTTCCATCTCTTCGGTATCCATGACCCGATACTCAATGTTGGTAAGGCCGCGCGCAAGGCCGTTGCGGCGCGCGACGTCGATCATCTTCGGCGAAAAGTCGCTGGCGATCACGAGGCCGCCGTCGCCTACGCATTGCGCGACCGCGATGCTGAGATCACCTGTTCCCGTCGCGATGTCGAGAAAGTTCTGGCCCGGTTGCGGATCTGCGTTCTTCACCAACCAACTGTTGACCTGGCCAGTGATGTTCATCATCCAATCGCGTCGGTCTTCCCAGCCAGTCGCCATCTCGCCCCAGGTCGCGAGGCTCTGAGCCCGAAAGGCGTCTTGATCGAAGTTCATGACTCCTCTTTCCTTCATTGTCGTGGACGGAAGCCGGTTGGATTCAATGGAATGAACTGCGGCCGTACTCCCGGCATCCTATGTGACCGACTTCGCCGATGTTTGCCTGACGCGAACTCACACGTGGCATGAGGTGGAGCAATGCAAGAGATGAGCCGCCGACCGATGGATGGGCCAGACGGTTCTTCTCCCGGTATCGGCTCCTTGATTCATGTCCGGTATAGCCCACGAGTTTGCAACGAACGCGCCGCGGTATCGACGGCTGAGTAGTAGATGATGTTCGATCGCCTAGACGGTTTGCAGTCACTCCGATACGTTGATGCATCGCACTAGAAAATAATGCGAAAGAGTCAAACCGAGAGGAAATTATTCAATTGCCTTGGCAAGGCGATTGTCGTAAACGTCAGCGAGTTCGAGCAGAGCCTTAGCTCCGTCGCCCGCGAAACACGAGCCGTGCATCACAGCCAGAGTGGCGGGGGCGAGACTAGCGAGGTTCCGAATGGTGGGCCCGGTCCGTGGTGTGATGCAGGTAGCGCCGAAAACGTCCTCAGCCAGTGAAGAGGTCTCGAGGATGTCATCGGTCGTGATGGCGGGCGGGTCGCCGAGTTGGGTGAATAGGTCGCCGCACAACAGCGTCTTCGTGGACTCATCGTACAACACCCTCGCCTCCCAACCGTGGGGAACGTGTGGCGTGTCAATGTGGCGTACGCGATGCTCTCCGAGTTGGATCACCTGACCGTCGGCGAGCGGCACCGGCGTTCGGTCTGCCAAGTCATTGAATGACACCAGACACCCGAGAGCCCCGTGAGCCACCTCGGCCCGGGGCGCGGCTGCCAGCAATAGATTCATAGCGCCGCACTCGTCGGATTCGAGGTGGCCGAAGGTGATCCAGCGAAGTCGCTCGAGTGGGGTGATTGTGGCGATGGCTTCTGCCAGGAAAGGGAACATGGCTCGGGGTCCAGTGTGGAACAGCAAAGGTTCATCATCATCGATGAAGTACTGATTGAATGTGAATCCGGTAGGTCCGATTTCCGGGACGAATGTCGAGAAACGGAATATTCGGTTGGCGATTTCGTCGATGCGAGTTTCCATTGATGTTCTCCTTGGTGTGTTGGTAGTGAGTGCGTTCAGAATGGGACGACTGTGGTGAGTAGGCCGGTTGCGGGTGCGCGGCCCGAGAGCGTGCGGCAGAATTCGACGGCGTCGAGCGATAAGCGTTCAGCTCCAAAAAGGTCGGGGTCGCGCCCGTACGTGTCACCGGCAGGACCGTAGAGCTCGAGCTCGAAGCACTTGCCATGGCGGCGCGCCCATTCCGCAACAACGTCGGCGATGATGCGACCATCGTGGGCGGTGCTGAGCTCGAGTGGTCGGTTGAGGGCGCGCGACGTGTCTACGCGGTGCATCCATAGATCGCGGAGATAGATGGTGTCGATGAGGTAACCAAATTTCCAGGTCTCGTGCACGGGTCCATCGACGGCAAAGCTCGCGTGATTGCGCATGATCGACGGAATGCGTGTGCGGCCACGGACAGTTTTGGGTGCAATGTCCGCGAATCGTTTGACGATCTGGACGGGGCTGAGGTCCATTCGTTCGCGCACCTGCACCGCGGACAGCGCGGCCTCGAGTGGTCCACCCTGTTGCTTTCGATGGGATCGAGCCCGCCGCATTTGGTGGATATTCTCGCGCATGGACGCGCCCGCTTCGCAGGCACCGAGTACGTGTAAGTACATGGCTCGGACATCCCAGGCGGGGCAGTCAGTTGCGCTCGACCACTCAGCGTCGTCGAGGGATCGAAGCAACGCGAGAGTCAACTCCAATTCATTGGCCTGAAGGCGCATTGCCTCCCGATGAGTCAGCGGTTCGATAGTTGAGATTTCGATCGTCGTCACGTGGAGATTCCTTTAAATTATGTTCGGCGAGACGTAGGTTTTCGCACGGCTCGGGTTGGTTTGCAGTGGGCGAGGAACATGTCAACTGTTTCATCGATGAGACGAGTCCAGCGATCCCCTCCAGGATCATTGGAGACCTGCTGGTCGACCAGACCGGTTATCAGCGCGGTCCACAAGTCGAGATGGCGAGCATCAGTAATACCGTTGAGAGCGAGCGTGTCTCGAAGAAGTGCCAAGGTGCGCACAGCCGGTGTGAAGGACTCTGGTGAAGGTTCAAACCCGGGAATCGTCCGCTGAAACAACAGTTGATAGTGCGCGGGAGAATTAGTGCAGAACTCGGAAAATCGTATCGCGGTCGCCTTGAGTATTTCGCGAGGGTCGTCGCTGTCGAACGGTTCGGCCATGGTTTCGGCGAACTGCGTTGCCGCTCGTCCGAACATTGCGTCGTAGATATCGTTCTTCGAGTCGAAATAGGCATACACCGTTGGCGCAGTGATTCCTGCTCGCCGGGCCAGATCCCTGAGTGACAAGCCCGCCAGACCCTCTTCGGTCACCAGCGACCAGGCCGCATCGATGATTGCTTCGTGAGCCGAGCGTCGGCGTGCCTCGCGCCAATCGGTTTTCTGAGCTTGATTAGTCATTGTTCGCAATACTTGCACAGTGTTAAAGGCACGTCAAGTACTGTTCGCGTCTTTGTCGATCTCAGTTTCCGTCATCGCACGCGTCCGAGTCATGCAACTACCCGAGCACCAGCGGGGGACTCAAGACTGGGTAGCAATGACTCTCGGCCGATAGGACTGCCAGGAACCGCAGGAGCGCAGTTCTTCTCGGATCTTCTCCCTCGACGTAACTCCAAAATGGAGACTAGGTTGTGACGCTTTGTCTCGAGCGAAGCCAGTCATCGCTCGGCTACGGTAATGAAAAATACCCATAACGCTAAGGAGTCGTACTGTCTGATTTCTTTATGTCCATTGATGGCAAATCGGTTGCGGCCAAGGAGACGTTTGGCGTCGTGAACCCCGCCTCGGGCGAAGTGTTCGAACGAGCCCCCGAGTGCTCTCGTGACCAACTCGACGCTGCCTTTACGAGCGCGCAACAGGCCTACGCGTCGTGGCGATCCGATGAAGGCGACCGGCGAAAAGCGCTGCTCGCCATCGCCGACGTGCTGATGGCCTCGGTCGGTGAAATCGCCCCGATCATCACCGCCGAACAGGGCAAGCCCCTCGCGGAAGCGAATTTCGAAGTCTTCGGAGCCGCGATCTGGTGTCAGTACTTCGCGAACCTCGAGACGGCTCCGGAGGTGATCCAGGACGACGCCTCCGCGCTGGTCCAGGTCGTGCGACGACCTCTCGGCGTCATCGCGGCCATCACCCCGTGGAACTTTCCGCTCTTACTCGCGTTCTGGAAGATCGCACCCGCGCTTTTAGCGGGCAACACGGTCGTGATCAAGCCGTCGCCATTTACCCCGCTGTCGACGCTTAAGGTCGCCGAATTGCTCCAGTCGGCGCTGCCGGCCGGCGTGCTCAACGCCGTCAGCGGCGGGGACAACCTCGGCGCTCAGATGACCTCGCACCCGGTGCCCCGAAAAATCAGTTTCACCGGATCGGTCGAGACGGGCAAGAAGGTGGCCCTCGCCGCCGCTCCGGATCTCAAGCGAGTGACCCTCGAACTCGGAGGAAACGACCCAGCGATCGTGCTCGACGACGCCGACCCTGCAGTGGTCGCCAAGGCGATCTTCACCGGCGCCTTCTCCAATAACGGTCAGATTTGCTCGGCGATCAAACGGGTGTACGTGCCCGAATCGCTTTACGACGACGTGGTCGAGGGCCTCGCGGCCTGCGCCACGGCGATCAGGGTCGGTGACGGAACCGACGAACAGAGCCAACTCGGTCCCATCAACAATCTGCCGCAGTTCGAGCGAGTCAAGGAGCTCGTCGCTGACGCGTTGAGTCACGGGGCCACCGCGGTGACCGGCGGCCAGGCCATGGACCGTCCGGGATACTTCTTCGAGCCGACCATACTCACGGGACTTTCCGACGGGATTCGTATCGTCGATGAGGAGCAGTTTGGGCCGGCACTCCCGGTCATAAAGTACAGCTCGCTCGATGACGCGATAGTGCGGGCCAACGCCACCAACTTCGGCCTCTCCGGATCGGTCTGGGGAACCGACGTCGAGCGGGCATCCGCGGTGGCGTCGCAGCTCGAATGCGGAACGGCCTGGATCAACACACACTTGGGCCTCGCACCCAGCCAACCATTCGGAGGTTGCAAGTGGAGCGGACTCGGCGTCGAAAACGGCAAGTGGGGCCTCTCGGAGTTCACTGAGGTTCAGTCCTTGTACCAGTCACGCACCACGGACGGGACGAACCCCATCATGGCGCTCCTCGTCGAGTAACGATCTATCGAAGACGTCGACGCCTTAGGCGTATTGATGAATCATGGGGATTGATCACGACGCTGCGGTCAAGTCCTAGCGACGTATCTGGGATTTTAACCAAACAGGCACTGCGATTGTTTGAGCAATCGCATTTCCCACCGCATTCAAGTGATGTTCCCTCCGGGCTTTCGACGACTATTAGATTTTGTCTCGTGGCGATGGGATCAGGGCTTGCGCGCTTAAGCGGCTATCCGTTTGAGGTGCGCTACAGCGATGGAGCACTGGTACGCGCGCGGGCCGCGGCCGATGTCGCCGCGGATGCCTATGTTTACTTCAGTCGCCTTTTTTCAGGAATCGAGCCCGACATCGCCGTCATTGTCGCCAACGAGACGGACTGGGAAAGCCGACAGCCATACGGACTGCCGTTCTTTAACGACGATGATGATCAGATCCGTCCCGGCATCGTGGTGATGCCCGCCGGAAGCGGAGACTTCTGGGTCGCGATAGGACAGGACCTGCACGAGGCGTCGCCGCGCGAGTATCCACGATTACTCGCGACGTACCCCGACGGCACAGGCGGCGTGGATCTGCAGCCATTCTTCGACCTCGTCACGATCCATGAGCTCGGCCACGCATTCGAAGTACTCGGAGATCTCAGGTTGCCGACTTTCTGGTTGGGCGAGATCTTCGCCAACCTGGCCCTCCACGCGTTCGTCGCCACGAGACGGCCGGAAAGTCTGAACACGCTCGAGATGCTCTCCACGGTGGGATCGCTTAGTCCACGCCTCGACGCTCGAATGCGCTCCCAGGGTTACAGCACGTTGGAGGATCTCGAAGCGCACTACACGGGTGGCGACAACCCGATGAACGCGCTGAACTACGTCTGGTACCAGTATCGGTGGCAGCGTCTCGCGGCAACGATGTTCGACACCGACGGTGAAGATGGATTAGTCCGCTTTTGGGATTGCTTTCACGAAACCGATCGCCTCAGTTCCAGTGATAGCACGGCGGCGTCGCTGGCCCAGATGCTCGGTACGGAGGTGAGTGAGACCCTTGGTCGAGCGATCCAAGATTGGCGATGACTACCGTGAGCGTCAACAGTTACAACTCCGATCATTCCGAATCTTTCACCAGGATCGCCACATAGGGCTCACTCGGACTCACTGCCAATGTGCGTTCGAGATGCCAGCCAGTACCAACCAAGATCGAGCGCATCTCACTTCGAGACACATAGAGCCAGCGGAACCACGGGCCGACTTGGTGTCCATAGTGATATCGCAACTTCACCTGTCCGGGGCTACGGCCAAGTGCTTTGTTCCTGTGATAGTACGAGCGATCAAATGCGGGAGCACCCCCGCAGTATGCGTTGGTGCTTTCAGCGAAGATCCGGGCGCCGGGCTTGGTACTTTTGGCCAAGTGGACCAGCAGTTGCCGAGCACGTGTCGGAGTCCCAAAGATTCCGAAATTGTTGCCGAACAACACGAAGGAATCAAAGGCTTCGATCCTTCGATCCAGATCCTCAATGGGCATGGACCACACATTGTTCAAGCCTCGAATCTTGGCCGCTTTCGCCGCGAGAGGTGACGCATCAAGACCAACGACATCGACGTCTCGCTTTTGGAGTTCCAGAGCGACCCTGCCGGCACCGCAACCGATGTCCATCACACGCCCACGGATGTGTCGAATGGACTTTCGTTCTGCGGTTGGCCAGCCTTTGAAACCTGAGAGATAGACATCGGGTCCTGCCCCCACTTGAGTGAATCCATCCTCGCGCTCAAGTACCTCGGGCAAAATGCCGCCCATTGCCCAATCAAGCAGAGCACGTCCAAATACATCGTTGTCCGGTGTCATCATTCTCCAGGTTCGTTGACTACGTGCCCTCCGACGTGGACCACGGTAGTTCGAATGGCCACCAAATCAGCCGGTTAGCCGGATCCGAAAGTCGGACCTCACGAACGACTACAGCTAAGTCCCGACCTTGAATACGCACTGACGAGTCACGATACCGACGATTATCCCACTCACAATCATCCGATCTACCTTCACCATTAGGACAAGTCAAGTGGGTGTCCGGAACCCGGAGAATCGCCCAGGGCGAGGCTGAACGTCGAATAAGCCACTGAATTAAAAATCGGGAAAGCGATTATTTACTTTCTCAATCGTGACCTTTTCGCCATTCGTGTTCTGACGGCCCTGGTCCGAGGCACTAAATGAATCTTCATGATTCGCGGTGGCGCAAAAGGTAACACAACGGCAACACACCGACTTGACAACGCGCCCAAAATCTGGGATTCTATTTTTCGCAAGGGCATATTCGAAGGACACGACTTTGAAAAATACCTCTGCGATCTCGGTTTGAGATCCGGAATGTTCACTGACTCAACGAGCGAGAGCACGCCATTTCGGCTTTCGATAATCGTCCCCTCCTACAACGAGCATTTGACCATTCTCAGGGTGCTCGATGCCCTTTTGTCCCTCGACATACCTGGGAAAGAACTTGAAATCATTGTGGTCAACGATGGTTCCACTGACGCCACGGCAGAATTGCTCGAGTCATTTGATGACTCCAGGTGCGTCAAGGTCAGTCACGCCGCGAACCTCGGCAAAGGCGCTGCCGTGCGAACGGGAATCGCTTCCGCCAAGGGTTCACACGTACTCATTTTCGACGCCGACCAAGAGTACGACGTCGCCGATGTTCCGCGGTTGGTCACACCGATCCTCTCGGGCAGAGCCGAAGTGGTGTACGGGAATCGGATGTCCGGCTTCGGGACCGTGCACCCGTCCCTCTGGCACGCCGTCGGAAACAAGGCGATGACATTTCTTGCAAACATAATGTTTGGTTCTTCAATTTCTGACTTGCACACTTGCCTCAAACTCATCCCCATGCCACTCCTGCGTAGTTTTGAGCTCGACGAGAATGGCTTCGGATTGGATACCGAAGTGAGCGCTGAAGTGCTTCGCGCCGGATTTCGTCCCTTCGAAGTGCCAATCAGCTATGTGGGTCGAAGCAAAGAAGAAGGAAAGAAGATTCGATTCAGTGACGCGCTTCGATGTGTGCTCGTGCTTGCCAAGGTTCGTCTCCGGCCCGTCACGCCATACGGGCGGCGAAATCGCGCTCTGACGCCTCGAGTACACACTTCTACGGACTGACCACGGTCGGTCAATGAGAGTTCTTGTGACCGGCGCCGCTGGCTTCATCGGCTCGACGACTGCCGAACTATTGCTGTCAAACGGTCACGAAGTAGTCGCTCTCGACAGTTTGGTCACCGGTCGATTCGAGAACGTGCCGCCAGGCGCGACGTTTGTAGAAGGCGACTGTGGTGACGTTGAATTGGTGAGGTCGCTGGGTCACTTCGATGCCTGCGTGCATTTCGCGGCCCGAATCGAGCCGGGCGAATCCATGAAGCACCCCGAGGACTTCTTCTCCAATAACGTTGCGTCGAGCTTTCGGCTCCTCGACGCGCTCATCAAGTCGGGTGTCGAACGGTTCATTTTTTCGTCGTCGTGCGCGGTCTACGGCGATCAGATCTTGATGCCGATTGACGAGACTCGTACGACCCAGCCTCAGAGTCCGTACGGTCAGTCCAAACTTATGGTGGAAGATGGACTGAGATGGCTGGTATCCACGGGCCGGTTGCGCGCGGCATCAATGCGCTACTTCAACGCGGCGGGGGGTACTCTGGCGCACCCGGAGCGTCATATTCCTGAAAGTCACCTCATACCCATTGCACTTGATGCCGCCGATGATCATCGGGAGTATCTCGAGATCTTCGGTAACGACTATCCGACACCCGACGGCACCTGCATTCGGGACTACATCCACGTCAGCGATCTCGCCGAGGCCCACGTGCTCGCCATCACCGCGCTGGAGAATCATCGTGAACTGGTGTTAAATCTCGGTTCCGGTGTGGGATATTCCAATCGCCAAGTTGTCGAGACGGTAAAGAAGGTTACGCAGCGCGATTTTGAAATCCGCTATTCCGAGCGCCGATCCGGCGACCCCGCAGTGGCAGTTGCCAGCAATGAGCGAGCACGCGCATTGTTGGACTGGCAACCTAAGCAGTCGGACATTGAAGTCATTGTCGCCGATGCGTGGGCGGCCCATCAGGCTTTGGGTTGATCTGCGATGTGACACAACTTTCAATTGCTTTGACGAACGGACTTCCTGTTTCAGAGTGAAAGATCCCATCCGTTTGACTCCCTAGATTCGATGGTGCTTTCTCAATCAACCGACAATGAAGCCGACATTTGAGTACAACTCGTCAGCGAGTACGGTAAGTGAATACACGAGTGCTTCGGGATTGCGTTCGCGAGTCAATCCAGGTTGGAAAGCGGCGTACGCGTCGTTGAACGTCACCTTCGTGGACGTCACCGCAACGTTCGGTGTTGACACTCCTCTCACTCAGCTCGTGAAGTCTTCGACCCACGTTTGAGAGTTCTTATGCGTTCGTTCACATCTGCACTCTCAATGGGATGTGCAGCAAGATGGACCTCCGCCCGACCAACTCTGGCTACTCACTGATGGCGAAAAAGACTGTCGGGGCCAACCTCTCACTGGCTTGCTGAGCGAGGTTCAAAGTACGCGGAACGCGAACCGCATTCCGCCTTGTCGTCAGGTCGATTGACCGTATTTCGATGACGTCGAGTCATGTTCAATGCACTAATGACATTCGTTTGGCGTTCGCCTGGGCCGAGCTCGAGCTCGGTACGGTCAGCGACGTGGTGAGGAGTCCGTTGAGTTGCGATGCCGCGACAACTCCGACGACTGTTATCGCCATCCAGATGGCAATGACGATGGCCCTTCGCTTGATCACCAAGCGAATCCATCGTTCTAACACATTCGTAGCGTACTGTTCGAGCTCAAAATCTCTGAAGGAGTCGCGCGATCCCAGACTCCGAGTCTTGATCACGTGACTACGATGACGATTTAGAGAGATGCGCACCCGATTGTGAAGGGTGAACGAAGAAGGATCTGATGGCTCGCAAGTTCCTTGGTCTGACGCTGACTGTCCTCTGTCTCGTCGCGGGCGTGACAATCACCTCGATTGGCACGCCCGCTTCAGCGACGAATCGCCATGTGCCACTCTGTACGGGCACTGACCTATTGGGCGCCTATGCCGGTTACGGCGCCACGACTGGAAACTTCATCTATGACGTCATATTGATAAACGTGAGTCACACTTCATGTCGTTTATATGGCTACCCGAGCGTTCAAGGAATGAAGGGTAACCGTAGTTACACGCTGCACGTCAGCAAACACGGAACGTTCGCCGGCAATCTTCTTCCCACCAAGTTATCTCCGCGCATGAGTGGTCGATTGCTACTCAGCACCGCGGATAATTGCAACGCGCTCAATATCGGCGGAACCTCACAAATCGAAAGGGTTGCTGCAGCGCACACGTATTCACATCTGACGATCAAACTTCGCGGCTCAGCGGTCGAAGTGGACATTCCCGGTCTCATGATCGATATCGCGTGTGGACTTGAGGTGAGCCAGATGGGTTGGAGCCCTAGCTGAAATGTCTGCGGTCGTACACGTCG
>Ga0075522_10003993_pt1 | contig 10646 bp, 9 predicted proteins | sample NGEPerA_FD_74796 | JGI IMG/M metagenome (GOLD analysis project Ga0075522, IMG submission 74796) | Arctic peat soil microbial communities from the Barrow Environmental Observatory site, Barrow, Alaska, USA - NGEE PermafrostL2-A | ecosystem: Environmental > Terrestrial > Soil > Wetlands > Peat ...
CCATGATGCATCGCGTCGTCAAAGTCACCGCGCTTCCGCAATACCGTTTGCATGTCGAATTCGACGATGGTGTAGCGGGGATCGTGGAAATTTTCCCTCGGCTGTCCGGACCGGTGTTTGCGCCGCTCCGCGATGTGGCGGTGTTTCGCAGAGTAACCATCGACGAGGGGTCCGGCGCCGTCTGCTGGCCGGATGGTCCCGATCTGGCTCCCGACGCCATGTATGATCGCCTCAGCGGCAAGCAGATGTTTGGCCCGGAAGCCGAAGATGCCGAAATGGGGACAATGCAGGGGGCCCCGCCGCCGAACCATTAGACCGATCAGGCAGAATTTGTGCACAGCCGGTTGACCCCGGCTGACGCGAGCGGCATCTAACAACGGTATGTTCCGCTTTTTCGAACACCTCATCGAGCCGAGCGAAACCCCGTCCGACACGCCGCCGCCCGAACTTGGCAGCCCGCGCGCGCTCACTCGCTTCTACTGGCATTTCGTGCGGCAGGTGCCGGGTCTGCTGACCGCGCTGTTCGCCACCGGCTTTGTCGTCGCGCTGCTCGACGCGGCGATCCCGGTGTTCATGGGGCGGATCGTCACGCTGGTGTCGTCGCAATCGCCGGAGGCCATCTGGCGGGTCGCCGGCTGGCAGCTTGCCGGCATGGCGGTATTGCTGCTGGTGCTGCGGCCGACCGCGCATTTCGCCTCGGCGCTGGTCACCAACCAGGCGCTAGTCCCGGGGCTCACCAATCTGACGCGCTGGCAAAGCCACTGGCATGTCGTGCGCCAGGGCTGGGTCTATTTCCAGAACGATTTCGCCGGCCGCATCGCCAACCGGGTGATGCAAACGGGGCCGGCATTGCGCGAAAGCGTCGTCTCGAGCATCAACGCGGTCTGGTACATCCTGGTCTACGGCACCAGCGCGGCGCTCGTGCTCGGGTCGGCCGACTGGCGGCTGGCCATTCCCGTCCTGTGCTGGTTCGCGACCTATGCCGCGGTGCTGCGGCTGTTCCTGCCGCGCATGCGCGAGCGCTCGCGGCGGATGTCGGAGATGCGCTCGGAGGTCACCGGCCGGGTGGTCGACAGCTATACCAACATCCTGACGGTGAAGCTCTTCGCCCGCGCCCGCGACGAGGACGATTTTGTCCGCGAGGCGGTCGAGGAGCACACCCGCGCCTATCGCCGCCAGCTGCGCATGACCTCGGCCTGGGGCCTTTCGCTGATCCTGATGAACGCATCGCTGTTGACCGGGACCGGCGCGATCGCGATCGCGCTGTGGGCGCACGGGCGCGTGCCGGTCGGCACCGTCGCGATGGCGATCCCGATGGCCTGGCAGATCGGCAACATCGCCGGCTGGGTGGCGCAGCAGATCGCCAATATCTTCGACAATATCGGCCAGGTGCAGGACGGCATGCGCTCGATCGCGGTGCCGCGGCAGATGCCGGACGAGCCGGGCGCGGTCGAGCTGCCGCGCGCGGCCGGCGCGGTGCGCTTCGAGCAGGTGCATTTCGACTACGGCCGCAGCAAGCGGCTCGGCGGCGTGCTGCGCGGGCTCGACCTCGACGTCGCGCCGGGCGAGCGGATCGGCCTCGTCGGCCGTTCGGGCGCCGGGAAGTCGACGCTGGTCCACCTGCTGCTCGGTTTCTACCGGCCCGAAGAGGGCCGCGTTCTGGTCGATGGGCGCGACATCGCCGGGCTGACGCAGGAAAGCCTGCGCGCGCAGATCGGCATGGTGACGCAGGACACCTCGCTGCTGCACCGCTCGATCCGCGACAACATCCGCTACGGACGGCCCGACGCCGCTGAGGCCGAGATCGTCGACGCGGCGCGCCGGTCGCACGCGACCGAATTCATCGAGGGCCTGGAAGACTGGCACGGCCGCACCGGCTTCGACGCGCATGTCGGCGAGCGCGGGGTCAAACTGTCGGGCGGACAGCGGCAGCGCATCGCGCTCGCCCGCGTCATCCTCAAGGACGCGCCGATCCTGGTGCTCGACGAGGCGACTTCGGCGCTCGATTCCGAGGTCGAGGCGGCGATCCAGGAACAATTGGACGCGCTGATGGAGGGGCGTACGGTAATCGCGATCGCCCACCGCCTGTCGACGATCTGCCGAATGGACCGGCTGGTCGTGCTCGACCGCGGCCGGATCATCGAAGAGGGCACGCACGACGCGCTGCTCGCGCGCGGCGGCGCCTACGCCGCGCTGTGGCGGCGGCAATCGGGCGGGTTCCGCGTCGACCTGCCGGGACGGGAACGCGAGCCCGTCGGCGTATAGGCTTGCGAAAAATTAACCATCGGCCGCTTTAATCAGGCGCGTCAGATTCCTGTGAGGCTCGACCGTGGAACGCGAACCGCTGATCTTTGTCGGCACCTGCGACCTTGCCGGACTTGTCCGCGGCAAGGGGTTTCCGCTGACCGCGCAGGCGCTCCGGCTGCGTCAGGGCGTCGGCCTCGCGCCGAGCAACATCATGATGTCGGCGTTCGGGCCGATCTACGACACGCCGTTCGGCACCGTGGGCGATCTGATGCTGGTGCCCGACGCCAAGACCTATGTCGAGGTGGAGTTCGAACTGGGCGACACCGAGCGCTTTTACCTCGGCGATATCCTGATGCTGTCCGGCCAGCACTGGCAGTGCTGCCCGCGCCACTTCCTGCGCCGCGCGCTGGACGCGCTGCAGAACGAGGCCAATCTCGGCCTGGTCGCGGCGTTCGAGCAGGAATTCGTCTACACCGGCGTCGAACACCGCCCCGGCGCGACCTATTCGCTGGATGCCTGGCGGCGCCAGGGGAGTTTCGCCGAGCATCTGATGGCGGCGATCCGCAGCGCCGGGCTCGAGCCCGACAGCTTCCTGCCCGAATACGGCCCGCGCCAATACGAGATGACGATCAGCCCGGCGCGCGGCATCCGCGCCGCCGACGAGGCGATCATCGCGCGCGAGATGGCGCGCGCGGTGGCCCACCGGCTCGGCCATCGCGTGATCTTGGCGCCCGTCATTGAGCCGGACGGCATCGGCAACGGCACCCATATCCATTTCAGCCTGCGCGACCCGGGCGATCAGCCGGTGATGTTCGACCCCACGCGGCCGTGGCGGATGAGCCCGGTCGGCGAGCAATTCGTCGCCGGCATCCTCGACCATCTGCCGCTGTTGACCGCGATCACCGCGCCTTCGGTCGCCTCGTATTACCGGCTGCAGCCCAATCGCTGGGCGCCCACCTGGACCAATCTCGGCCTGCAGGACCGCGGCGCGAGCGTTCGCGTCTGCCCGATCTTCGACCGGCCGGCGAGCCACAATTTCAATGTCGAGTTCCGGGTCGGGGACGCCACCGCGAGCCCCTATTTGGCGCTGGGCGCGCTCGCCTGGGCCGGGCTCGACGGCGTCAGGCGCGGGCTGGCGCTGCCGGAATTCAACGATGCGAATTTCTGGGAGATGACCGACACGGAGCGCCGCGCCACGGGCGCCAAGCCGCTGCCGCGCTCGCTCGAGGAATCGCTCGGTCTGCTCGCCGCCAGCGAGACCGCGCGCGAATGGTTCGGTGACGAGTTCTTCGAGGCCTATCTGCGTTTCAAGCGGTCCGAGTTGAAGGTGCTCGACGGCATGAGCCCGACGGAGATTTGCGAGCGCTACGCGGAAGTGTATTAATAATAAATCCGCCCACACAGCCAGGTCGGTATATATCCGGCGTGAGCCAGATAATTTGAGCATTCGGTGGCGGTGACGGTATCGAGAGCGAGAGCGATGGCGTCGCATATGGCATCGGCGGAGCGCGCCTGGGCGGCTCGCAGGGGGTGTTTGAGCTTGGCGAAGAACTGCTCGATGGGGTTGAGGTCGGGGGAATATTTGGGCAGGAAGACGAGCCGGGCGCCGGCGTGGCGGATGGCGGCGCGCACGGCCTTGGCCTTGTGGGAGCCGAGATTGTCCATGATCACGATCAGCACATGTACTTTAGAAGTAAGCAACCGTTGGGATTCAGGCCGTTCTCGCGGACATTCTCCAGCCAGACGTCCAAATTCCTCGCCGTCTGCTCGAAAAGGCCGATCGCCCAACCGCCGCGCGCTGCCTCGAAGCCTTGATCGCAGCCGTACCTTACCGGCTTCACACCGTGCTCACCGATAACGGCATCCAGTTCGCCGACCTGCCGAAGAACCGCGATGGCAAGGGCAGTGTGGGACTATTGACTGCTATTGCCGCCCCAACATTGTCTTAAACATGCTGCCCTATCCTCCTCTACTACACTGTACTCCCCCACCCCTCACTCCCACTCGATTGTTCTGTGGCATGTTAACGCATTGAACTGGCGACGCAAATTTTCTCCGCCTGCAGCGAAGAACCGTCTCACCGATCCGTCAGAAATTCGCGCTTTTGATTTCAAAGGGAAATTGCGGCGATTCAAAACCCCCTCGGTTTCAGCGACTATCGGCATCGATTGGTCGATTTTCGACGTTCTTTAGCCGCGCCTGCACGATTAGCCCCGTCGGCAAAAAGGCCGTCACGGCTAGCAAGAGCCTGAACTATACGCCAGGTTTTCGGCCTGCGTTCCAGGGCCGCCGATCTTTGGCTACTGGATCAAACTCGGAATGTCCCATTCCTTCCTCCTCTGCGGCCAACATCGCCCGTCAGAGAAACAGGCGTCTGAACCTGCAAAATTTGAAATTCTAGAAGCCGGGATATACCTGTCTTCAGACCTGCTCGGTACGAACATGGACGCCCGACTTGCCCTGGGTCCCGGCAGGTCTCGCCCCGACATCGCCATTCCGGAGCTCAGCTTCCGATCCAAAAAGCGGACATGCCTTCGCACCGTCGCAACGGATCAAAGGCCGAGAGGGCGGATTTCTCTGATCAGGTCAATCAGGAGACGCAATCCGGTGGGTAGTTGCCGGCGGCCAGAGTAATAAACATGGAATCCGCTGCCTATGGATGCCCAGTCACCTAGCACGAGCCTCAACACTCCGCTGTCCAGATATCGGCGAAGTACTGGCTCGGCTCCATAGATGATTCCCACGCCGCTCAAACCGAAGCCGATCACGGCATGGCTTTCATCGACCGTCAGAGGACCAGGTGTTGCAATCGCGATCGCCTCTCCGCCCCGTTCGAATTCCCACTGATATAATTGCTCGTTGCCCAGGCGAATGCGGACACAGCGATGCTCTCGTAAATCCTGTGGGGTCGAGGGCGTGCCGAAGCGCTCCAGGTAATCAGGCGATGCCGCCGCAACCCAGCGAAAGTCCCGCGAAAGCCGCTGCGCGATCATGTCCTGGGGCACCGTCCCGCCATAGCGTATGCCTGCGTCGAAGCCGCTGCCGATAACGTCAATCAGCCGGTTGCTCACGCTGATATCCACCTCGACCTCCGGATAGCGTTCAACGAAGACCGGCATGACCGGATCGAGCAGAAGCGAGACAGCGTCCTCAAGGATGTTGATCCTCATGCGACCGGCCGGTGCATCGCGAAAACGGTTCAGGTTCTCCGCAGCCTGGCCGATGATCTCAAGAGGCTCTTCGATCATGGCATGAAGCTCCTCGCCGGCCGCCGTGAAGGTTACGCTTCTGGTCGTCCTGTTCAACAATCTTACGCCCCGGCGGGCCTCCAGCGCTGTGATGGCATGGCTCAACGCGGAGGTCGTGACGCCCATCTCCAAGGCTGCGCGCCTAAAGCTGCGATGCTTGGCGATAGCGATGAAGTAGGCGAAGTCCGCAAGGTCTGTACGGCTCAACTGCATGGCTCACATTACCACATTGTTGAGCGCTGTTCATCGTCTCATTGCTCGCGCGGGGCCTAATCCAGGTTCCGGCGAAGAGCTATATCCCTTTCAGATCGCAGGCCCATACCGGCAGACGGCTGACGGAGAAAGCCACGGCGATGGTCAAATCCGCGACGTTTCCGGCCGTCCTCCTGGCCACCACGGGCGCCATACATTCGAAGGAAGGAACCACAGCAATGGACATTACACGCAAAGCGGACCTCAAGTCCGTCGACGGTCCTGAAGAATTCTTCACCGGAAAGGCTACCATCACGGGGCAGTTCCAGCGGCCTGAGCCATCGCGCGTCAGCGGCGCGATCGTACATTTCGAGCCTGGCGCGCGCACCGTCTGGCATACCCATCCGGCGGGGCAGACGCTGATTGTAACGGAAGGTGTCGGCTGGACCCAACTGGAAGACGGGCCAAAGCTGGAGTTTTACGCCGGCGACGTGCTGTGGTGCCCTTCCGAGCATAAGCATTGGCATGGCGCGACTCCGCATGAGGGCATGACCCACATCGCTATCCAGGAATCTGTCAACGGCTCGCCCGTGACCTGGATGGAGAAGGTCACGGACGAAGAATATCTCGCACCATTGGCAAGCGACTAAGCCGTGCCACATGTGACGTAAAGCTCTGGCCGGGCAAATCCGACGCGCAGAAGCGCGGCCTGTCGGATGCCATCGTGCGGGGTGTGACCGACATCCTGGACTACGGCGAGGAGTCGGTGTCGGTCGGCTTCGAGGAAGTCTCCCCGAACGAATGGTCCACGCGCGTCTACGAGCCGGACATCCAAGGCAATTGGGAAACGCTCACGAAAGAGCCCGGACACGGTCCGGATCCGAAGTCCGCAGATTGAAAGGTGAGTAACATGATATTGAAAGAGACGTTCACCCTGTCCAACGGCGTGGAAATTCCGAAGCTCGGGTTCGGCACCTGGATGATCCCCGATGGCGAGGCCGCACGGGTCGTTCGCGACGCAGTCGAGGTTGGCTATCGCCATTTTGATACCGCCCAAGCCTATGCGAACGAACGCGGCGTGGCCGAAGGCTTGCGCGGCAGCGGCGTTCCCCGCGACCAGTTCTTCGTGACCACGAAGCTCGCCGCCGAGTGCAAAAACTACGCTGAGGCCAAGGACCGCATCGACGGATCGCTAGAGGCGCTCGGCCTGGATCATATCGATCTGATGCTGATTCACAGCCCGCAACCTTGGTCGGAATTCCGCGAGGGTCAGCATTTTCACGAAGGGAACCTCGAGGCGTGGCGGGCGCTCGAAGAGGCGCACGGTGCGGGCAAGCTCCGCGCGATCGGGGTTTCCAATTTCGAACGGGAAGACCTGGACAATCTCCTCGACAATGGCGCCGTCAAACCAATGGTCAACCAGATTCTCGCCCATGTCGGCAACACGCCGCTTGACTTGATCGACTACAGTCGGACCAAAGGCATGCTGGTCGAGGCCTATTCCCCGGTCGCACATGGCGCCGTGCTGAATGACCCAGCCCTTACGGAGCTGGCCGAGAAATACGACGTCGGCATTGCCCAGATCTGCATCCGCTATTGCCTCCAGCTCGGGCTGCTTCCGCTGCCGAAGACCGTCAATCCCAACCATATGCGCAGCAACGCCGCGCTAGACTTCGTGATCTCCGATACGGACATGGCGACCCTGAAGAACGCCCAGGCCATCAATGACTATGGCGAGGCAAGCATGTTTCCGGTGTTCGGCAAGAAGCGTCAGATCGACGTCGTCTAGTGGATACGGGCTGATGGTCCGCAATGCAGCGCAGAAACATCAATTAGTAGCACTTCGTCTCTTTTCATTAACTCAATGAGGTCAATCCATGTCCAGCTCCCGTCGCTTCACCGGTAAGGTGGCCTTCGTCACCGGCGCCGCCAGTGGCATAGGCCGCGCCACCGCCGTCGCGTTCGCCGCCGAGGGCGCGCGCGTGGCAATCCTCGACCGTACCGAAGATGCTTTGAATGAAACCGCCGATGCCGTCAGGTATGCAGGTGCCGAGGTCCTGACCATCGCCTGCGACGTGTCGAAGCCGGAGGAGGTGGAGGCGGCAGTCGCCCGCACGGTCGAGACGTTCGGCCGGCTGGACATCGCGTTCAACAATGCCGGCGTCGAGAACAAGGCGGCACCGGTTGCCGAGATTGAGCTAGATGAGTGGGACCGCATCCTCGACATCAACCTGCGCGGCACCTTCGTTTGCATGAAGCATGAGTTGGCGCAGATGGTGCGGCAGGGCAGCGGCGTGGTCGTCAACACTTCATCGGGTGCGGGCATTCGGGGTGTCGCTGGCGGAGCCGCCTACGCCGCCTCCAAACACGCTATCATCGGCCTGACCAAATCCGCCGCTCTCGACTACGCCAAGTCGAACATTCGCGTAAACGCGGTCCTCCCCGGCAACATCGAAACGCCGATGATGGATCGCTTCACGGGGGGCGATATCCAGAAGGCAATCGATCTGGAGCCGGTCGGGCGCCTAGGCAAGCCGGAAGAGATCGCAGAGGCCGTGCTGTGGATGAGCGCCGACCTCGGCGCTTTCGTCACCGGGGCGTCAATCTCAGTAGATGGCGGTTGGTCTCTCTGATCCTTGCAAGTTGCGGTCGGTCCGCTTCCGTCTCTGAACAATCGAAAGCGAACGGCAGCAAGCCTCCCATGCGCGAACCAGACCCGCCGATTTGCACGCCATTCTACGCTATAGCCCTCCCACCCGTTGAAGGCACTTTACATACTCCGCGGATTGCGCGCAGATCGGTTCTGCGAGCTACCCGAGAACACGAACATAGAAGTGCCTCCGAGCCAGCGACGGAGGGGTCGACAGAGCAGCAGCACGGCAGCGAAAATCGCCGCCCAAGCTACGCTGTCGCCGCCGGTTGCCCCTTCACTCCCACTCGATTGTTTCCTGATCATCTAACACCATGAAATAACTCGAAAATTTTCCATCAGTGACGGCGTTTTCCGTCACTGAGCCCGTCAAAAAGTTACGCTATTGATCTTTAAGGGAAATCTGGCCGAGAATTTTTTTCGTGGCTTCGGCAACTATCGGGATCGATCGACCGATTCAAGGCAATCAGGCCAAAGCCCATACATACCTCGGCGGCCAAAAACTACCGTCAGCACCATAGCGCCGATCGCTTCTGGCTGCCAGAGCGTGTCATCGATATCACGCGCTCCGCCATCGCGAACCGGGTCGCCAGCGGCCTAGGCTGATTTGGCTTTTCTAGACCCCGCCGTCCGTGGTGTATCTGAGCAGAGCTTGCAGATCTCGACGCTCGCTGTCTGCACGGCAGCAACCTCAACATCTTCAAAAACCCCGTCACCGCCGCCCATATTGCGCAGCATCCGGTTGACACGATCGACCGTACCGATTGCAGACATTAAGCCCCTGGCGCCTTCGAATCCGCAACTCAGTGCGGCAAGCGCTTGGCCCAATCGCAGAGCCCGTTCAACATCGGTCTTTCTCGCCATCGCAAACCCTTGAGCCCCCTTCTGGGCGAGCACATGCAAGAGCGCGACACTGCACCAATCCCCGGCGCCCGCCGTGTCAACAACCCTGGGCGCGATAAACGGCTCAAAAGAGCTCCAGCGTCCCTTCCAACGTGCTTGCAATCCGTCTGCGCCCATCGTGCGAATGACGAGCAACGGCCCCCGTGCCTGGGAAAGTTCAGAATCCCTGCTGAAGCGCTCGTTTGAGAACTTCAGTATGTGACAGGCATCCACCGCTCGCTCGAACAGCGAATCTTCCCCGATCGACGAAGGCTCAAACAGAACAACGGCTCCATTTTTCTTCGCCCACTCCGCCATCGCCACAGTCGCGGGTGATGTTCGATCAAAGTAAAATGCTTTGGGTGCCTTGCCTTGCGCCACCTCGAGAGCATGCGTCAGCACCACACTTCGGTACCGCGGCAGCCACGCTCCGCATTCCGGGCACACCAAAGAAAAGCGATGCCGGCGGCCGCCCTTAGCATCCTCAACGAACTGCTGAATCACCACCGGCGTCGGTACGGTTTCGGAACGCCTCAAAAGATCCAGATTAACGCCCGCAGATTTCAGATCTTCGACAACAAAATCTCCGGCCTTGTCGCAGCCCAAACGTGCAACCGGCGTGCTCGTCCACCCCAGCCAGGCCAGAGCCATCAGAACGTTGCCGCATGAGCCACCCGTCGCCGCGAACAGGCCGTCACGGCCGTGCACGATATCGAGCGCGACAAAGCCGCTGCCAATAACCGACGCGCTTTTCGATGCCTTTTTTAGCTGTACATCGATACGACTCATGGTGCCTCCCACTCCCCTGTTAGCCACATGCTTGTCAGCATCCGCTCCGCTTGTAAGTTCCCGTCGGACGGTCCGTAACTCGCGACCTCGACGTACGGGATACCGACATCGAATTTTCCGCTCTTTTGGCGCTTGTGATCGTAGCACGCGAGCAGAGCGCTGATAGACAGCAACTTCGAAGACAACGGGGATACAAAAACGCGGCAATCGCCCAGCTCGACCAGTGCGTCGCGGTATCGATCGATCGCCATGAAAACTTCGCGATAGGCCTCGAACGGATTATATTCTGAGGCGTAGAGAATGTTACGGGGCTCGACGCTGAACTCATCAAAGAGGATGCGCTGATGTGACTCGACGATTCGATCGCCTCGCCTCGGATCGCGCGTCGGAAACGGCACAACAGGACAAATTTGGTCCGGTTGTATCTTGTCAAAGATCCTCTGGAGGCGAATGTCCTGCGCCTCACCTAAAATTGGTACCCAGATCTTGGGATTCTGCAACGCCTCCGAGTCAAGCCGTCCTGAGAGCCTGACTTGAAATGAATTGGGTGATTTCAGTGAGTTGTGATTCCTTGTTGTTGTCAGACAAACAGGGGGCCACAACATGTGGACTGAAATCACCCGGGCGGAGTATCGGCG
>Ga0075522_10003995_pt1 | contig 10645 bp, 11 predicted proteins | sample NGEPerA_FD_74796 | JGI IMG/M metagenome (GOLD analysis project Ga0075522, IMG submission 74796) | Arctic peat soil microbial communities from the Barrow Environmental Observatory site, Barrow, Alaska, USA - NGEE PermafrostL2-A | ecosystem: Environmental > Terrestrial > Soil > Wetlands > Peat ...
AACGCTTCGGCAATTGATTCCACCGGGGGCGACAACAAGCCGAGCACCGGATGGGTCTTGGGACAATCGTAAAGCCCTCGCGCCAACCGCCGGATGCTGTCGTTCCGCACCAGCCGCAATAATGTCATGCCCACGGCGTGCGGTGTGCCGAGATCGAGAAAATCCTTGGGCGTGAACACCCACGGCTGCCCGTGCTGCCGAATGCGTTTGTTTATGGCTTGTGTCAGATTCACGGCTTCAAATGTGCGCCAAACGTGTTAAAAAAACAACCCTGTTTTTTTAACAGTCTAAACGGCATAAAAGTGAGTTTTTCGCTGTCGGTTATTCACAGCAAAAAGTTCTTCAACCAGACATGCAGACTCCGAGCGTGATTCCTAAGTGCCAACCCATGGCGAAGCGAACGCGGTCAAGGTGGAGGCGACGGGCGGCAGGGCGCACAACCTTGACGGCGTGAGGGAGCCATATAATGGAGGCACGAGGCACGCTCGGTTTGCAAATGCAAAATCCAGCACACTTGCCAAAATTCCGCGATTGTTTCAAAACGGCAATCAACGTAACCTCTCTGTGTCAGAAAAAATTAAAACGACCAGACACACATTTAACTAAAATATTGCGCAGCTTCGGCTGCTGTCCGCTACGAAACCTAGGAAATTTCAGCGAAGGACAGCGCTTGAAGCGCGCCCCAGTTGGGGGCGCGCTGAAAGCGTCCCTTCGTGGGCCCTCCTAGGTGCCTGTAGCGGGACGCAAGTAAGTGCGTCCCTTTTTTCATTTCACAGGCACCGGAGTTCCCACAAAGGACAGTCACCACACACAGCAGGCTGATTCGCGCGCAGACGAACAGCCATGCCACATCTCTCTTGGAGCGAGGTGCGCGACCGTGCGATTCGTTTCTCCCGTAATTGGAGCGACGCGACCTCGGAGCGTGCCGACAAACAGACTTTTTACAACGAATTCTTCGACGTGTTCGGCATCCGTCGCGCGTCCGTCGCCGCGTTCGAGGCCAACGTCCGCAATCTTCAAGGCAACATCAACGCCATTGACCTGCTCTGGCGTGGCAAGCTCATCGTCGAACACAAAAGCCGGGGCGAAGATTTGTCGCAGGCCGAGACGCAGGCGTTTGGTTACATCGAAGACCTCACGCGCGAAGGCCGCACCGATGAAGTTCCCCGTTTCGTTCTCGTTTCCGATTTTGCCAACTTCGTTCTTTACGATCTTGAGCCGGAAGAACAACTCAACCTCCCGCTGTTTGCTGGTCGTCCGATTTCCCGCGTTGAGTTTCCGCTGGCTGATCTTCCGCGCCACATTCGTTCCTTCGCGTTCATGCTCGGCCAGTGCCGGTCGAGCGGATCGAATCGACTGCGGCGCTCATTGCGTTGATGCCAAAATCAACCACGCCGACTTGCGTCAGACTACTTAACCAGCGCCATGTCCGTGGGATGGCGTTGCCGTAGATTGGGTCGCAAGGCGCGGCCTCGTCGAGTTTGTCTGTGGGCAAATCCTGATCGCCAGGCAGGACGATTACTGCTCGGGCGGCAATCTCACGTCCGCCGCGATTGAGGCGTCCGAAACGCTGGCGGAGCGCATCGAGGCTCGAGGCCTCGGTCACGAGGGCATCGAAATCCAAGTCCGCTCCGACTTCCAGACATTGCGTCGAGACAACGATGAGTGGGCCGGACTCGAGAGCGCTAGGAGCCGCTCCGGTCTTGAGTCGCTCCTGAATTTCTTTCGTCGTGGCTTCCCTATCCAGCGGGCGCAAGCGTCCGATCAAAAGCGTCACGCGCCCCTTGTGTTCCTTATCCAACTTTGCCGCGATAGAACGCGCGGTGGCCACACGATTGACCATGATAGCGATGGAACGTGGAGGATCATCCTCATCCGCGAGAATCTTTTCGGCCTCTTCCACCAGTCGGTTCGCCAATTGTTTATTGCGTTCCTCTCGGTTTTTACCCTTCGCTTTTGGCTCAACGACGAGGCGCGCCGGCTTCGCGCTACGCAGTCGCGGCTTCAAGACTGGATGCTCGTGGTCTTCGGGGCTGAGAGTTATTTTCTGGTCGTCACGCGTGTTGGCTGGAGGTGTCGCCGTCATCTGAATAAGCTGAAATGGAAGCTGCACAGTCTCACATCCCGCTGGCTGGTGAAGACGATAGCCGCGAAAGAGCAGCCGCGATCCCGCCTGATCGACCGTGCTGCAAACAATCATCGGCTGGAGCAGCGAGTCGGCCCAACTGCGGTCCCGATAAATTCCACCGCGAAGCTGCGCACGCGTTAGCGGGGCTGCCTCGACTTCCCCGGAAAGTTTGCGTAACGCTGCGGCCACTCGCCCAGCCACGGAGTCGGAAGCAGCATCCCGAAGTTTTTTGCAGAGCTTTCCTGCACGGTCGTAAGCCTCGTCCACAATGACGCGACGATTGACGATGAAGAAAATGCGCCGGCCTTGCGTGCGTTCAGCCATTGGCAAAGTGGCTTGCATGGCGAGGGCGAAGACGGCAGCGTCGAGGCACGCTGTTTTGCCACTCCCGGTCGGAACAGCCACGTAGTCAGGCACCTTCCCTGAGCAAAGGCGGCGGGCAAATTCACGCTGCCACGGAAATGGGTCGCAGTCCGATCCCCATAGCTCACGGAAGAACGCTGAAAAATCGTCGGCGGTCAGGGGTGGCAGATTCATTTGAGCAAGGAGCCGAGTGGTTTGCAGAGGCCGTAACCACGGAAGCGGCCCGCGCCGAGGAGGAGCGGCCCTTGCACCTCGCAGGGAAACTGGATCAGCACATGCACCTGCTGGCGGGGCGCGGTGCCTTCCTTGCCGGGCAGCCACGGCATCCCGCTGGGGCCGGGTCGGGAGCGTGGCGCGCCCCGGTGCCACGATGTTTTGTCCACATCAATTAGTTCCGGCTTCGGCAAACCCTGCCGCTCGCAACTCTGGGCGATGCTCGCGGCGACTTCGTCGCGCCACTGCGCCCGCTCGGTCTGCTGGTCGTGCTTCGGGTGCCGGTCGAGAACCACGGGCGTGACACTCGCCCAGACGGAGGACGGCTCGCACCACGTCGCCGACCGCAGGGCCAGCGGCGGCAGACTGCGTTCTTCGCGTCGAAGCGTCCACGTCCCGAGGTTACCCATCTTAAGCTCCGGTTCGAGGTCATCACCGGATGGACCAAACAGCCTCCCGCGCAAACAAGCAGCGCGTTCCGCCGCCGGAATGGCCCGAGGAAAGGCCATGGCCAATCCCAAGATGTGACCATCGGCATGTTCCGCTCCCACGAACGCGAGCGGGAGGAGCACCATGTGCCCGCCGGTCGAGGGCAGTCCCGGCGCGCTGTGACCCGTGAACCACTCCGGCTTGCCTTCGCCCTTTTGAAGTAAATATCCCCGCAACGCAGTCGTGAGGGCCGCGCTGGATTCCAAGCCGAGCACCGGTCCTTCCTGTTTCGTCAGCACCAGCAGTTCGGAATCGAAACTCGACGGGATGATGAGAGGTTGCGCTTCGTCCACGCGCGAGTAATGCGCCGTCCGCCCCGGCGAAGGACGCAGTCGCACCGGAGCGCTGGCACTCCTGCTCCAAGCCGTGTCGAAACGTTCTTCAAAGGCTGTTTTCGCCTGATTTTTTGCCAAGCCGGTTCTGGTTGAAATCGCTTCCGAAAGGTCGAAGAAGGCGTCGATCTCACCCGCGTTGAAGCATTGGTCGAGCTCTGCTAAGAAGCCCGGTGCAGGAATCCGAAGCTGCACGCCCCGGCGTGTCTTGGTCGCGTTTGGCTCGTAAGCAGGCGAAGGTGCGTCGTCCATCTCGGAAACCCAAACCAGCGCGAGCGATGAAGAGTGTCCAATGCGGGTCACCTTCCGCGTGAGTCCGGTGAAGCGTAGTTACGACGCCGTGGCGGCGCGGCGGTTGAACAAGGGTATTCCGCCCTGCAATCCAAAACGCAAATCTTGGCGGCCTGAAGATGACAGGGTCTTGGGCACCCGGCCTGATGATCAGATTGCACTGCTTCTGCGTCGCACGGTCGCCTCCATAAAAAACCGCCGACGCAAACTTGGCATTTGCTCTAAACGCGCCAGACTTTCGCGTCCTTGGACGAAAAATGAAGACCAGCTTCTTGGCACCCGGCCAGACCCTGAACTGGCGCACAAATTCGGACGTGGCCTGCAATCCATCCGCAGTCGCCGCCGAAAATTAGGCGTTCAAGCCGCTCCGCTCGACAAGGCTTGGACTCCACGCGAATCGAAATTGCTCGGCACCATGCCAGACAAGGATTTGGCGCGGCTCATTGGTCGTGGGATTGCCACGGTGCGCTTTCACCGCCTCAAGCTGGGACTTCCACCCTGTAATCCGATCTGGAAACCTTGGAAGGAAAAAGACCTGGCACTTTTGGGCAAATTCACGGATGCGAAAGTGGCCGCGCACACCGGTCATCCGGCTGGCTCGGTTAAAATGCAGAGATGCAAATTGGGCATCCCTTGCTGCGACTCCAAGCGCCGTCCGTGGCTGCCAGAGGAAGACGCTTTGCTCGGCAAATTTTCCGACCAGGAAGTGTCCCGGCAAACGCAACGCACCTTTGCCGCCGTGCGCACCCGCCGGATTGCACGCGGTCTGGCGGAACCAACGGCGCGCAAATGATTCCCGCAGTGCAACGCGGCTTTTCTACTCCGCGTTCAACAGTCGAAAGAGTTCCGTGCGCGAGATGAGAAACTTCCCGCGCAGCGCCCGGCACGCTTTCAATTTCCCCCGTTGGACGAGCCGATAGACGCTGAAATAATCCAAGCCCAGCATCTCGGCGGCTTCGGGGATCGAATAGGCGATCCGTTCTGTTTGCTGTGACGGTTCGGTTGTGTTTGGTTCGCTGTCATTCATATTGTTTGGCTGTGTTTTACCATTTTGCGTGAGGATGGCTGTTATGATTTCATAACAACTTTTCATTTTTCAAAACCAACGAAAAAATCGGACGTTTTCACTTCCAAGACGCGGGCAAGATGGAAAATGTGTTTGTCCCTGATGCAGTGAATTTGGCATTCCATCTGGGCGAGCACCTCCCGGCTTATGTCCAGTCCGTTCAGTTGAAGTTTAACCGCCAGCCTCGCCTGCGACCAACCACGAGCATATCTCCATTTCCGAATTTGCGGTCCCACGATGTTTTTGACGCTGTCTGTAACAATTAACATACGGTGAAAATCTGCTGAAATCACCGCATTATGTGCGGCGAATGAGGTGTTTATTCACCGCAATGTGCTGACGTGAACCGGCCAGCTACCCCAAAAAAGCGGCGGTTTTCCATAAGCCGATTCAGCAGCCGGTTATGGCGTGTCTGGCGCATCATACAATTTACTCAATACGTTGAGTTAATTTACTCACTGCCACGCATGGGCGATCTGGTTTGCCCGGCGCTCAAGCAGACAATCGAAATTGTTTTCATCTTGTGTAATGGGTTACGGCTTCACCGCTCTTAATTCTGCCAGACTGACGCCCATGAATCATGAAAAAGACGGAATTCATTTTGTTTGGAAAACGAACAGAGCGGCTTCGGTAATCTGCAAAAATGTCGCCATGAAAAAAGCCATTCACATCCAGCATGGCAGAATTGGAAATTCAACCTGTGCGGGAATCGCACTGCCACGGCTTCATTCCGTGAGAAAATGCGCCATGAATCATTTTGTTCAACGCTTGATCATGGATGGTGGCGGTTTCCGGCAGAATGGGGTGATGAACATTTATCGGAGCTATTTAAGACGGCAAGACAGTCGGCGCATATTGTGTATGTGATACACCACGACGCGGGCAATTCCGGTAAAATGGCAAACGGTAAAGAGAACAGAAAGAGGCCAGACGATTGTGTAAAGATTACACAAAAGGGGGTGTGGCATCCGATAAAATTACCGCATGAATGAAACCAAGTTCATTTTTGATTCAGCCGACCAATGGCACGGCAGAAGTGAGGAACGCATTTCGTGTCCCAACGTCACCTTTGACAATTCCTCGTCGGGTAAAATGACAAAACGAAAAATGGAAGCAGGAATGAAATTTACGATTGTTCCAAAGTGGCACAAAGCCTTTTAAGAAACTGATAAAGTGATGCCCTATGTTCACTGCCGTATCACATAAACATCTGGCCGAGGCCGAGAGTTATTTTGACGAGCATCTGGCGCAGAACGATTACTACGCCGCCGGTGAAATCCGTCCCGGGCAGTGGATCGGCGCGGGCGCGGAACGGTTGGGGCTAAGCAACGCCGTCACCCGCGAACAATTTCATGCGCTGTGTGAAAACCTGAATCCGCAGAATGATGAGCGTCTGACGCAGCGACAATTGAAGGCGGACAAGCGCCGGGTATTTTTCGATTTCACCTGCGCGCCGCCCAAATCCATATCGGTGCTGGCGGTGACGTTGGATGATGAACGGCTGGTGGCGGCGCATGAGGAATCCGCCCGCATTGCGTTCCGCGAACTCGAAACCTTCGCCGCCACGCGCGTGCGGAAGCAGGGTCGTCTGACAGACCGGACGACGGGCAATCTCGTGGCCGCCGCCTTTGTGCATAACAGTTCGCGTGAATTGGACCCGCAGTTGCACACGCATTTCACGGTGTTCAACGCCACGTTTGATGAAACGGAGAAGTGCTGGAAGGCGCTGGAAGCGCGGGGCATGTATGACGCGATCCGCTACGGCACGGCCGTTTATCGGAATGAACTGGCCAAACGGGTGCAACAAATTGGCTACCGGATTCAACCGGCCAAAAACGGATTTCAAATTGAGGGCGTGAGTGACGGAGTGTTACAGCAATTTTCCAAACGCGCGCAACAGCGCGACGCGGTGGTGAAGGAAATGGAAGAAAAATTGGGACGGAAACTTTCCAACAATGAAATCTCCCATGCAGTGCATCAGAGCCGGGCGAAAAAGGTCAAAGGCATTTCAACGGCGGAAGTCCGCGAACGGCAGTTGTCACAGTTGTCTGCGGATGATCGGCAATCGCTGCAAACACTCCGGGCGTCGGCTCATTCAACCCGCTTGCCACAGATTGCCTTGGTGGAAAACCAAGTTTTGAATCATGCAGTTGCCCATGTCTTCGAGCGCAAATCGGTGGTGCCGGAACATGAACTGTTGAGCGTGGCGTTGTCGCATCGCCTGGGTGCGGTGAATTTGAATGATTTGAAAGGAGCGGTGAAACATTTTCCGGACTTGGTGAAAACGGAACGCGGATTTTCGACCAAGGAAATTGTAGCGACGGAATTTGCTTTGATTCAGACGGTCAACGCGAGCTGCGATTCAGTTGCACCATTGCATCCCGGTTATCGGCCTGCCGACTGGCTGGGCGAAGATCAACGCCGGGCGATTTACCATGTCCTGCGCACCAGTGACCGCATCACCGGCCTGCGCGGGCTTGCGGGCAGTGGTAAAACCACGGCGCTGCGCGAGCTGGTCGCCGCCTGCAAAGAGGCAAGGATTGAACCGCTGTTCTGCGCGCCAACGGCAGCGGCAACGGATGTTCTCCGCAAAGAGGGATTCGAGGCGAAGACGTTGCAAAGCCTGCTGCTGTCAAAGCCGATTCTGACCGAACGGCATTTGATTGTCTTGGATGAAGCCGGGGCGGTGGGGATGGATGACATGAAGCGGCTGCTTGATTATGCGCGCGCTGCGCGAATCATTTTGTCCGGCGACACCGGGCAGCACGCTTCGGTAGCGCGAGGCGATGCGCTGCGGATTTTGGAACGGCATTCCGATTTCAAGTCCGGCCAGTTGACGGCCATCCGGCGGCAACGCAAAGCGGATTATCGCAAGGCCGTGGAGCTGGCGGCGCAGAAACAAACCGTGGAAGCGTTCGCGCAGTTGGAACGGATGGCAGCCATCACTGAAGTCCTTGCGGACGGCCACCATGATCTTCACGACGCGGCGGCGAAGTCATATTTGCAAGCGGTGACGGAAAATAAGTCCGCGCTGCTGGTAGCGCCGACATGGAATGAAATTGAAACGGTGACGGAAAAAGTCCGGGCGGAATTGAAATCATCTGGCCGTCTGGCTTTGGAAGAAAAGGATTTTCAAGTTTTCGATTCGTTGTCATGGACGGAAGCGCAAAAGCGGGAGGCGCGGCAATATCGTCCCGGCATGGCCATCAATTTTCATCGTCGCGGACATGGTTTTGAAAAAGGGGAAACGGTTGCGGTGGTCGCCGCCGCGAATGATTTGCTCAAAGTTCAACACACGGATGGTTCCGAAAACATTTTCCCATTGGGTGCAGGCATCGCCTGCGATGTGGGGGAGAAACGGAAACTGAAAGTGGCTGCCGGTGACAAGCTGTTGCTACAATCAAATTGGCAGAAAAACTTCGTGAACGGTGAATTGGTTGAGGTCAAGGCCATTCAAGGCGATTCCATTTTGCTGGCCGATGGCCGCGTGATTCCTGCCGATTATCGCACGTTCACGCATGGCTATGCCGTCACGTCGCACGCCGCCCAGGGCAAAACGGTGGATGAAGTTTTGCTGGTCGCCTCGTCGCGTTCGCTGCCCGCCATCAATCAGGAACAATTTTACGTCAGCATCTCGCGCGGGTGCGAGCGTTGCCAGATTTTCACCGATGACAGCGACTTGCTTCGTTCGCATATCACCCGTTCCAGTGCGCGTTTAGCAGCCGTTGAAGCCATGCCTCAACGTGACTTCCTCCATACCATTTTGCGGCGGGGCAACCGTTTCCTGAAACAGTTCCGCCAACGCATTGCAAAATCACTTTCAATCGAAACAACCGAAAGGAGCAGCCATGAAATCAAGCCAACCGAACACCAGCGAACAACCGCCCACCGCATCAGCGTCTAGCCCGCGCGATAATCCCTGCCTCGGCAATGATCCCACCATCGCCGCGCTCGATGTGTTTGCCGATAACGGCATCAGCTATCTGCTGCCTTACGCACAATTCTTGTATGCGGAAAAGATGTCCAACCCGGCTTTGGAAAAGGAGCCGGACGCGCCGCCGGAAAAAATGCTGATTCGTTTCGCCACGGCCGAGGTGGTCGTTTTAGGCAGCGGCCTCAAGCGGCTGGAACAAGGGATTCAGAAATATGAATTGAAATTTGTGAAGTCGGCGGATCGCCGTTTGGCTGCGACGTTGAGCACCCACATTGCCGCCGTCACCCTCACTCTAACCAAGGAAAGTGTATGACTACTGATTCGCCATTAAAAATCCAGCCGCTGGAAAAATACCACGCCACCATGACCAAGGAGGAAGTTGCCGAGGCGCTGGGGGTCGCAACCCATATCATTCCGCCACTGTCGCGGGCGGGTCTGATTAAGCCGCTGGGTCGTCCGCAGCGTTATTGCGTGAAACATTATTCCCGTGACGTGCTCGCGCAACAGCTTGCCGATGTGAACTGGCTCGACAAGGTGGTGGCCGCCATTCACCGGCATTGGCGCACTAAAAATGCGCGCAAGCGGGCACGGCAATTCCAAATGGCATGAGGCCGGGCGAGTCCGTTACGCAGCAGCGACTGGCGGCGCGGTGAGTTGGTGGCTCGAAAGCTCCGCGCCGCCGCTCGTTGGCCTGTGTCAATCGTGATAATGATTGTCGCAATCGCAATGCGATGATTCCCGATATGGCGGGAATGGGTCAAATGTGTCCGGGGGCGTTGGTGGCCGTCCAGTCAGATCAATGAAAATGGCTGGCCGGATGTGGTGCGTGGATTTTCCTCCTTTTCGTCGCAATGCCCCGCTCAATACCCACGTCAAAAGAGCCAGCAAAACATAGATGGCTCCAATGAAAAAGCAGAGGGCGTGTTCGTGGATGAATACGTCAAGGTGTTTCAATCCCGACGCTTCCAGTTCGAGTGCTTTAATTTGCCAAGGTTGCATGATGTCCTCCTTATGCCGCGACGCTCTGCGTCACTGGTTCGGTTTCATGGCTTGCTATGATGGCCTTCTGTTGCCGTTCGTATTCGCTCAACGACGGCATTTCCACCTCGGCCTTGCGCGAATACGCCCGCGTCATGGCCTTGCTGTTATGTCCAAGATTCACTTGGGCATACCGTTCTGGATAGCCCGCTGCCTTCGCCCGTTCCGCCCAAGCGTAACGGTAGCTGTGCAACGACACGCCTTTGATGCCAAGTCCATCGCAGCGTTGCTTGAACTCCGTGGCGCGGTCGCCCGCGCGGACGGTGCGCAGATACGGAAATAATGCTCCATTGCCCGGCAGGTCGCGCAGAATTTCCGCCATGTCCTCGTCAAAACGCATGATGGCAACCGTGTCGGTTTTCATCCGCTTGTAGCTGATGACGTGGTTGTCCCAATCAACATTCTCTGCTTCGAGGAATGCCAAGTCTGATTGCGATGCGCCCAGGTGCCACGCCAGTTTGTAGAACGCCTTGCGTTCGGGATTTTGTTCGCGGGCGACGATGGCCAGATGTTCGGCCAGCGTGATGCCGCGCTTTTCCTTGAACTCGACCGCCGGCCAGCGTTTCTTGGCCAGCACCGGCCACGGCAGCCAAGTCATGTCTAAGGCGAAGTTGTGGATGCGCCGCAGATAGACGTTGGTCGAAACTTTCCCGGCTTCCAGCACGCGCAGAAAATGTTCCGGGCGCGTTTCCAAAAGCGGCTGATGCCGGATCGAGTCGAACGCCTTGTCCCTGATGGCGGTCTGCCAGCGGTGTTGGGTCTGGTCTTTTTTGAGCTTCACCAGTTCGTCC
>Ga0075522_10003996_pt1 | contig 10643 bp, 8 predicted proteins | sample NGEPerA_FD_74796 | JGI IMG/M metagenome (GOLD analysis project Ga0075522, IMG submission 74796) | Arctic peat soil microbial communities from the Barrow Environmental Observatory site, Barrow, Alaska, USA - NGEE PermafrostL2-A | ecosystem: Environmental > Terrestrial > Soil > Wetlands > Peat ...
ATCGAAACCGCCCCGCCCATCGATGCTGCTCCATGCTCGTGAACAGGCATCGAGTCAGAATTTCCCTGATTTGGGAATCCCAAAAATGAGTCAAAAGCCGCGGCCGTTGGTATAAGACCCATCAAATTCCGGCCCGGAAACCGGTTTGCTTCGGCATCGACCGCGTCTGCGGATTCGGTCGTTTATCTCCGCGCTGAAACCCGGGGTTCGAAAAGGTTACGCTTCATGACCGATCCTGCCACGACGCCCGAGAAGATACCCGACGTCGCGGAAATCGTCGGATTTCTGCGGCGTTTCGCCGAGCTGATGTCCAACGGGTACAATGCGGCCTATCTGCACCGGGCGGCCGGTCTGCTGGAGACCCTGACCGCCCGCGTGGTCGCGGCGTCGGATGAAGACGAGCTTGCGCGCTACAAATATGAAACCCTGGGCAAGCATGCCGAAACGCTGGAGGCCGAATGCGAAGCCCTCAAGCAGGACATCGAAGGACAGCTCGAAATTACATCAACGATCCTCACCGAACGCGATGCGCTCGGGGTGACGCTCACGGCAAACGGGAAGGAGCTATCCGAGCTTCGCGATGCGCTGAACCGCGAGCGCGAGGAGCGCGCCGCCAAAGTGATTTCGCATGAAGAGGCGCTCGGCGGCTTTCGCGCGTCGTTCGACCAGGAGCGTGAAGCGCTGCAGGCGAGCCGGCAGGCGGGTGCCGAAGAACGCGACGAGCTTCGCCGCACCCTGCGGCGGGAGCGCGACGAGGGCGCGGCAAAACTGGCGGCGGGTGAAGATGATCTGGCCAAGCTTCGCGTGACTTTCGACGTCGAACGCATGGACCTGCAGGCCCGGCTGAAGGCGCGCGACGACGAACTCGCAGCGCTTCGCGTCGTATCGAGGCGCGAGCACGATGCGCTCCGGGAGAAAGTGGCGGCGCTCGAAGCCAAGCGCGCCGAGCTTCGCACAGCGTTCGACCGGATCAGCGATCTCAGGAATCAGGCGGTCGAGCCTCAGGGCGCCGAAGCCGGCATTACCCCAATGCCGGGGGTTTTGGACATGGCGCATCGGTTTACGCCGAAGCAGGACGACCGGCAGTCGGCGACTGAAGAGAACAGCGCGATCGTCCCGAAAGCCACCTTGCGCCAGGCCCGCGCGCAGTTCGAATATCTGGCCAGAGAGTTTGTCCCGCTCGGTGACATCGCCTCGCAGGTGATGTGCGAGCTTGGCGCCTATACCGTGGATTTGGCATTGGTCGGCGGCAAGGCGGCCGACGAGCATCCGGCCGGCGTGATGGCCGAAAGCATCCTCGCCGGTGCGGACCGCTGAGCTTCGGCCTGCCGAATGGGGCGTTCGCTTTACCGCCCGCGAAACGCCGGCTTGCGCTTCTCCATGAAGGCGGTCCGACCCTCGACGTAGTCGGTGGATGCGAAACAGCCGTCGACGGCGGCTTGCGCCGCGACGAGATTGCGCTTCTCGGGATCCCTGACCGCCTCGTTGGCGCAGAGTTTGACCGCATTGATCGTCAGCGGCGCGTTGCCGCCGATGGTGCCGGCATAGTCGCGCACGTAAGCCTCGATGCCGGCGGTCGGGACGACGCGATTGACCAATCCCATCATCAGCGCTTCGCTCGAATCGAACTGCCGCGCCGTGTAAAAGATCTCCTTGGCGAAGGACGGGCCGACGATGTCGACCAGGCGCTTGATGCCGTCAAAGGCATAGCCGAGCCCGAGCTTGGCGGCGGGGACGGCAAAGCGGGAATTATCCGCGGCGAGCCGAAGGTCGCAGCATAGCGCCACGCCGAGGCCGCCGCCGATGCAATAGCCCTGGATCATCGCAATCGTCGGCTTTGGGAAGTCGATGATGGCAGCGTTCGCCAGCCCCGCGATCCTGTTATATTCCTCGACGCTGTCGCGCGACGAACGTTTCTCGGCGAATTCGGAAATATCCGCGCCTGAAATGAACGCCTTGCCCCCGGAACCGCTCAGCACCACCACCCGGATTTGATCGTCGCGTTCGAATTCGGCCATGATTTCCGGCACCGCGCTCCACATGTCGACGGAGACGGCATTGTGCCGCGCCGGATTGTTGAATTGCATCCAGCCGACGGCTCCGTCCTTCTTTGCGATCATGCGTTCGGTCGATGTCTTCATGGGGTTCTCCTTATCGTGTTTCCCGTCATTGCGAGCGAAGCGAAGCAATCCAGCTTTCGGCGTCAACGGATGAAAAGCTGGATCGCTTCGTCGCTTGCGCTGCTCGCAATGATGGGGTCTGTATTTTATACAATCTTCCGCGCGCGGAATGCGGCGATCGACTTGTCGTCATAGCCGTACTCTCTCATGATTTCCTCGGTATGTTCGCCCTTTTCCGGTGTCCCGCGCGCCATCCCGCTTGGGGTGCGGCTGAGCTTCACGGGCTGGTTGACGACTTCGATATCGCCGAGTGCAGCGTGATGCACGGCCGCGGCCATCCCGAGATGCCTGACCTGCGGGTCGGCGAAGACTTCATCCATGCGATTGATCGGGCCGCAGGGCACGCCGGCCTTGTTCAGTTTCGCGATCAGGTCGGCGCTCGAGTGCTGTTTGGTGATCTGGGCGATAATCGGGTTGATGGCGGCGCGGTTCTTCGAGCGCGCCGCATCCTCGGCGAAGCGCGGATCGTCGAGCAATTGCGTCAGTCCCAGCGCTTCGCAAAAGCGCTTAAAAATATGCTTGCCGGCGGCGGCGATGTTGATGTGGCCGTCGCTGGTCGGAAATACGCCGGTCGGAATGCTGGTCGGATGGTCGTTGCCGGCCTGGCCGGGAACATCCTTGGCGATCAGCCAGCGCGCGGCCTGGAAATCCAATAGCGAGATTTGCGCGCCCAACAGCGACGATTGCACCCACTGGCCCTCGCCGGAAACCTCGCGTTCCAGCAGCGCGACCAGGATTCCCATCGCGCAGAAAATACCCGCGCCGAGATCGGCGACGGGAATGCCGACCCGCACCGGCCCTTGGCCGGGCAGGCCCGTGATCGACATCAGTCCGCCCATCCCTTGCGCGATCTGGTCGAAGCCCGGCCGTTCGCGATAGGGGCCGTCCTCTCCGAAGCCGGAGATCGAACCATAGACGATGAGTTTGTTGACCGCACGCAGCGTTTCGTAATCGATGCCGAGACGGAATTTCACATCCGGGCGGTAGTTCTCGATCACGACATCGGCGGTCTCCACCATCTTCTTGAAGACGGCGACGCCATCGGGCTCCTTCAGATTGAGCGTCAGGCTGCGCTTGTTGCGATGCAGGTTCTGAAAATCCGGCCCGTGCCGCGGCCCGCCCATGTCGCTCTCATCGAGCCCCTTGGGAAGCTCGATCTTGATGACGTCAGCGCCCCAATCGGCGAGCTGGCGCGCCGCCGTCGGACCTGCGCGCACCCGCGTGAGATCGAGCACCTTGAAACGGGCGAGCGCCTTCGAGGCTGATGTGAAGGACATCGGATTTGCTCCTGTTTGTTTTATCGGGGAATGATGCGGCTTAAGCGATCAGCGCCATTTGACGGGGTTCGAATTCCAGCCATGCGGTGGCGCCGATGGGAAAGTCCTGCATCGGCGAGGTCGTTACCCTCAGCGTCTGCGCGCCGTCGCGGGGCCTGACGACATAGTCCCAGTGTTCGCCCAGGAACGCGCGCTCCACCACCACGACTCCGACGGCGCCATTGCGCTCTGCCGGCGGCGTTTCCGACAGCCGCATGCTATGGGGGCGAACCGAAAACACTGCCTTGCTCCCTGCCGCGACGTCACGTTCGAAGCTGGATTGCGGTAGCGCAAAACCGTCAAATGCGATCTGGTGTCCGTCGCTCGAGCCTTCAATGAAATTGGTGCGCCCAATGAAGCCTGCCACGAAGCGCGTTTTCGGCCGGTCGTAGAGCGCGCGGGGCACGTCAACCTGCTCGATGCGGCCATGGTTCATGACGGCAATCCGGTCCGACGTCACCATGGCCTCGGCCTGGTCGTGCGTCACATAGACGGTCGTAACGTGAAACTCGTCATGCAGGCGGCGGATTTCGAAGCGCATTTCCTCCCGCAAGGTGGCGTCGAGATTGGACAGCGGCTCGTCCAGCAACAGCACGGAGGGCCGAATCACGATGGCGCGCGCCAGCGCCACGCGCTGCTGCTGGCCGCCGCTGAGTTCGGCCGGATAGCGGTCGGCCAGATGGTTCATATGGACGACTTCCAGCATCTCGCCGACCCGGCGCTTCACCTCGGCCCTGGCGATCTTGCGCAGTTCCAGCCCGAACGCGACGTTCTGCTCGACCGTCATGTTGGGCCAGATCGCGTAGCTCTGGAAGATCATCGACATCTGCCGCCGGTCCGGCGGCACCGAGCCGGACGGCGATGAGAGAATCTGGCCGTCCATCTCGATCGCCCCAAGCGTCGGATCGACGAAGCCTGCGATCATCCGCAGCGTCGTGGTCTTGCCGCAGCCGGAAGGCCCGAGCAGAGAGACGAATTCCCCGGATTGCAGTTCGAGATCGATGCCGTCGACCGCGAGGAAATCGCCGTAGCGCTTGCTGACGCCGGTCAGTTTGAGCCTGCTCAACTGTTCCTCCGCAGCATGAAATCACGCCCGATCACTTTCGATCCGATGGCGGCGATCACGACCGTCACCACCAGCAGAATGACGCCAAGCGCGGCCAGCACCTCGAAATTGCCTTCTTCAGACAGGTCGTACAGCATCACCGAGATGACGCGGGTGTTCGGCCCGACCAGAAAGATCGCAGAGGACAGTTCGCGCGTCGCCGGGATGAAGACCAGGATCCAGGCGCCCGCGAGGCTCTTCTTCAACAGCGGTATGAGCACCTTGCGGATAGCCAAAAGGCGGCTGCCGCCGAGTACGCGCACCGCCTCCTCCATTTCCGGATTGATGCTGCGCAAGCCCGCCGCGCTCGAGGTATAGGCGATCGGGAGAAACCGCGTGGTGAAGCCGAGGATCAGGATCGTCGCGGTGCCATAAAGCGCCAGCGGCGGCGATGCGTAGGCGGCATAGAAGCCGATCGCCAGCACGATGCCGGGGACCACGAACGGCGCCATGCAGAGAAAGGCGAGCACGTTGCTGAACGGCACCAGCTTTCGATTGACTACATAAGCAATCGCCAACGTCAGGGAGATGGCGGCAAAGGCGGTGATCGCCGCATACAGGAACGTATTGATGATGGTCTGCTTGGCCTGGGTCTGCTCGAACAGCAGATAGTAGAAATTATGCAGGGTCAGATTGTCGAGGCTGAAACCGCGGCCCCAGGCTTTGGCGAAGGCGGCCTGGATCAGCACCAGCATGGGCAGAAACACCGACAGCGCGCAGACCATCAGCGCATAGGCCAGCATCGCCCAGCGCCAGGGTCCGAGCGCGATCATCCGCCGCTCGCTGCCCTTGCCGGTGACGGAGGTATAACCCCTGCGGCCCAATATCCGGCGCTGCACCCAGAACATCAGCACGGTAATGGCGAGCAGCGGCATCGCATAGGCGGCGGCCTCCTCGACCCGAACCGGATATTCGAAGAATTGCCAGAGCTGCGTCGACACCACGTTGAAGCGGGCGGGTAGCGCAATCAGCGCCGGCGCGCCGAACAGCGCGATGGCTTCGAGAAAGCTGATGATGATGCCGCCGATGATCGCGGGCGTCACCAGCGGCAGCGTGATGCGCAGCGTGGTCCGCAGCGTGCGGGCGCCGAGGATGTTGGCGGCATCCTCCATTTCCGACGAGACGAGGTCGAGCGCCGAACTGGTGAAGACGAAGGTGTAGGGAAATGACGTCACGGCGACCACCAGGATCAGGCCCGTCATCGAATAGATGTTGAAGATGCCGTGGCTGGCGCCGGTCAGCGCCATCCAGACCTTGTTGAGCCATCCGGAGTTCGGTCCCGCCAGCAGGATCCAGCCGATGGCGCCTAGGTAAGGCGGCGTCACGAAGGCCGCGAATACCATCAGGCGGACGAACGCCTTGCATGGCATGTCGGTTCGCGAGATCGCCCAGGCGATCGGAACCCCGAAGCAGGTCGCGAGTATTGCGACGCCGACGCCGAGCTCCAGCGAATGGGCAAGCGACTCCAGATGCCTGAGACTGCCATAGGCGGAACGGTAATTGGCGAGCGTGAAGTGCCCGGTATCGGTCTCCTGCAGGCTGGAGACGATCAGCCGCAGCACCGGATTGAGGATCAGGAATACAAGTACGGCGATCAGCGCCAGCCACAGCAGCATGCTGGCATCGAGACGCCGCAACCTGGAAGCGACACCGGCAAAATTGACGGCGCGGACGTCGAGGGAATTGTCGGTCACGGCTCCTCACCCTGTCGTGACTTAGACGCCAAACGTGTCGCGCCACTGCTTGATGACTTCGGGAATGCCCTTGACGATCTGATCGACGGTCGGCCGGATGGTCTTGAGGTCCTTGGCCGATTTGACGCCCTTGGGCGCCGAGACCTCGGGGCGGATCGTTTCGTTGAAATGATCCACCCAGATCTGCGACGCCCCCGCGCTCATCAGGAATTCCATGTAAAGGCGTGCCGCATTGGGATGCTTGCAGCCCTTCATGATGCCGGACGGTGCAATGATCAGCACGGTGCCGTCGGTCGGATAGATCATCGCCAGCGGATTGCCCTTCTGCACGCTCTCCATCAGCGTGCCGACCGGTCCGGAGCCCGCGATTTCGCTCTCTCCCGCGTTCAGCATGGTGACGGTGTCGTTGATCGAGCGGCCGACCCGCGGATTGTTCTTGGCGAGTTTTTCGAAGAAATCCCAGCCATATTGATTGCGCAGCGTCAGCGTCCAGGTTCCGACATAGCCACTGAAACCGGGATGGCCGAGCGCGATGTTGTCCTTCCACTTGGGATCGAGCAAATCGGTCCAGTTCTTCGGCGCGTCGGCTTCCTTGACCTTGCTCGTATTGTAACCGATGCCGATCATGCCCGCGGAAGTGACAAAATAAGTGCCGTCCGGATCGTAGTTCTTGTAGATGTCGAGCACCTTGCTGGAATTTTCGGGAACATATTTTTCCAGCGAGCCGTTCGCCTTCAATGCCACGCAGTGTCCAATATCGGTCGTGCTCAGCACATCGCACTGGATGGCGCTGGCCTTGATTTCCTGGGTAACGCGCTGATAGGCCACCTGTGCGGTGGTGCGCAGCACATTGACCTTGATGCCGGGATAGACCTTCTCGAAGCTGCGGCCGAGCGCCTGTGCCGTGATATCGTCGGATTGCGCGGTGTACCAGGTCAACTCACCGCCCTCTTTCTTGGCGGCCTCGTAGAGTTCCTTCTCGTGGGGCGTCATCGCAGGGGCGGCTTGGGCCCAGGCGTTTCGGTTTGGGCCGAGCGCCAGAAGGGCCGAACCGCCGATGATGAAGTCACGCCTCTGAATTGGGAACATTGCCGATCCTCACCTGAATTTTGCTTCTTGTTGCGGCGATTATGTGGGCAATCCGCGCGGGCTTCAATTCATTCCGCCGCAACGCAGCTCACACTTTGGAAGGGCATGGCATTGCGCTGCACCATGGTGGGCAGTCAACGCCACTCCTTTGAAGTGCAGACGGCGTTCAAGCCGCCACAAATACGAGCAGTGCGCCGTTGGCGGCGGCCGGCGCCACGATCACGCCGGCTTCACTGCGCATCGCACTGCCGCCCAGCGCTTTCTCCGCCGCACCGAGGTCGCCTGTTTTGAGCACGAGGCCCGCGCCGCCGCGCTCGGGAATTCCCGCAAGCGGGACGCCGGGATAGCGCTGGCCCAATTGTTCCCGGGTCAGGAAGATGAAATCTGCGCGGCCCTTACCCGAGGGCACGCTGACGGCGCCGTCCGGCTCGCGGCGTGTCTCGCCCTGGATCAAGCGTGCCATATGCGCGGCTTCCTTGGCGGGCTCGGGTGAAACGGCGAGCACCTGTTTCAGTCCCTTCGCGGCATTGGCGTGTTGCTGCAATTGCGGGATCCAGACGGTCTCGCGGGTCTTGTGCTGGCAGGCGAAAATGCGAAGCCCGGCTGGCGCCTCGTCGACCGGCCATTGGAAAGTCCGGAATTTGGCGGCCGACAGCGTGCCGTCGGGCATGGTCACTGGCCGTTCGAAATCGGTCGGGCCGAGCGGGGCGTAACCGAGCGCGCGAATTTCTTCCGCACCGGCGGCCGCGTCCGGCGTCGTGAAGGCGACGCGTTCGATGCCTTCGCCGCGGCGCGCGAGCAGGGCACGGCTTGGCGCATTGTGCTCGGTTTCGGTAAGTACGCCGAGCAGCTCGATATAGTCGTCGCCGAGCATGATGGTATAGTTGCCCGTTCCCATCTTGGCCGAATGTGTGCCGCGCGGCGAAACCGTGAAGCCGAGCCGCTTCCAGTTCGCGGCAGCCTTGTCCAGATCCCTGACCACGACGACGGCGTGGTCGACCCCGACGATGTTTTTCAGCGTCACCCGGCACTCCCTCAACTCATTGTTGGTGTAAGGTAACCAGATCGGCCTGTCGGCCGCAATGGAAACGCCCGAGATGGATGACGCAACGGTCCGTTGGCCGGATTCTCTGTGGGCCGCGGTGACGCCGCCCGGGCCGGAACTGCCGGCGCTGGCAGGCGAGGCGCTAGCCGATGTCATCGTGATCGGCGCCGGCTTCACCGGGCTTTCGAGCGCGCTGCATCTGCGCGAGGCCGGAATCGACGTTGCAGTGGTCGAAGCCATGGAGCCGGGCTGGGGCGCGTCGGGCCGCAACAACGGCCAGGTCATCCCGACGCTGTCGCGACCCGATCCCGAGGACATCATCCGCAAGCACGGCGCCGTGGGCGAGCGCTTCGTCGCGCTGTTGCGTGACAGCGCCACGACCTTGTTCGATCTGGCGCGGCGCTATCAGATTCAGGCGGAGCAGGAACAGACCGGATGGGTGCAGCCGGTGCATTCGCCCGGCCGCATCAGGATTGCCGAGCGTCGGGTCCGGCAATGGTCGAAATTCGGCGCGGCGGTCGAGATCCTCTCCCGCGATCAGACCCGCGCCATGCTCGGCTCAGACGCCTGGTTCGGCGGCTTCTGGAACAAGACGGGAGGTCATATCAACCCGCTGGCGCTGTCGCGTGGCCTGGCTCGCGTCGTGTTGGAACGCGGCGGCCGCATCTATGCGCGATCGCCCGCGGCCGCCTTCGAGCGGCAGAACAACCGATGGGTGGTCAGGACCGCGCACGGCCAGATCAGCGGCCGCGCCTTGATAGTGGCCACCAATGCCTATACCGGCGAGTTCGCAAAGCAGCTTTCGCCCGGCATCGCGCATGAAGTCATGCCGGTGCTGTCCTGGCAGATGGCGACGCAACCGCTTTCCGAGCGCGCGCGCAACACGATTATCCCCGGCCGGCAGGCGATGTCCGACACCCATGGCGAACTCTACTTCGCGCGCTATGACGCCCGAAATCGCCTCGTCACCGGCGGCGCCGTGGTCGGTCCGGGCAACAAACCGGACCGGTTGAGGAAGGCGGTCGCGGAACGCCTGCAGCGATTGTGGCCGCAGATCGGTCCGGTGCATTTCGACCACGTCTGGAATGGCTATGTCGGGATGACCACGGATTTCCTGCCGCGCATTCATCGGCTCGGACCCGATGCGTTTGGGTGGACCGGCTGCAACGGCCGCGCGGTCGCGCTCTCGATCGCGCTCGGGGATCAGTTCGCCAAAGCCGTACGCGGTCATCCCGACGGCGATCTCGCGCTGCCCTTCACCGAGCCCGCGCCGCTCGCCGCCCACGCGCTGCTGCGTCGCCTCGCGCCGTTGATGCTGATGCTCTATCGGCGGCGTGACGCGCGCGAGATCGCTTAAGGCGCTGCCGCCCTCACCAGCGCGATCAGTTCGTCGCCGTAATGTTCTAACTTCTTGTCGCCGATCCCGGCAATGCCGCGAAGCTCGCCCAGCGATTTCGGTCGAACTGATGCGATGCCGTCGATGGTGGAATCGTGCAGCACGACATAGGCCGGCACGCCACGGCTGCGCGCCGTCTGCGAACGCCACGCCCGCAACGCCGCGAGCAGGCTCGGGTCGCCGGCCTTGGCAGACGCGCCGGGGGTGGCGGCAAGATCGCCGCGGCGCGATTTCGACCGGATGGCGCGGATGCGGGCGCCCGGAACTTCCTCGCGCAGCATCACCTCGGTCTCGCCCTTCAGCACGCCGCGTGCGCTCTCCGTCAGTTTCAGCGCGCCGAAGGCTTCGGAGTCGGCCCGCAGATGGCCCATCGCCACCAGCTGCCGCAGCGCGGCGCGCCATTGCTTTTCGTTGCGTTCGCGGCCGATGCCGAACACGGACAGTTTGTCATGTCCGAATTGCGTGACGCGCTCGGTCATGCGGCCGATCAGCACGTCGATCAGATGCATGGCGCCGAACCGCTGGCCGGTGCGATAGGCGCAGGACAACAGTTTTTGCGCGATCACCTTGCCGTCGCGCAGTTGCGGCGGCGACAGGCAATTGTCGCAATTGCCGCATCGGTCCTCATGCAGCGTCTCGCCGAAATAGCCGAGCAGGCGGGCGCGGCGGCAATTGACGGTTTCGGCGAGCGAGACCAGCGCCTCCAGCTTGCCGGCCGAGACCCGCTTGAAGGCGTCCGAGCCCGTTGATTCCTCGATCATGCGGCGCTGCTGCACGATGTCGGACAGGCCATAGGCCATCCAGGCGCTTGACGGTTT
>Ga0075522_10003998_pt1 | contig 10643 bp, 10 predicted proteins | sample NGEPerA_FD_74796 | JGI IMG/M metagenome (GOLD analysis project Ga0075522, IMG submission 74796) | Arctic peat soil microbial communities from the Barrow Environmental Observatory site, Barrow, Alaska, USA - NGEE PermafrostL2-A | ecosystem: Environmental > Terrestrial > Soil > Wetlands > Peat ...
GGCATGAGCCGGCTCGCCCAGCAACATGCCGCGGCCATCGTCGGCGGCGAGACCACCACCAATCCCGAGAGAATGCTGATTTCGGTTTGCCTGCTGGGCGATGTGGCGGCGGACAACTGTATTTTGCGTTCCGGCGCGAAAAGCGGCGACGCCATCTTTGTCACCGGCGAACTGGGCGGGTCGCTGGCCGGAAAACATCTGGAGTTTGAGCCGCGCCTGGCCGAAGCGCAGTGGCTGGCCGGGCATTTTGCGATTCATTCTATGATTGACATAAGCGACGGGCTGGCGGGCGACTTGCGCCATCTCTTGCAGGCGGGAGCGGTCGGCGCGGAACTGATGGCTTCGGCCATTCCCATCAGCAAGGCCGCGCGAACGCAAGGCCGGGCGAAGGGCAAGCCGCCCCTGCTCGGGGCCTTGAGCGACGGCGAGGATTTTGAATTATTGTTTACAGTGGCCGGACGCGACGCCGTGCCTTTGCTCGACGGCTGGAAAAAACAATTCCCAACGCTGCGGCTCAGTTGCATTGGCCGGATCACTTCGACTCCCGGGCTAAAACTACGGGACAAAACCGGCATTCGCACCCTTGAAGCGCATGGCTACGTTCATTTCGCATAATCCCGCCGAAACAGAATTGCTCGGCGAAGAATGGGGACGCCACCTGCCCAGCGGATGGCTGATTGGCCTGAGCGGAGACTTGGGCGCGGGCAAGACACAACTGGTCAATGGCCTGGCTCGGGGTTTAGGCGCGGCGGCGCGCGTGACTTCGCCCACTTATACTTTGGTCAACGAATACCGCGACGGGCGCGTGCCCTTGTTTCACCTCGATCTTTATCGTCTTTCGACCCGCGAGCAAATTATTGCGGCAGGGCTGGAACCGTATTTGGCGCGGCCGCGCGGAATCGCGGTGGTCGAATGGATCGAGCGCTGGCTGGCGGAGGATGAACTGCCGCCGGGAGGAAAATACCGCCGTGTCAATATTAAATCCCTCGGCGAGTGCGAGCGTGAAATTGTTTATGAAGATTTTGGCGGTTGAATTTTCTTCCGACAATCGAAGCGTCAGCCTTGTCCAGGACGGGGTTCTCATTGCGCGGGCCGCGGAAACCGGCGGGCGCAGGGTCATCGGGTTAGTCGAGGAAGTTTTGCGGCAGGCGGGTTGGGAGCGCGAGGAGGTCGAGACCATCGTGGTTGGACTCGGCCCCGGCTCTTACACTGGAATTCGCGGCGCGATCGCTTTTGCGCAAGGCTGGCAATTGGGGCGGAAGGTCAAGCTCCTGGGGATCAGCAGCGTCGAGTGCCTGGCCGCCCAGGCGAAAGCGGAAAAAATTTCCGGCGCGGTCAATATTGTGGTGGACGCGCAACGCGATGAATTTTACCTCGCGTCTTTCCGCGAGGGCGAGCCCCTGCGATTGGCGACTCATGCCGAAATCAGCGCGCGCCTCCAAGCTGGAGAAATCGTGGCGGGTCCCGGAATGACCGAATGGTTTCCGCAAGCGATCAGCCTTTATCCTGACGCCGCTGCTCTGGGGCTTCTCGCTGGCGGACGAAGCAATTTTATTTCAGGCGACAAGCTGGAACCCATCTACCTGCGCGAAACTGCCTTTAAAAAAGCGCCGCCCTTGCGTATCATTCAATGAACTTCAATTCATGAAATTTCTTTGGACATTCATTCTGCCACTGGTTTTGACCGGTTGCATGACAACACAACCGACCACCAGACCGAGGGCCATCGCGCCGCCCGTCATGTTCAAGCGAACCATTGCGCCTCCAAAAATTCCGCCTCCGGGCGAGTCGATTGTCCTGCACGACGGCGACACCGCCTTCACTCTCTTTTTGCCGATGGGCTGGACGGTTCCCGCCACGGGAGATGTTCGGTTGACGGTCCATTTTCACGGCGCGATCTGGTTTGCCATTCAGGAACATTTGCGGGAGGACTTGAAGACTCCATTGATCGTCGCCTTCCTCGGCGAAGGATCGAGCGTCTATGCCAAGCCGTTCCAGGATCGCCAGCGGTTTAATCGCTGGATGCGGCTGGCCGTGCAAGCCTTGCAAGCCCGCGGCGCTCCGCCCAATACACACGTCAGTTCCGTCGATATTTCCAGTTTTAGCGCCGGGTATGGCGCAGTCCGCGAATTGCTCAAATCACCGGAATATACTCGGATAATCCATCGCATTGTTTTAAGCGACTCGATGTATGCCAGCTTCGAAAATGGCACGAATCTGGTCAATACTCCGCTCGGCCCTCATCGGCTGCCCGCTCCCAGCCAGATGGAACCATGGATCGCCTTCGCCAATGCCGCCGCGCGCGGCGAAAAAACCTTCGTCTTGACGTGCTCCGAAGTCCCCACGCCAGCGTATGCCAGTTCGACCGATTGTGCGGCGGCGCTGATCGAGGCGGAACACGCGCCCGTGCAATGGATCGCGCCGGGGAGCAATCCGGCGGCGAGCGATCCCAATTTTCCTTTGAAATTCCGCAGCGACTTGGGGAATTTTCACGTTTGGGGTTACGGCGGAATCGACGCGCAAGCGCACATGACCCAAGTGCGGCATCTGGCGGATGTTTGGATGGCGCTGTCAAAATAAAGTCCATGCGAATCATCCAGATCACCCCCGGCGCGGGGAAAATGTTTTGCGGCGCCTGTCTGCGCGACAATGCTTTGGTCATGGCGCTGCGCAAGCTCGGCCACGCCGCGCTGCTGGCCCCGCTTTATCTGCCGTTGACGCTGGACGAAGAGGACCAAACGGAGGGCGCGCCCATTTTCTTCAGCGGCATTAATGTTTATCTCGAACAGCAGTCCGCGCTTTTTCGCCGCGCGCCGGAATGGCTGCATCAAATGCTCGCCTCGCCCACCTTGCTGAATTGGGCTTCGGGCGCGGCGGCCAAGACGCGTCCCGCCGATTTGGGCGACATGACTATTTCCATGTTGCGCGGCGAGCAAGGGAACCAGGCCCGCGAACTGGAAGACTTGATCGTGTGGCTGCGCGCCGAAAAGCCGGACGTGGTTTGCCTGTCCAATGCGCTGCTGGTCGGGATGGCCCGGCGCATTAAAGCTGAGCTGAGGGTGCCGGTGCTTTGTTCTTTACAGGGCGAAGATTGGTTTCTGGACGCGCTGCCCCAGCAAGATCGCGATTTGGCCTGGCAAACGGCGGCCGAACGGGCGGCGGATGTGGACTTGTTCATTGCGCCCAGCCGCTATTTTGCGGACCTCATGCAACGCCGCTTGAAGCTGTCTTCCGACCGCGTGCAGGTCCTGCCCAACGGGCTGAATTTGGAAGGTTACCCTGCTTCGCTCGAGCGCAACCCCGGGGCTGCGCCGGTGCTTGGTTACTTTGCCCGCATGTGCCGGGAGAAAGGATTGGACACCCTGGTCAACGCCTTTCTCATTTTGAAACAGCGCGATCGTGTCAAGAATTTAAAATTGCGCATCGGCGGCAGTTGCGGGCCGGTTGACCAAATCCTGGTGGACGGGTTGCGCGCCCGTCTGCAAGGCGCGAATGTGCTGGCCGACGTTGAGTTTTGCCCGAACGTATCGCGGGCGGACAAGCAGGCGTTTTTGCGTTCGCTCACGGTATTTTCGGTTCCGGCCACCTACGGGGAGGCTTTTGGTTTGTATGTCATCGAAGCTCTGGCTTCGGGCGTTCCGGTGGTGCAACCCAATCACGCCGCGTTTCCGGAATTGATCGCCGCCACAGGGGGCGGAGTGTTATGCGCGCCCAATGACGAACAAGCCTTGGCGGAAGCGATTGAGGAATTGTTTCTAAATCCGGCGCGCGCCCGGGCGCTGGGGGAAGCCGGCCAAATCGCCGTCCGAAAACACTTCAGCATTGAAACGATGGCGGCGCGCATGGCGGAAATTTGCCTCGCTGCCCAACGGCCCGCGATGTAAGACTCTGGTTGACGATGGCCTACGAATTCAAAGTAATCCGCCGCGTGGAATTTGCCGACACCGACATGGCTGGCATCATGCACTATTCGAATTTTTTCCGATTCATGGAAACGGCGGAGCATGGTTTTTTTCGTTCGCTCGGCTTATCCATTGTCACCAGCAACACTGATCCGCCGGTGGGCTGGCCGCGGGTCCGCGCGCAATGCGACTTCAAGTCGCCGTTGCGTTTCGAGGATGAAGTGGAAATCCACCTGCTGGTCAGCGAGAAAAAATCAAAGGCCCTGGGCTATGTTTTCAAATTTCGCAAACTCAACGCCAAGCCACCAGTGGAAGTGGCGCGCGGCGAATTGACGGTGGTCTGCGTCAATCGACGGCCCGACGGCACCATGGGAGCGTGTCCGATTCCCGCTTTAGTCGCGGACCAGATTGAAGTGGCGCCTGCGGAATTGCTTGCGGCCCGACCTTAATTAACTAAATTCCATTATATGAACTGGCTCGTATTCGCGCTGATGACGGTGGTTTCGTGGGGACTCTACGGAATTTTTCTGCATAACGGTCAAACCGGCATGGTTGACAAAACCAACGGTCTTTTCAAAGCGTTCCTCTTTGTCGGCCTGGCTTATTTCCTCACGGCCGTGCTGGCCCCGCTCGCCATGCTCGTGATGCGGAAAGCGGTCTGGAGTTTTCCGGCAGCGGGCATGGGATGGTCGCTGGTCGCCGGCATCGTGGGGGCCATCGGAGCCTTTTGTGTATTGCTGGCCTTCCAATCGCCCGGCGGCACTCCGGGCGCTGTCATGTCTATTGTTTTTGCGGGCGCGCCAATCGTCAATGCCATCGTGGCTTTGGCGCTCTATCCGCCGCAGGGCGGGATCGGCGCGGTCAAATGGCAATTTTACCTCGGCATCGTCATGGCGGCGGCCGGCGGTTGCCTAGTGACGTATTTCAAGCCGCCGCCCGCCCGGCACGCCCCTCCTCCAGCGGTGACCGGCGCCGAGCTTAAACCTTCGAGTCCACAGTAATGGCCGGCGAGTTTCCCAACCGCCCGGCCATCGCCAGCCATCAAGTTGCGCAACTGGGCCAAGTGCTCAGCGCGATTTTGCCGGCCAATGCTTTCTACCAAAAAAAATGCGCCGGCCTGGATTTAAAGGTCTCCAGCATTGCGGATTTTTCAAACCGTTTTCCGTTTACGACCAAGATGGAACTGGCCGAGGACCAACGCGCTTGCCCGCCCTACGGCACGAATCTTACCGACCCCCTGCAACGCTACACGCGCTTCCACCAAACCAGCGGCAGCACCAGTGCGCCATTGCGCTGGCTGGATACGCCGGAAAGCTGGAACTGGATGCTGGAGAATTGGCGGGAAATTTATCGGACGGCTGGCGTGAAGGCTGGAGACCGCGTTTATTTCGCTTTTTCCTTCGGGCCATTTATTGGCTTTTGGCTGGCTTTTGAAGCGGCGCAACAATTGCAGTGCTTGTGCATTCCGGGCGGAAGCCTGAGCAGCGAAGGACGCCTGCGCGCCATCTCCGAGAATCAAGCCACCGTGCTCTGCTGCACCCCCAGTTATGCGGCGCGGCTGGCCGAGGTGGCGGTCCAGGAAAAATTGCAGCTTCAGCGCAACTCCATTCGCACGATCATCGTCGCCGGCGAAGCGGGCGGCAGCATTCCGGCCACCCGCCAGCGGCTGGAACAGCTCTGGCCCGGCGCGCGAATTTTTGATCATCATGGCATGACCGAAACGGGGCCGGTTTCCTACGAGTGCCCGGCCCAGCCGGGGACATTGCACGTTTTGGAATCGGCCTTTGTCGCGGAAGTGATCGACTCCTTGGGCGCGGCGGTTTTGCCGGGCGGCGAAGGAGAATTAGTTTTGACACCATTGGGCCGCCACGCTTCTCCGCTTTTGCGGTACCGAACCGGCGATGTGGTTCGGCCGATTCACTTTGACGCCGAACCGTGCGCGTGCGGGCGATATGATTTGGGCCTGCGCGGAGGAATCCTCGGGCGCACCGACGAGATGGTCATCGTTCGCGGAGTGAACATTTACCCGACCGCCGTCGAAGAAATTGTCCGCAGTTTTTCCGAAGTGGCCGAGTATCAGGTGCGGGTGGATAAATCGGGCAGCCTCGTTGAATTGGTTTTGCAGATTGAACCTTGCGCCGAATGCGCCGACCGGACGGCGCTGGTCAAGCGCCTGCAAAATGCGCTTCACACCGCCTTTCATCTGCGGGTGCCGGTCGTGGTGGCTGACGCCGGCAGTTTGCCGCGTTTTGAAATGAAAGCCAAACGGTGGAAAGTTGAGCCGTGTCTTTTACCTTGAACTTATGAACTATAAGATTTCACGCCGCGCTGCGGTGCTGACGCCGTCCATCACGCTGGCCATCGATGCCAAGGCCAAACAAATGAAGGCCGATGGGATTGACGTGGTGGGCTTCGGCGCGGGCGAACCGGATTTCGCCACTCCCAAACACATCACCGAAGCCGCCATTAAGGCGCTGCAAGAAGGCTTTACCAAATACACCCCGAGCAGCGGCATCCCGGAATTGCGCCAGGCCGCCGCCGATAAATTTAAGCGCGACAACGGCCTGTCTTATCAGCCGTCGCAAATCATCATTTCCTGCGGCGGCAAACATTCGTGTTGCAATGTGATTCTGGCCACTTGCAATCCGGGTGACGAAGTCATCATTCCAGCGCCCTATTGGTTGAGCTATCCCGAGATGGTGCGGCTGGCGGAAGGCACGCCGGTCATCATTGAAACCAGCGACAAAACGGAATTCAAAATCACGCCCGAGCAATTGCGCGCCGCCATCACTCCGCGCACGCGGCTTTTCATTCTCAACTCGCCGAGCAATCCCACCGGCTCGCTTTATACGCGCGACGAAATCAAGGCGTTGGGCGATGTCTGCGTGGAAAAAGATGTGCTGATCATGAGCGACGAAATTTACGAGAAACTGGTTTACGACGGCGCGGAACATGCCAGCGTCGCCAGCTTTTCGCCCGCGCATTTTGAGCGCACGATTATCGTCCACGGTTTGGCCAAGGCCTACTCGATGACCGGCTGGCGGATCGGGCTGACCGCCGCGCCCGCGCCGATTGCCAAGGCCATCGACGCCATCCAAAGCCACAGCACCAGCAACCCGACGTCCTTCGCGCAAAAAGGCGCGGTGGCCGCGTTGAATGGGCCGCAGGACCACATTGCCATTTGGCGGGCCGAATTCGCCCGCCGGCGCGCCTACGCCTGGAAAAAGCTCAACAGCATTCCGAACGTCTCGTGCGTCAACGCCAAAGGCGCGTTTTATCTGTTCCCCAACATTTCCAAGACGGGGCTGAAGTCGATGGACTTCGCCGCCCAACTGCTCGAAAAGGAAAAAGTCGCGGTCATTCCGGGCCTCGCGTTCGGGGCGGACGAATACGTCCGCATCAGCTACGCCACCAGCATGGAGAACCTGGAAAAGGGGCTGGACCGGATGGAAAAATTTATTCGGACGGCGAGTCAGTAAGAATTTTCGCCATGGTGGCCGCGTCCACATTGCCGCCGCTGAGGATGACCCCCACCCGCCCGGAATGTTGCACCGCGCCGCTGAGCAGCGCGGCCACGCCCAGTGCGCCGGAAGGTTCGACCACCAACTTCATGCGATGGAACAACCACCGCACCGCCTCCTTGATCGACTCTTCGGAAACGGTTTTCATGTCATCCACCTTGGCCAGCACGAGCGGGAAAGTCAGCGTGCCCAATGACGCCGTGCGTGTTCCGTCGGCAATGGTCCGCGGGTTCTTGACGGTTTGGAGCGTTTTGCTGCGGAACGAACGCGTTGCGTCATCGCCCAATTCCGGTTCGACGCCAATCACTTTGCATTGCGGATCAAGGTGCTTGGCCGCCGTCGCCGTGCCGCCGAGTAATCCGCCGCCGCCGCAAGGGGTCAGCAGTACATCCAGCGATTTCAATTCCTCGAACATTTCCAGCGCGGCGGTTCCCTGCCCGGCAATTACGTCGAGATGATCAAAGGGCGGCACCAAAGTATAGCCATGTTCCTCCTGCAACGCCCGGCAAACTTCCTCGCGGCTCGGGTTCTCCGGCTCGCACAGGACGACCTTCGCTCCATAGCCCTCGCAACCGGCGCGCTTCAATGGAGAAACATCGCGCGGCATGACGATGGTGGCCTTGAGGCCAAGCATCTGGCAGACCAGCGCCACCGCCTGCCCGTGGTTGCCCGAGGAGAACGTGATGACGCCCCTTTCCTTTTGCGCGGCGGTCAGTTGGGAGATGGCATGGTACGCGCCGCGAAACTTAAACGCGCCGCCCCGTTGCAAATTTTCGCATTTACAAAAAACCTCGGCGCCGGTCAAGGCATTCAAGGTGCGCGAGGTCAAAATAGGGGTGACATGCGCAATGCCGCGCAACCGTTCGCGCGCCAGTTTGATTCGATCGAACAACTCGACGGACATGCCGGGCAAAATACCAAGAGACGCTGGCAAATACTATTGCAAATTTTCCGCCTGCAGGCACGATGTCATCAGGCTAATCTCAAGAACAAACATTATTGCATGAAAATTCTCGTAAAAATTATCCAGTCCGCCGCGTTGGCGGCCGCCCTGCTTTTGACCTCGACCCTCGCGCAAGGCGAGGGCGCGCCCAAGAAAATCCTTTTCTTTTCCAAGTCCTCCGGCTTCGAACACCCGATGATTAAAGAAAAGAACGGCCAAAAGAGCAACGCGGAGAAAATCCTCGCCAAGATCGGGAAGGCGAATAACATCGACTTCACTTTCACCAAGGACGGCAGCGTTTTCACTCCCGAAAACATCGCCAAATACGACGCCTTCTTTTTCTACACGACAGGCGACCTGACCGAAGCCGGCACGGACGGCACCCCCCCCATGTCCAAGGAAGGCAAAGCCGCTTTCCTCGAAGCCATCCATAATGGCAAAGGCTTCATCGGCACGCACAGCGCGACCGACACCTTCCATTCGCCCGGCAACAAAGAGCACGGCCACGCCCGCCACGTCGAGGACGGCGACAACGCCGACCCCTACATCAAGATGATCGGGGGCGAATTCGTCATCCACGCCAGCCAGCAAAAAGCGCATCAAATATGTATTGACAAAAGCTTTCCCGGCATGAGCAACGTGCCGGATGACTTTGGCCCCATAGAAGAATGGTATTCGCTCAAGGATTTTGCTCCCAATCTCCACGTTCTGCTGGTGCAGGACACTTCCACCATGAAGAAAACCGGCAATGACAAGACCGCCTACGACCGCCCCAACTACCCCTCCACCTGGGCGCACATGTATGGCAAGGGCCGCGTATTTTACACCAGCATGGGCCATCGCGACGACGTTTGGGCCAACCCCATTTTCCAGCAAGTCCTCATCGGCGGGATGAATTGGGCCTTGGGCAACGTCGATGCCGACGTCACGCCGAACCTGGAAAAAGCCGCCCCCGAAGCCAGCACTCTTCCTCCCGGCTAAACACTTTGCCGCAAACTTCCGGTTATGGCGGCGATTCGACTCCAGCTCGCGGCTTTGGCCATAGTAGTCCTGGCGGGCTGCAAGCCGTCGCACGAGGAAGCCAGGCATTTTAAAATCGCCGAGAGGGAACTCAACGTCCCGGCGCCAGCCCGCGACAAGGCGTTCGACCAGCGTTTGGAGTGGAACCTGGAAACCTGCGTGGACGCCTACAACAAAATCGGTTCCCATGACCGCAAGTGGGATTTTGCCGCGCGCGGGGCATTGCAAATCATGGCCCAGCAAAATGCGGTCGAGAGCGTGTGGGTGGAAAGCTCCAAAAACCTGCTGCCCATGTACCTTGATGAGGCCGCCAAAGCCGGGTGCGACGATCCGCTGGTCAAATATGAAGAAGTCTTGCGCCCCGACCCCGAGAAATTTAAAACCACGCAAGAGCGCAACGACGCGTTGCGCGATGCCGCTTTCAATCTGCAGGGCAGCAAGTACCCGCCCTTCCGAAAATTCCGCGCCTGCTACAACGCCTTTTACGCCATGCGCTACGTCCCGCCGTATTCTCCAGACCTGCAAACTCTCCTGGATGATATGCAGGCGGATTTTTTCGCCGCCCTCGAAGATAAAGACCTGCCTCCTGCCGAGTTATACCAGGGCGGAAGCGATTATGAATGGTGTATCCATGGGTGGACTGATTTTCAGTTACGTTGGAAACCATTGGACACTATCTTAAGCAACCGCTGGTCCGCCAGTGAAGCGACCTATTTGCTGCGAGGGCGCTATTTCCAGGATTCAGCCTGGGAAGCCCGAGGCGGAGGATGGGCGAAGGATGTCTCCGCCTCCGCTTGGAAAATCTTTTTCGAGCGCCTCGTCCTGGCCGAGCAAAATCTCAGCAAGGCCGCCGAGATTGCCCCCGCAGACGCCCGGCCCGCCACCATTATGATCAGCGTATCTGCCGCGCGTCAAAAGCTCAATGACATGGAAACGTGGTTCCAGCGCGCCATGCTCTTAAACCCGAATAATTACGACGCCTGCAAGTCCAAGCTGGGCTATTTGGATCCGCGCTGGTATGGCACCGCCGGAACCATGCTGGATTTCGGACGCCAATGCGTGGCTTCAACCAACTGGGCCGGCAAAGTGCCGCTCATCCTGGCCGACGCGCATTGGACACTTTCGCAAGAGGCCGGGACCAACGTCTATTGGACGCCCGAAATCTGGCCCGACATCCAGGCCTCCTTCGGGAAATTTTTCGAGTTGAATCCCAACGCCAAAACCTGGCGGAATAATTACGCGTGGTACGCCTACGTT
>Ga0075522_10003999_pt1 | contig 10637 bp, 9 predicted proteins | sample NGEPerA_FD_74796 | JGI IMG/M metagenome (GOLD analysis project Ga0075522, IMG submission 74796) | Arctic peat soil microbial communities from the Barrow Environmental Observatory site, Barrow, Alaska, USA - NGEE PermafrostL2-A | ecosystem: Environmental > Terrestrial > Soil > Wetlands > Peat ...
CCGCAACACCGCCTTTGGTTTCAAGGGCAAGTCGCCGAACACCAAGGAGGTGGCTCGCCAACTCGGCGTCAGCCACGTGCTCGAAGGCAGCGTGCGCAAGGCGGGCAATCGCGTCCGGATCACCGCCCAGCTCATCGACGGCGACGCCGGCGACCACGTCTGGGCCGAGCGCTACGACAGGGACCTCACCGACATCTTCGCCCTCCAGGACGAGATCAGCGAGGCGATCGTGAAGGCGCTGAAGCTCAGGCTGCTGCCGGAAGAGAAGCAGGCGATCGAGCGGCGAGGAACCGACAGTGTCGAGGCCTATGACCTCTACCTGATGGCTCGCTCATACTGGCTGACCGGCAACCAAGGCGATCCGCGGCGGGACGAGGCGATCGAGCGCCTCGCCGGCCGGGCCGTGGAGATCGATCCCGGCTACGCCCCGGCCTGGGCTCTGACGGCGTACGGGCAATACAACCTTCGCCGTAATTTTGGGCGGGCCGGCGATGGCGGCCAGGCCGCCCTGGACCGGGCTCTCGCCCTCGACCCCGATCTGGCCGAGGCCCGCGCGCTGAAGGCGGTGATGCTGTCCGATGCGGACCGGCGGGAGGAGGCGGCGGCCGAGATCGCCGTCGCCCTGCGGCTGGGTCCAGAGTCCTTCGAGGTGAACTATCACGCCGCCTTCATCAGCTACAACCAAGGCCGGCTGGCCGAAGCAGTCCCCTATTACGAGAAGGCCACGGCGCTGATCGAGACGGAACTCAAAGCGCCGTTCATGCTGGTGAGCTGCTACACCGCCCTTGGCGATGGCGAGAACACCCGGCGGATCGCCAGGATCGCCCTGGAAAGGGCCGAGAAGGTCGTCGCCGCCGATCGCAGCAACGGCACGGCCATGGGTCTGGGGGTCACGGCCCTGGCGGCTCTGGGCGAAGCGGACCGGGCCAAGGACTGGATGCGCCGCGCCCTGCTGATCGATCCCGACAACCTGCTCATGCGCTACAACTTCGCATGCAACCTCGCGGCCTGGCTCGGCGACCCCGACGCGGCGCTCGCCATGCTGGGGCCGGTGCTGGAGCGGGACCCCGGCGTGCGGTTGGCCTACACCAGGAACGACCCAGATCTTGCCGGCCTGCGCGATGACCCCCGATTTCAGGCCATGATCGCCGCGGCCGAAGCGCGGCTAGCGGCGGCCGAGGCACAGGATTGAAAGGAGAATACCGATGGATCGCGTGAGGACCTGCCTGTGGTTTGGGCGCGACGGAGAGGCGGCGGTGCGCTTCTATGTCTCCCTGGTTCCGGATTCGAGGATCGAGCATATCCAGCGCTCCCCCGCCTCGTGGCCCGGCGGCGAAGCGGGCGATGTCATCGTCATCGACTTCATCCTCGCCGGCCAGCGGTTCCAGGCCCTCAACGGCGGCGCGCCGGCCGACTACGGGACGGCGGCCTCGATCTCGGTGGAGTGCGCCGATCAGGCGGAGGTCGATCGCCTGTGGGCGGCGCTCACCGCCGACGGCGGATCGGAGATCATGTGCGGCTGGCTGCGCGACCGCTGGGGCGTGCCCTGGCAGATCGTCCCCGAGGTCCTGCCGCGGCTGTTGGCCGACCCCGATCCGGCGGTGGCGGCGCGCGCCTTCGCCGCCATGCAAACCATGGTCAAGCTCGACGCCGCCGCCATCGAGCGCGCCGCCCACGATCCGGTGGATGGCAAACCCCCGCTCGCGCGTTAGAAGCCGCATCCGATTCTAGCGGGAGGCGAGGCATGCGTTTTCGCGTCAATGGCGACGAGTTCGATGTGGATTTCGACATCCGGACCTCGCTCCTCGACCTGCTCCGCGAGCGGCTTCATCTCTTCGGTTCCAAGAAGGGCTGCGATCAAGGCGCCTGTGGCGCCTGCACGGTGCTGGTCGATGGAGCGCGCATCAACAGCTGCCTGGCCCTGGCGGTGCAGTATCAGGACCGCGAGATCACCACCATCGAAGGGCTCGGCGCGCCGGGCGCGCTTCACCCCCTGCAGGCGGCCTTCGTCGAACACGATGGTTTCCAGTGCGGCTATTGCACGCCGGGCCAGATCTGCTCGGCCGTCGGCATGGTCGAGGAGCTGAAACGAGGCGTGCCGAGCTGGGTCAGCGAGGACGTCGCCGCGGAGGGCTTCGCGCTCACCGATGATGAGCTGCGCGAGCGGATGAGCGGCAACCTTTGTCGCTGCGGGGCCTACAATGGCGTCGTCGACGCGATCCGCGAGACCTTTGGCGAGCGCGAGGCCGCCCGATGACCCCGTTCACCTACCAGCGGGCCGGCGACCGGCAAGCGGCGCTGGCGCTCGGCGCCCGCTCCGGCGCCATGTACCTGGGCGGCGGCACCAACCTCGTCGATCTGATGCGCGAGACCATCGAACGGCCCGAGGCGCTGGTGGACGTGACCGGCCTCTCCGGCGGAATCGACGAAGCGGACACCGGCGGCCTGCGGATCGGGGCCGGGGTGACCAACACCGCCGTGGCCGCCGACCGGCGCGTGCGCCAGCGCTATCCGATGCTGTCGCGGGCGATCCTGGCCGGCGCTTCGGCGCAGATCCGCAACGTGGCGACGGTGGGCGGCAATCTGCTGCAGCGCACCCGCTGCGGCTATTTCTATGACGACGCCGCCCGCTGCAACAAGCGCGCGCCCGGCGCGGGCTGCGACGCCCTCGAGGGCTTCAGCCGCATGCACGCCATCCTCGGCGCCTCGGCCGCCTGCGTGGCCACCCACCCCTCGGACATGGCCGTCGCCCTTGCGGCCCTGGACGCCGTGGTGACGGTGGAGGGGCGAAGCGGCGCCCGCGACATTCCCGTGGTCGATTTCCACCTCCTGCCCGGCGAGACGCCGTGGATCGAAACGGTGCTGGCGCCCGGCGAGCTGATCACCGCCGTGACCTTGCCGCCGGAAGGCTTCGCCGCCCGCTCGCGCTATCGCAAGGTGCGCGATCGCGCCTCCTACGCCTTCGCCCTGATCTCCGTGGCCGCGGCGCTGGAGGTGGAAGGCGGCACGGTGAAGGCGGTGCGGCTGGCGCTCGGCGGCGTCGCCCACAAACCGTGGCGCGCCAAGCTGGCGGAGGCCGCCCTGAAGGGTGGTCCGGCGAGCGAGGCGGCGTTCCGCGCCGCGGCGGCGCTGGAACTCGCCCCGGCCCGGAGCCTGCGCGACAACGCCTTCAAGATCGAACTCGCCGAGCGGGTGATCATCGACACTCTGGGCAAGCTCGCCGCCCTCGGGGAGACCGCCTGATGCCAATCATCGAGGACGCCATTCAGGCGGTGATGAAAAAGGCCGTCGCGCTCGCCCCCGACAGCTTCATCCCCGGCGGCAAGCCCGATCCTCTGATCCGCCACAGGCACGGCCTGATCGGCGCCCCGATCAGCCGCATCGACGGCCCGCTCAAGGTGTCCGGCCGGGCCACCTTCGCGGCGGAATTCCCCAAGGAAAATCTGACCTGCGCGGCGCTCAAGTATTCGACCATCGCCCGCGGCCGCATCGCCCGGATCGACACCGCCGCCGCCGAGGCCGCGCCGGGCGTCGCGCTGGTCATGACCTACAAGAACGCCCCGCGCCTCGAGCCCATGCCGCCGTTCATGTCTCAGCCCAAGGCGGCCGGCGGCGACGACGTGCCGATCATGCAGGACGACCAGATTCACTGGAACGGCCAACCGGTCGCGCTGGTCCTGGCCGAAACCCAGGAGCAGGCGGACCACGCCCAGTCCCTGATCGAGGTCGGCTACGAGGCGGCAAGCGACGGTGTCACCTCCCTGGAAGCGGCCAAGGCCAAGGGCTCCGAGCCGGGCGTCTTCCAGGGCGAGCCGCTGAAGCTGGAGATCAAGGACGCGGAGGCGATGCTGGCGGCCGCGCCGCACCAGATCGACGTGCGCTACACGACGCCGCGACACAACCACAATCCCATCGAGCCGCACGCCGCGACGCTGGCCTGGGAAGGCGACGAGCTGCGCATCCACGACACCGTTCAGGCCGTCGCCCACGAAGCCTGGACCATCGCCCAGGTGTTCGGGATCGACGAGGCGAAGGTGCGCGTCACCTCGCCCTACGTCGGCGGCGGCTTCGGCTGCAAGACGCTTTGGCAACACCAGGTGCTGGCGGCGGCGGCGGCGAAACTGGCCCAGCGGCCGGTGCGGATCGTGCTCTCCCGCGAGGGCATGTTCCGCATCGTCGGCGGACGGACGATTACCGAACAGCGCGTGGCGCTGGGCGCGCGGGCCGACGGAACGCTCGACGCCCTGATCCACACCGGCACGGTGGCGATGACGCCGCACAACAACATGCCCGAGCCCTTCGTCCTGCCGGCGAGGAGCGCCTATGCCTCCCGCAGCTTCCTGCTCGACGTGGAGACCGTCAGACTGAACATGACGGCCAACACCTTCATGCGGGCGCCCGGCGAGGCCGTCGGCACCTTCGGACTGGAATCCGCCATCGATGAGCTGGCCGACGCCATGGGCATCGATCCCATCGAGCTGCGGATCAGGAACGAGCCGCAGACCGACCCGACGACAGGGATGGCTTTCTCCCAGCGCGGGGTCGTCGGCGTCTGGAAAGCCGGCCGGGAACGGTTCGGCTGGGAAGCGCGCGGGGCGCCGGGCGCCCGGCGGGACGGCGACTGGCTGGTCGGCATGGGCTGCGCGATGGGAACCTATCCCTACTACCGGATGCCGGGCGGCGCGGCGCGCATCACCCTCACCAAGGACGGCCGCGCCATCGTCGGCGTCGCCGCGCATGAAATGGGCATGGGCACTTCCACCGCCCAGACCCAGATCGCCGCCGAGCGGCTGGGGCTGACGATGGACGCCGTGACCTTCGAATACGGCGACACCCAGCTGCCGGGCCTGGTGCTGGCGGGCGGCTCACAGCAGACGGCGGCCATCGGCGCGGCGGTGATCGCCGCCCACCACGAACTCGTCGAAGCGCTGCTGAAGCTCGCCGGCAACGACTCGCCCCTCGCCGGACTGAAGCCGGACGAGGTCGGCGGACTGGATGGCGGCCTCTGCGCCCTCGACGATGAGAGCCGATGCGAGAGCTACGCCTCCATCCTCGCCCGCGCCAAGCGGGAGGCGGTCACCGTCGAGGCCGAGGCGCCCATGCCGCTGGAGCTTCAGCACTGGTCCATGCACAGCCACAGCGCCCTCTTTTGCGAGGTGGGCGTGAACGCCGTCACCGGCGAGGTTCGGGTGAGGCGCTTCCTCGGCTCGTTCGACTGCGGCCGGATCATCAACCCCAAGACCGCCGCCAGCCAGTTCCGCGGCGGAATCGTCATGGGCCTCGGCCTGGCATTGATGGAGGAAACCCGGTTCGACGAGCGCACCGGCCGGGTGATCAATCCGTCCCTGGCCGAATACCATCTGCCGGTCCATTTCGACGTGCCGCGCATCGATGTCATCTGGAGCGACGAGCCTGATCCCCACACCCCCATGGGCGCCCGAGGCATCGGTGAGATCGGCATCACCGGCGTCGGCGCGGCCGTCGCCAACGCCGTCTTCAACGCCACGGCAAAGCGGGTGCGGGACCTTCCCATCACCTTGGACAAGCTGCTTTGAGACGGCGGCCGCACGTCGAGCGCACCGAGAGTTCCGCGTAGACGACCTCGTTGATCCAGACCGGGCCGGCCGTAGCGCGGGCTTCTAGCCCGCTCTTCGGCGCAACGGCGGACGAGACGAGGGCGGGCTGGAAGCCCGCGCTCCGAAAGAACCCGTCATCGTCGTGATCCGCCCCCCCCTCACTCGACCGTGACGCGGATGCGATGGCGGTGGGCGGCGAGGTAGCCGGCGAAGTTCCAGGTGTCCTCGGGGCTGTCCGGCTGGGTCTGCGCCGCGCAGTCCCAGGCCCGCACGACGAGCTCGTGCTCGCCCTTGTCCAGGTCCGCGGCGACGCTCCACAACGTCCACGCCCAGAGGCAATCGGGCCGTTGCTCCAGCTTCGCCTGCAGCCAATGGCGGCCGCCATCGACGGATAGATCGACCCGCCTCACCGCGCGTCCCGACGCCATCGCCCAGCCCTTGATGGTCACCCGACCCCCCGCCAGCCTGGCGCCGCGCGCGGGTTCACAGATGGCCGAGTTGAGCGGCAGCGCGTCGATGGTCAGGCCCTGGTCCCAGTCCGCCTCGTCCCTGCGAACATGGGCCGGGAAGAGCTTGTAGTCTTTGCGCTGGATCGGGCTCTCGGCCGGCTCGTCCTGGACGCTGACCTCGGTCAGCCACTTGACGCTGCGCACCCCCGCGAAGCCCGGAACGATGGCGCGCAGGGGAAAGCCATGCTCCGGCGCCAACGCCTCCCCGTTCATCGCGAAGGCCAGCAGGACGTCGTCGCTGATCGCCTTGGTCATCGCGATCGACGCCCCGTAGAGCGCCCGCTCGCCGTCCACCTCGATCTCTTCCGGGCAGCCGAAGGCGACGTGGAGGCAGGCGTCCGTCCTGGCCCCCGACGCCTCCAGCACTTCGCGCAGTGAGACGCCCGTCCACGCCGCCGTTCCCACGGCCCCGGCCTGCCACGGGTCGCCGGAGGTCTTGGCCACCGCCTGCAGATCGGCCCGCCGGTTGCCCGCGCACTGCAGGGTCGCGGTCAAGGTGCGCACGCGGAAGCGCCGGCGCAGTTCCTCCACCGACAGCTCCACGGGCGAGCGGACATGACCCACCACGCGGAGCCGGTGCGACGCGCCGTCCAGGTGCTGCACCTCGCCGTGAGTGCGGATGTAGAAGTCGGACTGGGCGGTGATGAAGCTGGCGCAGAGCCGATCCAGGAAAGGCTCGGCGTTCAGCGGCCGGATGGAATGAACGATCAGGCGCTCCTGGGCGCGCGCGACTTCAGACATGACTTCTGGTCTCCAAGCGTCCTCTCCAACCTGCGCCGCGGACCGCCGATATGCTATCCTCCCGCCATGTCCCCCGCGACCGAACCCGGCGCCGGACGCGCCCGCTACAACGCCGTGGCGATCGCCCTCCACTGGCTGATCGCCGCCCTGCTGATCGCCAACATCGGCCTCGCCTGGTATTTCAACACCCTCTCGGGCCTGGCCAAGGTCCCGCCCACCCAGCTGCACAAGTCGATCGGCGTCACCATCCTGCTCCTCAGCGTCCTGCGGCTCGCCTGGCGCCTGGTCAACCCACCGCCGCCGCTGCCGGGCTCGGTGAAGGGCTGGGAGCGGCTGGCGGCGGAGACCGTCTATGTCCTCTTCTATGGGGTGATGATCGGCATGCCGCTTTCCGGCTGGGCGCTGAGTTCGGCCAGCCGCCTGATCGGGGTCTATCCGATCACCCTCTTCGGCCTCGTCCACTGGCCGGCCATCGACCCCCTCACCCACCTGCCGACCGCCCAGATGCATCGGGCACATACGGTCTTCGACACCACCCACAAGCTCCTCGCCAAGCTCGCCTACGCCCTTATCGCCCTCCACCTCGCCGCCGCCCTTCGCCATCAGTTCCTCAAGCGCGACGAGGTGATGGGGCGCATGGTCCCGTTCCTCTAGCGCTTGTTACCCTTCTCCCCTTGCGGGAGAAGGTGGCCCGCGAGAGCGGGTCGGATGAGGGGTCGATGGGACCCGTCCGCCAAGGCGTAGACGCCATGCGGCAATCGCCGGCGCAACCCCTCATCCGGCCGCCTTCTCCCGCAAGGGGAGAAGGGCGCCGCGGGCGGATAGCACCATTGGAAAAGCCGCCGATCGGTTCCACCTGCCCGACGCGGCAAGACTTAAGGAGACCCGCATGACGAAAGCCCTCCTCGCCCTCCTCGCCCTCCTCGCCGCGCCCGCCGCCGTGCTCGCCGCGCCGGCCCCGGTCTGGACGGTCGACAAGACCGCTTCGTCGGTGCGGTTCTCGTCGAGCGTCAACGGCGCGGCCTTCTCCGGCGCCTTCCGACGCTGGGATGCGCGGGTCGCCTTCGATCCCGCCAATCTCGCCGGCTCCAGCGTCACCGCCGCCATCGATGTCGCCTCGGCGACCACCGGCGATGCCGACCGCGACCAGGCCCTGCCGACGCCGACCTTTTTCGCGGCCGCCAGGTATCCCAAGGCGATTTTCACGGCGCGCACGTTCAGGCCCCTGGGCGGCGGACGTTTCGAGGCGCTGGGAACCCTGACCCTGCGCGGCGTCAGCAAGCCTTTGACTCTGCCGTTCACCCTCGCCATCACCGGCGCGCGGGCGAGGATGAACGCCAGCTTCGGGCTCAACCGCCTGGCCTTCGGCGTGGGTGAGGATGAATGGAAGGCGACCAAGGCCCTGCCGGCGGCGGTGACGGTGACCCTCCAGCTCGCCGCCACGCGGGCGAAATAGCCGCCGCCGTCTTGCCTTGCGTCACGCCCGTGTCGCGGGGATCACCGCGACCGTCAGGCGGCAGATGCACACCAGGCGGTCCCTCTCGTCGGTGATGCGGATCGACCAGACCTGCGTGGTTCTGCCCCGCGCCTCGGGCGTGGCCGTGGCGATCACGAAACCATCCTTCACCGGTCGGATGTGATTGGCGTTGATTTCCATTCCGACCCCGACGCTCACTGCCGGATCGAGCGTCATGCTGGCGGCCACCGACCCCACCGTCTCGGCGAGCGCCACCGACGCGCCGCCGTGCAGCCGTCCGAACGGCTGGTGCGTGCGATGATCGACCGGCATGCGCGCCTGCAGCCAATCCTCCCCGCTGCCCATGAACTCAATGCCCAGAAAGGCGGCCATGGTGCCGGCCTGCATCGCGTTGAGCGCGGTCACGTCCAACACCGCGTCCCGCCAGATCCCCATCCTCACCCCCTCGTCCTGCACGCCAATTCTAGCACTTCAGCGCGGCGGACCGCGCTTCAAGCGGTGGCGGCCCGCTCCGGTGTGAAGGCGATCGGCAGCCGAGTGACCGCGTTGAACCAGATCGATCGCAGCCATTCCGGCTCGCCGGTGATCCGGAAATCGGGAATGCGCGTCACGATCTGCTTCAACAGCGCGTGGAGCTCCATGCGCGCCAGGCGGGCGCCGATGCAGACGTGCGGTCCGGTGCCGAAGGCCAGATGCTTGCGCGCGTTGGCCCGCGTGATGTCGAAGGCGTGCGGGTGCTCGAAGACGCTCTGGTCGCGGTTGGCGGCCGCATACGACAGATAGATCTTGTCACCCTTCTTGACGGGCTGGCCGCCGATCTCGGTGTCGATCGTCGCGGTGCGGCGGAAATTGGTGGTCGTCGAGGTGAAGCGCAGCACCTCCTCGATGGCGTTTTCGAGATGTCCGTCGATGTCGCTGAGCAGCAGCCGGTATTGTTCCGGGTGAGCGCTCATCAGGTACATGAAGTGCGCGGCCGTGCTCCGGGTCGTCTCGTGTCCGGCGACGGCGAAAACGATGAACAGCATGTTGATGTTCATCTGGCTCAGGCCGAGCGTCTGGTCGTGAACCAGGACGCTCATCAGCGAGCCGTCCGGGCGCCGACGCTTCTCCTCCGACAGGCCTTCGGCGATCGCGAAGAGCCGCGGCATCGGATCAAGGGTGCGATCGCCGCGCGTCTCGACGTCAGCCATGGCGTTACCCAGATCGACGACCGTCGATCGCAGGTGTTCGGGAATGCCCATGAGTTCGCAGAACGTATAGACGGGCAGCTTCGAAGCGACCTCGAACACGAACTCGCACTGGCCGCGGCCGGAAATATCGTCGATGATCTCGCGCGCCAGCCTGTCGATCTCCGGCGTCATCACTCGCATCGCCTTGGGTGAGAAGGCGGGCAGCACGAGTTGCTTCACGGCACTGTGGTCCGCTGGCCGCATGCCCATGAAGTTCGCGCGGTGAAGGGCCAGTTCCTCGTCTTCGAGATCCCAGATGACGAAGCCTTCGTCGAAAGAGCTGAAGCGCTCCTGGTCGCGGGAAACGTCGAACACGTCCTGGTAGCGGGTGAGCACCCAGAAGCCCTTGGTCATCGACGACGCCGGCACGGTCGGGACGTAGTCCGGCGTGGCGGGATTCCAGTGAACCGGGTCCGCCTCGCGCCAAGCGTCGAACAGGGCGTGTGGCGGCCCCTTCTCGCCCGGAAAGATGCCGGGGTCGAGGATATTGGCGTCCGCCGGCCACTGCCTCATGGTCTGATCTCCGTTGCCTTCAGGCGCTCACCCGCGGGGCGGAAACTGACCCAGGGCGACGCGCCGGACCTGTTCGCTGTCGGTGGGCTGGTGACCGAGCGCGTGGGTGGGGGCCGGCGTTTCCTGAACGGTGTTGGTCACGCGGCCGACGCTGGTGACCTCGACCTCGACCACGTCGCCCGGCTGCATCGGCCGCGAGTTGGCCGGCGTGCCGGTAAGGACGACGTCTCCTGGCAGCAACGTGATGTGCCGCGACAGATCGGCCATGATGTAGGGGATGTCGAAGGTCATTTCCGACACCGGACCGTCCTGCACGACCTTGCCGTTGATGTAGGTCCGCACCCGCGACTGGCGGATGTCGACGCCGCGCACGATGCCTGGACCGATCGGACAGAAGCCGTCCTGCCCCTTCACCCGTAGCATCGAGCCCGCGTCCGTATCGCGGAAGTCCTGGGCGCCGACGTCATTGGCCGCCGCGAAGCCTGCCAGGCAGTCCCACACCGCGTCCGGGGAGACATTGCGCATCGGCTTGCCGACGATGGCGGCGATCTCGCCCTCGTAGTTCAGATACTGGCAATCGGCCGGCCGATTG
>Ga0075522_10004000_pt1 | contig 10636 bp, 7 predicted proteins | sample NGEPerA_FD_74796 | JGI IMG/M metagenome (GOLD analysis project Ga0075522, IMG submission 74796) | Arctic peat soil microbial communities from the Barrow Environmental Observatory site, Barrow, Alaska, USA - NGEE PermafrostL2-A | ecosystem: Environmental > Terrestrial > Soil > Wetlands > Peat ...
ATTCGCGAACGGGCGCAGCAGTCCTGGCCCGCGTTCCCGAATACGGCGCTCGGGGCCGCGGCCGCCGCGCGCTCGAGGTCGGCGTCCTCGAAGATGACGTTGGCCGACTTGCCGCCCAGCTCCAGAGTCACGCGCTTGACGGTCTTGGCCGCGCCCTCCATCACTCGTCGCCCAACCTCCGTGGAGCCAGTGAATCCGATCTTGGCGACGTCGGGATGTGCGATGAGCCGCTCGCCCGCGACCGAACCCGGCCCGACGACGACATTGACCACCCCTTCAGGCAGGCCTGCTTCCAGCGCCAGCTCGGCGAAGCGGATCGCCGTGAGTGGAGTGAGCTCCGCCGGCTTGAGCACGACGGTGTTGCCGCACGCGAGCGCCGGCCCGAGCTTCCAGCTGGCCAGCATGAGTGGGAAGTTCCACGGCACGATCAGCCCGACCACGCCGAGCGGTTCGCGGAAAGTCAGATCTACACCGCCCGCGACAGGGATCGTGTCGCCGTAGTGTTTCTCGACTGCGCCGGCGTAGAAGTGGAAGACGTCGGCCACCATGCCCATCTCCCACATGGAGTCGCCGAGCGGCTTGCCGACGTTTGCGGTCTCCATTCGCGCAAGCCCGTCGCGATGCTCCTCGACCAGGGCTGCCACGCGGCGCAGCAGGCGCGCGCGGTCGGCGGGCTTCACAGCACTCCAGGCCGGATAGGCCGCGCGCGCGGCTGCGACCGCACGATCCGTTTCCTCGACGCCCGCCCGCTGGAGCTGCGCGATCGGCCGCTCGGTCGCCGGGTTGAGGACCTGCAGCGCCAAGCTAGTCGGCCACTGGGGCAAAACCCTCTCCCCTCATGGCGAGAGGGGTCGGGCACAGGCGCGGAAGCTGGTTCACCGACTCACCCGCGCTCGAACAGCCTCTCGCGCTCATAGCCGGTCACCACTTTGTCGAACAACGCCTGCTCGGTGCGTGCGTAGTTGAGGTAGTGGTCGACCACTTCGTCGCCAAGGGCATGCCTCGCCATCTTTCCCTCCTCGAGGGTCGTGATGGCATCGCGAAGAGCGTGAGGAAATCGCTGCACGTCCGATTCGTACGCGTTGCCTGTGAAGGCCGGCGGAAGCTCGAGCTTCTTCTCGATGCCGTGCAGCCCGGCGGCGAGAAGAGCGGCAAACGCAAGGTATGGGTTGACGTCCGCGCCCGGAATGCGCGACTCGGTGCGCAGATGCTGGCCGTGACCGACGATGCGGAAGCCGCACGTGCGGTTGTCGTGACCCCACGCAAGCGTCGTCGGCGCCCAAGTGCCGGCCGCGTATCGCTTGTAGGAGTTGATCGTTGGCGCCAGGAAGACTGCAAGCTCGGAGGCATGGGCGATGTGTCCTGCCAGGTAGCGCCGGAAGGTGGCGGACTCGCCGTCGAACGAGTTACGGCCGTTCTTCCAAAGGCTTGAATGGATGTGGCAGGAGCTGCCGATCCAGCGGTGATCGGGCTTGGCCATGAAAGTGACGGAGCAGCCATGCTGGTGCGCCATCTCCTTGATCCCGTTCTTGTAGATGACGTGGTTGTCGGCCATCGTCAGCGCATCGGCGAAGTGAAAGTTGATCTCCTGCTGGCCGGGCCAGGCTTCCCCCTTGGAGCTCTCGATCGCAATGCCAGCTTCCTTCATGCCCTTGCGCACCGCGCGGATGAAGGGTTCGTCGTAGGTCGTCGCGAGGACGTGGTAGTCCAGGTTGTATGGGACCGAAGGCGTGAGGTCGATGTAGTGCTTGGCATGAGCCTCGGCAAACGTCTCTTTGAGAAGGTAGAACTCGAGCTCAGAGCCGAACATGGGCTCGAACCCGAGCTTGCGCGCACGTTCGATCTGCTTTCGCAGCATCTGGCGCGGCGAGGCGGGCACCGGCGATCGGTCGTGCCACGCGACGTCGCTGAGGACGAGGGCGGTGCCCTCCAACCACGGGATCCTTCGCAACGAGGCGAAATCCGGCACCAGGTCGAAGTCTCCATAGCCCCGCTCCCAGCTCGCCATCGCATAACCGGGCACGGGCTCCATGTCCATGTCGACCGCGAGCAGGTAGTTGCAGCCCTCTGTGGGCTCGCCATTCGACGCCGACTCAATGAAGTACTCGGCGTCGACACGCTTTCCGATCAGGCGACCCTGCATGTCGGTGAAAGCGACGATGACCGTGTCGATATCGCCCTTCTTGACGAGGGCCACGAGCTTGGCTCGAGTCAGCAACCGCTCACCCCTTGATGTGGCGCGCACCGGCTCGGGCGACGAAGCGTTCGAAGAGCGACCGAGCCCAGGGAAGGTTACCGGTGAGCTCCTCTGGATGGCACTGGACGGCGACGATCAGGCCGTCGTCCGACTCGACGCCTTCGATCGTGCCGTCATCGCCCGTGGCGGTCTGCCGGAGACCGGGCGCCACTGAGCGGACCGCCTGGTGATGGAAGCTGTTAACCGAGATCGAGGTTCCGCCTGCGGCATGACCCAGCTCGGAGTTCGGGTCGACCCTGATGGTGTGGGCAATGTGACTCCGGCCATCGCCCTTTATGTCGTGGCCTTCGAGGTGCTGAATCAGGTTGCCGCCCATCGCCACGTTGATGACCTGCTGGCCACGGCAGAGCCCGAGCACCGGAAGCTGAGCCTGGCGCGCCTGCCGGAACAGGTTCAACTCCGTGTCGTCGAGCGCCCGGTCGATCGGTCCGACGTTCGGATCCGGCTTTTCTCCATACAGGGCGGGATCCACATCCCAGCCCCCAGGCAGAAGCAGGCCATCGAGATCGGGGAGCTTGTCGCTCCCAATCGGCAGCTCGACCGCCTCACCACCGGCGGCCTCGACAGCCCGCAGGTAGGGCTTGTAGTAGCTCAAGCCCCGCCGCGAGCTGACCGTTACGCCGATCTTCGGGCGCCGGCCGTTCAGTGCCGGCCCGTCAGCGGACGGCGGCGAGATCTGCCTCGATTTTTGCGAGCTCATCGGCTGACCCCTGGACCTTAGGCCCCTTGAACCAATTCTTTGCCGAGAGGAGCCAGTAGCCCCCCGAATAGACCAACACTACCCCGACCGCGACGGGGGCGTAGTTGAAACTCGTCGAATTGTTTCCAGGAGCAAACTGGGGCAGCACAAACAGGATGGCGATGAACACGATCCAGATCACGGCGATCCAGCCGATCAGGTAGCTCCACCGACCGAGGTGCCAGGGGCCACGCTGGAATTTCTCGCCCGCGAGCAGGCGGAGGAGGATTGGAATGCCATACGCGATGTACAGCCCGATGACCGCGATCGAGGTCACCGCGAAGTAGGCGACTGGGCTGTACAGATACGGCAGGCCCAGGATGAAGGCGCCCACCGCTGCGAACCAGATGGAGTTGGTCGGAGTTCGCGTGCGCGGGTTGATCTTGTGCCAGAACTGCGACCCGGGCACTGCGCCGTCGCGAGAGAAGGCATAGATCATCCGCGAGTTGGCGGTGACCGAGGACATGCCGCAATAGAACTGCGCTCCAACCACGATGAAGAGGAGGAACGTGCCGAGGTTCGTACCCACGGCGTCGATGAAGATCTGGGCCGGCGGCACGACTGTGAGCACCTCCGTGCTGTAGTTCTGGATGGCCGATGTGACACCGATCAGAAGCAGCCAGCCTGCGAAAAGCGAGACGACGATCGACCAGACGATCCCTCGCGGACCGGCAACCGCGGCGTTGCGCGTCTCCTCGGTCATGTGCGCCGACGCGTCGTAGCCGGTGAAAGTGTATTGGGCGAGCAGGAGGCCGATCAAGAACACGTAGAAGGAGCTGCCGAAGCCGGTGTTGTTCACGAACTTGGTGAACACAAAGGACGCCGACTGGTGGTGAGACGGAACGAAGAAGAGGACGCCGACGATGAAGAGGACGCCGACGACGTGCCACCAGACCGAGATGTCGTTAAGGATGGCCACCAGCCGCACGCCGAAGGTGTTGAGCAGCCCGTGCAAGAACAGGGCGATCCCGTAGAGGAGGATGATCCAGGGAGGCGTGGTCGGGTAGTTGAACAGTTGGTGGAAGAGAGCTGTCGCGAAGAACGCCAGCCCGAAGTCGATGCCGGCGGTCACGGCAATCTGGCCCAGCAGGTTGAACCAGCCGGTGAACCAGCTCCAGGCCGCCGAGTTGTTACCGCCGAGCTTGGCGGACCAGTAGTAAAGGCCGCCTGCAGTCGGGTAGCTCGAGCAAACCTCGGCCATGGCGAGGCCGACAAGCGTGACGAAGATGCCCACCACCGGCCATCCGATGGTCATGACGACCGGGCCGCCCGTGTTCATGCCGTATTGGTAGAGGGTGAGGCAGCCGGACAGGATCGAGATGATGGTGAACGAGACCGCGAAGTTGGAGAACGTCGACATCCGGCGGCGCAGCTCCTGCGCATACCCCATGCGATGGAGCGCTTCTACATCTGCATCCTGGGCTTGGACACTCATGCCTCTCCCTCCGCGCCGCCAGGCGGCGCCAATCGCCCGCGCCCAAGTGGGGGGCTCGCCGGGAAGCTAACAGGGGCCGAGATCGTTGTCAAACGAATCCCGAGCTCGGGCCTCGTCCTGGCGAGCCTGTGCTAGCATCCGACCTCAGTGTTGCGCACTACGATCGTAGTGATGCAGCGTCACATTCCCTCGGATCAGGCATGAACACCGATGCATGAAGCCGCCACCTCGATCGCCGAGCGACTGACCCAACTCGGGTTCTCCAAGTACGAGGCTCGCACCTACGTGGGGTTGCTCATGTCTGACGGCGCGACGGGGTACAGCGTCGCCAACGAGACCGGGGTGCCGCAGCCGAAGGTGTACGAAACCCTGCGGCGGCTGGTCGACCGCGGAGCTGCGCGCTTGACCGGTGAGCGCCCCGCACGGTACGCAGCGGTGTCGCCATCCGTTCTGCTCGCCGCGCTCGAGAAAGAGTTCGCGGCCAAGGTGGAGGCAGCCCGGCACAGTCTCGCGACCCTGCCCGAGCCAAAGATTCGCGAGAATGCCATCGCGCTGTCGCGCCTCGATAGCCTGGACACCGCCACCAAGAAGGCGGTCGCAGCCATCGCCGCGGCGCGCAACCGCGTATATCTGAGCGGCCGGACCGACGAGCTCAAAGGACTTGCGGGCGCCGTCGACGAGGCCTCGAGTCGCGGCGTGCAGTTCGTCATCGTGCACTTCGGCAGGCTTCCGTTCCAGGCCCCGCGAGGCCAGGTGCTCCGCCACGCCAGCACGGAGGGCACGCTCTATCCATCGCGCAAGTCGCGCCACCTCGCCGTGGTCGTCGACTCGAGGTGGGCGATGTGGGCTCTGGCCCGCGACGGTCGCGAATGGGAGGTCGTGTTCGGAGAGGCGCCTCATGTCGCGAGCCTTGTGAAGTCGTACATCCGCCACGACCTCTTCGTCCAGCGGATGTATGCAGACCTGCCGAACGAGCTCGAGGCCCTGTACGGGCCAGGTTTGCTGAAGCTGGACGACTTCTCCGGCGATGACGGTTTCGGGGAACTCGCGACCAGCGGCGACTCGATCGCCGCCTCAGAGTCCTGATCTCGATGGGCCGGCAGGCGATCTAGTGCGGAAGATCGATCTGCACTGCTACCCGGGCACCCAGCCCTGGATCGATTCGCAGGGCCCGTATGTGGAGGCGCTCGCGACCTACTGGAAGCGCGCATGGGTGGGCAAGCCGGAGGAGACGGTGATTAGCGATTTCGAAACGGCCGGCGTCAAGGCAGTACTGGTCGCCTTCGACACCGAATCGGTCACAGGCGCCCCGCCCTGCAGCAACGACTATGTGGCGGGCATGCGTGACCGCCACCCCGACACGATCCTTCAGGCGTGGGGTGCCGTCGACCCATTGAAGGGGGAGTCCGCGATCGAAGAGGCAACCCATGCCATCGAGGATCTGCACCTCCTCGGCTTCCACTTCCACCCGATCATGGGTCACTTCTCGGTCGATGACGCGGCGCTGCGGCCCTTGTTCGAGGCGATCGACGGACTCAACGTGCCTGTGATGATCGACGTCGGCACCACGGGGATGGGTGCCGGCCTTCCCGGCGGCCTGGGCTCGAAGATCCGCCACGCCCATCCTCTCGCCGTGGACGACCTCGCATCCAACTTTCCCAGGCTCACGATCATCGCGGCCCACCCTGGCTGGCCATGGGTGGACGAGATGACGGCCGTCGCGCTTCACAAAGGCAATGTCTACTGGGAGCTGTCGGGTTGGGCTCCGAAGTATTTCGCCGAGAGCTTGAAGAAGGACATCCGCGGTCGACTGAAAGACAAGGTGATGTTCGGGAGCGACTATCCGAGCATGCCGTACGAGCGGATCTTTCGCGAGTGGGAAGAGCTCGGCTACACCGACGAGGTGATGGAAGGCGTGTTCCATGGCAACGCGGAGCGCGCGCTCGGACTGCACGAATCCACGACTGAGCCACACCGAGCGGCTCGTTGAGCGCTCCCGCGACGCGACAGGTCGCGCTGGTCACTGGAGCGGCGCGCGGAATCGGCCGCAGCGCGGCGCTGGAATTGGCCCGCCACGGCTATGACGTGGTGGTCAACTACAGTCGCAGCCGCAAGGCGGCGGAGTCGGTCGCTGCTGACGTCGAAGCCCTGGGCGCACGATCGCTGCTCTGCCAGGCCGACGTGGCAAACGAGGCCGCGGTCGTCCGCATGGTCGAGCATATAAAGGACGAGTTCGGCCGCCTGGACGCCCTCGTCAACAACGCTGGAATCACCATCGCGACCCCGCCCTCAGACCTCGATGGCCTGAACATGGACGACTGGGACCGGGTTTTTGCCGTCAACGTGCGCGGTCTTTTCCAGGTCACCAGGGCCTGCGTGCCGCTGCTGCGCGAGGCGCCGGCTGCCGCGATCGTCAACCTGTCGAGCATCGCCGGCCTGCGGCCGGGCCCGCAGCCGTTTCCTTATGCGGCGAGCAAGGCGGCGGTGGCCAACCTCACCCGAACGCTCGCGGGCGCGCTCGGTCCAAGGATTCGGGTCAACGCAGTCGCCCCAGGCTGGATCGCGGGTGAGTGGATGGAGCACGCGCTGGGCGAGAACTACGAGCGCCTCATGGAGCGCCGCGCACAGATGACGCCACTCAAGCGGTGCGTCACCGAGGACGAGGTGGCGATCACCATCGTCAACCTGATCACGAGCAACCCGATGGTGAACGGCGAGGTGGTGATCATCGACGGCGGCTTCTCGGCCACCACCTGATGAGCCTCGATGGAGTAGTTCCTTTTCCGCCCGACTTCGCCGAACGCTATCGGCGGCTCGGGTACTGGCGCGACCAGACTCTTGACCAGGTCTTCGGCGAGCTGTTCGAAAGACATCGCGACCGGGTCGCACTGATTGCCGGCGAGGAGCGCATTACATACGGGGAGCTCGGTGCTCGGTCGGCGGCGATGGCCGGGTTTCTCCATGAACATGGGCTGAAGCGCCTCGATCGCGTCGTCGTCCATCTTCCCAATGGCCCTGAGTTCATCTACCTGTATTTCGCCCTGCAGAAGCTCGGCGTCATCCCCATCCTCGCCCTGGCGCCGCACCGCCGACTCGAGATCGACCATTTCGTCCGCCTCTCCGACGCTGTGACCTACTTCGGCAGCGATCCCGAGCTCGCGGAACAGATCAAGGCCGCCAACCCCGCGATGCGCGACACCATCCTGCTCGACGAGCTGAAGGGAATCCCAGCCACGACTTCTGCGCCTCCCCGTGTCGAGATCGATCCGATGGATCCGTGCGTCCTGCTGCTGTCCGGAGGCACCACGGGCATTCCAAAGCTCATCCCTCGAACTCACAACGATTACCTGTACAACTCGCAGGCGGCGGCGGCCGTCCAGGACATCAGCGCCGACAGCTGCCAGCTGTGCGTCCTTCCGCTGGCGCACAACATGCCGCTCGCATGCCCCGGTGTTCAGGGCTTTCTGATGGCGGGGGCCAGCGTCGTCATCGGGACGAGCACCAGGGCGCCAGACGTTTTCCAGCTCATCGAGCAGCACCGCGTGACGCACGTGGCGGGGGTGCCCGCCCTATACATCCGCTGGCTGGCCGACCCGGCGTCAGGCCACCACGACCTGTCGTCCGTGGAGCTCCTGCAGTCAGGCGGACAGCGCCTCCAACCTGAGGTAAGACGTCGAATGGCGGAGGCCTTTCGCAATGGGTTCGTCCAGGAGAACTTCGGGATGAGCGAAGGGACGCTGTTCTTCGTGCGACGCGACGACCCCGAGGACGTGCGCCTCGAGACAGTGGGAACGCCTGTCAGTCCGGACGACGAGGTGAGGCTCACCGATGAGGAAGGGCGCGAGGTCCCAGACGGAGTGGTCGGAGAGCTGACGGTGCGAGGTCCTTACACGCTGCGCGGCTACTACCGCGTGCCCGAATACAACGCGCGACAGTTCACGCAAGACGGCTTCTACCGCTCCGGCGATTTGATGCGGCGCCATCCTTCGGGCTCATACCTCGTGGAGGGGCGCATCAAGGACCTCGTCAACCGCGGCGGCGAGAAGATCAGCGCTGAGGAGGTCGAGAACCTCATCCTCACGCACTCCTCTGTGAGGAACGTGGCGTGCGTGCCCATCCCCGACCCGGTGCTTGGGGAGCGCATGTGCGCCTGCATCATCCCGCACGAAGGAATGACGCTGACGCTGGAAGAGCTGACCAAATTCCTGTTGGATGCAGGCATGGCAAAGTTCAAGCTGCCCGAGCGCTTGGAGCTGATGGAAGACTTTCCGCTCTCGACGTTTGGAAAGGTTTCGAAGAAAGCGCTCAGTGAGCGCTTTAGTTAAGCGTGCGCCCTGCGCGCCCGGCTGGATGCGCTCAGCGAGCTGCTGCGCGGATCAGGTTCCACAACTTCAGCGGAGTGACCGGCACCGAATCGACAGCAATGTCAAAGCCCATCGCGTAAAGCGCATCTTCGATCGCATTCGCGATGGCCGCGGGCACGGCGATCGTGCCTGCCTCCCCTACGCCGCGAAACCCCTCGGGGTTATGTGAGGTCGCCGTCTCCGTGTGGATCAGCTCGGGCTCGGCACCAAGCTCTGGCGCGCTGACGATCGTGTAGTCGAGAAACGACGGGGACTGGAAGTTGCCGTCGAGCGAGTACAGCGCCTCCTCGAACAGTGCGTAGCCGAGACCGTGCGCGTAGCCGCCGTGCAGCTGACCCTCCAACGTCATCGGGTTGATCGGCCGTCCGGAATCGTGCGCGATGACATAACGCTCGATGTCGACCGCACCGGTCTCGATATCGACGCGCACTGCAGCCGCATGACAGCTCGAAGCCCAAGCTTTCTTGCCCTTGGAATCCCAGACCTCCACGGCCTCAAGCCCTTCGCCCACCAGGTCTTCCAGGCTCACGCGGCGGTCGGGCACCCCGCGGACGCCTGCGCCGCCGGCATCGATTACCAGGTCCTCAGCCGCTGCCTCGAGCTTTTGCGACGCGCGTTCGAGCAGCATGCGTCGTGCAGAAGCGGCTGAGAGTGCAACCGAGTTGCCAACCTCGAGGGCGCTGCGGCTGCCGGCTGTCACAAAGGAGAAAGCCACGTCGCGGCTGTCGCCAGCGTGGACTTCGACCCGGTCGATCGGCCACCCAAGCCTGTCGGCGACGACCTGGGCGATGAACGTCTGATGTCCCTGGCCCTGTGGCGTGCTGCCGACGAAGACTCGAACGGTCCCATCGCTCATCACCTCAACGCGCGAGGGCTCCGCCATTCCGATGCCGGTCGATTCCACACAGATTGCCACGCCAACACCGATGGGCTCTCCCGAGTGCTGGCGTTGGCGCACGCTTGAGGCGCCGACACGGTCGACGGCCAGCTCCAGCAGCCGCGGGTAGTCGCCGCCGTCGTAGACGATGGAGTTGAGCCCGGTGTCGTATGGCATGTCGGCCGGGCCGACCAGGTTGCGGCGGCGCAGCTCAATCGGGTCGAGATTTAGGCGTCGTGCGAGCCGGTCGATCATGCGCTCGATCCCGAAATTACCCACTGGCCTTCCGCCACCGCGAATGAATGCGGTGGGTGGCGTGTCCGAGTAGATAGGCGCAACCTCCACGTCGAAGGCGGGCAACCGATACGCCGACATCGCGTGCGTGGCCATGCTGTCGTCCTGGAAAGCGCCACGACCGAGGTACGCGCCGATGGTCCAGGCGAGCTTTCCACGCAGCCCGACGAGGCGGCCCTCTTCGTCAGAGGCGATCTCCAGGTCGAGGTCGGCGCCGTGAGCCTGTCCGGTCGTGTGGCCGTCCTCGGTGCGGCTCGCCACCCAGCGCACAGGACGCTTGAGGAGACGGCTGATCGCGGCGGCCATGATGTATTCGGGATACGGATGATTCTTCGCCCCAAAGCTTCCGCCGACGTCCTCGGACAGCGCGATCACCTGCGAGCGCTCGAGCCCGAGGCACCTGACAACGGTGTCGCGCAGCACGTGGACGCCGCCCACGCTGGCTCGGATGTACAGCTTCTGCTCTGACTCCTTCCAGTCCGCGAACACGGCCCGGGGCTCCATCGCAGCGCCCTCGATCCGCGCCATCGTCAAGTGCTGCCGCACCTTGACCGGTGCCCGTTCGATGGCCGCCGCTCCTTCCCCGATGCGAAAGCTCTGGGTTGGGAGCGCGCTGCCCGTCTGGGAGATCGAGTTGAGCTCCACCTCGATGGCGTCGACCGCATCGTGC
>Ga0075522_10004002_pt1 | contig 10630 bp, 5 predicted proteins | sample NGEPerA_FD_74796 | JGI IMG/M metagenome (GOLD analysis project Ga0075522, IMG submission 74796) | Arctic peat soil microbial communities from the Barrow Environmental Observatory site, Barrow, Alaska, USA - NGEE PermafrostL2-A | ecosystem: Environmental > Terrestrial > Soil > Wetlands > Peat ...
GCATGCCGCCTCCGAGAGTTTATTAAAGAGAGCATCGAGAACATTGCAGTCCTCAACACACCTGCAGCGCGGCGGCAAGAGACACCCAAGCCGAACTCGCTCGCAGTGGCACCTTTTTACGTTTCAACGTGGAACCGCACCCTAGTACGGTAGTACTGATTCGGGGAAGGGAATTCTTAAAAGGAATTAACGTCCGAGCCAATTGGTTCAAAACTGAACAGTCTGTTTTTCCCCTGCAGTTACGAAGGATTATCACATGTTGAATCATCCCTTGGGTCCGCATCCCAGAAATTGAGTGGACCTCTACGAGCTCTAATTTTTATCGCATCCATGTGGCGTGGAAATTGGCCAAGACGGCACAATACCTCGTGCCGTCCGCCCGGAATTCCACTGTACAATAGGACCGTTGCAGGACGAATTCTCAAAAACCAAAAACCAGCCATGCGCCAGCATTCGTTCCTCCTATTGCTTTTGTTAACCACTACACCCGTATTGGCGCAGGTGTGGACCCCGCTTGGACCACGAGGAGGTGATGTTCGCGTAGTCGCGGTGGACCCTGCGGACCCGGCGCGGATTTTTCTGGGCACCGCGGACGGCCATATCTTCAGTTCCGAGGACACAGGGGGGCACTGGATTCTCCTGGGGCGAGCCAGTTCGCGAACGGATGCCGTGATCACCGCCATTGTCGTCGATCCGCGCGATGGTAATTTGCTTTACGCATCGTCATGGGCGCGGGACTCGGCCACTGGCGGTGGCGCATTTCGCAGTGCCGATGGTGGACGCACGTGGATCGCTGCGGGTCTCGCCGGGCAGGCTGTTCGCGCTCTGGTCATGGCCCCTTCCGATTCGAGTATTCTAGTGGCCGGGACTTTGGACGGCGTGTATCGTTCGCTCGACGCTTCCAAGACATGGGAACGCATTTCTCCGGAGCAACACGCGGAGTTGCGGAATATCGATTCCCTCGCCGTCGATCCACGCTTCCCGCAAACCATTTTTGTGGGAACATTTCATCTGCCATGGAAAACGAGCGACGGCGGCCGAACGTGGCTCCCGATTCACGCGGGCATGATTGACGATTCGGATGTCATGAGCCTGTTCATCGACGGGGGAGACTCCCGGCGCATTTATGCGAGTGCATGTTCGGGCATCTATCGCAGCGACGATAGCGCCGCGCAATGGAGAAAAATTCAGGGCATCCCGTACACAGCTAGACGAACGTACGCAATCACCCAGGATCCGCAACACCCCGGCAGCATATACGCCGCGACTTCCGAGGGGCTATGGAAGACCGCGGACAGCGGAATGACTTGGCAGCGGATGACCCCTGAATCTTGGGTTGTCAATACTGTAGTCGTTACGGGTGGCGCCCCGGAAAGAGTCGTGATCGGCACCGAGAAACTCGGCGTTCTAGCAAGCGACGACGGGGGAGAGCACTTTCAGGACGCCAACGCCGGATTCGACCATCGCCAAATTCTCGCGCTGGCCGCCGACCCCAAGCGCTCGGGCCGCATCCTAGCGGTGCTGGCACACGCTCCCGCAACCCTCTTGGAAACGCAAGATGATGGGCACAGTTGGTCACCGATGGGGTCTGGACTCCACGCCGAGGAGGCCCTCCGCGTCTATGCCGCGCCCGACGACACCTGGTGGGTTTCCCTGACTCGTGGCGGATTGATGGGCTATGACGCCGGAAAGAAAGCCTGGATGCGAGCCGGCGCCGTCGACGGTGATCTTGCGACGCGTAATGCGCCCATTTCGCAAGCCGGTAGCACCTCTACTCATGGAACCCGGCGTGTGGCGATCCCAAGGGTGCCCGGTGATCTCCACAAATCCGCCGCGGGTAAAGCTTCGACCGGTTGGCACGCCATGAGGTATGTGGTTGCCGACGTGGCTTTCAGTTCGAATAAGTGGTTCGCCGCCACGAACGCAGGCCTACTCATCTCAACCGACCGGGGCGCAACCTGGAAGCCAAAACCCATTGGACAGCTCACCAAGCTGCCCCTGCAATCTGTCCGTGTCTCCAGGAATGGCGAGCACATTCGAATTGCTTCCGTGAGAGGGCTCATATTTTCCGACGACGGCGGAAATTCCTGGACTTGGCATGACCTCCCCTTAAATTCTGGCGGGGCTGTCACGTTAAATGTCCCGACGGTCGATGAAAGACTTATCGTAGTTATCGCTCGCAACGGACTTTATATTTCGCATGATGCCGGAACTACTTGGCAACATGCGGCTTCGGGCCTGCCCTCCACTCCCGTCCGAGATTTTGTCGCGACCGGCAGCGTTTTTGTAGCCTCCATGAGCACTGGGGGGCTGTATTTTTCCACTGACTCCGGTGGCAACTGGGACCGCGTCCCCGGTGCACTTGCTGATGGTTTTTTCGCGGCATTGGCAGCGTCCGATGAACCTGGCGTGCTTTACGCGGCGTCCCCCATTGAAGGAGTTTTCCGGGTGGATTGGGCCAGCACCCACGCAACTCATCCTGATGTTGCACCTGACAATTTATCGAAATAAGCTACCGCTGAAACAGTTCGGCAAGGACGGACCGGGCGGAATTGCGAATGGGAGGAAATCTGTCCGCCCAAAAAAAGCGGGCGAACTCCACGAAAACCAAAGAGTGCCTTCCGGGTCTGTGCAAGAACTCATAATCGACGCGTTTTTGTCGCGCCCGCCTTCATGCGGGCATTCTGCGCGGCTGTACCAGTGGCTGCCTGAAGGCGGGCGCTACATAATCCACAAACGGGTTTCACGCAGACTCTGCTGCGTTTATTGTGCCATTTTGAACCTCGAAGGATTCCCAAGCGGACATCCATCTGCAAATAAAAGGAATGGATCACAGGGTCAGATTGAATCAGATTGATCTTGCATAGTTTTACAGTTCGGCAAAAGAATCAGCCGCACATGTGGACATTTGTCATGATAAGTGACAATATAAGATCACTTTATAGTCTCTCCTGATTTGGCCCGGCGGTTGCTCCGGTTTTGAAAAGAGGTCCCAACATGGAATCTGGAACAAGGGTGGAAACGCTTGCGCAGCGCACATCGATGTTTAGTCTCCTGGTTGTGGACGATGAACTAACCACCCGAAATATATGCAAGGACGTCGCCTCCGATGCCGGCCTACAGGTGTATGCGGCGCCGACCACCGAGGATGCGTTGGGTATTCTGGATCAGTTTCCCGTGGACATTGTGGTCACGGATTTAAAGGTGCCGCAAATGGGCGGGCTGGAATTGCTGAAGCGAATTCGCGCGAATAATCCGGAAATTGCCGTCATGGTACTGACGCAATACGGAACCATCGCCACAGCGGTGGAGGCCACGCGGCTAGGAGCGTCGGATTATGTAACGAAACCATTTCACGTGGAAGAATTGCGCGTGAAGCTCGATCGCCTGCTGCACACGATTGAAGTGGCCCAGGAAAATCGCCTGCTGCGGGAGGAATTGCGCAGTCGCCCTGGATTTGGCGGTTTGGTGGGCGTTTCGCCGCGCATGGAGCGCGTGTACAAGCTGATCCAGAAGGTGGCGCAGCATACGTATCCGGTTCTGATTCTGGGAGAAAGCGGGACAGGAAAGGAACTCGTGGCGCGGTCCATCCATTTTTCGGGATTGCGAAAAAATAAGCCGTTCGCTCCGGTCGATTGTTCCGCGCTCGTGCCCACCCTGATCGAATCCGAGCTGTTTGGTTACGTGAAAGGCGCGTTCACGGGCGCGCAGCATTCCAAACAGGGCCTTTTTGAAGCCGCTGGGGACGGCACGCTATTTCTCGATGAGATTGGCGAATTGCCCATCGACCTGCAATCCAAGCTACTGCGCGCTTTGCAAGAGCGCGAAATCAAGCCCGTCGGGTCCAACGAGCGGGTCAGCATCCGCGCACGGATAATCGCAGCCACCAATCGCGACCTGGAATCGGCCATTCGCACCGGAGCTTTTCGTCAGGATTTATATTTCCGCCTGAATGTGGTGCAGATCAAGCTGCCCCCGCTGCGCGAGCGCAAGGCGGACATTCCACTATTAGTGAGCACGTTTCTGGAGAAATTTTCCGATCCCGTGCGGCCCATTCACACGATTTCCGAGGACGCCATGCGCCGCATCATGGCCTATGATTGGCCGGGAAATATTCGCGAACTGGAAAATGCTATCGAGCGCGCCGTGGCGCTGGGGTCAGGCCCCATCCTGCACTTGAACGATTTCCCGTCGAACCTTCAGTACGCCGCCTCCGAAAAACTCGCGGATATCGACGAACTCGTGCCGCTCGAAACCCTTGAGAGGCGCGCGATTTTTCGCGCCTTGCAAGAAACCTCCGGAGACAAACTGGCCGCCGCCCGCCTCCTCGGCATCGGAAAGACGACGCTCTACCGCAAACTCAAGCAATACGAAACGCCCAGTCCGCAATCGTGAGCTTTCATGGTGCGGTTTTCAAGATCGCGAACCGCAAGCAGATTCCATACTTCCGAGCCTGACCTGGCAGGAACGATCAGCTTGGTTACAAGTAGTAGATCCTAACCACTTTAGTACATTAGCAATGAAAGCTAGTTTAGCTTTTCCGAGTGGCCGCCCCCTTTTGTGCATGAGGGTCGGGGGCTTGATTTCATCTGTATTCGACGAAGGTCGTCCAAGCCTCTGCGACGGTCACGCAAACGGGCCCTTCGTTTTCGCTGGGCGACACCTTAGGGCAACTTCAATTCACTCCCTCGAGTAAGGCCCGAGCAAAAATCTTGCGTTTCCATTGCCCGCATTCAGGTTCGTTCTCACGGACGTCGCACGGTATTGTTCGATTTTATTTGCCCAAGAATTGGATTTCTATCGCAGACACCTATTTCCTATCCGGGAATTCAGTCAGCAGCCAATTCCGGGATGGGAAAAAGACCTTTTATTCCTGCTCGTATCCATCTTCATCTTATTGATTCCGGGTACGTTATCCTGCCGCCCTATTGGCCACCGTTTTGCATTACAAATTTGCGAACAGGAGGCTGTCATGGTTCAACGCATTTTCTTTTTGCACTATCGCACGTTCAGCAGGGCTTTCGTTACCACGGTGACGGTTGGGGCGGGCATCGTGTGCGGCTGTTTAATTCTTTGGGCTCGGCTGTAGGGGCGGGAATGCCCGGAACAGGCTGGGAGCGAAGATGGCGGGGCGGTCGCCGTGCGGAGGATCGCACCAGGACACGAAAGGTTGCTGGCCCGACATGGGAGCCTCTCGGGGAAGTGCTCCATAGCGGGGCGCGAGCCCTTCTGGCGGCTGCCCATGCGGATTGCGCGGGGCTGTGGCTCTCCGGAGGTCAGAGAGGGAATTCCGGCTCCGGGTGCGTCGTCAAGGCGGAACCAAGTTCCATCCCCGAGCAGTGGAAACTCTTCGATATTTCCGCGCCTTTCTTGCGCGCCACCCTCGAAAATCCCAATCCATTGCGACTGGATGTGGTGGCCGACGAAGCGACTCCCCACCTAGGTCCGCTCGCTGGAATGCACAGCGGTGTTTGGATACCACTTCGCGCAGGGGGGCAAACGTTTGGGTTGGCCGTGGTGGGTTACGAGAGATCGCCGGGGAAATTGGATATGAACAGACTGCGCGCGCTGGCCGAGAATATTACATTGGCAGCGCAGCACCGCCGCAATACTTCCCGCGATGAAGCGGCCGCCGAGGAATCGCGCGACGAGCTGCGAATCTCCCGCGCAATCTTGTCCGGCGTTTCCGCGGATGACATCTTTGGGCAAATTGCTCGCGCGGCTCGCATCGGGGCGCAGGCCGAGTTCGTGGTATTGAGTGGAGAAGCTGATCTAACCATTGCAGGGGAGGGATGGGATGGACACGCAGACTGGCAGGCAGCCCTACGTCTGCCGGGCCTCGCGCAACTTTGTAGCAAAGTTCTGGTTAATGGTCGGAAAGCCGAAATTTCCGGGGCCGCGCTGGGGAAACTGTCCATTCCCTGGAAAGATACGCCTGAGGTGATTCTGGAACGCGTGGTGGCCATTCCAATCGTTGTTCGCAGCCGCACTCGAGGTGTTCTGATGGCCGGGCTCGCCTGGCCCGAAAATTCCGGCGAGGACCTTGCGAAACTGGAAGCCTGCGCGCTCTTGGCCGCCTCCGCCATGGATCGCGAGACCGCGATTGAGGAACGTGCGGCGTCCTCCGCCCTCCTGCGCACCCTGGTGAAGGACAGCACGGAATGCCTGGTGGTGATCGACCGAGAAGGGGAAATTTTGCAAACCAGCCATGCGGCGGCCGCGCGCTTGTGTAGTCCATGGGACGATATAAATATAGACGTGGATAGAAAACTGGATGGAAGGCCACTGGAGGAGCTATTTTCGGGCGACGCGCGTGCTGCGATTTCGGAATGGCGAGGCCAGCTCCGCGCACAGGTTTCTGGCGCCGCGAATCAAAGGGAAATTCCGCCCCCCGCGCTCGAAGCTGCGCTGGTACGGGGCGGCGTCGTCCGCATGCATCTCCGGTGCGAGATTTCTGGATTGGACGGGGAGGCGCCGAAATGGCTCCTGTACTTTGAGGAGATGGGAACTCAGAAGATCCATCACGAAAAAGTTGAGAGGCAAGAGGCTGAGATGGCTGGGCTAGTGGCCTCCATTGAATCCGGCGTACTGCTGCTGGATGCGGATGGACGGATTCTAATGGCCAGTGATCGGCTGGCGGCGATCTTTGGGATGGAATCGCGCGGCATGGTGGAACTGGTCACGATTCATGCGCTGATTGACGCCATGACATCCCATTTCGTACACCCTGTGGAAACCGCGGCGCGCTGGCGCGGGCACGTCTGCCAAGCGGATGAAGCCAGTTGGGATGAGATTGAACTGATTCGCCCGTCGCGAAAAATTGTGGAACGCTTTGCGAGACCTCTCTACAAACTGGACGGAAATCGCCTAGGTTGGTTGGAAGTTTATCGCGATATTACCGGCCAACGCATGATTCAATCCAAGCTGTTGCAGACGGAAAAAATGGCCGCGCTCGGCCAGCTGGTATCTGGAATTGCCCACGAATTAAATAATCCTCTCACGAGCATTCAGGGCTATGCCCAGCTTTTGCAAACCCGACGATCCTCCGTCGAGCGCGCGGCCGACACCCAGCGAATTTCACAGGAAGCCGAGCGCGCCGGGCGCATCGTGAAAAACCTGCTGCTCTTTTCGCGAGAGACCCAGTCCGAGCGGCGCGCCGTACAACTAAATGAAGTTATTGAGCAGACACTTTCCCTGCGCACCTACGAATTGAAACTCCAGAACATAGAAGTGAAGTTAATTCTGGATCCCAAGTTGCCCGAAACACTGTCGGACGCGGCGCAGTTGCAGCAGGTGGTGCTGAACCTGATTGTGAATGCCGAGCAGGCAATCGTGATGGCGCACGCGGAAGAACATCGCAACGGACATATTCTGATTCGCACGCGGCGCCTCGCGGGGGACCGGGTGGCAATGGAAATAAGGGACGATGGTCCCGGCATCCCGCCCGAGATTGTGTCTCGTATTTTCGACCCGTTTTTCACCACCAAGCCGCCGGGCGTTGGCACCGGACTGGGGCTTTCGATCGTGTACGGAATTGTGCAGGAGCATGGCGGGGAAGTGAGCGTGGACAGCCGGCATGGCCAGGGCGCCACGTTCACTGTCGAACTGCCCGCTCTGACCACCGAAGGATTTGATTTTGTCGGGCACCAGGCGGCCCATACGGTGCACCCTCCCCTGGTTGTGCCTCTACCGGCATTGGAGCGGAGAGCAACGAAGAAACACATCTTGATTGTGGAGGATGAGCCGACGGTTGCGGAACTGATTGCCGATGTGTTGAGCGAAGAGGGGCACCGCGTCGACACCCTTTTGGACAGCAGGGCGGCGCTTGGGAGGCTTGAGGAAAAAAGTTATTCTCTGGTGGTCTGCGATTTGAAAATGCCGTATGTGGACGGGCCGGGTCTCTATCGCGCCCTGGTGCGCCGGGAGAATCCGATGCAAAACAATTTCCTGTTTGTGACGGGAGACACCATGGGTACGCGCACGCTTGAATTTCTGAAGTCCAGTGGTCTGCCGTATCTGGCAAAACCTTTTCTGGTGGATGAGTTGAAGGAGGCCGTACGCCAGGCCCTGGCCTCGGTGCAAGTAAACGAAGAAATGGCTTTGATCTCCGGACCCAAACGCTCACTCAATGCAGCCAGGAAACATTGAAGAGGGATCGATGAATTTGACGAACCGAACGATTTACATCATCAGCGGTGATCCTGACATCGCGCAGAGGTGCTTGGACGAATTTGCAGCCTATGGGGGGCGCAACCGGACGCCGGTGGCCGGAACAGTCGATCAAGCGCGCAGGCGAATCGGGCAGAGCGCACCGGCGGCTGTATTTCTGGACGAATCGGCGATTGACATCATGCATGGACAGGAAACATTGGAATCCGCGGTTGCGTTGCTCACGGAATATGCGCCCGTCGTGGTAGCGGCGTCGGCGGAAAAGCAGACCGCCCTGGCATTTCTGATTATTTCCGGCGCGGTGGATTTTGTGGCGCGCGCGGGCGAATACCTTCCGATTGTAGCGGGGATGCTGGATCGCCGTGTGCGGATCGCCGAGCGAGCCACGGGAACGATCCAATTTCCAAAGGATGGATTGTCAGGCGATTTCGGTGAAATTCTGCGCCACGAAGTAAACAATCCGCTCACCGGCATCTTGGGAAATACCGAACTTCTTCTTGCGCGGCGCGACCGTTTGCCGCCGGCCGTGATCGAACGCCTGGAAACGATCGCGGATCTGGCCGTTCGTTTGCGCGAAACCATCCGCTACTTGTCAAACGCCTGGGACGAGCATCATGAACATGCGGAGCCGGCATAAAGAGAAAAGCTACCGGGAACGCCAATCTTCCGATTGGCGTATTCAAATTCCGCCTCTCCCAGCATCTTCAATGGCATCTTCGCGCCGGCCAACCCCGCTAATCGGGGGATTGGATAATCCTCCGCTTGCCCACTGAATGCCTCGTGGACTAGATGCCGAAGGCGATTACCTTTACTCCTGTCTCCTTATCTCAAGGCTCTTTATTTCCTCTTCACGTACGGAACAGCACATCTTCCCTTTGAAAAAGTTTTACGGCGATGGCGATGGCAATTCCTGCGTAGACGCTGGACGAGAGGAAGATCAGGGCGATCAGATTCCAGTGGTACGTGCCCATAATGATTTCCTTACTGACGAGGCTGGTATTCAGCACGGGGATGAGCGCCATGCCTGCATTCAATTCCACGCCAGGCAAAAGCGAGGCCACCGCCGGCATGACCACCACAATCATCAAGGGAGAAATATAGCTCTGCGCTTCCTTGAAACTTTTCGCAAAAAGAGAAAGTGCGAGAAGAGCGGCGGAAAAAAATACCGCAAGCGGCAGCACGACGAAAAAAATGGACAGCATCGCTTTCCCCGTGACGGTGATCTGGAGTGCGGCATTCGTCGTTCCGTGCGAGAGGCTGAGAAGCATTTTCTTTCCCACGCCAAAAGAAATCGCCATGGATGTGATCGCCAGAATTCCGGTCGCGATGGAAGCCGTGAGCACCATCAGAAATTTTCCCAATACAAGATGCGTACGCGAGACCGGGCTGCAAAGAATGGTTTCGATTGTGCCGCGCTCTTTTTCTCCCGCGGTCAGGTCCATGGCCGGGTACATGGCCCCAGTCAGGCATAGTAGAATTACGAAGTAGGGAACCATGCCCCCCAGGAGGGCGCCGCCTACTTTTTCGGGCGGCGCGACGTTGGTTTCCACAATATCGAACGGATGCGCCAGGTTTTCCGGCAATTGCCGCGCCACGAGTTGCTTGCGAATTGAACGGTCGCGCAATTCTCTAAAGAATCGTTGCAGTCGGTCGGCGCCAAATCCGGATTTCAGCTCGCCCTCATACATGTAAATTCGTACGGTAGACAATTCGCCGGCCGCGAGCTTCGCCTCAAAACCTTCGGGAATTTCAACGGCCGCCCGGATTTGCTTATTGGTAATTTCATCGGCGAAATCCGGCTTTGCCGGCACAATTCGCAAATCTTTCAGTTGCTTGAGTTCCGCCAGTACGTCCGGAGAATCGCCGCCTCCGAGGATCATGACCTGGGGCTTTTCGTTCATGGCCAGGGTCACGAGGATCACGGAGAGTACGCCCATGCCAATCGTGAGCAGAGGCATCACGAGCAATGGAACGACGATCATCGAGATTACCGTCCGACGATCGCGCAAGGAATCGACCAGTTCCTTATGATAAACGATCCATATATTGCGGAGACTCATGGCTCGACCACTTTCACAAACAAATCTTCCAGATCCTGGATCCCATAGCGCTCGCGCAATTCGGGAAGAGTTCCTTCGGCCAGTAGTTTCCCGCCTTCGATAATTCCGATACGGTCGCAAAGTTTTTCCACTTCGCTCATGACGTGCGTGGAGAACACCACGGTCTTGCCGTTGTCACGGCATTCGCGAATAAACCCGGCGATGGCGCGTGCGGCCATTACATCCAGGCCCACCGTGGGCTCGTCGAAAATCATTACTGACGGATCGTGTACCAGCGTGCGCGCGATGGAAACTTTTTGTTTCATTCCGGTGGAAAGCTTGTCGCAGCGCCGGTCGCGGAAATCGTTCATTTCGAGGCGAGCGAAAAGTTGGTCGATGCGGCGGTGCAGCGTGGGTTCGTC
>Ga0075522_10004005_pt1 | contig 10628 bp, 6 predicted proteins | sample NGEPerA_FD_74796 | JGI IMG/M metagenome (GOLD analysis project Ga0075522, IMG submission 74796) | Arctic peat soil microbial communities from the Barrow Environmental Observatory site, Barrow, Alaska, USA - NGEE PermafrostL2-A | ecosystem: Environmental > Terrestrial > Soil > Wetlands > Peat ...
TCTCAGATGAGCTGCCCCAGATCCCTTTCCGCGATTTGGAGGGCTCCGTCTCCCATGTATCGGTCCAGGACTGCGCCTGATGGCTCATCAATTCATAGACCCGCGCCATCTCCTGGCCGCCAGTTCCATAAAATTGCCGATAAAAAGCGGCCGAGGCCTCGGCGGAGTCGCAGTCGCGCGGGTTCCAGCCGGCCGAGGCGATGGTCGCGTATCCCAGCCAGAAGGTTTCGGGATGCAGGCCGGCATCCGCCCAACCGGCAACCATCATCCCCATCAAATCCGCGTTTCCGCGGGTCACGCCCGACTGAATCGTCGCCATCGCCTCGGCAACGCGCGGCGGGCGGGGCGGGCCGGGTTTTTGATCCGGGTCGGGATGGATTCGCCTCGTGGCCGGCAGAATCGCGTAATCCGGGAATAGCTTTTCCTCTCCTTGAGTCGAAGTGTAGAACATTTGCCGGATGCCCCGCGCCTTGAAGGCGGCATCGAATTGTGGATCCACCGTCTCGCCGTTGATGAGATACGCCGGCAGGGCCGGCACGTCCGTGCTTTTTAGCGGGTATTCGCCCCAGAAGACGACGGCCCGCCCGTGGTCGTGAAGATACCCCGCCGTCTTTGCGATAAATTCGCCGAGCACCTTGCCCGGGCTGCCCAGGGCTTTCAGGCGCTGTCCTTCGTTACACGAAGCGGTGTCTGCCTTGCCAACGTAGTACGGCTCATCGGTGGAGAGATAGAAATACTTCACTCCCTTGTTGGCTTCGAGCAGTTCGTGATACATCCCAAAGAGCAGGTCATATGTGGCAGCGTTGGTCGTGCAGAATTCGTAGTTGCTATCTGGAAATGCCCGCAGGCCGGCATACTCCGGGTGTTTCAGGATGAATGACACATGGCCCGGCGCATCCAGGTAGGGGATCAACTGCACATGGTATCGCAAGCCGTAATCAGTCAACTCCTGCAACTGCCCGGCCGTCAGCGCCTGTGGCTCGACGACGGCGGGGGCGCTATGGTAATGGAAATGGCCGTCCAGCTTCAGGACAAACCCGTTGATCTTATAAAACGCGGCCTGCCGGATCGCATGTTTGAGCCCATCCAGCCGCTCCAAATGATGGGCATCATCCCAATAGATCTGGCGCAACTCTAGGTCGGGCCAATCCGTGATCTGGCCGGCGGGAAGCCAATGGCCTTTGTCCGCGCCGCCGCGCTCGGTAATTAATTGAACGAGTGTCTCGACGCCGTAGAACAATCCGGTCGCCGCGTTGGCGGTGATATGCACGTTGCGGTCGGCCAGTTCAATTCGGTAGGCCTGCGAGCGGATGGCATCCTTGTCCCGATCCTGTGCCGGCCCGATCTCCACCGCGCCGGCGCGGACGGTGAGTCGAATCTCAGCTTGGTCTCCGTTTCGCGCGGCGAGTGTAATTCCATGCCGCTCGGCCAGCCCCTCCTTCAGCGCCTCCACCGCGACATCATCCTCGGCCAACGGTGCGTCCAATTGCAATCGCCAGGTCGAGTCGATCCGAAAATTCCCGCCGGCCAGCGTCACCCGCCGCGGCGCTGGCAGCAGGGAATAACCCGCCTTCTGGAGCGCGGAAGGAGCCGCGTCCGCGCGGGCAGCGCCGAAAAATGCGAGCGTCAGGACCAACGCGACATGGCGAATGAAATGGCTCAAGAATACCTCGTAGACGCGTGAAAGCCTAAGTGGCACCGAGTGCACTATTTCAATGGAACTCAATTGGCCAGCCGTCCGTGCAGGGTGCCTGGAGATCGGCAATACCGTCATTCCTGCACTGCCGCGCCATCCGCACGGGCGGGGACGCCCGTGATACGATAACGGCTTTCTTTCCCGAACGGCGCACTGCTCTACGATCTCCTGCAAAAACACGATCAATCAATGATCCGGCTTTTCCTTCTTTCCGTGAATCTTGTCATAGATTCCCTGGATCGCCTCCAGCGGGTGATCGATCGCCGGATCGGAAGGAGTGGTTTTCGTCACGCGCACCGCGCCCGCCTTGGTGCGCACGAACTCATGCAACACCGTGCCGTCCGAGCCGATGTAGCGAACCGTCACCTGCTCGGGCGTGAAATCAAAATGCACAAATCCGTAAATCGAGCGCGAGAATGGCCCGCGATTGTCGCGGATCATCGGGTGCTGATGCGCGCCGCCGCCCCCGGCCAAAACAAAGCTGGTTTTCCACCCCGGGATTTCCAGGTGCTGCAGGTTGTGCTCGTGGCCGCAGAGATAGATGTCCACATCGTATTTCTTGAACAGGCTGCCCCAGTCGTGCTGCAGGATGCCGTTGTCGGAGGCGATTCCATTGCTGAACAGCGGGTGATGCGCGCAGCAGATCGTCCACGCCGCCCGCGGGCCGGCCAGCTCGTCGGCGAGCCATTCGCGCTGCCGTGCCCATTGCGCCGCGGTCAGGTTGTCATGATCGCTGTCGAGCATGATCGCGGTGAGCAGCGGCTTTTTCGCCGGCAGGTCCACGCGATACCATCGCGCCGGCATCTTCCAGCGCGATTCGGGATGCTGCTTCGCGTACGCCAACTCGACCTTGTATTTATCCTGATCGTAATCATGGTTGCCCAACGCGGCATAGAAGGGGAAGTCGAGCGTCTTGGCGTCGTACATCTTCTCGAACAAAGTCTGCCACGCCGGGTCATCCACGCCCGCCAGCGGCACGTAAAAGTTATCCCCCGCCGACAGCAGTGCGGCGAACGGCGCGTGCTCGGCGCGCACATAACCCGCCATCGTGTCGGCAACCTTCTTCTGTGCCGGCTTCCCTTCCCCCCAGTCGCCCATCGCCAGCACATTCAGCTCCCGCGCCGGGCGCGTCGAAGGAGCGCTTGCCGGCCCATCGGCACGGACGGGCGAAATGAGTGCCGCCAGGAAACCGATAAAAAGAGCGACAATAAGCGTGAGCCAACTGTGTCCGCGTTTAATAACATGCATGGGATTTCTCTCAAAAAACTCCGGGATCAGCCACCCAGCATGCCGGGCATGGCCGAGCCATTGCCGGAAAGATCGTATCCGCATGTCCCGCAAATGCTAAATAAATAGCCGTGCGCGACTACGCGCTGTTCACGAATCGCCAAAACTAAAAGGGGCGCGGAGCGGGAATATGCGAGCTCAATCGTGACACGGGCGTCCCGCCCGTGCGTGTTGTATGGAGCCCGAGACGAATCTATTTTCCCTACTTTTCAGCCATCGGCACGGGCGGGACGCCCGTGTCACGTTAGAAAATCCGATGACACGAATGGCAATAATCCGCTTACTTGGAACTGGGGACGCGGCTCATAAGCCGCAGGACGCCAAAAGCGCACGAGCGCGCAAGGCTATTTTTCGGGCGCGATCGCGCCACGCGCCGGTTCTGGGCGCGGGACGCAATGAAGGCAAAAATGACGGAGGCCACCGCAGCCACTGCCAAAACCAGGGTCCACTGAAGCAGCGCGGATTTCATTTCAAACGACGGTTCGAGGTTGAACGCCATGCGTTAATCGGTGACAAACGTCATGGGAGCGACGGTGACAGCGGGAAGGCCGGTGAAGGTATCGATGGTGGTGAAGATCCCGCTGACGCCCGAAGCGCCTTGCACGGTGGAGGCGTTGACCCCGCCGTTGAAACCGGCCGGGCCCGCGGCGCCGGCGGCGGTCGTGCCGCCCGCGGCGCTGGGGGAAGAGGTATTGCTCGCGCCGTTGGCGACGAATGCGTTGGCGTTTTGCTGGGCGGCGGTCAGCCCGGCGCCGGCCCGCGTTGAGCCGTTTACGCCCGAGGCCAGGTCCGTGTTGCCCCTGAGATTGCCGATGCTCAGACCAAGCGCGGGAAGGTCGATCGTGTTGGCGCCGTTCAGATTCGAGCCGCCGGCGACGGTGGACGAGCCGGCACCGGTGGATGAAGTGCCGGTGCTGCTATTCGTGCTGGTTGGCGTTGTCGTCGAAATCGCATTGCCGCCGGCACCGTTCGCGCCGCCCGGTGTGCTGCCGATGGCGGTTTGGCTGAATCCCACGGACAGCGGAATGGCGGCCGGGGAGTTGGAACTGGCGGGCGCCACCGCTTTTCCGCCTGGCGTGCCGGGCTTGCGCGGGGCCAACGCGGGGTTGCTCGTGTGGAATTGACCGATCAGGCGCTGCCCATCGACGGCATCCCAAAAACTGCCATTCAGCGTGTCTCCATCAATTGAGAACTGGCCGCGGATCGCGCCGGTCGAGCCGACCAGCGATCCGCGCAAGGCATGGTGCCGCAGGGTTAATGCGAAGTTCAGCGCCGGCTCGTTTGGCAGATTCAACGTGCCGGTGAGCAGGCCGGCCGGGTTGACCGTGGGGTTGAAGCTGATGCGCAAGGCCGCGCGGGCGGGATGCCGGCCATGTGTCACATGCAGTTGGACCGTGCCCTGGTATGCGGTGCCGAGCAGATCGGCCAGCGCGAATCCCGGCGCCGCGGACAAAAGCCGCCGGCCTTCCAACGGCTGAATCATCGCGGGACAAGACGGCAGGAATCGACGCCTCATTTCAACCTCCAAACTCAAAAGTCACCGGCATCCGCACATCCGGATGCAGGCTGCGATGGACCGGGCAGTGCATGGCCGCCTCGCGCAGCCGTTGCTGATGCTCGTCGGCCATCGGTCGCGGCACGATGATATGCACGGCCAACGTCCCGATCCGCCGAACCGGCGCCGTCGCCATCTCCTTGGTGACGTGAACCGTCGCGCCCGACAAGTCGATGTCGTGCTTTTGAGCGACGATGCCCATGATTGTCAGCATGCACGTTCCCAAAGCCGTCGCCACCAGATCGGTCGGCGAAAAACTCTGCCCCTCGCCATGATTATCCCGCGGCGCATCGGTGATGAGCTTCGCGCCCGACGGCTCATGCGTCGCGGAGCAACGGAGCTTGCCTTCGTAGGAGATTTGGATTGCGACCATTTGCGGAACTCCCAAAATGCGGAAAATCTAGCATTTCAGCCATTGTACTGGCGTGGTCTGCTTCGGGAATGAACGGCATATCGTATCACGGGCGTCCCGCCCGTGCTGGCGGCATCAAAGTTAAAAAATCACCTTTTGCCCACCTGCCAATCACCATGCGGGACACCCCGTGTTACCAACCGCATGTTTGCCTCATGTCAGCATCTTGCGGGCCTTGGCCTGAAGAATGGATACAACGTCAATCGCCTCGACATACCCCTGGTATTCCACACGTTCGTTGGGAGATAGCGTCCCAGCGGCGGCCTTCCCCGCCAGTTGATCAATGCGCGCCTGTGTTTCTGGGTCGGGCTGTAGGGCGATGATCTGTCTTGCGACACCTGGCGTCAGGCATTGGACAACCGGATCTAAAAGACGAGCCAGAGGCGCATGAAAAGATGACGGCATCGACGCATTCTATCACTTGCACAACGCAGAGGCACATCCATCAACGATATCCTGGGAAATCCTCTCGAGGCTTCGCAGAATATTTGTAAGATCGACGGAGAGGACTGCCACGAATGAGCACGAATGGGCACGAATAATTTGTCTTCATTCGTGTGCATTCGTGTGCATTCGTGCCCATTCGTGGCTCCCCTCTTTCTTTCGGTTGCGGGCTCGCCCGCACAGTGACCTTGTGCCTTCGTGTTCAATCCTTCTTGCTTTACTGCTCGCGCGCAAAGTACTCGGCCTCCAGCCCCTCCAGCTTCTTCGCCAGCGCATCATACTCCTCCTGCAGGCTTTTGCCGCGCGTTGGATCCTTGAAGCTGCCCGAGTCGCCGAAGCTCTGCTGGCACTCGGCGATGGCGATCTCCGTGTCGGTAATCTGTTGTTCCAATTCTTCCAGCGCCAGCCGGCCGAAGGGCCGCATGTAGGGATTATCTTTTTTTCGGGCTTCCCGCGCGGCGGCTTCCTTTGGGCTGGGCATGGGTTTGGCCTTCGATTTCGCTTGGTTTTCCGCGGACCGCTGCTGCGCATCCTGCGCCAATTTGCTCACGTAGGCGCTGTAGGCATCGGCAAAGTCAATCAGGTTTGGCGGATCGAGAATCAGCAGCCGGCGGGCGACGCGATCGAGAAAATAGCGGTCGTGGCTGACGCACAGGATGGTGCCCTCGAAGCCGGCCAGCGCGGCTTCGAGGGCTTCGCGCGAGGGGATGTCCAGGTGATTGGTCGGCTCGTCGAGAACCAGCACGTTGGGCTTGTCGAGCAGAAGCTGGGCCAACCGCACGCGGGCCCGCTCGCCGCCGCTGAGCAGGCCGACGGGCTTGTGAATGTCTTCGCCGCGAAAGAGCATCGTGGCCAGCACGTTGCGGACTTCCTGCTCCTTGGCGCCGCGATCGCCCCAGGCTTCATCGAGCACGGTGCTGTCGGGATCGAATTCATCGAGCCGCTGGTCGTAATAGCCGATGTTGAGGTTCGCGCCCCATTTGATGTTGCCGGCGTCGGCGTCCTCGCGGCCCAGCAACACTTCCAGAAGCGTGGTCTTTCCCGCGCCGTTGGGGCCGATCATGCCGATCCGCTCGCCGCGCACGATGTCGAATTTGATCGATTTCCAAAGGTCCTGCGGACCATAGGATTTCGACAATTCGCGCACCGACAATACTTGATCGCCGGCCCGCTGATCGGTGCCCAGCGAAAGATGAATCTTCCGCTGCGCGCTGATGCCTTGCACCATTAGATCGCTGGCGAGCAGGCGGTTGAGGCGTTTTTCGCGCCCCTTGGCCTCCTTGCTGCGCTGGCCGGCGCCGAATCGGCGGATGAACTCCTTTTGCTTCTCCACATCCGCCTGCTGCTGCTCGAAGGCGCGCTGCTGGCTGAGTTCCTGAAGCTCGCGTTGCGCAACGAAAGCGGAATAGTTGCCGGGGTAGCTTTTGAGCCGGCAGTCCGTAAGCCAAACCACGCGCGTCGCCAGGCGGTCGAGCAGGTAGCGATCGTGGCTGATCAGCACGACCGCGCCGCCGAAGGCCAGCAGATATTTTTCCAGCCATTCGATGGCCGCCAGGTCCAGATGATTGGTCGGCTCGTCGAGCAGGAGCAAGTCCGGCTCGCTGATCAGCAGCTTGGCCAGCGCCAGACGCGAGCGCTGCCCGCCGGAGAGGGTGGCAACTTGTTGCTCCCAGGTTTGCGGCCCCAGCCCGACGCCTTGCAGGGTCGCTTCGAGCTTGTGCCGCCAGGCGTATCCGCCGGCCAGGTCGAATTCATGCTGCGCCGATTGGTAACGCTGTAGCGTTTTTCCCAACGCATCGCCCGATCGGCCGGCCATATCGTGCTCGATCTGGCGGAGCCGATGCGACAGCTCATGGAGCTGTGCGAACGCCAGCTCCGCTTCATCGATGACCGTGTTCGTTTCGTCGAAACTTGGATCCTGTGAAAGATGCCCGACCTTGGCCCCCTTGGCGATGGCGACGATCCCCACATCCACCGGCATATCGCCGATGAGCACGCGAAAGAGCGTGGTTTTGCCCGATCCGTTGGCGCCGATGAACCCGATGCGCTCGCCGCGCTCGACGTTGAGGCTTAGCTTGTCAAAGATGACCCGCTTGCCGAAGGTCTTCTCGATGTTGGAAAGGGTGGCCAGGGACACTTTGGATAGACAATAGGGGTTTGGATGCCGGAGGTAAAAGGGATCCAGCAGCGGAGGGCGGAAAACCGAAATCGGCCATTCGGGAAAAACGTCCGCCACAATGGACGGGTCCGCCTCTACACGCCGGGGCAAAGCGTACCCGCGGCCGCTTCCTTCCATTCCCCGGCCGCTTGCCTATAACACCCGCATGGCGCAAGGCATTCGGGTTGGGATCATTGGGGCGGGTTGGCCGGGACTTCGGCATGCCGAGGGGTACAAGGCGGCGGGGGGGTTCCAACTGGCGGCGGTTTCCGATCTTATTCCGGGCCGTCGGCGGAAAATAATGGAGGATTTCGGAGCCACGCGCGAATACGGCGATGCCAATGATCTGCTGCGGGATGTGCAGGTGGATGCGGTGAGCGTTTGCCTGCCCAATGCGATGCATCTGCCGATCGTGACCGCGGCCCTGAAGGCGGGAAAGCATGTGCTCTGCGAAACCCCGCCGGCGCTAAATAGCGGCGAGGCGAGGAAGCTGGCGGCGGTTGCCGCCAAGGCCGGCAAGGCTTTGCTATACGGATTTCAACGCCGCTTCGGCGGCGCCGAGCAGGCGGCGCGGCTGACGCTGGACAAGGGGTACGTCGGCGCGGCCTATCACGTCCGCGCCTCCTGGATGCGCACGCGCGGCATCCCCACCGGCACCGGTTGGTACGCCGACAAATCCAAATCCGGCGGGGGGGCCATGATGGACTTGGGCATTCAAATGCTCGATCTGGCCTGGTCACTCCTGGGTCAGCCCCGGCTTATCAATGCGTATGCGGTTTTCAACCAGCGGTTTCGCGGCGCGCTGCCCGCGGAGGTGCCGTATGACGTGGAGGACGCGGGGTTCGCGCTGCTGAAATTCGAGGGGGACAAGTCGATGGAGTTGTCGGCGAGCTGGGCGATCAATCAGCCGCCGCGCGAGCATGGAACCAAGTGCCAGGTGTACGCCGAGAAGGGGGCGATCGTGGTTTATAACCCGCAGGGGCCGCTGCTCTATCGGGGGTTTGGCGCCAACGGGGAGGCGAAGGAAACGCCGCTCAAGACGCCCAAGGTCGTGCATTACCCGGCGATGATGCGGCACTTCAAGGAGTGCATCGCCGGTACTTCAACCCCGGCGGTCGGACCCGCCCAGGGCGTGGTACTCATGGCGATGATCGACGCGATCTACAAGAGCGCGGCGAGCGGAAAAAGCGTGGAACTCAGGGGAGGAGGCAACGCCAGCGCGGAAGCGCCGATCGAGCCGGCACTGGTGTTGGATGTGGCATAAGCCGGCTCCTCATGCGGCGTTGGTTTGATAGCTCCAGCCGACTTGCTGACCAGACGGGCAGATTTGCGCAGAGGCGCGAAGGCGCAAAGTCGCAAAGATGAATGTGGCAGCGGCTTTGTTATTTGTAGCGATTGAGGCAATCGCAGCGCCTTAAGCTAATGAGAACAAGACGTTTGTCGTATCACGGGCGTCTCGCCCGTGCGGATGGCGCGGCAGTAGACGAACGACGATATTCCCAATCTAAAAGGACCAGGCACGGGCGGGACGCCCGTGATACGACGACGAAAGAAATTCATCCCGTCAACTTGCCTTAATTCGTGCCCATTCGTGTTCATTCGTGGCTGACTTTACCGGCTGTCCTGGCGAGACAATTAAGTATGGTAGTCGGCGTTGATGGTGACGTAGTCCTTGGAAAGATCACACGTCCAGACGGTGGCTTGGTGGCAGCTCATGCCGCAGGATAGCTCGACTTGCACTTGCGGCGAATTGAGCGATTCGCTCACTTTTGCCCGGTCGAACTCCACGGGCTGGCCGTTTCGGAAAACAACCGTGCGTTGCAGATTGAGCGACGAGCGGTTGGGATCGAAAGGGACATTGGCCAGCCCGGCGGCGGAAACGATCCGGCCCCAGTTTGGATCGTTGCCGTGCATCGCGCATTTCACCAGCGGCGAGTTGGCGATGGCGCGGGCCATCGCTTTGGCGGCGGCGTCGGAGGCGGCGCCTTTCACCCTCACCACAACCACCTTCGTGGCCCCTTCCCCATCGGCGGCAATCTGGTACGCCAGCGACTGGCAAACCTCATCCAGGGCCCGCGCGAATGAATCGCGCGCCTTGGTCGAATCGATCGCGGCACCCAGGCCCGAGGCGAGCAGGGCGGCGGTGTCGTTGGTGCTCATGTGGTCATCTATCGTCACCGCGTTGAAGCTGGCGTCGCACGCCGCTCCCATGAATTTGCGCAACATCGCGGCGGGCACTTTTGCGTCGGTGGTCAGGTACGCGAGCATCGTCGCGTGAAGCGGCTTTTTCGATTTGCGCCCGCCCTTCGTTGCGGCTGGTAAAACCATGCGCGGTCCGATCATGCCGCTGCCCTTGCACACGCCGGCCAGGGTGACTTTTTCCCGGCCCACCTTGAATTGCGCGGCGGCGGTTTTGCGCTTGGTGTCGGTGGTGAGAATGGCATCGCTGAAGAGCAGGGCGTGCTCGAGGCTGTCGCCCAGATATTGAGCCGCCTCGGCGATGCCGCGACCGACTTTTTCCATCGGCAGATGATGCCCGATGACGCCGGTGCTGGAAGGAAGCACTTCCCCGCGCAGGCAGCCGACCGCGTCCGCCGCGATTTCGCACATGCGATGGGCGTCCTTCTCGCCCTGGCGGCCCGTGCAGGCGTTGGCATTGCCGGAGTTGACGACGACCGCGCGCAGCCGGCCATCGGCGATATGCTCGCGGCCCACCTTCACCGGCGCCGCGAACACCTTGTTGGTGGTGAACACGGCTGCCGCCGTGGCCCGCGTCTGGCAGACAAGCAGCCCGATGTCCGGCAGGTGCCGGCTCTTGATCCCCGCATAAATCCCCGCCGCCCGAAACCCAAGGGGCGACAGCAGATGCAACTGGCCCATTCGCTCATCCTTCTTTGAAAGAACGCGGAAGATATCGCAAATGCGCCGGGATTGTCCAGTAATCGAGGGGCCGTTGCCGTATCACGGGCGTCTCGCCTCATCTTTCGTCACATTTTTTCCAGTCCAGCCGCCCGCGCGCCCATGACCATCAGGTGAAGGTCATTCCATCCGCGCCAGAGGGTGAGCCAGCCGGGTG
>Ga0075522_10004007_pt1 | contig 10628 bp, 11 predicted proteins | sample NGEPerA_FD_74796 | JGI IMG/M metagenome (GOLD analysis project Ga0075522, IMG submission 74796) | Arctic peat soil microbial communities from the Barrow Environmental Observatory site, Barrow, Alaska, USA - NGEE PermafrostL2-A | ecosystem: Environmental > Terrestrial > Soil > Wetlands > Peat ...
TTGGGATGTGGGCGCCGTCGAATCGCCGCAGCCGACCACCAGGACCGCGGCGACTGCCCCACCTAATAGCCCTCGCAAACGAATCGTAACCGGAATGATTCTGCCCGCCGATGTCAGGCTCGGCGCTCCACGCGAGTGAACCGAAGCCGCCCCATCGCGGGCCGCGGAAGCCTGACGCTTGTCGCGGCAGGGACATCATGCTCGTCCGGCACGCCCACCGCAAGAGCCCGCTCAGCCTGGATCGCCGATGCCACCTCCTGGCTCGACTACATCACGACTTCGCGCTCTCCAATCCCTTCACCACCCCAGCCAGCGCACGCACGCGAACCGCGTCGCTCGCGCCAGAGGCATCGCGATCGAGTTCGCCCGCCAGCTTCTTCAGCGCTGCCGTGCGCTTGGAGCCGCTCATCCCCTCGGCGCTCTTGAGCGCGCTCTCGATAGCGGTGGTGCGAGTTTCCGGTAGCCCGTTGTCGCGAACGAGTTGGTCGACGTACGCACGCGCGACCGGGAACGCCGCCGGCCATACCAGCTTCGGCTGGCTCTGCGGATTGAGCTGAGTGAATTGCACGAGCTTCGCCGCATCGATCTCGTTCTGCGTCAGATCGGCGGTGGGCGTCAGCTTGAACACGTCCAGCCCGCGCGCGATCTCGGAGCCGTAGATGTAGCCGTTGTAATAGTACGCGTTCCAGTAGCCACCGATCACCAGCTTCGTCGAGTCGATTGGACCGCGGTCGAAGTACGCGATCTCCTTCGGATGCGCGCCATCGGTGAAGTCGAACACCGACACTCCTCCCTGATACCATCCCTGTGCCATGATGTCGCGTCCCGGCACCGGGACCAGTCCACCATTGTGCGCGACGCAATTCTCCGTTGCCGTCTGCGCCGCCGGCATCTTGAAGTATCCGACGTGTGTGAGCTTGCCGTCACGCATCGTGAAGATCGCGTCGGCGCCCCAATCGATTGGATCCGTCGCGCGACACTTGGGCTGAGTGCCGCCGCCCCACTCATCGGTGAAGAGAAGCTTGGACGCGTCGTTCGTGAACGTCGCCGAATGCCAGAACGCGAAGTTGGAATCGGAAACCGCCTGTAGCCGCACGGGGTGCAGCGGGTCCTTGATGTTGAGCAGCAGCCCGTACCCCGAACACGCACCGGCCGCGAGATTCTCGGCGGGATAGACCGTGATGTCATGACACTGCGACGGTCCGCCATGCGGCATCATAAAGTTCTGAATCTTGACGCCGAGCTGATTCAGCGAATCCGCCATGACGCGGGTGCGCGCGGTGTCGGACCGATCGAGCATGATCGCCGAGAGAGCGCGCGCGGCGCGATCCGAATCGGCTGCGGTGGTGCTCGCGGGCAATCCAATGCGGCCGAGCATGCGGCGGGCGGACTTCAAGCCAGCTCCATTGGCCGTGTCGGCGATTGCCGCCCCATGCGTTGGCGCTGCGGCGAGATCGTTGAAGATGCGCGGCGAGCTCACGATCTTCGCCTGCTCCGGATGCGCCAGCGGTACGCGAATGACCTCGATGCGGAAGAGCGCGGAGTTGGGATCCGTGACATCGCCACCCTGACAGCCCGCCAACTCACTGCTCGGCCGCACGCCTGCCAGCCCGGAGACGTAGACGTACACGACGCCCTTGTCCGTTGGGTCGGGTACCAGCGTGTGCGTGTGCGACCCGCGACAGGTCTGCACATCGGCCACCTGCTTCGGGTTCATTGGATCGGAGACGTCGTAGATGCGAATGCCGAGCATCCGCTCCTTGCTCACGCTGTCCTGAATTCCCTGAGTGCCGCAATCCAGCCGGCTTCCGCCGTTCTCGACCGATACGAACAGCAGGTGTCCGTAGATGGAAACATCTCCCTGCTCGGTGAAGCAGAGCACCGTCTTCGTCAACTTGGGCTCCAGCGGGTTTGCAATGTCCCAGATCTGAAAGCCGCTGAAGTTCCCCTGATACGCGTAGTGGCCACCGAACGCCATGTCGGAATTGGCATACGTCAATCCGCCCGGCGCGTTTGGGTGGAACTCTTCCGGCTTGTTGCGATGCGCGACGAGGTCGAGGCCTTTGGATGCGACACCAGCGTCGTAGAGTCCGGACTTGAGACCCACGCGCGGATCCGTGGTGCTGGACTGAGCATGCGCTGGTGCCGTCATCGCGAGGGATGCGGCGCAGAATACCGCGCACAACGCGGCAGGAGTGCGGAACAAAGCGTGCTGGTGTGTCATCTCGCTTGACCCGGTTCGAGTGTGTTCAGAATGAGCTGCATCCGCGCCATCTCGGCGCGCTGTCCGGCATCGACATCTGTGGCGAACGTGAAGATCTCCGGCTGCTGACCAGCGCCGGGCGTAGCAAAGAGCTTGGCGACCATGTCGATGGCGCCCTGATGGTGCTTGATCATTCCGGTGAGGTACAGGCTGTCGAAGTCGGCACCGCGAGCGGAGTCCAGTTGCCGCATCTCCGCGGAGGTGAGCATCCCCGTCATCATCATCGGGTGGTCACCCATGTCCATGCCGGGCATGTTCATTCCGCTGCTGTCGTGGATCGGACCATGATCGGCCTGCAGCATGTGCAGGGGATCCGGAGCAGCAAGGTGCCGATCCTGCAACCAGTGCTGCATCATGGTGATCTCATCGCGCTGCGACAGGGCGATCCGCTTGCAGAGGGTCAGCAGGCTGGCTCGCGCACCATGATCGCTCGCCCAATCTGACATCACCACGGCCTGCGCGTGATGCACGATCATCCCTCGCACGAATAGGACGTCGGCGTTTGTATAGTCGCGGGGAGCGGCGGAGGCGTTCTGGGCTGGCAGTCGCGCCGTTACGGCTGTAAGTGACGTAAGGAGACCGACGAGCAGTGCTGCGCCTTCGCGCCAATAATGTGGGGTGGACTGCAATGGACCAGAGCACCTGCGCTGACGAAGAAGGCGTCGTTCGTGTGAACGTTCCAAACTACACGATGTACGCTCGCCGAGCCAAGGTTGTTGCGATCGTGATCGGCCTGCTTGCGACGTTGAACACCGCGTCCACCTTTGCCCAGGCACCAGGTCAACTCGATACACCAGCGCCCGATTTTCGCGCTCACACGCTGGGCCCCCAACCCGTCGCGCGCACCCTGGCCGATTATCGCGGCAAGGTCGTGCTGCTCGCAGTATGGGCGACCTGGTGCTCCGGCTGCCGGGACGAGATGGCGTCGATGCAGAGGATGTTCGCATCGTACGCCGCGCGCGGCTTTCGCGTTGTCGCCGTAAGCATTGATCGGGGCAGCGATGCCGAAATCAGTGCGTTCGCGCAAAGCCTCGGGCTGACGTTCGACATCGTTCGCGACGACGGTGACATTCTGACGACGTACCTCTCACGAGGCGTGCCCACGACGTTCCTTATCGACCGTCGCGGTATCATCCGCCGCCGCAATTTCGCAGCGGTCGACTGGGACGTCGAGCCGCGACTCGGGCAAATCAGAAAGCTCATTGACGAGCCGGAGCCTCCGGCGCCGACCCACAACTCGCCGTAGGGATCTCTCGTTTACCGCGGAGACCGCGGAGAAACGCGGAGTCGCAGAGACCCCGACATCACCTTCAAAATCCTCTCGCGTCTTCCGCGTCTAAACGGAAACAAATCTGGCGTGATGGCTGAGGCCGTAGCATCAGAGCTCTTCGCCGCCTGTTTCATCGTTGGAGTCGGCGAAGCCGGTGAGACGTTGTCGCTCACCCGAGCAGCAGTTGCCGACAGCGGTTCGCCACTGCCCCATGCCGGCCCATACAATTGGATACGGCCTTCACGGCATCGACGGCTGCAGCTTCGCTGTCACTTGCGCCGGCAGCACGTTCCCGCAGCTCCCGAGCTGAGTCACGTTCACGCCGCTCGTGGTCCACGTGTCGTAGCCGGCGTGTTCGATGTTTACCGAGTACGTACCCAGGCGCGTTCCGCCGAACATCAGCAGTGAATCGCTCTGCGTGAGCGTGTCCACCCTCCCCGCCGACTCGACCGTGCCGAACGCTCCGTCTGCAGCGGCCGCTCCCGTCGTCGAATCGCGCACTGCGACGACGATCGCGCGCGACGGAATTCCCGTGCACTCGGCCACGAGCCGCTGCGAGTCGCAGCTTCCCGCCGCGTACGCAACACAGGCGAGCAGCACGAGCATGGCTGGCCGACCGTGCGAATCGCGCGATTGATGTTGGCGCATGTCGTCTCCTCTCGTGGCACGCATCCGACTCCCCAATCTACGCCAGCGCACGCCGTCGCACCGCGGACATTGACGGCAGCGCCCGGTGCGGCCAAGTTGGCGAACGACCTCCCCTGTTCCGGAGCCGCATCCCATGTCGTCCGCCGTCGTACGCCTCGTCGTAACCGCTGCCGCCGCGCTCGCATTCGCAACGGTCCCCGTCTATCCCGGCGCCAAAATGGACGTTGACGGGATGAAGGCAGACCGCGTGCGCAGTCCGCAGCGCACCGACACTGCCTACATCACGCCAGACTCCTACGAGAAGGTCGTCGCATTCTACGGGAGCCAGAAGGGATCCCAGGAATCGAAGGCGATCTCGATCGGAAACGACGCAACTCAGAAGATGGCGATGTTCTCAATCGGCAATTACAGCATCGGCATCAACTGGCCCGCCGACGTCTACGTAAACGGGAAGGTCGTCGCGCGGCGCGGGACACGGATCGCAATCGGCAAGTAGTGCCTGCGCGCGGCTGCATGTGACATATTACGATGCAGCCGCCAAGGAGGCGCAACATGCCGGAGAGAACGTATCGCATGCGCGCAGGACTGTCGGAGCACGACATGCAGCGCGCGGAAGAGGGCAAGTGCTACAAGGCTGAGCCGTCCGAGGACAAGCTGGGGCACAAGACCCGGCGGCTCGACCTGCTCGAGCACGACGGCACACCTGTCGCACTCAACGTGCCGATGAGCAATCTCGAAAAGTGCGAGTAGGATTCTCCGACCGCCCTTCGCTGCCACGTCGCATCATCGGCTTTCATCAGGACGTTGAGCAGCACTGGGTGGCCGATCTCGAATGCGGACATACGCAGCACGTGCGCCACGATCCGCCGTGGCAGGTGCGGCCCTGGGTCGTGTCCGCAGAGGGCCGTCGCGGCTTCCTCGGCACTACGCTTCAATGCGTGAAGTGCGCCGAGTCCGACGGGGCCGCGCACTAGCGTTGCGCTCGAAGTAGGCATCGTGCGCACTATGCGACGGATCGCGCCCGCCCTCGCGCTACTCATCCTCGCGCCGCTCGTCGCCGAATTTCTGGTCGGCGATTTCAGCGTGCGACAGCTCGGATTCGTGATCGCGTTCATCCCGCAGTACGGTGGCGGTGCCATCCTCGTGCGCGAGATCGCGCGACGCGCCAGGCGCGGATGGCCCACGATCATGCTGCTCGCTCTCGCGTACGCCCTCATCCAGGAAGGATTCACCACGCAGACGCTGTTCAATCCAGGTTATGCCGGACAGCGCCTCCTCGACTACGGGTACATTCCCGCACTCGGCACCTCGCTCGACTGGACCGTGTTCGTGCTCACGCTTCACGTGATCTGGAGCATCGGCAGCTGCGTCGCGATCGCCGAGCCGCTTGCCGGCGAGCGGTGGTCAGAGCCGTGGCTCGGTCGCGCGGGGCTCGCGATCGTATCGCTGCTTTTTCTGGCCGGTTGCACGTTCACGATCCTGATCACGAAGAAGCAGTTTCCCTACGTCGCGTCGCCGGCGCAGTTCGCGACGGTCGCGATTGCCGTCATCGTGGCGATCGTGGCCGCGTTTCGGATCCCTCGCGCACGCCGCGCGAGCGTCACTGCCCGCGCACCATCGCTCTGGCTCACCGGCACGGCGACGCTTCTGCTCTCGAGCGCATTCTACGTGCTTCGGCTGAGAGGACAGCTCTACGGTCTGCACCCCGCTGTGACTCTTCTTGTCATGCTGGCATTGGAGCTCGTGGCCATCGCCTGCCTCACCGCGTGGTCGCGGCGCGTCGGGTGGGGTCCGCTACACGCGCTCGCCGCCGCTACCGGTGCGATACTCACCTATGGCTGGCTGAGCATCGCGCGCATGATCGCCGGCCGCACCGTGCTGGGCGCTCCAACCAACGCGATCGATGTTGCCGGTCAGATCGTGCTGTTGCTCGCTATCCTGGCAGTCGCGCGGGCTGGCGTGCATCGTTTGCATCGGTGGAACGCGCGGCTCTCGACGTGAGATTGATCGTTCTCTCAAGACGCACCCTTCGCATACATACCCGGACACGCCGCCATGACTGCATCCGACCCGCTTCGCCAACAGCTCGTTCGCTACCTCAATTCGTCCGAGGCGCACGCGTCCACCGACGCCGCGCTCGCGAAGCTCGCGCCCGAGTTGCGCGGCACGCGCCCCGCGAGCCTCAAGCACTCTCCGTGGGAGCTGCTCGAACACATTCGCATCACGCAGCACGACATCCTCGACTTCTGCCGCAATCCGAAGTACAAGGAGCGCGAGTGGCCAAAAGATTACTGGCCGAAGAGTGTTGCGCCGCCGCACTCCGACTCGTGGGATGCGAGCGTGAAGTCGTACCACGACGATCTGGCCGCGCTCGACGCGATTGCCGAGGACTCGAGCATCGATCTCTTCGCGCGCATTCCGCACGGGGACGGACAAACGTACCTGCGAGAGCTCCTGCTCGTGGTGGATCACACATCGTATCATGTGGGGCAGCTCGTCCTCGTACGCCAGCTGCTGGACGCGTGGCCCGCGAAGTAGCCGACGAATGTACGTCGTGATCTGGAAGTTCCGCGTGAGGCAGGGCGCGGAGGGCGCGTTCGCAGCGATGTACGGTCCCTTGGGCGGATGGGCGACGCTCTTCCGCACGTCGCCGGGATTTCTCGGCACCGAGCTGCTGCGCGACCTCGAGGGCGCACGGCGCTACCTCACGATCGACAAGTGGCAGTCGCGCGACGCGTACGACTCATTCCGGCGCGACAAGCGCGCGGAATACGACGCGCTCGATCACGAAGGTGCGAGTTTTACGGACGTCGAATCCCTCGTCGGAGATTTCACGACGTTGCTGAAAACCCAGGAACAGCTCGACGCAGAGTCGCAGTGGTGAACTGGGAGACGCAGAGAGTGGGATTTGAGTCTTCCATGACGGAATTAGCTGCCGATTTTCCTCCGCGGCTCTCCGTATCCTCTGCGGCTCTGCGTCCCTCGGTTGCCTTTGTCTTCCTTTTTTCAGCAACCTGCTAAGCCCAACGATTTTCCTCGAGGATCGAGCATGCAGATACTCATTCACGTGTTGTGCAGCCGTGGGCCGAGCCTGCGCGAAAGCATTGCGAACGACATTCGGCTGGAGCGGCACGGGCTGCGGGTGATCCGCGAGAAGCAGCCGGGGCGTGCACCGGGATGGATGAAGCTCGAGAGCACCGAGCTGGTGCGCGGAGTCCTCAACGTCGAGTGGGACACGCCGTCGTCGGTGCTCACGGCGCGCGTCATCACACGCGGTTCCACACTAAGCCCGATCGTCGGCAAGTTCATCAACTACATGCTCGGCCGGCATCGCCGGCGAGTGAAGGCGATCATCACCACGCAAGCGTGACCGACGGAAAAGCTCGGAGTCGATCGAGCTTGTGATCGCCCGCGACGCGCGCTCTTATTGTATTCACGTACTCGTGCGCCGGCCGTCGATGCACAGTCATTTACCTCACCGTGAACACAGTCGAATGAAGAAGCTCGTTCTCGCCGTCGCCGTCCTCTGCGCCGCGTGCGCTCCGAAAATCGCGAGCAACCCCGATGCCGCTCGCTGGGAGAAGCAGGCCGCCAACGTCACGATCACGCGCGATGACTGGGGAATCGCGCACATCCACGGGCACACCGACGCGGACGCGGTGTTCGGAATGATCTACGCACAGGCCGAGGATGACTTCAATCGCGTGGAGATGAACTACATCAACGCGCTGGGCCGGCTCGCCGAAACGGAGGGCGAGGCGGCGATCTATCGCGACCTGCGAATGAAGCTGTTCATCGATCCGGACAGCATGAAGGCGAAGTATGCGACGAGCCCGGAGTGGTTGAAGACGCTGATGGTCGCGTGGGCGGATGGGTTGAACTTCTACCTCTACAAGCATCCGGCGGTGAAGCCGCACGTCATCACGCACTTCGAGCCGTGGATGGCGCTCGCGTTCAGCGAGGGTAGCATCGGTGGCGACATCGAGCGCGTTTCGATCCCCCAACTCCAGGCATTCTATGGAGATTCGTCGGCGGCGCGCACGTTCGCGTCGACTAAGTTCGTTTTTGCCGAACCTACGGGCTCGAACGGAATCGCGATCGCACCATCGAACACCGCGGACCATCACGCGTTACTGCTCATCAATCCGCACACCTCGTTCTACTTTCGCGGCGAGATGCAGATGTCGAGCGACGAAGGGCTGGATGCGTACGGCGCGGCGACGTGGGGACAGTTCTTCATCTACCAGGGCTTCAATCCGCACGTCGGATGGATGCACACCTCGAGCGGCGCGGACGTCGTGGACGAATACGCCGAGACCGTGAGCAGAAAGGGCGACAGCCTGTTCTACAGGTACGGCTCGGAAGAGCGCCCAATGATCGTCTCGACGATCACGGTGCCCTATCTCACCGCGAGCGGGATGGCGACGAAGACGTTCACCGTGTACCGTACGCACCACGGTCCAATCGTTCGCTCGGCGAGCGGAAAGTGGATCGCGGTACGGCTGATGCAGGAACCGGTGAAGGCGCTCACACAGTCGTATACGCGCACGAAGGCGAACAGCTACAAGGAGTTTCGCCAGACGATGGAGCTACACACGAACTCGTCCAACAACACGATCTTCGCGGACGGCGACGGCGACATTGCATACTTCCACGCCAACTACGTGCCGATTCGCGATACGTCGTTCAACTGGAGCAAGCCCGTTGATGGCAGCAATTCCGCCACCGAATGGAAGGGGATCACCTCCATCGACGACAGTCCGCATCTGCTGAATCCGAAGAACGGCTGGCTCTACAACTCCAACAACTGGCCCTACTCCGCGGCGGGCGCGTACAGCCCGAAGCGGTCGGACTATCCCGCTTACATGGACATGGGAATCGAGAGTCCGCGCGGAATCCACGCGATTCGCATGCTGAAGGACAAGAAGGACTTCACGCTGCAGTCGCTCATCGACGCCGCATACGACAGCTATCTCCCCGCGTTCGCGGATCTGATTCCGACGTTGCTCAGGGCTTACGACCAAACGCCGGCGTCGGATCCGACGCGTGCGAAGGTGGCAGCGCAGATCGCGCTCCTGCGCGCCTGGAACTATCGGTGGGATACTGCCTCCGTTCCGACCACGCTCGCAGTGTACTGGGGAGACGAGCTCGGCCGGCGCGCGCACGCGGACGCCGATGGCGAGGACATCTCGATCTATCAAGCGATGGCGACGAAAACCTCAGCGCACGAGAAGCTCGATGCGCTTGCGGTCGCGTCTGACTCGCTCACGAAGAACTTCGGCACGTGGAAGATGCATTGGGGCGACGTCAATCGCTTTCAACGGCTCACCGATGACATTCACCATCCGTTCGACGACGCGAAGCCGAGCATTCCAGTGGGCTTCACGTCGGCGCGATGGGGATCGCTCGCATCGTTCGGCCCGTGGGAGGCGCTGAAGACGAAGAAGTTGTACGGCACGGGCGGGAACAGCTTCGTGGCCGTGATCGACTTCGGAGACAGCGTGCGCGCGCGCGCAATCACTGCCGGCGGCGAGAGCGGCGATACGGCGTCGAAACACTTCGACGATCAGGCGCTGCGCTACAGCACGGGCAATCTGCGCGAGGTGTACTTCTATCCGTCGCAGCTCGTGGGCCACACGGAGCGCGTGTATCACCCAGGCGGCTGAACTACGAACCTCGATACGGAACATCAACATGACCACATCAGATCGCGACACCAGCGCTCCCAACACCATCGTCCTCATCCACGGCCTATGGATGACGGCGCTCAGCTGGGAACATTGGGTGAAGCACTACACAGACAAGGGCTATCGAGTGATCGCTCGCAGCTGGCCGGGCATGGAAGGCGACATTGATCAGCTCCGACGCGATCCGTCCGCCGTCGCCACGCTCGGCGTAACCGAGGTCGTGGACCACTATGAGTCAATCATCCGTGAGCTCGACCGACCGCCGATCATCATGGGGCACTCGTTCGGTGGCCTCATGACGCAAATACTTCTCGATCGCGGGCTCGGCGCCGCAGGCGTGGCGATCGACTCAGCGCCCGTGAAGGGAATTCTCGTGCTCCCATGGTCATCGATTCGCGTCGCGCTGCCCGCGCTCAGCAACCCCGCGAACAACCATCGCGCATCGTCGCTCACAGCAGACCAGTTCCACTACGCGTTCACGAACACGCTGAGCGATGAGGAGTCCGAGCGCATCTTCGAGCGCTACGCTGTGCCCGGTCCGGACCACATGCTCTTCCAGGCGAGTCTCGCGAACTTCAATCCGCACGCCGCGACCACCGTCAACTTCGCGAACGATACGCGCGCGCCGCTCTTGCTCATCGCGGGCGGCAGGGACCACATCGCGCCAGCGTCGGTCACGAAGGCAAACTACAAACTCTATAGCAAATCGAAGGCGGTCACTGAGTACAAAGAGTATCCCGAGCGATCGCACTTCACCGTC
>Ga0075522_10004008_pt1 | contig 10624 bp, 7 predicted proteins | sample NGEPerA_FD_74796 | JGI IMG/M metagenome (GOLD analysis project Ga0075522, IMG submission 74796) | Arctic peat soil microbial communities from the Barrow Environmental Observatory site, Barrow, Alaska, USA - NGEE PermafrostL2-A | ecosystem: Environmental > Terrestrial > Soil > Wetlands > Peat ...
CCATTGTTAATGAATTCGATTTCTTCGCCGCAATGGTAGCAAAATGCCATAAACGTTCTCGATGGCTTGGTGTGATTCGACCAGCCACGGGACAGAACATTACCAGCATCACTGTTCCCACTCAAATACAGTGTGGTTAAAAGCGGAATTCAGGCATGACACTTACCCCGCCTTGGGCCGGTGGCGAATCCGCTTGAAGCCGGGCGCAATGGTTGCTCGACGGAAAGATCGTGGCACGAATCAAACGCTGTTCGCGCAAAAACCGGTCAAATTGCTCGAAGCGAGCCGCGCAAAGGCGCTGAACGGAATGCCCATGAAAAAGGAAGGGACGCCTTACCTCTAACATTCGTTAGCAGTTGGTCAACGACGCTCGCCGCAGGCTTCGACGATGTTTTGCCGCACGAACGCCGCAGCCATCCACGACCGTTGCCGCAAATGGTGCGGCAAGCGCCAACGATGTTTGCCACAACAATGCCGCAGGCGCCAACGACCGCCGCCGCAAGAAATGCCGCAACGGCCAACGACCGGGCCAACGACGGGCCGCTGAACGCTCACCGACTGCCCCAAAACTCACCAGGAAAAGACCGGCTTTTAGGGGGTGGGTTGCTGGCCTCGTCGGGAGCGTGTGCGAACCTTTGCTGGCGCGTGCTGCGAACGGGCGTTGCTGGCCAAGTCAGTTGCTTCTGCGCTCTCAGGGTTCCGCCGTTGCGCGAGGCTATGGCAGGACGAGCAGCGCGGCCCCATCGCGACTGATTGCCCGGTCACGACCCCCAATCAACCGCCTTTCCCGCCGCACGCACAGGGTTTTTTAAGAACGCCCTTTCCGCTCTTGTTGTCTGGCAAGCGATGAAGTATTTTAAAGCCGTGAAACGCGAAGACATCATTCGGGATATTCATGGGCTGGATACGGAAATGGCGGCGTTGGAGGAGCAGTATGGCCTCCTGTCCGACGACTTTTACCATTTTTATCGGGCCGGGGAATTGGAGCAGACGCGCGATTTCATCCGCTGGGCGGGCTTCTATGAGGCAAAACAGGAACGTGAGACTTCTTATCGCCAACTCATTTATGAGCATCTGCGCGAGCTGCGGAGGCGCTCGGGCCTCGGCGCTTTGGCCCTCGATCCGGCGGGCGCATGAGCGCACCGCTGGATGACATCGCCAGCTATAGCGCCCTTGTTTATGCGTTGACGGAGCGGCATTCGTTTGTCACAAGCTCCACGCTGGCGCTCGTTCCCATTGGCGCAACGCTCGCCCAGTTGGAAGGATGCATCGAATGTCGGGGTGGGATTCAGTATGATTCCTGGGAGCATCCCGAAATCCCGGCCTTGGCGACCACCTTTCCGCACCATAAGCACATCCAGCCGAGCTTGCGCGACAATCGTGTGCCCGCGCCAGGCATCAGCTTTGAATCGCCGAATTTGGATGTCGTTTTGGAGGACATTCGCCGAGACTGGCTGCACTGACACAAGGAATGCTCTTGTTTCACTTTTGGCCTTGAAAATGAAATAAGCGCAGGGAGGGGTCGCGTTCAATCCCCGGCTCCTACCCCTGTCAAAACCTGCCGGTTCTCCGGCGGCGGCAGTGCGCGCGAAGCGTCGTGGAGCGCGGCGCGCCAGCGCCGCTTTCAAGACGCTATTGCGTCTGAGGTTGCGTGTCACGAAACGGTGAACCTGCCTTGTAGCTGTTAAGTTGCTTCTGGATCGCCGTCACCAATGCGGCGTTGTTTTGCCGCGTGGCCAATTGCAATCCGCGCTGGGCGGCCGCAATGGCTTGATCAAACTGCCCCGCTTCGGCGTAGGCGGCCGCCAATATGGAGGCCATCAGCGGATTCGACCCGCCGGCAAGCGTGTCTGTTTGTCGCGCCAACTCAATGGCTTTCGTCCCATTGCGCAAAGCGGGGTTGGGCGAGGTCGCCAGCCGCCAGGCGAGGCCGGCAAGATTGTTGCGAGCTTCGACAAAACCTGGCCGCAGCGCCAATGCTTTTTGGAACTCAAGTATTGCTTCGTCCACGCGCCCCCTTCCAAGCAGGGCGCGGCCCAGACTGTTGTTCGGTTCGGCAGAGCCGGGCTGGAGAGCCGCCAATTTTTGGAATTGAATGATGGCGTTGTCCACGTCTCCTTTTTGAAGGAAAGCGTTGCCCAGATTGTAATGGGCCGGGGCGTAGTCAGGATGAAGTTGCAGCGCTTTTCGCAAATGCGCAATCGCTTGGTCTGTGCGCCCGATCTGGAGAAGAGAGTTGCCAAGATTGTTTTGGGCTTCCACAAAGTCAGGCCGAAGGTCCGCCGCCTTTTGGAACTCAAGGATGGCGTCGTCCACTCGTCCTTTTTGCCGCAGGGCGAGGCCGAGGTTGTAATGAGCTTGATCATCGCCGGGATTAAGTTCCAGCGCTTCTTGGAATTGTGTGATGGCGTCGTCCACTCGACCTTTTTGAAGAAGGGCGCTGGCCAGCGTAACGTGAAGCTGGCCAGAATCGGGCCGGATGGCGGCCGCTTGCTGGAATTGAAGGATGGCTTGGTCCAACTGGCCTTGCTTGAGAAGAACGTTGCCAATACTACGATGGGCTTCGGCAAAGCTGGGCCGGATGGCCAGCGCCTTTTGGAACCTGGTCATGGCCTCATCCAGCTCGCCTTTTTTATCGAGAGCCGCGCCGAGATTGTTCTGCGCTTCGGCATCGTCCGGTTGAATCGCCAGCGAGCTGCGGAACAGAGCAATGGCCTGGTCCACCTCGCCCCTTTCATAAAGAACAGCGCCAAGATCATCGAGAGCCAGCCAGCAATCGGGATTCCGGGCAATCGTCGTTCGCCAGAGCGTTTCAATGTCCGTGTACATCCGGCTTTGCCGCCACGTCAACAGACCCAGGACCGCCAGCACCAACCCGCAAAACGTCCTTTCCCAGACGAGCGCCTGTTGTCTCATCCCGCTGAAGAGCGCGTGAATTCCGAAGGCCGCCGCCACGATGGGGCCGCAGCAAGCCAGATACTGAAAATGATCCGCCACGAACGAATACTTGAAGGGAAACACATTCAAAAAGCCCAGCGCGGGAAAAAGGGTTCCGATAAAAAAAAGCGACGCCGCCAAAGGCCCGCGCCGCCATCGCCTCAAACTCCACAACGCTCCGAGCAGCAGCGCCACTGCGGCCGGAAATAAATATTCCCACCCGATCGTTTGGCTAATCTTCCAGCGGGGATAGGAAAAGATTAAATCCGCCGGCCAAAAAAGTTTGCCCAGGTAAAACCAGATGGCGCGGCCGGCGATAAGAAATCGCTCAATCAGGGAAAAATTGAAATCTGAGCCCAAAGCGCCGACGGACTGCCGTTCCATCCACGAGGTAAATAGTCCGGCCGTGACCCCCATGGCGAAAAAGGGAAGCAACCGCAGCACATCGCGTTTCCAGGACAACTTTCCGCGCTGCCACCAGAAAACGACCAGCAACGCCGCGGGCAAAGTGGCAATGACCGTTTTCGCCATCAACCCCAGCGCGAACAGCATCAGGGCGCTTGCATACGCCGCTTTGTTCCGGGTTAGATCAAAGCGCAAGTAAGCCAGCGCCGCCCCGAAATAACCGACCGCCGAAAGCGTGTTCTTGAGTTCCGAGATCCATGCGACCGATTCCACTTGAATCGGATGCAAGGCAAAAATGGCCGCCGCCAATCCAGCGCCCGGGACGCGCAACATCCGCAGTATTTTGAGCAACAGTAATGCCGCAGTGACATGGAGCAGGATATTGACCAGATGATAACCCAGCATCGAACTACCCCAAAGTTTGTGTTCCACCCAGAAGGCGGAATAAGCCACCGGATAATACTGTTGGGTCGCGCCGGGTTCGGTCCAGATGCGGGCGAGTCCATTCCAAGAGCTTAGTGCCGGATAGGTCAGATGGGCGGCATCATCCCAGATCGGTTGGCCATGCCATGCCGGTTGGTAAGCGAGCACTGTGGCGATGACCAGCAACAATCCCCACAGCCAGTCCCGAAGGCGCGGGGAAAATGAAAACTCCGTCCCTGGGTCAGTCTCAATCATCACTTTTCGGATTGTGCCGCCCAAAATACTATCCAAGCGCCCATCGAAAACAAGGGATGAGTGCGGGAGGTATTGGAAAACCGCACGTACGGTGGTGTGCGAGGGTGGCGGGCGCAATCCCGCCACCTCGACCCGATCCACAAAATGCCTATGGCTTTCGACTAGACTGCGGCCAAACGCGTGGTAACGTCTTAAAGGTATGTCAATTCAAATGCCCACTGCTCCAAGCGCCCCGGCGCCTCAAAAGGTCAACCTCCGCCGTCCTGATGTGATGGAGGCGGTGCAGGCCCAGGTCATCGCGCATTATCGCAGTGATCTGGTTAACCGCATTCTGGAGAAGGGCGGCGTTCTTTCGGCGGATGGGCTGCTGACCATTAAATTGGCCAAGAAGTTCGGATTTTGCTACGGGGTCGAGCGGGCCATTGACCTTGCTTATGCGGCGCGGAAGGTTTTTCCGGCGCCCAAGCCCATTTATTTGCTGGGTGAAATTATCCATAACCCGGAGGTCAATGACCAGATCAGGAACATGGGCATCACGATCATTTCCCCCAAACCGGGCGAAGAGGAGTTGGGGCGGCTGAATACCGGCGACGTGGTCATCATTCCCGCCTTCGGCACGGAAGTGGACACGAAAAAGAAACTGATCGCCAAGGGTTGCGAATTGGTGGACACGACCTGCGGCGACGTGATGAGCGTCTGGAAACGGGTGCGCCAATATTCCAAGGAAAGCGTCACCAGCATTATTCACGGCAAAGCCAAACACGAAGAGACCAAGGCCACGACTTCGCAGGCGACCGCCGGGCCCGGCCATTATCTGGTCGTTTATACTTTGGCGGAGACGGATTACGTCTGTGATTACATTCGTCACGGCGGGAATAAGCAGGACTTTTTGGAAAGATTCAAAGGCGCTTACTCGCCGGGATTCGACCCTGATGTCCATTTGCAAACCGTCGGAGTGGCCAACCAGACGACCATGCTGCGCGGTGAAACGGAAGACGTGCAGCGCCGCATCAAGCACGCCATGAGCGACCGCTTTGGCGAGGGGGAAGTGGACCGCCACTTTCGCTTCTTCGACACGATTTGCGGCGCGACCCAGGACCGGCAGGATGCCCTGGAGAAATTGCTGCTCGAACCGATGGCGCTGCTTCTCGTCATTGGCGGCTATAATTCTTCCAACACCTCGCACTTGGCGGAGATGGGCGAGGCGAAGCTGCCGACTTACTTTATCAAAAATGCCGCGATGATGGTTTCCGATCATTTGATCCGCCACTACAGCATGCAGCAGCAAACGGAAGTGGAAACCCACGACTGGCTTCCCTCCGGCAAGATCACTGTCGGTATTACCGCGGGCGCTTCCTGTCCGAATAATTTGATCGAGGACGCCATTCGGCGGTTGTTTGAATTGCGAGGCATTTCCGTGCAGGAATTGCTCTCGAACTGAGCGGCCCATGCCAATTTCCCGCGGAGACCTCGAACAGCGAGAACACCAAACGCTGGCGTCGTACGCGCAATTCAGCTCTGAAACCCGAGGCCGGCTTTCTCCCGAGGCGCCGCCTTTGTGGCGCACCCAGTTTCAGCGCGACCGCGACCGGGTCATTCATTCCCGGGCCTTCCGCCGTCTCGAGTACAAGACGCAGGTTTTCCTCAACGGCACCGGCGATCATTTGCGCACCCGCCTGACCCACACCATCGAGGTTGCGGCCATGTCGCGCAATCTGGCGCGCGCCCTCTGCCTGAACGAAGACCTGGCGGAGACCATCGCCTTAGCGCACGATCTTGGCCATTCGCCGTTCGGCCACAAAGGGGAAGTGGTGTTGAATCGTCTGATGCGTGGGCAGGGGGGGTTCGAGCATAATCGGCAAAGTCTGCGCATCGTCGAGGAGCTCGAGCAAAAATACCCCGGGTTTCTCGGATTGAATCTGTCCTGGGAAGTGCGCGAAGGCCTGCTCAAACATCAAACCACCTACGACCAACCGGGACAGCGCAAAGAATTTTCCGCCAAGTCACCTTCGCTCGAAGCGCAGATTGCGAACCTGGCCGATGAGTTGATTTACGGCAGCCACGACTTGGATGACGGGTTGGACGCGGGGCTGTTATCCGAGAAAAAGTTAATCCAGGAGGTGCGCCTTTTTGCCGAGGCGTCGCATCTGGTGCGCCAGGAGCACGGCGAACTGCCTGATGAGATTCGCCGCTACTTTATCATTCGCTGCATCATAGACCTCCAGGTGCGCGACGTGGTCGAGACCAGCGAAGCGGCCATTCTCGCTTCGGGCGTCAAGACGGCCGACGATGTGCGCCGACAGGCGAGGCCCCTGATCAAATACAGCGCCCATCGGCGAACACTGAATGCCGAACTGCGCAAATACCTTTTCCAGAATCTCTATTCCAACCCCGCCGTGATGGAGCCGAATCGTCGCGCCGGGGAAATGCTGGAAGAGCTGTTCTGTTACTTTTTGGAGCATCCCAAGGAAATCGGCCAGGCCTCGCGCAAGCGGGCTAGGCGAACCGGCTGGCATCGCGCCATCTGCGACTACCTATCCGGCATGACCGATCGTTACACCATTTTGGAACATCAGCGGTTGTTCGGGCTGAAGCAATGGAGCGGCGGCGTTTTGGGCTGAACGTTTGTTGACAAGTGCCGGATTTCTTAACAGACGCATGGCCTTCGCTCTAACAGCTTCCATATAAAAAATTTACACGTCCGCCAGCCGGGGAAAACGTTGCAACTTGTCAGTTCTCTTTACAGTCGGGTGTTTGATGGCGCGCTACTCGGATGTCCGAAGGAAAGCAGGATCGCCCCACTGTAAATGTATAATGATTAGGTATTAGGCTAGCAGTGTGCGCCTTAAGAAATGGCTTTCGGAGTTTGAGAGAACGGCTTTGGCACCAAGTTTGCTCTTTTCACAGATTGTTGTAAGCGCTGACATTCGGCGCCATAAGAACCAACAACCAAAATATTACCTTATGAACCCAACCAGACTCGTTTCCAATTTATTGCGAAGGCGTATTCTTTGCTCTTGCGCCCTTGCGACGATTGCGTTTTTACAGGCAGCGCCCGTCATGGCCGATGATCCCGGAAACGTGGAGGACGGTGTCACTATTAATGTCAGCCCTTCGGGTGCTGGACCCGTTCTCAGCTTTTTTGACGTCTTTGTCGATATAACGCCCCAAAGCGGGCCGTCCGTTGGAACGTGGTTCGAAGTGCCGTATCAAGGCCAAGCGTCTCCACAATTGGACTTTGTAAACGGACAGTCAAGTCCGATAACTTTATCTGACGCCGGATACTATTTATCGCCCACCCAGATCCCGCTGGATCAATTAAACTCGACTGATCTCCAGCCGTTGCCGGGGTCTTATGGCGCGTCGATTGGTGCGGGGGATTCACTACTGGATCCATCTCCTCTAAGTGTGCCAGATCAGTTCTCAACTTTGGCCCTCTTTTCCGTGGTTTCCGCCGGGCTGCTGGCTTGCCGCCGGATGCTCCCGGCGAAGCTGCTCTAATCCGCAAGAAAGCAATTTCCGCTGCTGTTAATGCTTTTCTGTTCGTAAGCTTCCACGTTGGTCCATGTCCGCGACCGACGGCAATAGATCGATGCCGGAGTGGTCGCTGCGTACCCGCAACCGGAGCGTCAAGAGGCTGTTGGTCTTGGCATCTGCGGTGCGATGGCTGCCCGTTCTTTGATAAATAACGTAGAGGCTTCCATCGGGCAAGAGCACGCCCGCTCCATAACCATAGGCGTCGGCATCGACAAGAAAACCGTGGTCCTTGGCCGGCGCAATCCATGTCTCGCCGCCATCGGTGCTGAAGATGGCTCGCAGTCCGCCAAATCCGGGCGCATAAGAGCCGTGCAGGCAGACCAGCGTGCCGTCGGGCAGCACGTAGAGGGTCGGCGCGTACATTCTCATGCCGAATTTGGCTGGCGGCGTCCACGTATGTCCGCCGTCGTGGGACCACCAGAGTTCGCCTTCAGGCCGGGCTATCATCACCAAACGGCCATCCGGCAATTCAACCGCATGCGCTTCTTCCAAGTTGTGATCGGCCTTAACGATCGAAAGAAGCTTCCAAGTCCGCCCGCGATTCTTCGACGCATAAATGCCGAGCGCAGTGTGCTTGTTGTTTCCTCCGGCGCGCAGACAGCCATACGACGTGAGCAGGATGGAGCCGTCCTTGCGGAGAACGGCCGGCCCATCCGCCGCTTCGCCCGTAAAAGGTGAGCCGGATTGCGGTTGAATGGGCCGGGGATGCTTCTCCCATGTGCGGCCGCCGTCAAATGAGCGGACGATTAAAGTGTGCGAAAACCAAGCCGGATCGCCCGCCGGATCGACATCGCCGAATGAAGTGAAGAAGGAAGCCAGAACCGTCCCATTGGGCAGCACGAGAAGCCCTGCTTGCCGGTCGTCGGCGGGAGTGTCGGCCAGCGTTTGCGGTTTGCTCCAGGTTTTTCCCTGGTCTTCGGACCGCACGAACATGATCCGTCCACCCGTCGGGGCGGCGACTTCGCGCGGCATTCCCATTTTGCGATATGCCTCCACCTTGGCCTCGGTCATGACAGAGGGTGTCGGCGGAGAGACATGCCAGTAGCCGGCATTGAAGGCGGCCAGCAGCGCGCCGTCCTTCAATCGGACCACTCCAGCCCATGCCACGCTGCCGCCAAAACCGGGAAACGGGTCCGGTTCATTAACTCCCGGTCCAACCACTACCCTGCGCAAGTCGGCGGCGCGCTCAACTGCGTCGCCTTCTTCAACAACCTTGACCGACACGGCAGGCGGTTCCTGGGTTTGGGCGATGGGACCAGCCCATAACCCGCCGGAGTCCAAAGCAAATGCGCAACAGATACTGGCCAACCAGTTTCCTTGGGATGAAAGGGATTTTAGCATGTTCTTGATCACGAAGATCATTAGGGCCGCACTTCAATGCGGAAGGATCGGGCGTTGTCGCTGGTATTGGTCCAGACGTAGGTCATCGGGCTGTTGGAAGATTGCAGCCATAATGAGACGGGCGACCAATTCAATAAATTGGTCGAGGTCTGCACTTGGTAAATCCGGCCGGGAATGGCCGACCATTGCGCGGTCATCCCTCCCGGGGTGGCATAGCTGCGGATGATGCGAAGATTGGAGGAGGCATTGGTCGGATTGGTGCCTGCGATGAATTCCGCGTAATCGCTCATCCCATCTCCATCGCTATCGGTCAGCCGGGTGCGATTGGTGGAGAGGCTGCCAAAATAGTATTGTTCGTAGAGGTCGGAGATGCCGTTGCTGTTGACATCGGGAAAGGTATAGGTCCCAGTGAAGGAAAGGATATTGGAACCCATCAGCGTGTTGGTCTGTGGCGCGGGCGTTTGGTAGAACGCCACATCGCCGAATTGCACCACATACTGCCCGGGTGGGGCAGGGGTGATGGTGGTGACCAGCCCGGAGCCGGATTGGCTGATTGGCCCGCTCAACGTAAAGCTTCCAGAGCCGATGTTTTTTGAAATTACCACGGTTCCGCTCGCGCCGCCAGCCAAACCGGTGACGCCCACATCATCGACCAGCCAGCCATAGGTCGTTCCCCCTTCGAAGGCCGCGTAGTCAAAAACAATTTGAATGGGATGGCCCACGTACGGTGTCAAATCGACAGTCTCCATTTCCCAATCGTCCGAAACCTGCCCGCTAAAGTCCATCGCTATCGCCGTCAGATTTCCCGGAGGCGTGCTGGGATTGCTGCTGATCATGATTTGCCCCTGTTCGTAGTAATAAGGATCAAAGAAAACCTCGGAGAAATCGAAGCAATCCCAAAAGGTCAGTGTCGCCTCGCCGAAGCCCGTCAGATCAATGACGGGACTGTAAAGGTAGCTGGAGGCCGAGAAGGGAATTTGCGCGCCATTCAAGTCGCTGCCCCAGGCACGGGTGCCGGAATAGGCGCTGGTTTGCAGCCCGTTGTTCGGCGTGCCCAGCGTCCAATTAAGGCTCGAGCCCAAACCCGAGGTGGTATCGGGCACGACGGTCCAATTAGCCGCACCCGATTCCAAATTGTCGAACCACGGCGGCTGGAGAGTTTTCGGCGTCGTGAAGCTATAGAGCTGGCCTAGATTGTCATCGGTCGCGGCATTGCCGGCGCTGTCCCGGCTGACGACTTGGAAATAATAAGCATGGTTGGCCAATAGTTGACTCAGCGTGATCGAATGGCTGGCGACCCATTCGGCATTGTAGGTGGAATGATCAAGAATAGGTCCTTCCCCATATTGCACGAGCGAATCCGCCGCTTCGGAGGTCGTCCAAGTCACTACCGCACCGCCGACGTTGGTGGCCGCCGCGACACCGGTGATGACCGGGGGATTCGTATCGACAACGGCCATCGCGACAATGTTGCTTTGAATGGCGGCGTCGAAATAATTGGCGGTGATGGTGTCGCCATTGCGGACGCGCAGTTGGCCGGGAAGGGCGGTGTTCGTAGCGACGAGGGTGATGGAGCCGTTGAAGAGGCCCGGGTGCGCGCTTTCATTCAAGGTCACTGTGACTTGGTTGGTGAAGGACGCGGCGGACAAGGTCGCATAAGCGTGGCCCGAGCCGGCGATGGCGGTGTCACCGACTTCGACTGTCCCCACCGAAGGGATGGTATAAT
>Ga0075522_10004009_pt1 | contig 10619 bp, 4 predicted proteins | sample NGEPerA_FD_74796 | JGI IMG/M metagenome (GOLD analysis project Ga0075522, IMG submission 74796) | Arctic peat soil microbial communities from the Barrow Environmental Observatory site, Barrow, Alaska, USA - NGEE PermafrostL2-A | ecosystem: Environmental > Terrestrial > Soil > Wetlands > Peat ...
ATGCACGTAGCACCAGCTCCAGCGCGGGATGCGCTCGAGCGGGACGATCAGCGGATGCGCAGTCGCATTGAAATGTGCGAGCGCATGCGCGTGGGGTGAATCTTCGCAGCATCCGACGTGCCCACACGCAAGGCATACCCGCAACTGTGTCCATTGCGCACCCAGCGCAATGCACTCCTCGCACCCGCGCGTCTTCGGCGTAACCGGCGCGACGCCGGCGAAATGCTCGCAGCGCTCGCTCATCGCGCGCGAGCCGCGTGCGCGGCGATGGGTGCGTGTCGCGACGGCGCGGGCTGCGAGCTGGGCGGCAGCGCGAAATGCAGGCGCAGCGTGGCCTCGCCCGGCGGCGTGAAGCTCACCACGCGCGTGCCGCGCACCCGGCGCGCCCAGCCCTGTTCGAGGCAGCGCGCGAGAAGCGCCGCGCCGACAGCGCCGGCCAAGTGGTGGCGGCGCACGCTCCAATCGAGGCATGCGCGCGCCAGCGGGCGGCGCTCGCGCGCCAGCGCTGCGACGTCGATCTGCAATGCTGCAAAAAAGCGTTGCGCGTCGCCGCAGAGCTCGAGCGTGGTCGCCGACGGTCGCAACAGCCGGCGCGCGACCAGGCTCTCATAGACCTGTACGCCGACTTCACCGGCGAGGTGGTCGTAGCAGACGCGCGCGTGGCGCAGCGCCGGGTCGCGCGGCCCCGGTCGCACGCGCATCGCGCCGGTGCGCGCGGCGACGTCCATCAGGCTTTCCAGCGCGTGCGCGACGTCCGCACCCGCGAGCCTGAAGTAGCGGTGCCGGCCCTGGCTTTCGACGGCCAGCAGGCGCGCATCCAGCAGCTTGGCAAGATGCGCGCTGACGGTGGCGCGCGTGACGCCGGCCACTTCCGCGAGCTCGGTCGCGGTGAGTGCCGTGCCCGACAGCAGCGCCGAGAGCACGTGTGCGCGTGCGGGCTCGCCGATCAGCGACGCAATGCGGGCGATGTTGGGGCCTTCGTACATGCGTCCATTCTACCGGGATCGCCGCGGCCACGATTCGACGCGCGACGAATCATCGATGCACGCGGCGCGGCTATGCTCGAGGCCCGGCTATGCTCGAGGCGATAAGGAGGCCACGATGATCGCCTGTTTCATCCGTTACGAGATCGACCCGTTCCAGCGCAGGGCGTTTGCCGAGTATGCGCATAACTGGGCGCGCATCATCCCACGCTGCGGCGGCGACCTCATCGGCTATTTCCTGCCGCACGAGGGCAGCAATTGCGTCGCGTGGGGCGTGATCGGCTTTGCCGACCTGGTTGCGTACGAAGCGTACCGCGCGCGGCTGCGCGCCGATGCCGGGGCGCGCGCGAATTTCGAATTCGCGCAAGCCAGGCGGTTTATCCTGCGCGAGGAGCGCACGTTTCCCGAAATCGTCGCCGCGACGTTGCGCCAGCCATCCGTGAAGGAGCCAACCGCATGATCGCCGTGATATTCGAAGTCGAGCCGCATCCCGGGCGCAAGGACAATTACCTCGCCGAAGCGGCGCGGCTGAGGCCGCTGCTCGAGGCGATGGACGGGTTTGTTTCGGTCGAGCGCTTCCAGAGCCTTGGCACTCCCGGCAAGATCCTGTCGCTGTCGATCTGGCGCGACGAGGAGGCGGTGCGCGGGTGGCGCAACCAGGACGCACACCGCGAGACGCAGCATCGCGGACGCGAGGAGATCTTTCGCGACTACCGGCTGCGCGTCGCCGCCGTGCTGCGCGACTACGGCATGAACGTGCGCGCCGAAGCGCCGGCCGACTCGCGCGCCGAACACGGCGAATGAGTCACAGCACCCCCACGCCGTGCGCCATCAGCGAAGCGCACAGGATCACCAGCACGACCAGCGTCGCCTCGACGTGGATCACCTTGCGGATGCGACGCATGCTGGCGGCGTCGACAACGGGGGCGACACCCCGCGCCAGCGACGGCCGCCACGACAGGAACCTGCGCGTCGGGTAGATCGACAGCAGGCCGACCAGCGCGAACAGCAGCATTTTCGCGATGAACGGCGCGCTGTGAACGTAATAGGCGGGACCCTTCTCGAAGTACAGCACGCGCAGCACGCCGGCGACGAGCACGACCGCGGCCGCGATGCCGAACATCATGTCGACGTGGAGCAGCCTGCGCGCCGTCGCCAAGTCGGGCGCGCCGCGGGTCAGCACGATCTCGGCGGCCAGCGCTGCGAACAGCGTGAACGCCGCCAGGAAGTGCAGGAACGCGAACAGCGATGCCATCATGGTTTGCCAGCGGCGGGCCGCTTCGCGGGGGAGGGGTTCCGCGGCGTCTCGCGACGATTCCGGTGATGCGGAGGCCGCAGTTGCGACAACAAGCATAACAGTCGGTCGCACGCCGTGTTATTTTCGTCGACAACCCCGCTCGCTACGCAAGGACCGCTTCGCCGATGCACAACCGCCCGCGCCCGTTCGCCGCCGCCTTCGCGGCCCTTCGCCGGCTATGGGCGACGCGGCCACCGGGCGCGCCGGCCGATGCGATTTCGCAGGACGAGCCGCTGCGTGCCGCGCTGTTCAGCGCCGACCAGATGGCCGCGCACGGCAAGCGCCTCGCCGCGATGCACGTGCTGGGACAGACGGCGTCGCCCGACCGCCTGCTCGCGCGTCTTGCATCCAACGAGCGCGTGCTCGCCGAGCTCGGCAAGCAGCTCGCCGCCGCGGCCGACGCCGAGCGGCGCTTTTCGCCGGCGGCCGAATGGCTGCTCGACAATTTCTATCTGATCGACGAGGAAATCCGCACCGCGAGGCGCCACCTGCCCCGCGGCTACAGCCGCGAGCTGCCGCGGCTGGCCGACGATCCGCGCAATGGCACGGCGGGCGGGCTGCCGCGTGTCTACGACCTTGCGCAGCAGACGATCGCGCACGGCGACGGGCAGATCGGTCGCGGCACGCTGAGCCGCTTCGTCGCCGCGTACCAGTCGGTCGAGCTGCTCGAGCTCGGCGAGCTGTGGGCGATTCCCATCATGCTGCGCCTCGCATTGATCGAGAATTTGCGGCGCGTCGGTGCGCGTGTCGCCGTTGCGCAGCGCGAGCGCGACATCGCCGGCGGGTGGGCCGGCCGGATGCTCGAGGTCGTCGAAAAATCGCCGAGCGACCTGATCCTGCTGATCGCCGACATGGCGCGCTCGGCGCCTGCGCTGACAAATGCATTCGTCGCCGAATTCGCGCGCCGGCTGCAGGGGCGCGGCGCGGCGCTCGCGTTGCCGCTGACGTGGATGGAGCAGCGGCTGGCCGAGTCGGGGCAGACGATCGAGCAGCTCGTCCACCTCGAAGCGCAACAGCAGGCGTCGAACCAGGTGACCGTCAGCAACAGCATCGGCAGCCTGCGGCTGCTCGGAGCGATGGACTGGCGCGAGTTCGTCGAAACGCTGAGCAGCGTCGAGCAGACGCTGCGCGACGATCCCAGCGGCGTCTATGCGCACATGGATTTTGGCACGCGCGACCGCTACCGCCATGCGGTGGAGGCGCTGGCTCGCATCGGCGGCCGTTCCGAGACCGACATCGCGCGCGCGGCGGTGACGCTCGCCGCCGCGGCGGCAGCCGGGGCTGCCGCGGATGCTGCGGCAGCAACCGTCGATGCGGAAAGCACGCACGACGAGCGCAGCGCACACGTCGGCCACTACCTGATCGGCGAAGGACGCGCGGCGCTCGATGCGGCGATCGGCCTGCGCCTGCCACCGTCGCTTGCGCTGGCGCGCGCGGCGCGGGCACGTGCGCTGCCGCTGTACGCGGGCGGCATCGTCGCCGGCACCTTGATGCTCTGCTCGGGCGCGCTCGTCGAAGTGCACTACGCACTCGCATGGCCATGGTACGGCGAAGTCGCGTTCGCGCTGGTCGTGTTGCTGGCGGTCAGCCAGCTCGTCGTGTCGCTGGTGAACTGGGTGGTGACGCTGTTCGTCGCGCCGCAGCCGTTGCCGCGGATGGACTACGCGGCAGGCATCGCGTCGCAGTCGCGCACGCTGGTCATCGTGCCGACGATGCTCGGCAGCAGCGCGGGCATCGAGACCCAGGTCGACGCGCTGGAGATGCGCTTCCTCGCCAACCGCGACGCGCACCTGCATTTCGGGCTGCTGACCGACTTCCACGATGCGTCCGCGGAAAACCTGCCCGGCGACGCGGCGCTGGTCGATCTCGCCGCGGCGAAGATCGCCGCGCTCAACGCCAAGTATTCCGGAGCGCGCGAGAGCGACGCGTTCTTCCTGTTCCACCGGCCGCGCCGCTGGAACGTGCGCGAGCGCACGTGGATGGGCCACGAGCGCAAGCGCGGCAAACTGGCCGACCTCAACGCGCTGTTGCGCGGCAATGCGGGCGCCGGTCCGGGCGAGCGCTTTGCGCGTGTCGTCGGCGACACGCGGCCGCTGCTGGCGGTGCGCTACGTGATCACGCTCGACGCCGACACGCAGCTGCCGCGCGATTCGGCGTCGCAGATCGTCGCGACGATGGCGCACGCGCTCAATCGCCCGCGTTTCGGCAGCGGCGCGCGCCGCGATGTCGTCGTCGACGGCTACGGCATCCTGCAGCCGCGCGTGGGCCTCAGCCTGCCGAGCACCAACCGCTCGGGCTACGCGCGGCTGTATGGCGGCGAGCCCGGCATCGATCCCTATACGCGCGCGGTGTCCGATGTCTACCAGGACCTGTTCGGCGAAGGCTCGTTCATCGGCAAGGGCATCTACGACGTCGACGCGTTCGAGCGCTCGCTCGCCGACCGCCTGCCGGAAAACCGCATCCTGAGCCACGACCTGCTCGAGGGCTGCTTCGCGCGCTCGGGCCTGCTGAGCGATGTGCAATTGCTGGAGGAATCGCCGACGCGCTATCGCGCCGATGTCGCGCGCCGCTACCGCTGGATACGCGGCGACTGGCAGCTGATCGGCTGGCTGGGCCGGCGCCTGCCGGGACTCGCCGACGCGCCGCGCAACCCGCTGTCGGCGCTGTCGCGCGCCAAGATCGTCGACAACCTGCGGCGCAGCCTCGCACCGGTGTCGCTGCTCGCGATGCTGCTCATCGGGTGGTGGCTGTTGCCGCAGCCCGACGTGTGGACGCTGCGCGCGATCGCCGTCATCGCGCTGGTTCCCCTGGCTGCGCAATTCGCCGACTGGCTGCGCCGGCCGCTGAAGCGGCTGCGCGCGCAGGAGCCGGCGAGCGCCGCGCGTCCCGCCGCAAGCCAGGCGCTTCGCCTGCTGCTGCAAATAGCGCAGACGCTCGCCTGCCTGCCGCACGAGGCCGCGTACAGCAGTGGCGCCATCGCGGTGACGCTGTGGCGAGTGCTGATCACGCGGCGCCGGCTGCTCGAGTGGCGCCCGTCGGCCGACATCGCGATCGAGACGCCGCCGGGAACCCTGAAGGATTTGCTGAATAGCCTGCGCGTGCTCGCCGTCGGGCCGGCGCTGGCGATCGCGTGTGCGGCGGGCCTTTCGTGGTGGCGGCCAGCGGCGCTCGCGGCGGCGACACCGGTGCTGCTGATGTGGCTCGCTTCACCTGCGCTGGTCTGGTGGATCGACCGCCCGCTGCAGCGTCGGCGGCTCGCACTGACGACCGCGCAGATGGTGTTTCTGCGCAGGCTCGCGCGCCGCACGTGGGCATTCTTCGAGGCGCATGTCGGCGCCGACGATCATCACCTGCCGCCGGACAACGTGCAGGAACAGCCGGTTGCGCGCGCCGCGCACCGCACGTCGCCGACCAACATGGGCTTTGCGCTGCTGGCGAGCCTCGCCGCGCGCGACTTCGGCTACCAGGTCACCGGCCAGTTGCTGTCGCGGGTCGACGCCGCACTGACGACCATGCAGGGTCTCGAGCGCTACCGCGGGCACTTCTACAACTGGTACGACACGCAGACGCTGCAGCCGCTGCGGCCGCACTACATCTCGACCGTCGACAGCGGCAATCTCGCCGGCCATCTGCTGACGCTGCGCGCCGGACTGTTGACGCTCGCCGACCAGCCGCTGATGCCGCCTTCGTGGTTCGAGGGTGTGCAGGACACGTTCGGCCTGTTGAAGGAATCGCTGGCGGGGGCGCCTGCGCGCCGCGGCAGCGCGATGGCGGGCGCGCTCGCCGATTTCGACGAGTGCCTGCGCAAGCACCTGCGCGCCGAGCCGCTGACATTCGCGGCATGGATCGCCGCGCTCGACGCGCTCGAAAAAAGCGCGAAGGCGATCGTCACGCTGGTCGTCGACAGCGGCGCCACTGTGCTGCCCGATGCGGACGACGACGTGCGCGAAGACGAGTCGATGCACTGGGCGCTCAAGCTCGCCGAGCATTGCCGCGCGGGCGCCGACGAGATGGCGCAGTTCGCGTCGGCTGCCGACGATGCGCAGATGGCCGGCGCACCGAGCCTGCGCGCGCTTGCCACGCAGGTTGCCGATGAAAGCGCCCCGGCGCGCGACGCCGCGCGTCAGCGGCTGCAGACGATCGACGACCTTGCCGCGCGTGCCGGTGCGCTCGCCGAGATGGAGCAGGATTTTCTCTACGACGATGCGCGCCACCTGATGACGATCGGCTACAACGTCGACGAACGGCGCGTCGACGCGGGCTACTACGACCTGCTGGCCTCCGAGGCGCGGCTCGGCATTTTCGTCGCCATCGCGCAGGGCCAGATCGGCCAGGAGAGCTGGTTCGCACTGGGGCGCCTTTTGACGTCGGCAGGCGGCGAGCCGGTGCTGCTGTCTTGGAGCGGCTCGATGTTCGAGTACCTGATGCCGATGCTGTTGATGCCGAACTACGAGAACACGCTGCTCGATCGCACCTGCCATGGCGCCGTGCAGCGGCAGATCGAATATGGCCGCCAGCGTGGTGTGCCATGGGGAATCTCCGAGTCGGGCTACTACGCGACCGACGCCGCGCTCAACTACCAGTACCGCGCTTTCGGTGTGCCGGGGCTGGGGCTGAAGCGCGGCTTGGCCGAGGACCTGGTGATCGCGCCGTACGCGTCGATGATGGCGCTGATGATCGCGCCCGAAGAGGCCTGCGAAAACCTGGAGCGCCTGGCCGCCGAAGGCGCGGCGGGGCGCTACGGGCTGTACGAGGCGATCGACTACACGCCGTCGCGGCTGCCGCGCGGGCAGAAATCCGCCGTCGTGCGCTCGTTCATGACGCACCACCAGGGCATGGGCCTGCTCGCGCTGTCGCATCTTTTGCGCGAGCACCCGATGCAGCGGCATTTCGAATCCGATGCGCGGCTGCGTGCGACGTTGCTGCTGCTGCAGGAGCGCGTGCCGCGCATCACCGTGTTCCAGAGCGACCTCGACGAGCGCACCGGGATGCGCAGTGCGGTGGCTGCGAGCAAGACGCCGATCCGCGTCGTCAACAGCGCCGACACGCCCTCCCCCGACGTGCAACTGTTGTCCAACGGCCGCTACCACGTGATGGTCACGCAGGCGGGCGGCGGCTACAGCCGCTGGAAGGACCTCGCGGTCACGCGCTGGCGCGAGGATGCGACGACCGACCATTGGGGCAGCTTCTGCTACCTGCGCGACGTCGCCACCGGCGAATTCTGGTCGACCGCGCACCAGCCGACCGGCACCAGCGGCGACAGCTACGAGGCCATCTTTTCCGAAGGACGCGCCGAATTCCGCCGCCGCGATACCGGAATCGATACGCATACCGAGATCGTCGTCTCGCCCGAAGACGACATCGAGCTGCGCCGCCTGCGGATCACCAACAACAGCCGTGCGCGGCGCACGATCGAGGTGACCAGCTACGCCGAGGTCGTGCTCGCGGCGGCCGCGGCCGATGCGCTGCACCCGGCGTTTTCCAAGTTGTTCGTGCAGACCGAGATCCTCGAGCATCCTGCGGCGGTACTGTGCACGCGCAGGCGGCGCTCGCCCGACGATGCGACACCGTGGATGTTCCAGCTGATGGCTGTGCACGGCGTGCGCGTGCCCGGCGCCGGCGAAGCGAAGCCCGGCGCGATCTCGCACGAGACCGACCGTGCGCGCTTCATCGGACGCGGCCGCTCGCTGCGCTCGCCGCAGGCAATGCGCGCGAGCGGTCCGCTGTCGAACACCGCGGGGTCGGTGCTCGACCCCATCGCCGCGAGTCGCTGCGCGATCACGCTCGCACCCGACCAGGCGATCACGATCGATATCGTGTACGGGATGGGCGACAGCCGCGCCGCCTGCATGGCGCTGATCGAGAAATACCAGGACCGGCGCCTCGCCGACCGCGTGTTCGAGCTCGCATGGACGCACGCGCAGGTGGTGTTGCGCCAGCTCAATGCCAGCGAGGCCGATGCGCAACTGTATGCGCGGATGGCCGGCGCGATGATCTACACGCAGGCGACGCTGCGCGCCGACCCCAGCGTGCTGGTGCGCAATCGCCGCAGCCAGTCGGGCTTGTGGGGTTACGCGATCTCGGGCGACCTGCCCATCGTGCTGCTGCAGATCGGCAGCGCGCAGAACATCGAGTTGGTGCGCCAGCTCGTGCAGGCCCATGCGTGGTGGCGCCTGAAGGGCCTCGCCGTCGACCTGGTCATCTGGAACGAGGAGCGCGACATCTACCGGCAGCGACTGCAGGAGCAGATCATGGGGCTGATCGCCGGGGGCGTCGAGGCGCACGTCGTCGACCGGCCCGGCGGGATCTTCGTCCGCCATGTCGAGCAGATCGCGCATGAGGACCGCGTGCTGCTGCAGTCGGTCGCGCGTGCGGTGTTCAGCGACAGCCGCGGCAGCCTCGAGGAGCAGCTGTCGCGACGGCCGCTGCGCGAGCGGCGCACCGCAGCCTTCGCGCCGACGCGGCCGCTCGAGCGGCGCGCGCCGTCCGCCGGCGACTCGGCACGTGTCTATCCGGCGCCGTCGCGCGGACACGGGCTCGCACTGTACAACGGTATCGGCGGGTTTGCCGCGGAAAGACGCGAGTACGTGATCGCGCCGCGCGCGGGCGAGCGCCCGCCGGCGCCATGGGCCAACGTGATCGCCAATCCGCGCTTCGGCACCGTCGTGTCGGAAGCGGGCAGCGCGTACACGTGGTGCGAGAACGCGCACGAATTCCGCCTGACGCCGTGGCAAAACGATCCGGTGTGCGACGACAGCGGCGAGGCGATCTACCTGCGCGACGAGGAAACCGGCGACGTGTGGTCGCCGACATCGCTGCCGTCCGCCGGCGACGAAGCCGCGTCCGGATTGTTCACCACGCGCCACGGCTTCGGCTACAGCGTGTTCGAGCACGCGGCGAACGGCGTGCGCAGCGAGTTGACGCAATTCGTCGCGCTCGACGCGGCGGTGAAGTTCTTCACGTTGCGGCTTACCAATGATTCCGAACGGACGCGCAAGCTGACGGCCACCTGCTATGTCGAATGGGTGCTCGGCGACCTGCGCGCGAAATCCGCGCCGAACATCATCACGCGCGTCGCCGCCGACAGCGGCGCGCTGTATGCGCGCAACCCGTACAGCAACGACTACGCGAACTGGATCGGCTTCCTCGACGTCGACGAAATCCCGCGCGGCGCCAGCAGCTTCACCTGCGACCGCGCCGAATTCATCGGGCGCAACGGGTCGCTGCATCAGCCCGCGGGCCTCGCGCGCACGCGGCTATCCGGACGCTTCGGCGCGGCACTCGATCCTTGCGCCGCCATCCAGGTCCCGATCAACCTCATGCCCGGCGAAACCGGCGAGATCGTGTGGAGGCTCGGCATGGGCCGCAGCGCCGACGAGGCGGGTGAGCTCGTGCAGCGCTTTCGCGGTGCGAGTGCGGCGGCCGCGGCGCTCGAGGCGGTGCAGGTCCACTGGCATCGCACGCTCGGTGCCGTGCAGGTGCGCACGCCCGATCCCGCGCTCGACGTGCTCGCCAACGGCTGGCTCGTCTACCAGACGATTGCGTGCCGCCTGTGGGCGCGCAGCGGCTACTACCAGTCCGGCGGCGCATTCGGGTTTCGCGACCAGCTGCAGGACGCAATGGCGCTCGTGCATGTCGCGCCGGCGATGCTGAAGGAGCAGATCCTGCTGTGCGCGAGCCGCCAGTTCGTCGAAGGCGACGTCCAGCACTGGTGGCATCCGCCGCAGGGCAGGGGCGTGCGCACGCACATCTCCGACGACTATCTGTGGCTGCCCTTGGCACTTGCGCGCTATGTCGAATCCACCGGCGACAGCGCGGTACTCGAGCAGAGCGTGCCGTTCCTCGAGGGCCGCCCGGTGAGCCCGCAGGACGATTCGTACTACGACCTGCCGGCGCCGTCGCCGGAATCGGCGCCGCTCTACCAGCACGCGCTGCGCGCGGTGCTGCACGGACTGCGTTTCGGCGTGCACGGCTTGCCGCTGATGGGAACCGGCGACTGGAACGACGGCATGAACCTCGTCGGCCACCGCGGCCTGGGCGAAAGCGTGTGGCTCGGCTTCTTCCTGTGCGAGGTGTTGCGGCGCTTCGGCGCGCTGGCGGACCGGCACGGCGACGTCGAAACCGCCGCGCGCTGCATCGCCGAGCACGCGACACTCGCCGCGCAGCTCGAGACGCACGGCTGGGATGGTGCGTGGTACCGGCGCGCGTACTTCGACGATGGCACGCCGCTGGGTGCCGCCGCCAACGCCGAATGCCGGATCGACTCGATCGCGCAGAGCTGGTCGGCGCTGTCCGGCGTGGCGTCGCGCGAGCGTGCAGTGGCAGCGATGGACGCCGTC
>Ga0075522_10004010_pt1 | contig 10619 bp, 6 predicted proteins | sample NGEPerA_FD_74796 | JGI IMG/M metagenome (GOLD analysis project Ga0075522, IMG submission 74796) | Arctic peat soil microbial communities from the Barrow Environmental Observatory site, Barrow, Alaska, USA - NGEE PermafrostL2-A | ecosystem: Environmental > Terrestrial > Soil > Wetlands > Peat ...
CACTGTAGTGATGAACCTGGAAGGCTCCACGCGAGGCATCGTTAAGAAAGATTCCATTGCTTCGATTCAATCCGAAGGTCTTTTGGGCGACAAGTACGTCGAAGTTTCATTCGGAAGCGACGACGCGCCGCGGCTCCAAAGTGGAGATACCATCGGCAGCGTGCCGCCGTTCGAATTTTCGCAGCTCACAAAAAAAGCCGACCACATTCTGGATACCACTCAGCAAGCCATGGCGAGCATTCAGGACACCGCCAGCAACCTGAGCTCGATCAGCGGAAAAATCAATCGCGGCCAGGGAACCGTGGGAGCGCTGGTGAACGATAAGACCGTTTACAAACAGGCCGCGGCGGGCGCCACGGCACTCCGGGAGGACGCGGAAGCGTTGAAGCACAACTTCCTGCTGCGCGGCTTCTTTAAAGATCGCGGATATCAGGATGCGAGCGAGCTGACGAAGAACGAAGTTTCCGCGCTGCCCGCGAATCCCTCTTCGAAAGTTTTTCGTTACGACCCAACACAGCTCTTCGACAAACCCGACACGGCGAAGCTGAAGAATCAGAAACTACTGGACGACGCCGCGAAGTTTCTCCAAGCCGGGAAGTTCTCTTTGGTGGTGATCGCCTGCTCGTCAGGGGCGAAGGGAGACACCGAAAAAGAACGCATACTGACCCAGGCACGAAGCGCAGTGATTCGCGACTACCTGGTTAACAATTTCCGAATGGACGATACCAAGGTAAAGACGTTAGGCCTGGGCAAATCCGAAGACTCCGATTCGAAGGGAAGTGTCGAGATCGTAATCTATCCGCAGGCTACTCCGTAGCCGTCCGCGACTGCCACACACGCATTTTACCAGTGGAATTTGTGTTTCACCGGAAGTGTGGCATTCCGAATGCTTGTAATTTCGCAATGACATCTCGAGGACCGGCAATTAAATGGGGAATTGCCGCTGCCGCCGCTTTATTGGTACTAGTTGCTGTGGCGTGGATTTCCAACGGAGCGTTATCGCGCTGGGCGCGCGACCGTGCGATTCAGGGACTGCAGAGTAAGTTTGCCAGCGACCTCGAATTCAAAGATCTCAACGTCCAGGTGTTTCCACGCTTTCGGCTGACAGGTGATGAGTTTGTTCTTCACTACCGGGGCCGGAGGGACTTGCCTCCGTTGATTCACATTCGCAGGGTCTCAGCAGAGGCCGGCATCACCGCTCTACTTCGCGGACGCGTCCGTCGTGTCCGGCTGGAAGGGCTGGAAGTTACGGTACCGCCGAAATCCGAACGCGCGCCGGCCGAGAAGAAATCCAATTCCGAGAGAATCGTGGGCTTTGTGATCGAGGAGATCATCGCGGATGGCACGACATTAAAAACGCTGCCGAAGGATCCGCAGAAGGAGCCTTTGGAGTGGGACATCCGACGCTTAACGCTGCATGATGCCGGTCCCTATTCGCCGATGTCGTTTCATGCCACGCTGACGAACGCAAAACCTCCGGGCGATATCGAGAGCACCGGAAAATTCGGACCCTGGTCCACTGGGGAGCCGGGCGACACTCCCGTACAAGGAACTTATATTTTCCAGAACGCGGACCTGTCCGTGTTCAAAGGCATCTCCGGAATATTATCTTCACAGGGGAGCTACGCCGGCGTACTGGAGCGCATTGAGGCTCAGGGCGAAACGGATACGCCGGATTTCGCGGTCAAAGTCGCCGGCAATCCCGTTCACCTGACAACGCAATTTCACGCCATTATTGACGGGACCGATGGCAACACCCTGTTGCAACCCGTCACCGGTCAATTCGGCCACTCGTCGCTGATCGCTCGGGGCGGCGTTGTCGGAGTGAAAGGCGTCAAGGGTAAAACGGTTTCTCTCGATGTGACGGTAGAAGACGGGCGGCTTGAAGACATGCTTTTATTGGGGGTAAAAGGGCGCAACCCGACGATGACAGGCGCGATTGCCTTTCGCACCAAATTGGTTATTCCGCCCGGGGACGTTGACATGGCCAAGAAAATGAAACTGGATGGCGGATTTAAAATCGGCTCTGCCCATTTCTCAAAGCTGGATCTTCAACAGAAGGTGAACCAGTTGAGTCACCGTGGACAGGGCCAGCCAAAGGAGGCTGTAACGGACACGGTGGCGTCGGACTTCGCGGGCCAGTTCAAGCTCGACAAAGGTACGATGACGTTCCAGGCTTTGTCTTTTCGAGTTCCAGGAGTGAGGGTGGCGCTGAATGGGACGTACGAGCTTCAGGGCGGCGACCTGGACTTTCACGGTCAAGCGAAGCTGGAAGCAAAGCTATCGCAGACGGTCACCGGTTTTAAATCGTTCCTACTGAAGGCGGTCGATCCATTTTTTGCAAAGAAAGATGCAGGCGCGGTGATCCCCATCAAAATTACCGGCACGCGAGACAAGCCTTCGTTCGGACTCGATCTGCGTGCCCAAAAATAGTTCATCGCGAGACGTGATCGCGGAGTAAAGACCCCGCCCGTCCACAATTGAAGGCCCCCTACCCGTTTGGCTCCGAACCGGCAGCCCTGCTGGTAAAATCAATTCGTCGGGAAGATTCGTGAGGAGGGCGCAAATGAGCCTAACGTTGAAGGTAAATGGAACGTCGCACACGGTGGATGCCGACCCGTCGACTCCGCTTCTATATATCCTGCGGAATGATATTGGTTTGACGGGTCCGCGATTCGGCTGCGGGCTGGGACAATGCGGGGCCTGCACGGTGATCATCAACGGCGCGGCGATGCGATCCTGCGTCATGCCCCTCTCTGCCGTCAAAAGCGAGGTCACCACGCTTGAAGGCATAGCGAAAGACGGCAAGCTGCATCCACTGCAGCAGACGTGGATCGACGAGCAGGTGCCGCAATGCGGCTTCTGCCAAAACGGACAGATTATGACCGCCAAGGCGCTACTCGACAAGAACCCGAAGCCGTCGGACGCGCAGATTCGCGAAGCAATGAACCGTACGCTGTGCCGCTGCATGACGTACTACCGCGTGAATGCCGCCATCAAGCGCGCGGCCGGCATGATCGCCGAGGATCGGTCGGCTGGCAGGAAGGAGGTGCTGGCGTGAGAAGCTTCACGAATATCCCCGAGCAAATCGAAAACGCGCTGGCGAAAGTTGCCGGGACGCCGTCGCGCCGTACGCTGCTGAAGAGCGCGGGTCTGTTCGCCATCAGCGTCGCAGCCGTGGGTCCCGGCGCGCTGGTGCGTCAGGCAAAGGCTCAGGCTGCGGCAGACACCGCGGGGCCTTATCCCGATCCGGATTTCAGGCAAGTGGATTCGTGGATCGTCATCCACGAGGACAACTCCGCCACGTTCTCGGTCGGTAAGACGGACTGCGGCCAAGGCACTGGAACATCTTTCCGGCAGATCATGTCTGACGAATTGGATGTCGCCTTTGAGAAGACGACATGCATCATGGGCAGCACCGATGTCACCGTGGATCAGGGCGGTTCCGGCGGATCGACGGCGATGGAGCGCGACAGTTGGCCCATGCGGCGGGTGGCCGCCGAAGGCCGTCGGGTACTGCTCGAAATGGGAAGCGCGCGGCTCGGCGTGCCGGTGAATCAACTCTCCGTCAGCGACGGCATCATCACCGTCAAGAACGATCCTTCGAAGCGCGTGACTTATGGAGAACTGATCGGCGGCAAGAGATTCAATGTCACGCTGACCGGAAACAATATCAACGCGACGACGGGCAAGGCGCGCGTTAAGACCTTGCAGGAGTTCAAGAATATAGGCCAAACTCCACAGCGTTACGATATTCCCGCGAAGGTGGATGGATCGCTGAAATGGGCCGTGGACATGAAGCTCGCGGGCATGGTTCACGCGCGCAACGTGAAACCTCCCCTGGCGGGGGCGAAGCTGCTCAGCATCGACGAATCGTCGGTTCGCAATCTTCCGGGATTCGTCAAGGTGGTGAGCAAAGGCAACTACGTCGCTGTGGTGTGCGAACGCGAAGAACAGGCCATCAACGCTGCGAAGAAACTGGTAGTCCATTGGGACAGGCCGGCCACGCCTCCCTTTCCCTCTTCGGAGAACTTGTTCAGTTACATGCGCGAGGTGATGCCGAAGTCGAGTTCGAAGCCTGTTATCGTCGGGAATCCGGAAACAGCGTTTAAGGACGCCGCGATGGTGATTGAAGCCGACTATGACATTCCCTACCAGGGGCACACCTCCTTCAGCCCGGCACATGCGTTGGCGGACCCTTCGAATGGGCTGATGACCATCTATTCGAACGACATGAAGTCGTACGGAATGCGGAGAGGCGTGGCCGAGTTCCTCGGGATGCCTCGCGAGAAGGTACGCGTAGTGTGGATGGAAGGTCCGCAAGGCTTCGGCCGTACCGCGGCGGAGGATGCCGGAGCCGAGGCGGCATATCTGGCGAAGGAGATCGGCCGTCCGGTCCGGATGCAGTGGATGCGCAGCGAAGAAACCGCGTGGGATACGAAGGCGCCCGCGTTCGCGGTCAAGATTCGCGGAGCCTTGGACTCGGCCGGAAACGTTGTTGCTCTGGATTATGACGCCCGATCCGCCGACTATAACCACGTCGGCTACAACGAGGCTGATACGGTTCTGATCGCTCAGCTGATGGGAATCCGGCGAGAGACGCCAGCGGCTGGCAGCGCGTCGCTACCCGGCGAAATGTACGAGATCCCGAACCGGCGCATGGGAATGCACGTGGTGAGTCTGCCGATGGTGTGGGAGACGCCGCTGCGCACGGGGAACCTGCGTGACCCCAACGGCCCGCAATCCACATTTGCCTCGGAATCTTTCATCGATGAAATGGCGGTGGCCGCCAAAGCCGATCCGTACGAATTCCGTATGAAGCTTCTCACATCCGGCACTGGTGACGACGCCAACTTCAAGCGCGCGCGTTCGATAGCCGCTTTGAAGTCCGCGGCCGAAACGTATGGATGGGATCGCCGCCCTTCGCCGAAGGGCCGTGGTACGGGCGAAATTCTAACAGGGCGCGGGATCGCGTACGCGTTCCGCGGACAGACGATCGCCGCTGAAATCGCCGAAGTGGAAGTGAATCGCCGAACCGGGCACGTTTGGGTGAAGCGCTTGGTTTGCGCGCATGACTGTGGACTGATGATTAATCCTCAATCGTTGCGCCACACCGTGGAATGCGCGATGCTCCACTCCGTGAGCCGCGCCTTGCACGAAGAAGTGCAGTTCGACACCGAAAAGGTTACGAGCGTGGATTGGAATTCGCATCCGACGCTGACGAACGCCGATACGCCGGAACGGTTGGACGTTGTCCTAATCAATGGAGATCCCAATCCGAACCGCCCCGATTTGGCTCCGTACGGCGCGGGGGAGACGGCTTGCAAGCCGATGCTTGCGGCAATCGCCAACGCGATCCATGATGCCACCGGCGTTCGTCTGCGGCGAGTTCCATTTCGTGCGCCTCGCGTATTGGCGGCGCTGAAGGCCGCGCAGGTTTAGAGGCTGCCATTTCCGCCAAGCCCGCGGCAACGATTCGAATCGGACGCTGGAGCTCCCTCCCGCTCTGGAGGATGATCGAAGCATGAGGCTCGATGGCCGTGTTTGTCTGCTCGTCGCCCTGCTACAAATTGGGTCATCGTTATACGCGCAGGATCGGCGAGCGGCGGAAGCGCTTGACGTCAGTACGACGCTCACCCTCGACCAAGTGGCCGCGCGGGTCGCCAGCACTCGTGTCGTCTTCATCGGCGAGACGCACGACCGTTACGACCATCACCTAAACCAGCTTGAGTTGATCAAGCGCCTTCACCAGACGAATCCGCAATTGGTCATTGGAGTGGAGTATTTTCAGCAGCCATTTCAACAGCCGGTAGACGAGTACATCGCCGGCCGGATCGACGAAACCGAATTTCTCCGTGCTACCGAATACTTTCAGCGCTGGGGATACGACTATCGTCTGTATGCCCCCATCTTTCGATATGCGCGCGAGGAGCATATTCCCGTGCGGGCGCTGAATGTGCCAGCCGCGCTGTCCTCATCGGTTTTCAAGGTTGGGATCAGCGCGCTCACCGAACAGCAGCGTGCTTATTTGCCAAAAGAAATCGTCCCGGCCGACGAGGCGTATCGGGGCCGTTTGCGCAGAGCCTTCGAAGCTCACGGGCCGTCCAAGCCCGGCGACTTCGACCGTTTCGTGGAAGCGCAGTTGGTGTGGGATGAGGGGATGGCGGAAGCGGCCTCGACATACCTGAACGGGCATCCGGATGCCAGCATGGTGATTCTCGCCGGTTCAGGACACGTGGAATTCGGTGCCGGCATTCCCCAGCGGGTTCAACGGCGTACTCATGCGGCGGTCGCGATTGTGATCAACAGTGCGGATGGGATCGCGGCTCCGCATATGGCGGATTATCTTCTTTTCAGTGAGAAAGAGGCGTTACCGCCTCCCGGTGTTCTGGGGGTGAGGCTCAGTGAGCGCAAGGGCGAATGTTTTATCCTTTCGGTGACTCGCGATAGTGCTGCTGCGAAGGCCGGGCTGAAGAAGAACGAGATCATCGCCGATATTGACGGTCAAGCAGTGGGCAAAGTCGCCGACACGCGCCTGGCGCTGTGGAACAAAAAGCCGGGGGACCGGGTGCGGATCAGCGTACGGCAGGAGCACCGCTCAGAGTCTTCAAAACCTAAACAGTTTGAAATTGAGTTGGGCGCGCCCGCAAAAGAACAGCCGTAGTGAAGCGCGTTTAGTCGGCCGTAACGGAACGCGTTTTACCGGTATTTCCCAGGCGCGTGCCCCCCGCGCCACTCAGTCGCGTGCTACTCGTGCCTATGTGGATGTGAGCGGCCGTTGCCTTACCGGGGATCGCGCGGCTGAACGCGAAGTAGGGGATCTGCCGTGCGCGCAGATAGCGTCGCAGCCAGATTCCGGCGGATTCATTCGGGTCCACGGCGACGTCGATCTTGCCGCGGTGATCGAATCCTAGGGACCGATGCAGCTCTGTTTCTCCATCCGCGCTGATCGGCAAGGCGTGAGCAAATTCGGTTTCGTAAGCCGCTCCCAGCGCCTTAAGATCCCGCTCTTCGTCAAAACTACCGGCTCCGTCGTAGTGCTCCATCCCATCGACGGAGAAGTCTTCGTATTCCACGCGTGCCGCTTCCTGAGCGATCGCAATCGCATCCCTCCGCTTTGCCAGCTCGTCCGACTGCAGGCGAAACTGAACGCGCGATTGCGCCCAGTAAAGATCCAGTTGCCGCTGACTCAACTCCTCTTCTAGCGAGGTGAGGTCGCGCGATGCCACCAGCCCGTCGGCAATCAATTTCTTTTGTTGTTCGATCCGCTCTTTTTCGCGGCTCACGCGACGCTCCGCGGCCGCGATCATATCGCCGTCGGCTTGCTCATCTGTGCTGGCCGAGTCGGCGTACTGTACGCGATCCAGAAGGGCGCGATCCTGCGCGTCCGCCAAATCCTGTTCCGCCTGCGCAAGACGAATCGGGGCCTCGACGCCGCTTTGGACCATCGGCTTTATTCTTTCAACTTCGCGCGTGGCTAATGCAATCCGTTGGGCAGAGGATTCTTCTTTAGATGGCGCGGTCTGGCAAAAGAGCGCAGAGGGCATCGCCACGGCCATCAGGAACAAAGGCCAGCGAAGTGAAAATTTCATATTGGTAATTCGGGTCAACAAAGCAGGGAATCGCGCCAGCAGCTTCTAACACTTTAATTTTAGCAAGTCTTGGCACGAAGGTGCCACCACCCAGCCGATTGGGTACGGGGTCAGTTCGCCAAAGTAAGATCCCCTCTCGATGACTCTCGCGGCTCCGAAACGCTGCACATGGCGATTTTACGGAGCCGCGACAGTTATGGAGCGGGGTGCATTCGCTCAAGCCAACCACCGCCGATTGCGCCGTCGCGTCTCACGCCGGCGACCTGCCGCGACCGACGGCCGTTACTCGTGCCGTCCCATGGCGGAAGAGCGTTGGGTGTCGCGCATGGTTACGTAGACCAGCAGCGACGCGGCGATCACCACCGTCAGATAGAAATAGAACCAGGTCTCGTAGCCTATCGATTTGAACCACAACGCGATCGACTCGGCGGTTCCGCCAAAAATGGAAACCGTAATTGCATAGGGCAGACCCACCCCGGTCGCGCGAATGTTGGTGGGAAAGAGCTCGGCTTTCACGACCGCGTTGATGGACGTGTAGCCCGCGACGATCATCCACGCGGCCGCGATGAGTAGAAACGCCATGAGGGCCGTCTTCGCCGCCTGCAGCGAATACAGCAGCGGAATGGTGGCGACAGTGCCCATCACGCCGAACCAGATCAATAGTGGCTTGCGGCCGATCTTATCGGAGAGAGCGCCGTAGAGAGGCTGCAGGAACAGAGCGAAAACCAGCGAGCCGCCGGTGACCATCGTGGTCTGTAGATCGTTAAGTCCCACCGATAGCTTTAGGAACTTCTGCATGTACGTTGTGTAGGTGTAAAATGCCGTGGTGCCGCCCATCGTGAGCCCCACGACGACTAGAACCTCGCGAGGATATTTCAGGAGCGCTTTGATCGAGCTTTCCCGGCGGGCGAACTTTTTCGCGGCAAGGAAATCGTCGGTCTCATGCATGCCGCTCTGCATCGCCAGAGTGACCAGCGCCAGCAAACCTCCAATCGCGAACGGGATGCGCCAGCCCCACGCCTTCAATTGAACCGGCGTAAGTAGGAACTGCTGCAGAACCAGCAGGACCAAAATGGCGCATAGTTGGCCGCCAATCAGCGTCACGTATTGAAAGCTCGAATAAAAGCCACGATGCTTTTCGTCGGCCACTTCGGATAAATAAACAGCGCTCGCGCCGTATTCGCCGCCGAGACTCAGCCCCTGAATCACGCGCGCCAGGCCGAGCAATGCCGGCGCCGCGAGGCCGATCGACGCATACGTCGGGGTCACCGCGATCATCAGCGATCCGAAGCACATGAGGAGTACGGCCAGCATGAGAGATTTGCGCCGCCCTTGGTGATCGGCGAGATGGCCGAACAGCCATCCGCCGACGGGACGCATGATAAACCCAATGGCGAACAGGACGGCCGCGTTCAGCTGCTGCACGACGGGATTCTTGCCGGGAAAGAAGGAGCTGGCGAAATACAACGCGAAGGCCGAGTAGGTGTAGAAATCGTACCACTCCACCAAGTTGCCGGCCGAACCGATCAGGATCGCCTTCACGCGCCGCCGCATGTCGGCGCGGCGCAGTTGTTCGTCGCTCCGGACGGTTGTTGACGATGCCATTGCAGTTCCTTTTACCACAAACTGCATAACCAGCGTGTGTGGACTCCCATTCAATGGTAGCGGCAGTTTTGCCGGGGCACGGTTGCCTACTCCGCTCGGTGAGTCGCGGCTCGAAAAAGCGCTCCGGCTATCTCGGACTACAAGCCATGACTGTTTGAAGTAGTGAACTTCGTCAAAGTCACCCATCGCTTCGCAAGCCTCCCCTTGCGCTCGAGGATCGTGGGTAGTAAAACCTTCGGCCAGTTGTCGTAACGGATTCGCAAACAGGGGATTGTTTGTCGAGTTCAAGGAGGGGATTCATGAAACGCATAAGGGCATCTGCGTCTTTACTCACCGCGATCGTGGGATTCGCCGCTTTCGCTTTTGCACAATTACCCACGGGGACGATCCTGGGCGATGTGCGCGATCCGGCGGGGGCAGTAGTTCCCGGCACCACTATCACCATCAAGAGCCTCGAAACAGGTGCGTCGCGAACAGCCACATCTGGAACAGACGGTGGCTATCGGTTCGCCGCGCTTCCTGTTGGATCATACGAAGTCCGCGCTTCTTCTTCGGGATTTCAGACGGAGGTCCGAACCGGACTGACCCTGGAAGTCGGTCAGGAAGCCGTGGTCAATTTCGCGTTGCGAGTGGGTGAGCTCACTCAAACGGTGGAGGTCTCGGCAGAGGCACAGCTGGTGAACACGACCAGCTCATCACTCGGCGGCGTCGTGACCGCGGCCGCCGTCGCGGATCTGCCGCTCAACGGGCGCAACTATATCGACCTCACATTTCTCCAGGCTGGTGTTTCCAGAAGCGAGAACACAACCGCCGGAGGAACTTTCGTCGGAGCGTGGTACAGCAGCAACGGAGCGCCGTTGCGCTCCAACAGTTACATGATCGACGGTGCAGTCATGGGCAACGTGCTGGGCGGGACGTCCAGTTCGATCGCCAACACGACACTCGGCCTCGAAGGGATTCGCGAGTGGAAGGTGGTCACCAATACGTTCAGCGCGGAATACGGCTTAACGATGGGCAGTCAGATGACGATCGTGACGAAGAATGGAACCAACGCATTTCACGGCTCCTTGTTTGAATATTTGCGCAATGATGCCGTAGACGCGCGCAACTTTTTCGACACCGTTGCAAAGCCACCGCTCAGGCGGAATAACTTTGGCGGCGCACTGGGAGGTCCGTTCATCAAAGATAAGCTGTTCTTCCACGCCACGTACGAGGAGCTGCGGGAGCGCCTCGGACAGACGAATCTGGCACCTACGATACCGGTGGCCTGCAGGACGGAGCCGCTTCCTCCCGGATGCCGCACCGACAATGGCACGACCATCGATCCCAGAGTGAAGGCGTGGATCCCGCTGTTTCCGCTTCCCGACGTGGATGCGAATACCACCAGCTTTTCGTTTTCACGGCCAACAGATGAATACTACG
>Ga0075522_10004011_pt1 | contig 10615 bp, 9 predicted proteins | sample NGEPerA_FD_74796 | JGI IMG/M metagenome (GOLD analysis project Ga0075522, IMG submission 74796) | Arctic peat soil microbial communities from the Barrow Environmental Observatory site, Barrow, Alaska, USA - NGEE PermafrostL2-A | ecosystem: Environmental > Terrestrial > Soil > Wetlands > Peat ...
GCCCATGCAAAAGCGACTCAAATATCTCCATGCCTCAACAAAGCACAAGGCAACGCCGGAGAAAATAGCGAATTGAGTTCCTTCTGCTATTTAGAACTGCTGCTGCTCCTCGGAATCCCTGTACTTCGCGTCAATTCTTGGTGTAGACTGGATTGACACGGTAGAGGTCTCCGGTTCGAATCCGGACGTGCCTACCACTCCCCCGCAGTTCGGCAGACCGGTTTTTGGCAGGCAGAACGGAAAGCAGCATTTGGTGGGGAGTTCGACGCGACATCAAGTTCTGTTTTGGAGTGAAGTCATGGCAAACGTATGTGATCTTTGCGGCAAAGGGCCGCAGTTCGGCAACAATATCTCCCACGCGCACAACGTCACCCGTCGTCGCTGGAACCCGAATCTTCAGTCGGTGAAGGCGCTGGCCAACGGCGTTTCCAAGCGCATGAAGGTCTGCACGGGCTGCATCAAGAACGGCAAGATCGTCAAGGGCTAGGGTCCAGGTTTCAGGGCCAGAAAACGACGGGCGGCTTCGGGCTGTTGCGCGGTCGTGTATCCGCAAGATTCGATCGAAACAAGACGCTCCGCAGGCCGCGGGGCGTTTTGTATTTCTACAGCCCTGAGTCCTTAATTCTACTTTTCTTCAAAGACTAAACGGTCGCCAGCGGGCGCTCCCGGTCCGTCCGCATCGTCGGCGCCGCCGCCAGCAGGCCCCTGGTGTAGAAATGCCGCGGTCGCGCAAAAATCTCACTCGCCGGCGCCTCCTCGACGATCAAACCGCGCTGCATCACGGCGACGCGATCGGCAACCTGCGCCACCACGGCAAGGTCATGCGAAATAAACAGCATCGACAACCCGTGCTTGTCCCGCAACCCTTTCAGCAGCGCGAGGATCTGCGCCTGCACAGTCACGTCGAGCGCCGTCGTCGGCTCGTCGGCAATCAACAGCGCCGGCTTGTTGACGATGGCCATGGCAATCAAAACTCTCTGCCGCTGCCCCCCGGAAAACTGGTGCGGATAGTCGTTTAATCGCCGCTCCGGCTCGGGGAGCGCGACTTCGCGCATGGCATCCAGCACCCGCTCGCGGACCTCCTTCCGCGAAATTTTGGGAGCATGGGCCAGCACCGCCTCCCCAATCTGCCGCCCGACGGTCATTACGGGGTTGAGCGCGGTCATCGGCTCCTGAAAGATCATCGCAATCGATTGCCCGCGATGCGCCCGCATCCGCTCCTCGGGCAGCGTCAGCAATTCCTCGCCCGCATCACGCTCCGGGAGCCACAGCCGTATCGAGCCGCTAACCTCGGCGCTCTCCGGCAACAACCGCAGTATCGCCAGCGACGTCGCCGACTTCCCCGAACCCGACTCGCCCACCAGCCCCAGCGTCTCGCCGCGCCCGATGGCAAACGAGACCCCGCGCACCGCCTCCTGCCCGGAGAATGCAATCCGCAGATCGCGGACTTCCAGGAGCGGCCGTGTATCTGAATTTTCTCGCATCACCTTTGAGAATAGCCGAGCTTCAACGGATGATGTTCAACTCCCGCCACGGACTCAGCTTCACCACGCCGCCCTCGCCGACCGCCCAAACGCGCCAGCGATATTTTCCGGGCGTCTGCGCGAAGTCCGCTCTCACGCGTGTCTGCAACCTCGGGTCGCGGTCCGGCACCAGGAACATCCGCGAATCGGTCCATTCCCCGAACTGCATCTGCCACTCCACGGCCAGCAGCCCGGCGTCGCCGTGGTTGTCCCACCACAATTCAGGTTGCGAAGGACGGTTGTCGCCATCCAGCGGCGCGGCCTGAGAAACTCCCAGCACCTTCGCCGGCCTCCCAGGGCGGGTGTATGTTCGCATCGCCGACCAGGCAGTGCCGCGCACGCCCTGCCGCACGTTCGGCGATATCTGCAACACCTTCCATCGTCCTGCGTCGTCCTTGCGCAGCACAACGTACGCGCGCATTGCGCCGAAGGCCTGCGGTGAAGACGCGATCACCCGCAGCGTCACCAGAGCGAGCCGGTCGTTGGCCGACGCAGCCGTCACGTCGATCTTGAACTCCAGCCCGGCGAGGCTCTCCGGCGGCACCCAGCCCAGCGCCAGTTGCCGTGCCAGCCCGCCTTTGAACTTCGCTGCGTCCGGGTCCGCATCGGCACCCAGTCCATCGCCCGCCAAGACCGTCCCCAACGCCCCGGCCGCCACACGCGCAGGCCCTTCGGCCACCTTGTCCAGAGGCTTTTTCTGTGCGGCGATATCGGGGTCCGAATCGCGCATCCACACCACGAACGCCCGCGCCCGCTCCGGATGCGGCGCACGAGTCAAAATATCGACTTGCTCTCTTTGCCACGCACTCAAAAGCGCCGGATCGGGCATGTCGAGAAGCGTTGGCAAACCCAGCATCGCTACGCCCAGCCCGCTCGTCTCCCATCCCTGCGGCAGCGCGCTCGCGATCACCAGGTCCGGATACTCCGGCTTGCCCTGTACCGCAGCCAGCTTGTCTTCCAGTTCTTCCTCGATCACATCGACGAAGCGCACGTCCAGCCCCGAAAACCCGGGGTTCAAGCTCGCCAACAGCTCCCGCGCGACGGTGCTGACCGGCAGGTTGACGGTCGTCGCGCTCGGCGGAGAAAGATTGATGCCGCCCAGCGTCTGTCCATAGGTACTCGCCGTCTGTCCGAAACTTCCGGCGGTCTGGCCCACGCTTCCGGCCGTTTGTCCATGATTGCTCGCCGCCGTGCCGAAGCTGCCCGCGGTCGTTCCGTAGCTGCTCGCTGTCTGGCCGGTGTCGCTCGCATTTCTGCCGGAGCTTCCAGCGGTCTGCCCATAACTTCCCGCAGTCTGCCCCACGTTGCTCGAAGGCTGGCCAAAACTTCCGGCGGTCTGCTCCTGCACGGTCGTCGGCAAGACCTGCGTGGCCTGCACCCGGGCCTGGATTTTCCGCGCCGTGAGGCGCAGCTTTTCGGCCTTCGTCCCGGGCCTCACCATCCAGATTGTGAGCGGCCCATGCTCCAGCGGCGCGGTCGGCGGCTGCGGCGCCTGCGCGAAGCAAACGCCGGCGCACAACACAGCCATCGCAACAGCCTGCCAGATTCGCCGCATCGAACGCCTCTCCATGCCCATGGGAGTTTCAGTCTATCCGCGTTGGACGGCGTGATGGATGAAAAAGCGAGCCGCCGGCCTGGTTCCACTCGGAATAGGCTGTATGAGCCGTCGCACGTCCGCGCTCATCCAATCCCCATGGGCCTTCGCCTCTCCGTTCTCGACCAGTCTCCCGTGCCCTCCGGCTCGACGCCCTCGGACGCGCTGCAAAACTCCATCTCCCTCGCCCGCCACGTCGACGCGCTCGGCTTCACGCGCCTCTGGTACTCCGAGCACCATGCGATGGACCTGCTAGCCTGCACCGCTCCCGAAATCCTGCTGGCGCGCATCGGCGCGGAGACGAAACGCATCCGCATCGGCTCGGGCGGCATCATGCTGCCGCACTACTCGCCGTTCAAGGGCGCGGAAGTCTTCCGCACGCTCGAAGCCCTTTACCCCGGCCGCATCGACCTCGGCATCGGCCGCGCGCCGGGCGGCGGCCAGCTCGAAACCCACGCCCTGCGCCGCGTCCGGACCGGCCCCCTGCCCGACGACTTCCCACAACAGCTCGCCGAGTTGCTCGCCTTCCTCCACCCCGAGCAGTTTCCGCCGAACCATCCCTTCGCCAACCTTCGGGTCAGCCCCGCATCTGCCGGAGCACCCGATGTCTGGCTGCTCGGCTCGTCGATGTGGTCAGCGGTGACAGCCGCGCAGGAGGGCCTGCCCTACGCCTTCGCGCACTTCTTCTCGCCGGTCCAGACACGCAACGCCATCGAGCATTACCGCGCGAATTTCCAACCCAGCGTCTACCGCCGGCAACCCGAATCGACCCTCGCCATCGGCGTCATCTGCGCGGACACGCAAGCCGAAGCCGAGCGCCTTCACCTGTCCGTTCGCCTGCTACAGCGCCGCATTCGCATGAACGACCGCCGCCCCGTCGCGACGCCCGAAGAAGCCGCGCGCGAGCTCGAAGCTCTCCCCATACCGCCGAACCCGATGATCGGTTTCACCGCCGGCTCGCTCGACGAACCCGACGCAGAATTCCCCCGTTACGTCGTCGGAACAGCCGAAAAAGTCCACGCCGAACTTACTCACATCGCCCGAGAACTTGAACTGAGTGAACTCATCGTCAACACCATCACCCACGATCATCAAGCGCGCCTGCATAGTTACTCGCTGCTCGCCCAGTCATTCGGCCTCGGCGCACAATGAGCGAACGGTAAACTCGAAGCAGCAATGCACTTCGATTACGACATCCTCATCGCCGGTGCCGGCCCAGCGGGTTGCGCCGCAGCCTACGACCTCGCCCGTGCCGGCAAGCGCGTCCTGCTGCTCGACCGCCGCAGCTTTCCACGCCCCAAAGCCTGCGCCTGCGGCCTGACCCGCAAGACCCTCAAAGCCCTGCGCTACTCCGTAGACCCCGTCATCGAGCGCGTCTGCAAGGAGATCGTCCTACAGCGTGCTGCGAATTTAGAGGCCAGCATCGCCGACAAATCCGCCGAAGTCCGCATCCGCTCCCGCAGCGCGATCTGCGCGATGGCCGTCCGCGAGCGGTTCGACGATTTCTGCCTCCAGCAAACTCTCGCCGCAGGCGCGCAACTCCGCAAGATCGAAACCATCGTCACGCTGCGCGAACTCCCGAACTACATCGAGCTAGACATCGTCACAGCCACAGGCACCGAAACCCTCCGCGCCCCGGTCCTGATCGGCGCGGACGGCTCCAACGGCCAGACGCGCCGCCTCGAACATCTTCTCCGCGACAAATCCGCGCACGACTGGTACACCCGCGGCTTCGCTCTTGAAGCGCTCATTCCATACGCCGCGCTCCCCGCGCAACTCCCCGGCGGCGAAGCCCCGCACGACCTCGTCTTCGACTTCAGCCCCATCCCCGGCGGCTACGGCTGGCTCTTCCCCAAGGGCGACCACATCAACATCGGCGTCGGCGCCTTCGCGCCAAAGGAAACCCGGGGTGACCCCTCTTCGGCGGCGGCTTCATCGTCGCCTAAGGTGGGACCCACCGACGCTCTCGTGAAGCAGGTCACCCGCACCCTGCTCGCTGCCTACACACGGCAAAAGCTCGGCGTAGACCTACCCAAAGAAGTCACCGGCCAGCACCTCGGCATGGGCGGCCACTTATACGTCCCCCACGGCCGCGTCCTGCTCGCCGGAGACGCCGCCGGCCTCGTCGACCCGCTGACGGGCGAAGGCATCCACTCCGCCATCGTCAGCGGCCAGGCCGCGGCCGCGGCGATTTTGGAAACGCGAGACGTGGCCGCTGCCTACGCGCGCCACCTCGCTCCGTTACAGCAAACGCTCGCCTTCTCCCACCGTGCAGCCAAGGCCTTCTACCGCGAGCCCGAGCGCGGCTTCCGAGCCATGAAGCTCCCCTTCCTCCGCTCGCTCATCCTCAAGACCTACGCCGACGGCCTCCCACACACCCGCCTGCTCACCGCCCTGGCCAGGCTGGTGTAATTCCGGGCCGCACCGGTTGGATCTCATCTGGCGATCAATGTCCTGAATCGGAACTGCCTGCATAGCAGATAACACTAATTTCCGCCTCGACGTTCCAAAGTTGTATCTGCGACGAGAGATAGTTTCCTTAGACTAAGAAACGCCAGCCTTTACAGCTCCCAGGAGGATCTAACCAACCTGCTCCGAGAGAACGCAGCGCCTCGCGATCGGAACCCGAGGAACCACTCTATGCCTCGACCCGCGCATTCACTTTCGTCTCATCAACCCGACCTTCGCATCGTGAACGTTCTCAGCGTTCTACAGAACCTCTGCCTTGTGTCCATTACGCTGGTCGCAGGAACCGTTTTCATGGCGTGGCTCGTCCCACCCCTGCAGCGGCTGCTGCCCACCGGATGGGACCTGATGAAGGCCAATACGGCCGGTCTGATGCTCCTTTGCGTCGTAAGCATTGTCCTGGAACAGCCCCGGCGACCAGCCCGCTCCGTCGCGGTGAGCCGCGCGCTGGGCGCATGCATAGCGTTAGTTTCCGCAGCGACGTTCTCGGAGTACCTGTTCCACATTTCTGTTCATCTGGACACACTTCTGAGCGCCGACGCGCCATCTCTCATGCCCGGAAGGATGTCTTTCCAGACTGCGCTCGCCTTCATAATGCTTGGTATCGTGCTGGGCAACCTGCGCGCCCGGAAAAGAGCGCTTGCATGGTTGGTCGACGCACTCACGCTTGGCGTCGCCCTGATCATGCTGATTGTTACCGCCGGTTACATGTACGGCGCGCTGGATCTGTTTGGGATGAGCATGCAACAGCGCCTCTCCCCGCAGACCCTGTTCTGTTTTATCCTGCTCACATTCGTCGTATTCAACCGCAGGACGGAATACGGTGTGTTTTCGATCCTGGTGGATGACGGCATTGGGGGCAAAACGGCGCGCCTTGCCGCTCCCTGCGCCTTCTTGCTGCCATTTCTCCTGTCGGCGGTCCGAGGCCTGGTCACCCGTTCCAGCCTGTTGCCGGAGCAGTACGCCATCGCGGTGGCGGCGGCGCTACTGGCGCTCATTTCCTTCTGCTTCATCCTTCTGCTTTCCATCCGTTGCAAAAGCCTCGAAGCCGCAATCCGTGAACTCTCCACCCGCGATGAACTGACGCGCCTCTACAACCGGCGCGGCTTCTATCTTCTCGCGGAGCAGGCACTCCGTCTTGCCTATCGCTCGCGCGAAACCTTCTTCCTCATCTTTATCGACGTGGACAATCTCAAACAGATCAACGACGGCCTCGGACACGAAGTCGGCTCGAAACTTCTGCACGAAATGGCTACCTTGCTGCAAGCAACGTTTCGCGAAGTCGACGTGATCGGACGCCTGGGAGGCGACGAATTCGTGGTGGCAGGCAAAGGCGGCCATGACGATATCGAGGGCGCCCTGACCCGCCTGGCAGACGCTGCCCAGGCCAGCGGCAAACGCACGTCGAAACAGTACTCCCTCAGCTTCAGCCTGGGCCATGTTACAACCGCGGGCAACACCGAAACCCTGGACGACCTGCTGAAGCGGGCCGACAGCATCATGTATGAGTCCAAGCGCAGCAAAAAAAGCCAACATGAAAATGCTCCTGAGATGGAGATAGGATTAGGGGTAGCGCTTCAGTCCTGATCCCCAGGGCCTTCACCGTCAACGCGCGCTCCTCGCCCGGTCTCAAGGGAGTCCCTGAATGGAATGGCTTCATGACATCTCCTATCTCGTCGGCGGAGCCTTTCTCGCCAACGCCGTCCCGCATTTTGTCAGCGGCATCACCGGCCATCCGTTCCAGACACCGTTCGCCAGGCCGCCCGGCAAAGGGCTTTCTTCCTCCGCCGTCAACGTGCTGTGGGCCTTTCTCAATCTCTTCATCGGCTACATTTTGATCTGCCGCGTCGGCAGCTTCGATCTCCGTTCTACCTTGGACGCCGCCCTCGCAGGATCGGGCGCGCTGCTGCTCAGCTTGATGATGGCGCGCCACTTCGGACGCTTTCATGGCGGCAATTCTCCCCGGGCCTCGTGAGCGCGGCCGTGAAGAACCCACTCCACTCGATGGAGCACGCCTGGCGGGCCCTGCGGCATCGCAACTTCCAGCTCTTTTTCTTCGGCCAGAGCATCTCCGTCATCGGCAACTGGATGACGCGCCTCGCGACAAGCTGGCTCGTCTACCGCCTCACGCATTCGGTGCTGCTGCTGGGCGTGGTGAGCTTCGCCGGCCAGATTCTGTCGTTCCTTCTGGGCCCGTTCGCCGGGGTGTGGGTCGAGCGCCTGAACCGCCGCAAACTTCTCGTTACGACCCAGGCCTTTGCCGCGGTGCAATCGTTCGCGCTCGCCGCGCTCACGCTCGCGCGCGTCATTACGCTGCCGGAGATCGTCGCCCTCACCGCAATGCAGGGCATCATCAACGCCTTCGACATGCCCGGGCGGCAATCGTTTCTGGTGCAGATGGTCGAGGACCGCGACGACCTCAGCAACGCCATCGCCATCAACTCGTCGATGGCCAACGGAGCGCGCCTGATCGGCCCCGCCATCGCCGGCCTGGTCATCGGAGCGTGGGGCGAAGGCTGGTGCTTCCTGCTCGACGGCCTCAGCTACTTCGCCGTCATCGCATCGCTGCTGATGATGCGCATCAAGCCCCTCAACATCCGCCTCCATGCGAGCAGCATGATCGAACAGATGCGCGAAGGCTGGGACTACGTCCGCACGTTTCGTCCCATCCGCACCATCCTGTTGCTGTTCGGTCTCATCAGCCTGATGGGCTACTCCTACGCCGTGCTGCTGCCGGTCTTCGCCGCGCAGGTGCTGCATGGCAACGCCACAACACTGGGCTGGCTGACCGGGGCCTCGGGAGTCGGCGCGCTGATCTCGGCGCTGTCGCTGGCGGTCCGCAAGACGGTCGTCGGCCTTACGCGCATGGTGCAGATCGCTTCCGCGACTCTCGGCGGCGCACTGATCCTCTTCGGCCTGTCGCATACGTTGTGGCTGTCGCTGCTGCTGATGGTCTTCGTGGGCTTCGGCCTGATGCAGACCGCCGCCGCCAGCAACACCATCATCCAGGCGCTGGTGCCCGAAGACAAACGCGCCCGCGCCATGAGCTATTACACGATGGCGTTCTTCGGCGGCGCCCCCTTCGGCAGCCTGCTCGCCGGCACTCTCGCGCACCGCATCGGCGCTCCGCACACCGTGTTCGTTACCGGGACATGCTGCCTCGCGGGCTCGCTTTGGTTCACGCTGGAGCTGCCGAAGATCAGGGCCGTCATGCGCCCCATCTATCGGCAGATGGGCCTGCTCCCTGCGGTCAACGTGGACGAACAGTAAAAGTGCCGGTGATCTTCGCCACCGCTTCATCGTCGCTGAGCCGGATGCGTTTGGTCCGCCGCCCCACACCCGCAAAGAAATCGCCAGACAAAAGACTTCTCAGGTTGTCGTCCACCACGATGCCGTGGCGTTCCAGTGCGGCGACAAAATCGTCCACGGTGAAACGGTTCTCCTCAGGATGCTTGAACAACGCGCGGTAGATCCAACTATCGAGCGCCCGCTTCGATACTTCCTGAAACACGAACAGGCCACCCGGCTTCAGCACTCGCGCAACCTCGCGGACCGCATCTTCCCAGATCTCCACATGGTGCAGCACGCCGAAATCGAACACCGCATCGATGCTCTCGTCCTCGGCGGGAATGGCCGTCGCATCTCCGACCGACACCGCGGCCCGCGATGCATAGCGCCGCATCCGCTTCTGCGCGCGCCCAACCATTTTGGGGTCGAGGTCGAAGCCCTGCACGCTTGCGGCGCCAAATTGCTCCAGGATGATCTTCATCCCGAAACCCTGCCCGCACCCAATCTCCAGCGCCCGCTTGCCGTCGAGAGGTCCCGTCATCGCAAGCAGCCGCGGCGTCTCGTAGCGCCGCTGCACGAAGCGGCGAAGCGGGTTGTTGATCATCATCTTTTCAATAGCGTTCAACTGCATATCGCTCTCTCCGCTCGATGGAGCCAGCAATCGCGCATTGCCAAAGCAAACTTCTCTGCACTACTTCTTCGGTGCCGGTCCCTCTTCCTGCTCAACCTCTTTGCCTTCGCCGGGGAAGGGCCACTTACGGTTGAGAGGCTGCGTGGCTTCGCGGACATCCTTCGGTACCTTTTGGATGCTTAAATTCTCGAACACATGCACCCCGAGCTTGCCGGCGCTGGCAATATCGATATCGCCATCGTGGTCGAAATCCCCCCAGACAAACTGCGTGCCCGCCGTCGCCGTACCGTTGACGGAAAGTGGAATGCGCTCGAACACCGGATCGCCCTTCGCCGCCGCAACCTGCGCCGCCGTGGGCAACTTGTATGCATACACGACGAGCGGATCGTACGACCCCGGATCGTTGCCCGAGTGCCCGCGATACCGCTTACCGGTAATCAGCTCAGGCACGCCGTCGCCGTCGATATCGACCAGCGCCAGAGCGTGCGACTGCGAAAACGACTCATCGATCGTATGCCGGATCCACTTGCGATGCCCCGCCGTCCCGGCCTGCTCCAGCCAGTAAAGCCCATAGCTGTGGCCCTGCCCGTAGATCAGGTCCATCTTGCCATCGTGGTTGACGTCGTACCCGATGATCGGAAAACCCGCGTCCCCAAGGTCCCAATCCTGATGCCAGATCCACTTGTCGTGGTCGGCATCGACCTGCTCAAACCATCCATGCGTCGTGAGCACATCGGCCTTGCCATCGCCGTTGATGTCGGCGATGCCGATGCCGTGCCCGTCCTGCTCGCGCCCGCCGAGGTGATGCACCACCGGCTTGCCCTTGCTGAAGTCCACCCACAGCACGCCCGAGCGGTTGTAGTGCGCCAGCGCGAGATCGGGTTTTCCGTCGCCGTCGATGTCCGCGAACGCTCCGCCCTCGGTGTCGAAGCTGTCGGTGATTTTCTCCGCTTTCCACATCTCGCCGGCGGCGATGGCCTTCGGCCCCGGGTTCTTGTACCACCACAGGCCGTTTGAAATCCATCCCGTCGTCACCAGGTCGGGCAGCCCGTCGTGATCCACATCGACGATCCACTCGCCGCAATCGCTCACAAACTCGTTGTGGATGCCCAC
>Ga0075522_10004015_pt1 | contig 10611 bp, 7 predicted proteins | sample NGEPerA_FD_74796 | JGI IMG/M metagenome (GOLD analysis project Ga0075522, IMG submission 74796) | Arctic peat soil microbial communities from the Barrow Environmental Observatory site, Barrow, Alaska, USA - NGEE PermafrostL2-A | ecosystem: Environmental > Terrestrial > Soil > Wetlands > Peat ...
CTCCACGCCCGCCGATAGCCGCGCCGACTGAAATCGGGCCCGCGTCAGCCGCTGCCGTGGCTGTGCAGCCAGCTGTCCACCTCGGCCAGCTTGGCTTTGACCACCGCCTTGGCGTAACCGTCCCGCGCCTCCTCCGCCAACACGCGCGCCCGTCCGCGATCGTGCCCCGCCTCCCAGAGCGCGCGCGCCAGCGCAAAGCGCGTCTCGGCCCGGCGCGACGGATCGGTCTCCTGCGCCTCCCGAATCTTGAAAGCCCGCTCGAGCGGCACGAGGGCGCTAGACGGATCGCCCTCGGCCAGGTAGCTCACGCCGATGCCGGTGAGCGCGTAGGCCAGGCTGCGGTTGTCGAGGCCGAGCTCGCGCTCCCAGATGATGCGCGCCCGCTCGAAGGACGCGCGCCCGTCGTGGAAGCGGCCGAGCGCATTCAGGATCTCGCCCCGGTTCATGAGCTGGGTGGCCAGCTCCGGGTGTCCGGGGCCGAGGCCGTTCTCGAGGATCTCGATCGAGCGGTCGACGTGGGCCAGCGCCTCCTGGTTACGCCCCAGCGCGGTCAGCACCACCGCCAGGTTGCCTTCGGAGTATCCGACGTCGGGGTGGTCGCGCCCGAGCGCCTGCTCCTTGAGCGCCAACCCTTCCTGCTGGGCCCGCAACGCCGCCTCGCGCTCCCCTTGAATCTCGAAGATGCCACCCAAGTTGTTGAGCAACCACGCATGCAAAAGCTCATGGCCGCCCAGGCGCTGCAGGACGGCGTCGGCCGTCTTGGCCCAGCGCTGTGCCTCGACGTAACGGCCCTCTTGATATCCAACTACCCACACCAAGTACAGCGCGTCCTCGGCGCGCGCCTCGTCGTGGCGCGAGGCATCCGCCGCGAAGTACGACTCGACCAGCGCCTGCTCCGCCGCGCGCGCGTCGTTCGACTTGAGGTACATCGTGCCCATCAGCTCGAGCGTCTCGGCGACCAGCGGCTGATAGCCGAGCGCGCGCGCCTCGTCGACCAGTCCGGGTGCGCTCCGCAACCCCTCGCGGTAGCGGCCGGCGTCGAAGAGCGCCTTGACCCCCGCCAACTGGTGGCGCAGCTCTCCGACGCGGGCCCGCGTCTTGGGATCCTCGGGTGGGCGCATGACCGACCGCAGGAGCGGCACGTCGCTGCAGCGGTCGAGCGAACGCAGGCTGTTGGCGGCGCTCACGGCGTTCTCGACGACGGCGCCGTTGGCCTCGCCGAACACGTCGGTGAGCGCGCGCAGGCCGCCGAGGCGATCCTGCAGGCAGGACATTCGCAGATCGAGCACGTCCGAGGACTGCTCGCCGCGGACCTGCGTGGCCTCGCAGGCCTCCCGGTACATGTTGGCCCAGCTCTGCGCGTAACCGGTCAGGATGCGGCTGACGGTGGCGTAGACGTCGCCCGCGTAGCTCTTGCCGGTGCGCATGAACGCCCCGTGGATGACGGCCTGCCGCGGCGACTCGACCTCGTTGCCGACCGGCAAGTCCCAGATTCCGGCCAGGCGCGCCGGGCCGCCGCCGCAGATCGACCGGTGGTTCGCCAGGCTCTGCCGCACGCCGAGGCCGAGCGCCAGCGGGATGAGCGCCAGCGCGACGATCGCGAGGGCGCGGTTGCGGGCGGCGCGCGGGTTCTTACCGAGCGCCTCGATCAGATCGTGCATCGTCGCGTAACGGTCGCCCGCCTGCGCCCGCAGCCCGCGCAGCAACACCTTGCGAACCCACAGCGGCACCTTCGAGCTCTGCGGCGCGTCGCGGACGTGCCCTTGCACCACCGCCGTGGTGAGCGCGAACATCGTGTTCCCCGCGAACGGACGATCGCCGTAGAGCGCTTCGTAGAGCGCCACGCAGAAGCTGAACTGGTCGGTGCGCGCGTCGGTGGGCGTGCCCAAGAACTGCTCGGGGGCCATATAGGCGGGCGTTCCCATCATGGCGCCGGTGCGGGTGAGCTGGACCTCGAACATACCCGAGGTGGCCTGCAGATCGACCGGCCCGCTCGACATCGCGGTAGCCCTGGGCGGGGCGTTGAGCAGCACCGTCATCATCGGGTCGGGCTCGGGCATCGGCGCCGAGCCCGCCCGCGGCGGCGGCCCCGGCTCCCCCATCTGCGCCGGCATTCGAACGGTCGGCGTGACCCGCTCGGCGACGGCCGGCTTCTCGCTCACCTGCCGGGCCAGACCGAAGTCCATGACGCGAACCTCGCCGTCGCGGCCGACCATGACGTTGTCGGGCTTGAAGTCGCGGTGCACGAGCCCCTTGTCGTGCGCCGCCATGAGACCCCGACCGGCGGCCCGGAATACCTTCAGGATCTCCTGCCAGCTCCGCGGCTCGGACTGCAGCCAGTAGCTGACGGTGTTCCCCTCCACGAACTCCATGGCGATGAACACCTGGTCCTGGAAGGTCCCGACGTCGTAGACCACCACCACGTTGGGGTGGGAGAGCCGCGCGATGGCCTGCGCCTCCCGCAGTGTCCGTTGGCGCCCCTCGGTCAGCGAGACGCCGTTGCCCGGCTTGACCCGCAACAGCTTGACCGCCACCTTGCGATCCAGCTCGGGGTCGTATGCCGCATAGACCTCGCCCATCCCGCCCCGACCGACCAACCCGAGGACGACGTACCGGCCGATGGTCGCCCCGCGGGCGAGCGTCGCCTGACCGTGATCGGCGGGCGGCGGACCGTTGGCTTGCGTGTTGGATGACATTTTTCGGGCGGGCGGGCCTCCTACATCGACCGATCCACCCAAAGATCTTAAAGGAGATTTTGTGCCCGACCCCAACGCCCCGCGGCCGCTCCGGCTCGCCAAGCCGACCCGATTGATGATAGAAATGAGAGGGTCTCGCCTGTGACGCCGCTGCATCTGGACCTCCCGCTCACCGTGTCTCCGGCGATCGTTTCGCCCACCCGGCGCTTGGTCGAAGCCAAGCTGGCGCCGGCGCTCGACGACGAGGACGCCGTTTTCCGGGTGGCCATGACGGCCCACGAGCTGCTGGAGAACGCCGCCAAATACGCCTCGGACGGTAAGGCCCGTCTCGAAGTCGACGTCTCGCCGCGCGGCGAGGACGCCATTGTGCGGGTGGTGGTGACCAACAACTCGACCCGCGAGCACATCGACCACCTGGGCACCTGCTATGCCGAGATGAACGCCGAAAGCGACGCCATGGCCCACTACTTCACGCTCATGCGGCGCAACGCCAAAGCCGGCTCGCTGTCCCGCCTGGGACTGGCGCGGGTGCGCGCCGAAGGGGAGATGGACATCGCCGTCGACATCGAAGGCGACAAGGTCAAGATCGTGGCGTCCGGCATCGTGGTCCGCTAAAGCCGGGCCAATCTTCGATCTGCCGGTAGCCGGTCGCCTTACACCCACCCACATCGTAGGGCCGCGTCGGTGAAAAGGCGCTTGTCAAACCACACGCAACGCCGATAATAGAAGCTGTATCACCCCCACGTGGAGGTCGCATCGATGCGGTCCAGGTATGTTGTTTGCGCCGCCCTCGCCGGAATTGGTTTGCTCGGAGCTTGGTCTCCCGTACAGGCGGCCGATCCAAAGTCCAAATCCGGCAAGAGGAAGTCGGCCGACGCCCTCAGCGACGACAAGGTGATCGACAAGCAGCTCCAGTGGGAAGACTCGGTGATGGGTCCCGACGACAAGCGGGGCGAGCTCGACAAGATCGCCCGCGCCCAGGCCATCAATAAGGCGGCCTCCGAGAAGGCCGAGCGCGAGAAGGAAAGGGCCGCCGCCGCGGCCGCCAAAGAGCCGCCGGCGCCGAAGGCCCAGACCAGCAAGCGCGGGGGTGAGGTGGCCTTGCCGACGCTGCCCGATGAGGATTCGGGATCGGGCAGGAACGGCAGGGGCAGAGCCAGCGAGATCTCGTCCAAGCTCGAGACGACGGCCGCCGCCGCGCCGCCGCCGCCGGTCAAGCACGGTGACGACAAGTTCATCGACAAGCTGCTCAAGGACGAGCCGGGTTCGAAAAAGAGGAAGGCCTCGGCCAGCGACGACAAAGCGCTCAACGATCTGTTGGCCGTCGACAAGCCGTCCAAGCCCGCCGCCAAGGGCAGAGGCAAGCGCGGCGATGACGTCGACTCGCTGCTCGATTCGGCGGACAAGGCGCCCCCGATGCCGGAGACCAAGGTCAAGCACGAGACCCCGGAATGGGCCAAGCCCGAGATCGAGTCGACGCCGGTCGCGGCGCCGATCGCGCTGCGGCCACAGCCCAAGCGAAACGACGGCATCATCCACGTCGTTCAAGGCGCCGCCCCCGCCGGTCACCCGGCGACCCGCACACAAGCGTCGACCCGGCCCGCCACCTATGCGACGCGGGCGCCCGCGCCGGCCTCGACGTTCAGCCCGGCCGCGCGCCGGCAGCAGACGCCGGCCCGCCCGGCCAGCTGGAACGATCCTTTCGCCGACGCCCCGAAGAAGACGATCGCTGCCCGCGAAACCCGCGGCTCGGCCGACGACGACGATTTCTCGAGCGCGCCGGTTCGCCGTCGCGCTTCCGCGTCGCAGGCTGCTTCAGTCGCGAAGGCCGAACCGAGGCGGTCCGCCCGTGCCCGCAGCTCGGACCGCGGCAGCGACAACGACTGGAGCGATCCCTTCAAGGACTCCGCCAAGACCACCAACACGCGGCGAGCGACGCCCGCCAAGCCCTCCGAGCAGGCCCCCGCACGCCGGGCTGGCTGGAAAGATCCGTTCACGCAGGAGAACGGCGGGCCGCGCGCCCCCCACACCACCGTCGCGATGCGCGAGCCGCGCAAAGGCGAGGCCGACAAATGGGAGGTGTCCGGCAGAAGGAAATCGACGACGGTCGCCGGCGAAGCAGCCCCCGCCCCGGCCGCGCGCGGCCGTTGGGGCATTCTCAAGAAGCACGCCCACTAACGTGCGAATCTGAGCGCGGAGCGTGGCGCTCCCGGCGCTCCCGACAAATTCGAGCTGGCGTCGCGCGCTCCCGCCGGCCCGTTCGGGTGCATCTTTCGGGTGGACGGATTTTCCGATAGGCTGTTCGCTACCTTCAACGTGGAGCACGCCGTTGCCAGCCCGCCCGCTTAGCCGATCGCCCGTGGTGGTGGCCCGCTGGCTGGTCGCGCTGGCCGTTGCGGCGGCCGGGTTGCTCCCCGCCGGTGCTGCGCGGGCCGACGGCGCCGCCGACGCGAAGGCCCACTATCAGAAGGCGACCGCCCACTTCGCGGTCGGCGAGTACCGCGAAGCCGCCTCGGAGTACGAGGAGGCCTTCAAGCTCAAACAGGACCCCGCCATCCTGTTCAACGCCGCCCAAGCGCACCGGCTGGCTGGCGAGAACCAGAAGGCGCTGCTGCTCTACAACAACGTCATCAAGCTCTACCCGACCTCTCCGTTTGCCGCCGACTCCCAAGAGCGGATCGCCAAGCTGTCGCAAGCCGGCGGCAGTCCGACGGCACCGCCGCCCGCCGAGGCTCGAGGCTCCACGCCTGCGGCGGTCGGAACGCCCGCGCCGGGCGTCGTTCCCGCGCCGCTTGCGCCGCCGCCGGCTCCACCCACATTGACCGCCCCGGCGCCCGCCGCAGCCATCTCGGCCCCCCCCCTGGCGGACACGCCGCCCCCCGAGGCCAAGGATCGCCCGATCTATGGGCGCTGGTGGTTCTGGACAGCCGCCGGTGGGCTGGTTGCGCTGGGGGTGGTCGCGGTCGTCGTGCTCTCCAGCGGGAGCGCTGGCTCGTGGAACAACGTTCCCGACGTTCGCGCGTCGGCGGTGCACTGGTGAGGTGCTGGGCGACGAACGGCGGCTACCGCCTGGCGGCGGCGCTGTGCCTGACCTTCGGCGCGGCTGCCGGCTGCAAAGGGAGCGCCTCGCCGTCGACCTCCTTCGGCGTGAACATCACCGTGGACGCCCAGGCGCTGACCGCCGGCGAGCGCGCGGACGCCACCTTCGGCTCGCTGCAGGTGACCGGGAGCGAGACCGACGTCAAGCAGTTCAGCATCGCCGGCGCCATCGCCAGCGGGCAGCTCCGCTTCCGGTTCATACCCAAAGAACAGACCGGGACCTTGAGCTTCCACTTCGACGCGCTCGACGCCAACGGCGATCTCTACGGCTCGGGCGACAGTCCACCGGTCGCGCTGGCGGCGGCCGCGGTATCGGCGACCATCACCTTGACCGCCAGCGACGGCAAGACCAGGGGCAACGGCTCGAGCTGCACCACGGACGCCGCGTGCGCGACCGGATTTTGCACGGACGGGGTTTGCTGCAGCGAGCGGTGCAACGATATCTGCGCCTCGTGCGCCCAGACCGGGAGCACCGGTTTGTGCACGGCCTACCCCGCGGGAACCGACCCCCAAATGGAGTGCACCGGCACCAACTTCAGCGGCAGCGACGCCGGCACCGACGCGGCGACGTCCAGCAACGCCGACGCCGGCGACGGAGGGCCCACCATCAATCTTCCCGAGGCGGGAATCGTCGAAACGCCCACGGCTTGCGGCGGGACCTGCAATGGCATGCGGGCCTGCGGCTTTGCCGGCAAAGGGACCCCCTGCGGCGATCCGTTCTGCAACAGCCGCAAGGATCTCGCCAATCTCCAGTGTGACGGACTGGGAAGCTGCGCCATCGATCTCGATACCTGCCCGGGCGGCTACGCCTGCGACGTCGGGTCGAAGGCCTGCCGCACGACCTGCAGCGCCAACCTCCAGTGCCAGGCCACCTCGTATTGCAACGGCAGCACCGAGAAGTGCATGGCGCAGAAAGCCGACGGCGTCACCTGCACCACCGACGCCGAGTGCACCAACGGCCATTGCGCCAGCGGCGTGTGTTGCCAGACCGCCTGCGCCGCCCCCAACACCTGCAACGATCCCAGCGGGACGGCGGGGCAATGCAAATGCCCGGGACTCAGCTGCTCGGCGGGCGTCTCGTGCACGACCTTCTACCGCGACAGCGACAACGACGGATATGGCGACGGCAGCGGCGCTACCGGCAGCACCAAGGTCGGCTGCGCCGATACGGTGCCCGCCGGGTTCGTGGCCGACGACACCGACTGCGACGACAACAACGTCAACGCGCACCCCGGGCAAACCGCTTATTTCGGCACCCCGCGGACCAACGGAACCTTCGACTACAACTGCGACGGCACCGACGAGAAGGAATTCAACGAATACCCGGGCGCGGCCTGCACCTTCTGCCCGTCCCCCTCCGTGGGCTGCACGACCGCCAGCTCTTCGAGCTGCTCGACCGCCGGCACGCAGGCCAGCTTCGCCTGCACCTCGGAGCTCAGCCTGCTCCGCCTGGAGAGCGGGGCCAGCCTGGACGTGCCCGCGGGAACCGCCGCACTGGCCATCACGCCGCCCATCGGCACTCTACTCACCTGCTGCGGGTGCCGGGACGACTCGGGCTTCTTGACCACGGTCGCTTGCGGCGGGTCCGCCGCCTACTCCACCTGCGGCACCTGCTCGGGGACCAAGGCCACCGCCACCACCAGCGTGACCAAGCAGCAACTCTGCCAGTAACCTCCGCGGCGCCGGTCGCCCGGACCCGATATGGCCACCCCCCAACATCCACGGGCCTTCGCGCGCCACGATCCGCTGCGCGCGCTCGGGCGCCTGTCGGTCGCGCTGGCGCTGGGCGTCGGCACCGCGCTGGTGATCCCGGCCCGCTTCGGCTCCGCGCTGCGCGCGATCGCGGCCTGGGACGTCGCCGCCACCGCCATGGCGGCGCTGACCTGGATGCTGATCCTGCGCGCCAGCGCCGACGAGACGCGCCGGCGCGCGGCCGCCGATGATCCCGGCCGACATGCCGTCTGGGGCCTGGTCATTCTGGCCAGCGGGTTCTCTTTGCTGGCGACCGCGGTGGTCTTGCGACAGGCGCGTGCGTATTCGCCCGAGGCGCGCGACTGGTTCGTGGCCTCGTGCGCGTTGGCGGTGGTGAGCGCCTGGGTGCTCACCCACTCGGCCTATACGCTGCGCTATGCGCACCTCTACTACCGGGACGACGACGAAGGCGAAGGCGGCCTGGCGTTTCCCGGAAAGGGGCACCCGGCCTACCTGGAGTTCGCCTACTTCTCGTTCACGATCGGGATGTGCTTCCAGGTCTCCGACGTCGCGGTGTCGAGCCGACAGATCCGCCGGGCGGTCCTCGGGCACGGCCTGCTGTCGTTCCTCTACAACACCGCCATCCTGGCGACCGCCGTCAACCTGGCGGTCGGCCTCTTCAACTGACCGACGGGACCGTCGCCGCCTAGCTCGGCGGGGGGACCACGATGTCGCAAGGGAAGTTGAACTTGATATCCATGGTCGTCGGGTCGCGGAGCTGATCGCAGGCCGGACCGAACAGCTGCAGCTCGCTGGCGGAGGTCATGTCCCACCCGTTCGCGTTGTTCGGGTCGAGCGGAATGGTGACGTGGTTGCCCGAGCCGTCCACGAAGTAGACGATGGCCTCACCGAGCTTCTGGAGGTTGATGGTGAACGTCGAGAGATCAAAGGTGCAGCTCCGCACCCCCGCCAGTGCCATCGAGATCTGGTTGGCCAGCGCCTGCGCGTCGGTCGTGGAAGGGGTGTAGACCGGCGCGTTGCCGCCGGTGGCCGAATACGTCGCGATCGGAACCAGCCCGGTGCGGCCGGCCGCTGTCCAGATGCTCGACCAGGACAGCGTGCCCGCGGCGGTACCTTGGCCGTTGCACTGGTAGTAGACGTCGGAGGCCATCGTCGTGCTTCCCGCCGACGCTTGCGGGATGGCGACCGGCTGGCCCACGCCGGCATTGGCGAAGTTCTGAAGTACAGCCGGCGCGATGTTGCTCACCGACGTCGGCAGCCCGATAACCAAGGTCCCGATGCTGGGCGTCGAGCTATAGAGATCCTGAATCATGTATGTGACCGCGTCGGCCGGGCAGAGCGCGCTGCCGTCGTCGCAGAAGTCGGTCTCGCTGTCGGTGACAATCATCATGTACTTCTGCCCCGTGCCGTTGTCGGCCTGAAGCGCGGCCTTGACCATCGGGATGGCCTCGACGGCCGGCGTGTCGGCCTTCGACCCGTAGGGTTGCAGCGGCCCCCAACCGTCGTAGGCCGTCTTGATGGCGGCGGCATTGTTGAGCGCGATCGGCACCGACTGGAAGTTCAGCATGCACGATCCGCTGGAGTGATCGCCCACGAACGAGCCGAGGCCGAAGCGCACCTGGCTGTCGAGCGTCGAGCTGCCCACCGTCGATGAGATGACCTGCTCGACGGCGGTCCGCAACGTGAAGAAGGAGCCGGTGGTGTTGGAGTCGAACTCGCTGCCCGACCGATCGACCAGGATGTAGACAGTCGGGTTGGTGGCCGTGAACATGTAGTTCATCTGCTGGCAGGCGGCGGCGTCGGGGTTGGGGGTTCCGGTCGTGCCGGCGATGCCGACGTCGCTGCCGGTCACGCCCGCCCGGCCGCTGCCGGTCGTCCCGGCCTGGCCGGTGGCTCCCGCCGCGCCCGTCGCGCCGACGGTGCCGCCCGTGCCCGGGCTGGAGGCCCTGACGCCGGCCGTGCAACCGAGGCCGCCGAGCAGAGTAAAGATCGCCAGTCCAGAGATCCCAAAGCGGGCGCACGCAGCCGCGCCGTGGGAATAAGCAACGTGGTTCACGGAGTCCCTCCAGGAAAGGCTCTAGCCTATCATGCCCCGGCCGCGGAGGCAGCGACCTCGGCGGGCCGCCGCGGCCGGCACGCCCGCCGGCGCGGCCGGGATATGGGGGTATTGGGCCGCGCTACGTCACGCGCGCCGGGAGCACCACCATGGTGGCGCCGGCCCAGTAGAGGCGCTTCTGGATGGCGAGCGCGGTCTCGTTGTGGAGCAGGCGCTGGTACCAGCGCTCGCGTTCGAAGACCACCTTGCCACCGAAGAAGGTGATCACCGGAAACTCCTTCATGACCCCCAAGCACAACCGCTCGGCCTCCTCGACCGCGTCGGTGCCGATCGAAGATCGGACCGTCGCCGGGATGCCCAGCTCGGCGGCCACCAAGAGGTACTTCTGGAGCATGCTGCGGGTCGACTCCTCGAGGGCGTCGACCGCGTCGGCCCCCTTGAACCCGCCCGAGTCGATCACGCCCACCGAGATGAACACCAGGTTCTTGAAGTGGTTGGGGAAAGCGCGAAAGATGTTGAGCACCGTGTGGATGCCGATGCCGCCGAAGCTGGGGACCAGCACGGCCGCGGTGGGCGCCGTGCGATCGGCGATCTCGATCGGGACGGCGCCGTGCCCGCCGAGGTGCCGCACGTCTTGATAGAGCTGGGTCAGCTTCATACGGACCTGGCGGTAGTGCGAGCGGATCACGAAGCAGAGCGCGATCACGAGGCCGGTCACGCCCAGCGTGATCCAACCGCCCTCTTTGAATTTTTCGAACACCGTGATGACCAGGATGGTCGCGCAAAGTAGAAAACCGCTGGTGAACAACCCCGCCTTGCGGTGCCAGTGCGCGGCTTTGTGCCGGGTCTGCCAGGTGTGCCGCATCATCCCGAACATCGAGAGCGAGAAGGTCAGGAAGACGTTGATGCTGTACATGACGACCAGCTGACCGACGTCGCCGTGGGTGTAGAGCAGCGCCGCCAGCGAGGTCGCGCCCATCAGCACGATGCCGTTGTGGGTCGTCAACCGATCGGAGAGCGCCGCGAACCGCCGCGGCACCCAGGAGT
>Ga0075522_10004016_pt1 | contig 10611 bp, 7 predicted proteins | sample NGEPerA_FD_74796 | JGI IMG/M metagenome (GOLD analysis project Ga0075522, IMG submission 74796) | Arctic peat soil microbial communities from the Barrow Environmental Observatory site, Barrow, Alaska, USA - NGEE PermafrostL2-A | ecosystem: Environmental > Terrestrial > Soil > Wetlands > Peat ...
GTGGCGCCGGAATTCCTGGAATCCTCCGGAATGCTGCGCATTTTGGAGGAGACGGGCTTGATTGAGCCCGGGGTGCCTGAAGCCGTGGTCGCGGTTTCGGCCGAGGCTGCCGGGGGCTGCGCAATCACAGGTCTGCTGGTGGACTCGCACCACGGCGCCGGAGTTTGGGTGGTGCCGGAAACTTCGCCGGGCCTGGAGTTGATGATCCCGTGGGCATTCGTGCGCGGGATTGTTACGGCCGAATCGCCGAAGAAGATCCTGGGGCTGGCGAGTACGTTGATCGAAAGTCCCGCGCCGGCCAAGAAAAAATAAAAGCGCCGCGAAGAATTAAAGCAAACGCGCCTGGGCGCAGGCCGATGGGCGCCCAGGCCCACCTGTCACATGAAAGTTCGTTCCCCGAGGCGGGGGTTGCGATTCCTTATGGAGTTTGAATCCCCGGTCTTACGACCGGGTCTGGCCGGAGGAGCAAGCTGCTCCACTCAGGATGACACGTATGATTTTTGTTTACGCGCGCGCGGCTTTCGCTGTATTGGTTTCCAGGTACGCCAGCGCCATGGGCCACGCGACGGCCGCTGCGGCGGCGTTGTAGCTGGGCCGGTGATCGCAGAAGAAACCGTGCTCGGCTTCCGAGAATTCCGCTACGTCGAACGGTTTGCCGGAGGCACGCATGGCCGCGGTGATCGCATCCACCGATGCCGCAGGAATATGCGTGTCCTTGCCTCCCCACAGATACAGCAGGGGAGCTCGCAATTGCGGAACGCGATCGAGCAATCCGGGGCCGAAGGGTCCCGGTGCGATGCCGCCTCCGTAGAACGAAATGCCGCAGGCCAGAGGTTCGAGCGTCGCGGCAAGGAACGTGACGCGCCCACCCATGCAGAAGCCGGTGGCGGCCACAGGCAGGTTGCCGCTCGCTTGTTTCGCGTAGGCGTAGGCCGCTTTGATGTCGGCCTCAAGGCCTTCGGGCTTCACCTTCTGCATGTGGCCGACGCCTTTTTCGATATCGGGCTGCATGTAGCCTGCTTCAAAGCCGGGCTCGGTGCGATGGAACAGCTCCGGCGAAACGGCGAGATAGCCTTGTTTCGCGAAACGATCCGCCACTTCGCGGATGTGTGCGTTGATGCCGAAAATTTCCGGGAATACCAGGAGGGCAGCGCGCGGGGCGTCCGGGGGCTTCGCCACATAGGTGCGCATCTTCGTACCGTCACTAACGGCGATCTCGACCCACTCGGTTTTAATGTCCATAATTATTCCTTAGCGGATAGTTTTCTCAAAGGCAGAAAAATTATAGCATCGCGATATAACGGTAAGACAGTGACCATCGAAGAAGACATCGACCGACTGAACGCGAACGCCGAGGACAATTTTCGCCGCTGGGTGGTGTCGGCGGGACTGCCTGCGGATCCGCAGCAGCAGCTTACTCCGGAGCAGGTTCGCCAGTTGCTGACGGGGATGCCGCCTCCTTTGCCGGATGACCTGGATGCCACGATTGAGAAAATTATCGCGGCGTATATCGCGGCAGAGGATTCCGTGCGCGACGGCTGGCGCGAGCGATTGAGCACTTACGGACGTAAGCGTCTTTTGCGTTTCGCGTCGGACATGGCCGTGAACGCGGTGACGTTGGATTCCGCGGCCTGCATTGAACTGGGACTCGCGGCTGTGGCGATGGAAGGCGGGCGCCAGGATTTCCGCGACAGTCTTTTGCCCGTCGCCAAACTGTACCATTCGGCAAGAAAGCTGAATTTGGATGTCGCTTTTCTGTTCGCGCGCGCGGTGGTACTCACTTTGCACGGGCACTTGCGGAACGAGTTAAAGCGTTTTCCGTCGCGTCCGGAGGGCGAGAGAAGCCTGGCTGCGTTCGAAGTGGGCACGGGCGACGACTTTCACTACGAGAGGTTGCCTTAACCTAGACCGATGCACGATCAAAAATGGTCAGGGCGCCGCAGAGGCAGAGGCAGAGGCAGAGGCAGCGATTGGAAGCGCTTTCAGGCGATCGAGCTCATCCAGCAACTTCGTTAATTCCGCCCTTTCTTTTTTGCTGGACGTAGCCGAAACGGAGGGGTTCAGGTCCTTATAGTAGGTAAGGATGTTCTCGCGAAGGTCCGGTCGTGTCCCGGCGAACTTCCGGTCCGCCAGTTTCCCCAGCAACTTTGCGTACGCATCGTCGGTTCCTGCATACGTTCCGGCGGTCGTGGCTCCGCCAGCGTCGAAGTTCTCGTTCGGTACTTCAGTCTTTCCGGCGTCTACGGCCGCGAGTATTGCCTTATAGCGGTCGACGGTTGCGTTGAAGCTCGCCATGAACATTTTCTCCACTTCTGGCGTCGGCGCGGTTATTCTCAGCGCCGTGAACGGCCCTCGGCCTGGAAGAAATCTGAAAAAGAACGTCAGGATCCCGGTGCCAAAGCCCGGCTTTTTGTAATCCGTCCCCCATTCCTTTTCGTAGCTGGAGCGCGAGAGATTGTAGAGAAACTTCTTGCGCGTTATGCCGGGTATCGCTTTCGTGAGCTGAACCTCTTTGAGGTTCCACGCCACTCGCGTCATTTCCGGAACAATCGAGCGGATGCCATACCGGTAGGTTCCGATCGCGAAGGTTACATTTCCGAATACATCTTTCATTTCGATGTCATATGTATCTTGGAATGCGCGCTCCAGCAGATCTCTGGACACTTGGAAGCCGATAAAACCTCGATAGCTGTCCGGTGCGTATCGTCCCAAGACCACCTGTAGCACGTCGAAGCCGAACTCTGTCCTTACGTGTGCCACTGGGTTTTCCCAATAGGTCACATCGTTTCCGTATTTCCGCCGGAGCTTGGGATACAATAACGGCACCGCGCGGTTGGTGGCAATGCGATGCCCTTCGGTGTCGGCCGCATAGTGTTCCAGCGCGCCCAGAGCGAATGCATATTCGTCGAGGTCCTTCGATTCGCGGAGCAGCGCCGCGATGAAATCGCCACTGCGGACATAGTGCGTGAGATCGCTGAATAAGCGACTGCTGAGGGGATAATATCCCATGTCCTGAATGATGGAGCCCCCGTAAGCGTAGCCGTGCGCCATTTTCAGCTCCTCTGGCGTCGCGTCGGGGAATCGCTTAAGGAGAATCTTCTGCAGGGAGGCATCCCAAACTGAGTCAATAATCGCTTCGTGAGTGAGAACCGTGTACCCGTAGGAAGGGGATGTGGAAACCAGGAGTACAGAAATCACACACGCGACACGAGAGATTCGGGTCATCTCCGCCCATCGTGAGGAAGGTTAAATAAACACGCCTTCAGTATCGCTTATTACCTTCTCGCGACGAGCACTTTTAGCATTGCCTAGTCAACCCTGGAAAATCAGAAGGTCCAATCCAAAAGAGACCTTGCCGCCGCGGATGTGCGCCATGTCACGCAGAGTTTTTTCCTTCAGATGCATCGCTACCGGTAATGTTGCCGAACAGTACTTGCACCTTCAATCGCTCATTAAAAAAAGACAGGGACGCTGATCTTCGCCGGGAGTAGTCTCCCACAGGTGCAGGAGAATCGTGTAGACCATCAAGCCTGTTTCTCCCTCTCCGAGCAGGAAGTAGCGAAACGACTGTCGCATAAGATTCAGCCGGCTCAGCCCTAAGTAGATCGCAGCCGGATGCAGCAGCTCGCTGATATAGGCAACGGCATTGGCGGTCGCGACGGCTTGCGAAGCTTCGACGAGATATTCGTCATTTTCCAGCCGAACGCTAATTTCGAGAGGCGAAAGAAATTCGCTGCGATTATCCAGCAGCGTTACGTGCACGAACGTTAGTCGCCCATCTACTTTGTAGTGCTCCCGCAATTTCACAGTTCGATCCGCTCGTCGCTGTGAATCCAGGCTTCTGATCGGCACCATGTTCACGCGATGGTCCACAAGCATATTCCAGAGCCGTTCCGATTCTGCGTCGGCAAAACGATGGCCGCCAACTCGGAGTTCTGTCGCGCGTCGGTAACGACTGACGCCGCTGACAGCCAGGATCAACAGAATGAAGCAGCCTGCGATCAGCACACCGTCGCTGCGTTCGACAATATTTACCAGGGTCGTGTAGGCAAAGACCAGAACGACACCGCAGCAATAAATGCTAAGCCGGTACGAGCGCTCTTTCCAGAGCGAAATCGTCGCGGCCACTGCCGCCGAGAGCATCAAGACCAGGACGCCCGTTGCGTACGCTCCTCCTTGCGCCTCCACACTCGCGCGGAAGATCAAGGTCACCACTACATCGAAGCCAAACAACACGAGGACGAGCGGACGGGCGGCGGCCACCCACTCAGGGGCCAAACCGAGGCGCGGCAAATATCTCGGCACCAGGTGAAGTAGGCCGGCCATTGCTGACGCGCCCGCGAACCATAGCACTAGAATCGTCGAAAGGTCGTAAACGGAGCCGAAAGCGTTGCCCAAATACTGATGCGCTAAATAAGCGATCGCGCGGCCGCTTGCCGGTCCGCCGTTGCGATAAGCCTCCCGGGGAATCAGCAGGACGGAAACGAAACTGGAAACCGTAAGCAAGACGCTCATGATGACAGCCGCCGCCGTGAGTAGCTTACGGGTGTTTTTGATACGTCCCTCTGGGCGATCGCTAGCAGAGTCGCGTTCATCACCACGAATCAAGGGCATGACGGAGACGCCTGTCTCGAAGCCGCTTAAACCGAGCGCCAGCCTCGGGAAAACGACCACCGCCGCGAAACCTAATTGTTTCCAGTCGCCCCGCGCAGCGAGAGCCTCCCGCCAGTGTGAATAGAAGACAGGATGGGATGCGACTTCCACGAGAGCACGGCCAAGCACCGCTACGTTGAGCAGCAGATAAGGAACACAAACAGCCGAGGCTAACTCAATCGCTTCCGTAAAACCTTTCAGGAACACAGCAGCCAGCAGGGCCAGGAGAACCAGTGTCACCCGTAGATTTGAGCCGCCGAGAAATGGATGCAGATAGGGATTCTGCGTGGCGTGTGTAGCCGCGTCGGACGCCGACAAGGTCATGGTGATGACGAAGTCGGTCGTCGCGAAACCCAGCAATACCAGAACCATCAACTTCCCCCACCATCCCGGCAGTATGTTTTCCAGCATTGCGATGGAACCTAAGCCCGCGTAAGATCTGCCGGCGACCTGAAGATAGATGGGGAGCGCGCAGAAAAGAGTTACGGCCACAAGAACGACTGTGGCGATAGGCGAGAGTACACCCGCCGCGAGCAGCGCGATGCCCGGCTGATATCCAAGGGTGGAAAAGTAATCCACTCCGGTAAGCCAGACGACAGAAAACCAGGCATGGGTTCCCCGTTGGCGCGTATGTTGTGGGTCGGTGGCTTCATCGCCCCGCATCCATTCGGCTAACGACGATCGTCCGCGGGAAGAGCTGGGAAGCTCGGAAGGCCCATCACCGCCGATCGGCGCTTTTATAGTATCCATGAAGTCGTCTAGCTCACTATTACAGCAGCAGAGCGTCAATTCGATGCGCGTGAACCATCTGTTCCTTAGAAGACCATGCAAAGGCGGTGAACCGACCGTCCTGGGAGGCGACGAGTGCAATCGCGTCGGGCTGATCGTGTACAAACTGCGCCCCGGACAGGTGGCGTGTGCCGCCCAACTGGGATGGCTCCACAATCACCGAACTTCCACCCTCGATAGGTTCCGTGACAACAACGTGGCCCACAATAGAATGGTTTTTCCGACGGACAATTTTGGCACCGAAAGCCAGTAATTCGTAATCCGCCGTGATGAGCGTAGCGCCATCTATGGCAGTAAAACCCGCGATTGCATCTACGGCGCGGCCCAGAGCATCCTCCCATCGGCGAGTTGGTTTGCCTCCGGAATCTTCTCGCATCAGAGCTGCGAGGCCCGCGAAGGCGGGCACAAACGAATAAGTGATTGGGTGAAGAATGGACTCGGACCAGGTATCGGAACCCACCGGCACTACCAGCAGCGTCCCGCCGCGGCCATGTGTTCGGATCGATACCGCAAGCTGCAACAGAACATTTACCGCGGACCCTGTAGCGAACTCCGATTCCAGACGGAGGAGGGAAGCGAGCAGAGTTGGATATGCGGGAATGATGGCGGGCTGTGAATTGATGATCTTAATCTCGTCTCCTTGGAGTACCGCGATATTGATGAACTTTCCGGTGCTCTCCAGCGGGCTCTGTTTTACGGCGAGTAACCCAGGGAGAATTACCTCCACAATTAAACAAAATGCAGGAAGAGTGCGGCTGATTCCCCAAACGCGAAGTTCATCCCCACTGGGCCATACTCCCAAAAACAATCCCGCTCTCTCGACTGCCGCAGCCAGTTTAGTAAGTTCCTTGGGCGCTAGAGGAAATGAAGCCGCGAAGACCACGGCGTCGTTCGCCTGTTCGGGTGCCACGAAGGCGAGGGTGAGACGCGGAACATAGTTTTCTTCGCGTTGGAGACTGGTCCAGAAGGCGGCATCGATCAACACACTCAAGGCCGCGGGTTCCGGCAGGGTGGCCAGAGGTTCGGTAGAAAACTCTATCGCAGCGGAATAATGCGTCAATCGCCGCAGAATGCGATCAGCCGCCGATTGGGCGGGGGCATAAGTGGGTGGAGTCACCTGGCGACGCCGCCGGCAAGAGGAGTGCCAATCGATGAGATCGCGGTGAAGAGTTTCACTCCTCTAGTTTGCCGCGCCGAGTGCCCCGCACACAATGCGCGACGGATGTTCCGATAGGCGCGAGCTAGATGCCGAAGACGTCGACCCCAATCCGGGTGCCTTAATAACAGACCGGATGTTCCCAAAAGCAGACGTAGGGACAACTCGCGGGTCTCCGTTCCGTGAGATGCGGCTGTGATCCGTCGCTGATTTAGGCCTGGACAGCCTTAGAACTGCTCGCGTTAGAAGGGCCGCGATGATGCCGCTTCCGGTTCTGAAGCGGCTGCCGTCGAGTGAAATCGCCGTCCCAATAGACATTTCAGGCAATGGCACGCACTGTCCGAAAGTGGAGTTCAAGTTGCGGGGTATTCTCAGTCGTTTAGGAAGGAGACAACAAAGCCATGGCGGAACCTATTAGTTTGCATATCAACGGAGCGGTTCACCGCTTGCGAATCGAGCCGCGTGTTTCTCTTCTGGACGCTCTGCGTGAGTATCTTGGCCTGACGGGTGCGAAGAAAGGCTGCAATCAGGGGGCATGCGGCGCTTGTACGGTGCTGGTGAATGGTGAGCGAATTCTCTCATGTCTCGCGCTGGCTGTACAGTTTGAAGGCACGGAGATCACGACGATCGAGGGGTTGCCCGAGAACGGGACATTGCATCCGATGCAAGCCGCGTTCATCGAGCACGACGCCTTCCAATGTGGCTACTGTACGCCGGGGCAGATCTGTTCCGCGGTCGGCATGCTGCAGGAATTTCACAAGGGTGCGCCGAGTGCGGTGACGAACGACGTTTCCGCTCCCGTGGCTGAGCTTTCCGAGGAAGAGATCAAAGAACGGATGAGCGGTAATCTTTGCCGGTGCGGCGCATACGTCGGAATTCGGGAGGCCATCCGTGAAGCGATGGGGGTGGCGCGATGAATAACTTTTCCTATTCACGCGCCGATACCGTAGGAATCGCGGTCAACCACCTCTCCCAAAAGCCAAATTCGAAATTCCTGGGGGGCGGCACGAACCTGGTTGACCTTATGCGCGAAAACATCGAACAGCCGGACGCGCTGATCGATGTCACGCGCTTGTCTACCGGCAAAGCAATTCGTGAGCTGCCCGATGGCGGGATCTCGATAGGCGCGGCAGTGCGGAACAGCGCGGTGGCGAATGATGCTCTTGTACGGGAGCGCTACCCGCTGCTCTCTGAGGCGATTTTGTGCGGCGCATCCGGGCAAATTCGAAATATGGCGACCACCGGGGGCAACTTGATGCAGCGCACCCGGTGCTATTACTTTTACGACGAGGCGTCCCGTTGCAATAAGCGTACGCCTGGTGCGGGTTGCGATGCGATCGACGGGTTTAATCGAATCCACGCTATTTTGGGGGCGTCCGAAAGCTGCATTGCCACCCATCCGTCGGATATGTGCGTCGCGCTGGCTGCTCTGGATGCAACGGTGCAGGTTGAGGGTAACGGCGGCACACGCAGCATTCCGATGAATGAATTTCATCGGCTTCCGGGAGACACGCCGCAGATCGAGACTACCCTCAAGCCGGGTGAATTGATCACTGCGATTCACTTACCCTTACTGCCCTTCGCCAGGCACTCCCGATACCGAAAGGTTCGCGACCGTGCGAGTTACGCGTTTGCTTTGGTGAGCGTTGCCGCGGCGCTTGAGATCCAGCGCGGTGTGATTACAAATGTCCGTCTCGCGCTGGGAGGTGTTGCCCACAAGCCGTGGAGAGCTCACGCGGCCGAGAATATTATGGCCGGGGCGAAAGCAACCGAGGAGATATTTCGTCGCGCCGCGGACGAGGAACTCGCCGAAGCCCGCGGGCGCGGCCACAACGACTTCAAGATCGAGTTGGCGAAGCGCACCATCGTCAGCGTGTTCACTGAACTTTCCGAAGCCGGAGGTACGCAATGAGCATCGTGGAAACAATCATGGAGACAGTTGCGAAGGTTCTTCCAAATAAGGAAGTGGACCCTCTGATTGCGCATACCGGTTACGTTGGCCAGGCGCTGCAGCGAGTCGATGGTCACGCAAAGGTGCGAGGCGAGGCGCGCTTTACGGCCGAATTCAAACTTGACGGCCTGGTGTATGCGTCGCTGGCGCATAGCACGATTGCCAAAGGGAAAATCCGAAAAATCGACACTGAAGAAGCAGAACACGCGCCCGGCGTGCTCGAAGTGGTCACGTATCGAAACATGCCGCGTATCAAGGCGCCTCCGATCGTGGATTTTCACAACATGGGCAAGGGATTCGCCTTGAGCGATTTGCCCGTCATGCAAAATGCCGAGGTGCATTGGGATGGCGAGCCGGTGGCGCTGGTCATCGCATGCCGCATCCCTGGTGTCGGTTGCCTACGATGCGGAGACGCCCGAGGTTTCTTTCGAGGGGGCGAAATCCAAAGCCGCCGTCCCCAAGGACATCATGGGCGAGCCGCCGGAAATTAAAATTGGCGACGCCGAAAAGGCTTTCCTGGACGCGGAGAAACGGGTGGGCCATACCTATCGCGCGCCCCGCTATAACCACAATGCGATCGAGCCCCATGCCACTACGGCGCTCTGGAACGAAGATGGAAGCCTGCTGGTTTTCGATACCACGCAATCCGTCAATCTGACGGCGCACACGCTTGCGTATGTATTCGACCTCAAGACGGAGGATGTCCGGGTGGTGGCGCCATTTCTGGGAGGCGGCTTCGGCGGCAAAATCGGCTGGAGCAACACGCTGTTGTGTGTGGCGGCCGCGAAAGTAGTCGGTCGACCGGTGAAGCTGGCGCTGACTCGGAAAGACACGTTTCGCATGATCGGCGGGCGTACCATTTCGGAGCAGTATGTGGCGTTAGGCGCCCAAAACAACGGAAAGCTCACTGCCCTGATTCACACAGGACTGACGGCGACGACCTTAAGCGGACGCTACGCCGAGCAATGCACGTTTCCACCGCGGCATCTGTATGCATCGCCGAATCTCTATGTCGGGCAGAAGATCGTCTATCTCGATACGGTTGCAAATACGTGGATGCGCGCTCCCGGTGAATCGATCGGGACGTTCGCTCTGGAATCGGCGATCGACGAGCTCGCCTACGAACTTCAGATGGACCCGATCGAAGTTCGAAGAATCAATGAGCCCCAAAAGGATCCGACGAAAGACACGCCGTTCTCCAGCCGTCACCTCACCGAGGCGTATCGTATGGGCGCGGAGGCATTCGGATGGAAGGTCCGCAAGCCAGGTTCTCAGCGCGAGGGAAAATGGTTGGTGGGTCAGGGCACAGCCACGGCCTATTATCCGTTCCTGCGTTTCCCGGCCAAGGTTCGAGTTCGATTGTGCGCGGATGGATCCGCGCTGGTTCAGGCTCCCGCGAGCGACATGGGCATGGGTACGGCAACGGCCCAGATTCAGCACGCCGCCGATCGTTTCGGACTGCCGATGCATCGCGTCAACTTTCAATACGGCGATTCCAGTTTGCCCGACACGCCGATTTTGGCTGGGGGCTCGAATCAGACCGCGACCATTTTCGCCGCGGTGCGAGGAGCGGTGGAACAGATTCATCGCGATTTGTTGAAACTGGCGAACAAACGTTCCGATTCGCCGTTGCACGGCACGAAATACGAAGAGCTGGAGGCGCATGACGGCGGACTGTTTCGCAGGGACGACCGGACGCGCGGAGAAACCTATGCGGCCATTCTGCAAAAATCCGGAGAGGCCTCGATCGAAGCGGAACTGTCATCCGCGCCGCCGATGGAGCTCGCGAAATATTCGATGGCATCCTATGGCGCGCATTTTTGCGAAGTGCGTGTGAATGAGGAAACGGGCGAAGTGCGGATGTCGAGGTGGCTCGGCTCCTTCGATTGTGGAACCGTGGTGAATCCCAAAACAGCGACCAGCCAGTTGCGCGGTGGCATCATCATGGGAATCGGCATGGCCTTGACGGAAGAAACGCTCTTCGACGAGCGCCGGGGACGAATCATGAATCCGTCACTCGCCGAGTATCACGTTCCCGTCAATATGGATGTTCCGCAAATCG
>Ga0075522_10004017_pt1 | contig 10608 bp, 19 predicted proteins | sample NGEPerA_FD_74796 | JGI IMG/M metagenome (GOLD analysis project Ga0075522, IMG submission 74796) | Arctic peat soil microbial communities from the Barrow Environmental Observatory site, Barrow, Alaska, USA - NGEE PermafrostL2-A | ecosystem: Environmental > Terrestrial > Soil > Wetlands > Peat ...
GCCAACAAGCTCGCGCCGCCCGTTTCGTGGACGACGGTTACGAATGTGCCGGTCATCGTGAATTTTCAATACACCGTCACGAACCAGATTTCCAGCGGCAGCGTTTTCTATCGGCTGGCAACAATCGTGGCACCGACTTTGCAGACACAGGTTTCCGGGAAAAACTTGATTCTCTCATGGCCGCAATCGGCGCAGAACTTCAGTTTGCAAACCACCACCAATCTTGCCGACCCGAATTCATGGCTGACGTTGACCAATGTTCCGGCCATCGTGAATCTTCAAAACACAGTCACCAATCCCATTGTTGGCAGTCAGGGCTTTTATCGTTTGATTCAGTCGCAGTAAATTTGTCAGCGTAAAGGGGTAAGTCCTGGTCTTGACAGTCCTCGGACGATGGATTAAACCGTTGTGGTGCTCCGGCAATTGAGGATTGAATATGCTGGAGTGATTTATCATGTGTTGAGTCGCGTTGAGCGGCGCGGCGCGGACTGTTGCCGGGGCAAGCCGTGCCGCCCGGTTGAGATTTGAAACCGGGGAACAAAATGAATTTAATCTGGAATAAACCCAGGACCCCTTTACGGCCTGCGCCGACCAATGCAACTGGCGGCGGAGCAGGCGTTCCCGTGGCGCAACCCCGGCGTGGCGGCCATCCGCCAGACATTTTTGCTGCCGCCCGACCGGCCCCTGCCGCATTGAAATCTGGAATAAAACCAACACTGACCCATTTATGGAAAAGACCATTGAAGAATTGAGGGTCAAACTTAAGGACTGGATTCGAGCTGCATTGTTATGGCAACTAACACACTACATATGTGGTGTTATTGGCGTGGCTTCTTCATGCTATGCCGCGTCGCCTTATCCATTCGCCAGAGGTTCGGCTGTATTTGCAGGAGCTTGCTTTGGGGTTTTAGGCTTTGCTCGGCCAATCACGGTTTACCATAAGTTTATGTCAGCGTCGCGGATCTTACAGAATGCTCTTTATGAATACGACGCTGGCAAGATAGACAATATAGCACTATTAGATGCAAATAAAAGAGCAGAAAATTTTATTGAATCGGTTGACGAGAAGGCATTGCCGCCAAGTGGAAAGGCCTAAATCGCCGACTGCCGTTGGCGCTGGCAGTTCCATTGTCGCGGGCGTAAAGCCCCATGGGGCCAAGACCCTTTACGGGGTCCACGCTGCGAGTCGGCGGTGTTCAGCTTTTTTCGTTGCAGCATCGAGTTTGTTCCATGTGGGACGAAAGTAAAAAACACAAAATAAAAACAAAATCCACATCATGAAAAAACAAACGTTAAGATTAGTATTAGCTTGTGCAGGCGCGCTACTTTTCACAGGTTGCGCTACCACTCCTTCCACAGAACCAGCCTCAAAATCGGCTGCAATAGAGAATAACTGGTATAAGATTGTTGTTACTAAAAGCCCTGACGACGTGAAAGGTATGACGCGAGTTGGAGACGTTTCAGCATCAGCACATATGTTGTTTGGCGATCCGGCCAGCTTGCGCAAATCGGCCACCGCCAAAATCAAGAAGCAAGCAGCCGAGTTGGGTGCTACTATTGTTTTGATTCAGACTGACGATTTCGAGGCGACCCCAATCAATAACGTCAGTATGTCTGGCGTCGCTTACAAATAAAGACGTTTCAAAACCAGACGCCACCCTGCCGCCTTTGAATCCGCCTTCGCCCGCTTGAAAAAAGATTTGGAAGCGGAAAATTCAAGGAAGCCGTAAACCAGTTTGCGGTTGGATGACATCCGGGCGGTCATCATCGCGGCGCGCGGGGTGACGCTCTGTCCAATTTTCTTTCCGGCCGGCTGGAGACGGATGCCATTGCGCTGCATGGCGACGAGCGGCGGGCGGTGAATCCGAATCCGGCGTCACCTGCGGTCTGATCCGTGTTTCGGCCCCGCTTCCCGCAGGCGTCAGCCGGCCGGCATGGGGAGCACCACGAGGCGGCCAGTTTCACTGATGCCGTCTTGGGGTTTATATATGCCGGCGGGGTGGCTGGCGTCGGTGAGGGTGCAAGGCCCGAATTGCTCCACGGCCAGTTCGCGCCGGGCCAGTTGCCCGGCCCAGTCAAGCGGTTGCGCGCTGTTGATGGGCACGCTGCAAAAGATTTCCCGGAATTCGACGCGGCCTTCAAAGCTCAACTCGTCGTCAACTTCGTTGATCCATTCGGGCTGTTCCCAATCCGGCGGCGTGGGCTGCTGGAAAAATTCCTTCAGATGGCAGTCCATCCGGTATTTGGACGCGCGTTCGCTGGGGATGACGGCCTCGAGGGTGAAATCAAATTCATGACCGTGCCGTTCGCCGAATTTCAGGTCGGTCTCCCAACTGCCAAACCGCAGGGGGTGGGTTTCGCCGGGTGGCCAGATCCAAATGTCCGGCCCGCGGGTGTCCGGCAATTCGCTGCCATCAACCGGTTCGTGGTAGCCGAGGAAAAGATTTTCCAGGTCGCGCCAGTCGCGCAAGCCGGGCACGAACCCGATGAGGCGGAGCCGCAGCCTGGGCGCATCAGCTTGCACCGTCGCCGTCTCCACCTCGTGCGGGACGAAAGACCAGTCGGTCTGAAAATAGATGGAGTTGTCCAGCTTTTGGCGGGGCAGAAACAGTTTCAGTCCGTCGGAACTGTAGAGTTTCCATTTCTGTGAGTTGATTTGCAGGCATCCGATCATGCTTTGAAATTATAATCAGGCCGGTTCAGGGTTTTGTCGAGCCGTTTTAAGCGGCCGGCAAACCGTCTTCAGCCGAAATCCAAACCTATGTCCGTGCTTCGGAAACCGCGTCAAATTTGCGTCCGGAGGTTACGATGTCCGGGCGGCGGGACAAGTCTGGGATCATGCGCGCTGGCTGGAATAGGAACTGTCCAACCGACACTACAGTCGTTCCGCCAGCGCGGCCTGGCTCTTCGCGAAAATTTCCTTGTGCAGCGAATCGCCGTGCGCATCCATCGTCACCACGGCGGGAAAATCCACGATCTCCAGTTCCCAGATCGCTTCCGGCGCGCCGAATTCCTTCATCATGTAAACGTTGCGGACTTTTTTCACGCAGTCCGCCAGCACCTGCGCCGCGCCGCCGACCGCGTGCAGATAGACGCAGCCGAATTCCTTGCAGGCCGCGAGCGTTTTGTCGCCCATCCCGCCCTTGCCGATGACTGCGCGGATGCCGAAGTCGCGGATGACCTGCCATTGATACGGCTCCTCGCGGATGGACGTGGTCGGGCCGGCGGCGGTGCATTTCCACGAACCGTCGTCCTGCTTCATCATCACCGGACCGCAATGATAAAGAATCCCGTCGCGCAACTTCACTTCCGGCGGCAGCTTGCCGCCCTCGTGCAGATACTTGTGGACCGCGTCGCGCCCGGTGAACACGACGCCGGAAATCAAAACCTCGTCGCCGACTTTGAGTGCGCGGATTTTTTCTTCGGTGAACGGAAATGAAAGTTTAATCATAATTGAGTTAAATATTTTCCGCTGCCGTGGCGAGAATTGAATCCAACAATTCCTTGCGCAGATGCAACGTTGTCCGCATGGGCAACTCGCGAAGCAATTGCAACATCTCCACTTTGGAAATTTTCCCGCGACGGCTCGCACGGAGAACCAACCCAATCGTTCCGTGCGTTTGAAAACCCACCACCCGCGCCACGGTTCTCGCAGCCGCGTCATCGCTCAAAAGAAATTGTCCGCCACGCGCATCAAGCACGGCGAGCGCAGCGCGTTCGCCTGCGTGCAGCGCCAGTTCGTCCGCCAGTTTCAACAAATTGGCGGACAGCGGCGGCGGTTCGGAAATAATTTCGAGATTGGACAATTCCGCCAGCGGCAATTTTGGACGATGTTTCAACGCCTCGTCCAACACCGTTTGCGGGACGAGCAGTTCCTTGAAATCGTTCAGCAAGTTTAACCGGCCAAGTTCATCCAGATGGATCAACGGCCCGGCATCGAGGACAGCCACGATTTCAGTCGCGGCCATGCAGCCCCCACTCGACATCCTCGAGAATTTGCTTCTCCTGCAATTCCACCGAATGGCCGCTTAAGTAACGGCGCAGAGCCTCGACCACGCCTTCCTCCGGCGTTTTGAACCAGCCCGCCGACACCAGCTTCCGCAACTGTTCGTCAAGCTGGTCGGGATATTGAATGGTCACGGTCTTCATGATTTGATTCTGCCACAAACCCACTTTGTTTCAATCCCGCATTTCACGCCCGGTGAACACGAGGCCGGAAATCAAAACCTCGTCGCCGACTTTCAGCGCGCGGATTTTTTCTTCGGAAAATGGGAATGAAAGTTTAATCATAAAATTGTTCAGGTCCTGGCAACCGCGTTGAAAGGATTAACCACCCGGACGCCGTTGTAATTCTGGCCATCAGTCAAATCTTCCGAATAAAGCATTTCACAATTCAACCGCTTCGCCGCCGCGATGATGGCGGCATCCCAATATGAAATCTGAAAACGCTCCTGCACCTTCGTCGCCTCCTCGAACAATTCATAGTCCAGCGCGACAACGGCTGCCGGATTGATCGCGCTCAAAAACGCCAGCGCATCCGCACGATTCAAAGGCGGGGTCAGTTTGCGAGTCGCGTTGACGAAAAATTCCTGCGCGACCTGAACGGAGAGGCAGACCGGATTTTCAGAAAGAATTTTTCTCGCCGCATCCCGCTTATCCGCCTCGACCGGATTGGTGGAGACCGCGTAAAGCAGAACGTTCGTGTCAACGAAGACGGGCGTTGTCGGCATAAGTGCGGGCGCGGGTGGGCTTCTCGCCGACGGTCACCGAGTGGCTGGCGTCCCACTCCGCAAAAAAATGGCTCAAATGATTCTGGCGCGCTCCCGACACCAGCCCGCCGTTTTTGGACATGAGTTGAACCAGCCGCGACAGCAAAGTCTTCTGCTCCACCGCAGGCAGCAGCTTCACTTCTTCCTCAATCTGTTCCAACGTATGCACGATGAAATTAAAGCCCATTTTGGGCGCATTTGCAAATCAAACCTCGTCGCCGACTTTCAGCGCGCGGATTTTTTCTTCAGAAAATGGAAATGAAAGTTTAATCATTTTAATCACGGTAAATTTCCCGGCGATGACCGATGGCCACCAGATAAATTTCTCCTTGAACCAGATCAAAGCGATAAATCACGCGGTGATCGCCGATTCGCAATCTGTATCTGTCCGAGCCGGTCATGCGATAATGTTGGAATGTCGCCAGCCGCAAGCCCATTGCATCAACTTTTCTTTGAACGAGAGCTTGAATTTGCGGTGGTAGACGAGAAAAATCGCCGTCGAATTCTCGTGAAGCAATTTGCGTCGCCGCGCCGTTCATGGCGGCTCAAGGCTTGTGGACACGAACGCGCCCGGCGTGAATATCCTGCTCGCCACGTTCAATCTTCGCCTTGAACTCGTCCGTGAACTCCAGTTCGTCCTCCAGCATATTTTCAAGCCAGTCGCGCAAAGCTTCCTGCTCTGCCTTGGACAACTGTTTCACTTCATCCTCAATTTTTTCCAGCGTTTGCATGGTGCAATTAAAATCAATTCATCCGAATTTGCAAGCCCCGCCGCCGACTTTCAGCGCGCGGATTTTTTCTTCGGTGAAGGGAAAGGAAAGTTTAATCATGGCAATCTTTGAATTACGTCAATGCTTTTTGCGCGGCGGTTCGTCCTTCAAAACAAATGCCTCTGTCTGCCGTTCACGATACAACGCCTCACGATTTCGACGCACCTCGGCAACGATCGGATCGTGAACCCGATACGGTTTGCCCTTGGGCGGCGGTTCTCCGGCTCGTGCGCGCAAGCGCGTCTGCAACTCCTCTGGAAAATTCACCACCGGCCCGGCGTGCGGATGCGCCACCAGCCATGCTTCCATCTGGTCGAGGAAACGCCGGGTGTCGCCATTGGCTTGCGCCGCGAAATTTTCCTTCACGGCTTCAAGTTCCAGCAAAACTGAGTCAGTCTTCATATTCTATTTCTCCCATCAATTGCAGCGGACTGCAAACCACTGGCAACTGATACCCGCATGCACGCTCATCGCAACCGCCCGGCTGCACGTTCTCGCTCCAGAAAATCTCCGGGCATCAACACCTCCAGCCCGTAGAAACCCGCCCCCATCACCGCGCCGAAATCGCCGCGATCCAGCGTCAACAACACCTCGGACCACGCCGCAGCAGTGAAAAGAACCGGACGATCCTTGGCCGGACCAAAAACTGCGGGCCGATCCATCGTCCACACATCACGAACCGCCACGAGTGCCGTGCGCAATTGCGCCCAGTCCTGCGCGGCTGACGCAAGCAGTCGGGGAAGATTTCTCGCGACTTCTGAAACCACATAAGGACTGGTCATCAGTGTCCAGCCGTTACGGGATGACAGATCGAAGACGGCGCGCGACGCGCCTGCCGAACGTCCGCAAGCCGCCAGCACCACACTGGCATCCAGAAAAAGATTCACGCGCCCGCCCGGAAACGGCGCATCGCCTCCTCGTCCTCATCCATCCAGGTGCGAAGCTGCTCGTCGGAAAAAAGCCGTGGTTCAGGCAGCGGCGCTTGCTCCTCGCGCAGACTTTGCGCGACGAACAGCAGCAGTTCCGTCTTCTGTGCCGACGGCAACCCGCCCACGGCCTGTTCAATTTCAACCAGCGTATTCATGATTTCATTCTGCCATAAATCCAATTCGTTTCAACCCCGCATTTTGCGCCCGGTGAACACGATGCCGGAAATCAAAACCTCGTCGCCGACTTTCAGCGCACGGATTTTTTCTTCGGTGAAGGGGAATGAAAGTTTGGTCATGGCAATCTGTGAATCACTTCAATTCTTTTTCTGCGGCGGCTTGTCATTGAGAACGAATGCGGATTCCCCGGCACGCTGGCGTTCCTCCTCGGCCACCAGTTGGCGCAATTCCTCTGCCGAACGAACTACCTTTCGCCCCGCCTTTTCCTCGGCATTGACGATCTCGTCCAGCTTCGCAAAGTAAGCATCCGGGTCGGCGGCATACTCACGCGACAATTCGTCCTTGATGCGCCAGACTTCTTCCAGAATCGGATTAGCTTTCATGCGTTTATTCTCCAACAATTTCGATGGGAGTGCAAACCTCCGATAAAACCAGCCCGTGTGCGGCCATGAACGCCCGCAAACTTGCGAGCAAATGCGGATTCGCCAGATGCCGGCAATTCCAGGTGAGCAGGATGTTCACACGATTTTGCGCGGCCACGACCGCATGAATGGCATCGGACGACGCAACGGGCGGAAGCAACCGTTCAGCCAGAATCGCCCGCGCCAGTTTGCGCGCCGAATCATCCACCGCCAGAACCGTCAGTCCCGACAGCGCTTCCAGTCGTCGTCGGCTCATTTCCACATCTCCAAGGGCGGCCTCCTTCAACACTTCCGCCGAGGTCACGCATTTGTAACGCTGCCGTTCGTCCTGCCACCATTGCCGGGTGAGTTGCTGGTGCGCGCCGAGAATGAAATCCCGGCTCGGATTCGCCACCAGATAACTCACAACGGTCGTCTCAATGTAAATGGTTTCCATTCGTTGCTTGTCCAATTTCAAGCGGCGGCGTTAAGTCGGTCGGGATTCCAAACTTGTTTTGCAATCGCGACGTAGAGTTTCTGCCGCGCTTCAATGTCAACTTTCTTGAATTGTTCGTGTCCTTTGAGCGGCAAACCAGTTTGAATCAGCTTTTTAAGCGGTGGGTTGCGGTCATACGCATCAGGGTTTAGAGATTGTGCGAGCAAATTCTGTTCAAGGTATTTCGGCAACTTCTTCGCGTATGACCAGTCATTGTAGCTGGCGTTGAAGGTTTTCGGCAGTAGCAGGAGTCCGCCGAGGCGGTTGCGGTATTCGTCGAAATCTGTTTCGTGGGTGAACTCTTCTTTATGCTGTTCCCAATGGTCAGCCCAGATGTGTTCTACTTCGTAACCATTTTTGCGGCCTTCGGACATATATTCCTCAAAACGTGAAGCCAGCCCACCACGCACTTCGATATGATCCGTCATCCGCGCCAGAAGCCATTTGATTGAATAACGATTCATTTGGGTCAGCCCGAATGTGGGACGGGTGTCAAAATTTTCCTCATCCTCATCCAAACGTTTTCGGAAAATACTGGCGAACTCGGCCACGGACTTGCCACGGATTTCGCGCATGACCTTGAACATATTGGTTTTCACCGTGGAATACGCAATGGAACGGTAATTCCACAAACGACGCGCGATGAAGATGTCAACGAAGGAAGCGACGACCTGCATTTTACGCAGCCGAGTTGCTTCGTCGTCCGAAGTTTTGAGCGGTGCAAGGAGCAGCGGATATTGGAGAGTAAATTCAAGCCATGAGTTAGCATAGACGATTTCCAGTCCGCTTTTCGGTTTCAAGGAAGCTTTCGACAGAAGCTCATATTGCTCGGTGAAATATTTGAAATCGCGCTCGACGAACTGGACGTAATCAGCGGACTTGGCGAGACCGAGGCGTTTTTCATTCTCTCGCACCCATCGGTGAAATTCCGTGCCGAGGCGATCGAAGTCACGGGGTTGTGCATCTTTCTTGCCCTCACGGATGGAGTCGGCGTATTGGCTGCGCAACCAAGCCTTGACGGCGTCGGCGGGTTCTTCCTTATCGAGTTCAATCAGGCGGTTGGTAGTCTGCTTCCAGATGGCGTTGACTTGTTCACGCTCGGATTCGTCGGTGATGTTGGCAATGAGGAAACTTTTGAGCATGTCCAGCGGTGCAAGAGAGAGGCCGCGGTCGTTCATCGTCTCAAAAATCGTGTAGGCGTCATCGTCGGAATAGGCGGTGATTTCAACGAAGTGGACGTTGTTGAGTAGCCAGTCGAGAAAGTAAGGCAGCGCTGCGTCGTTAATGTCCGGCGGGAAATTCTCTTCGATCTCTTTGTAGCGAGCGACCATGTTACGAACGGCTTCCGGGTCTTTGGCCGTGGGATTGTAAGACTTGCCAGAATACAGTGCGTCAAGACATGGCGCACGCTCGGGCACGTCAATGTTGTAAGATTTTTTGCCGAATTTTGTGGAGAGGATGAGATGGCTTATGGCAACGCGGCCTTCTTCCGGCAGCTTGCGCTGCCGATGGTTCAGATAAACGAGGAACAATGTCAGCGTGGTTAGACGCTGCTGGCCGTCAATGATATAGCTCAAGCCTTTTTTCTGGCTGAGAATAATCGAGCCTAGAAAGTAATGGCCGTATTTGGCGACCGCGTCGCGCTCCTGACCAGCTTCATAGTGTTCCAAAAATTTTCCGCTCAAGTCGTCAACGAGTTCGATGAGTTGCTTGGTCTGCCATTTGTATTCGCGCTGGTAGGTGTCAATGGCCTAACGGCGGTTAAAGAATAACTCACCAAGTTTGCGGCCTGTGCCGTCAATGTCGCGGCGCTGAAGTTCTGGTGTTTGTTGCGTGCTCATCGGTTGCCTTCGTTAGCGTCAATTCGTGGTTAATCAGTAAAGCCATTTCCCAATCTTCCCCTCCGCATCCAGCGTTACGCCCTGACGCCGATACGCCCGGCACATTTTCATTTGTGCGCCGCCAGCAATTTGCCGCGAGCAGCTTTCAATGGCTTCACTTCCACCATGCATTTGCGCTTCGCGTCCCAAGTGACGAACTTGCCGCCGGATTCGGCTTCGGAACGGCGGATGTCCTCGCAAATGGCGTGGATGTCGTAATTAAATCGCTTGGCGTGTTGCGCCCGGTAGCGATGGATTTCTGCAACAATTGGGTCTTTCATATGTCAGATACTCCCATAAGTTCGAGCGGTGTGCAAATCACGGGCAAACGATAGCCGCAGTCCACGCACAGCCGCTCAATGCTTGGAATAATCTCACGGTTGTTGATGTGAGTGCAATTCCAAGTTAGTAAAAAGTGCATTCCATGAACTGTGGCCGTGGCGATATGAACAACATCAACCGCCGCTTTCGTTGGCAGCAAGTGTTGTCTCATAATTTGTTCGGCCAACATTTCAACTTCGGGCGTGTTTTTCAGCCGTCCAACCGAGGTGAGAATTTCCAATCTTCGAGCCGCCGCCAATTTGTCGCCCAGTGCAGCTTCGCTCAAAACGGTATTTGAAATGAACAATTCAAAATCATTCCGCCGAAGATGCCACCATTTTTTCGTCGCCGTCAATTGACCGGCCATCAAATGATCGCGCGTTGGCCGTGCGGTGAGGTAGCTCGGAATTGTTGTTTCGAGATAGAGCTTGGGTTTCATTCAGCGCGAATCAGTAAAGCCATTTTTGAATTTCACCATTCGCATCCAGCGTCACGCCCTGACGCCGATACGCCCAGCATATGTAGCTGATGCTCACAAAAAATGACGCGGGCAGGCGGTTCGCCGCGCAAATCTTCACGCCCAGCAGCGTCGTCTTGCCGCCGAATCCCATCGGGCCGATGCCGAGTTCGTTCGCGGTTTTCAAAATGTCCTGCTCCAGCGCGTCAAGTTCGGGAATCGGATTGCGGTCGGGGATCAGCCGCAGGAATTGCGTCTTGCTCATCTCGTAGCCCGTCGCGCGGTCGCCGCCGATGCACACGCCGAGGATGCCCGGCCCGCAGCCTTTGCCCTGCGCCTGCAACACCGCGTCGAGGATCGCCTTGCGGCAGCCGTCGAGGTCGCGGTTCGCGTTGAGCTTCTCGTTCG
>Ga0075522_10004018_pt1 | contig 10602 bp, 12 predicted proteins | sample NGEPerA_FD_74796 | JGI IMG/M metagenome (GOLD analysis project Ga0075522, IMG submission 74796) | Arctic peat soil microbial communities from the Barrow Environmental Observatory site, Barrow, Alaska, USA - NGEE PermafrostL2-A | ecosystem: Environmental > Terrestrial > Soil > Wetlands > Peat ...
ATCCAGGGGGACGGGGCGGGCAGGGCGAGCAGATCGCGGCCAATGTACGTACGCTGCCCGCGTGCGGCCTGCATCGCCTCCACCAGCCCGTAGTAACGGGTGAGCGCCGGATCGTCGGCCGTCAGACTGTCGACCTCTTCGAGCGCCAGCCGCCCGCGCGGCGCCGCCCCCGCGGCCCACCGCGCCAGCGCCGCGTCCGCGTCGGGCAGGTGGGTCACGATGAACCGCCCGTAGATCAGATCGGCGGGTGGCGCCGGGAAGGGGACCTGCGTGACGTCGTGCTCGGCGAAGGCCACGCCGCGCGGCGAGCGCTGCCAGGCACGCGCCAAGAACCGCGACGAGCTGTCGAGCCCGATGGTGAGCGCGGCACCGCTCTCCGCCTGCAAGAGCGCGGTGGTGTACCCGAGGCCGCAGCCCAGATCGATCGCCACCCGGGGCGGCTCTCGCCCGAGGCGTTCGATGAAGGCACGCGAGCTCGGCTCGTACGCGGCCGCCAACAGGCGCAGCCGCTCGGCCGCGAGGTCGTTGTCTCCGAAGGTGTAGCTGGCACACGATTGGGGATCGGACATGGCGTCTCTGGCTCGCCACGAGGTCCCTCTCCGTCCGCGGTTCGATGCTCCTGCACGCGAGAGGCGACCAACGCGGGGTCGCCTCTCCTTTGTTCTAGCGGTCTAGAGCTGGGGCGCCCGACGTACGTTCGCGCGCCACCACCAGCGGGGGGCGCGCGCGATAAAGCGGCGATACGACGTCGGGGCTGCGGATTTCATCGAACAGCCTTCATTCTGCCGACTCGGCCGCCCCCGGTCAACGGGCGAGCGCCGAGACACAGACGATCGCGCCCTGCGTCGTGGTACGGTCCGGCATGGCCAAATCCCCTTGCCCCATCTCCAAGTCGCAGTTCCTCGAGAAGGCCGAAGCGGTCAAGCTCACCATCGGCACGGCCGAGCTGATCGCCGAAAAGCGCGAGTTCTCTACCGGCTCCTTCGGTTGGTACCACAACGGAAAGACCACCATCATGGTCGATGGCAAGCCGATGTCCGTCCAGGTCGGCATCAACCTGACCGTCGTGGGCAGCAAGGAAGCCGAGCGATAGACCCGAGCGGAGGCGCCTTCAGGCCGCTCCGGTGAGGCCAGTCCCGGCCTGACCGCCGGCGCCTGCGCCACCCGCGGCGCCGCCAGAGCCGGCCACGCCGGTCACTCCGCCGGCGCCCGTACCGCCCGCGCCCGTACCGCCCGCGCCACCCGTTGCGCCCCCGGCGCCGGCGTGACCGCCGGCGCCACCTGCGCCCACGTTGCCCGCCACGTCGCCCGCTCCGCCGGTCCCGCCGAGACCACCGGCGCCGCCTTCACCCACGGTGCCACCGGCGCCCCCGGTCCCGGTCAGGGGGAGACAGGTGCAGGCGGCCGTATCGGCGGTGTATCCCGGCGCGCAGTCGACGGAGCACTTGGTCGACGAGCAACCGACCGCGACGCCAAACGAGAAGAGGGCCAGGCCCACCAGGGCGATCGTTTTCATGCGCGGGAGGGTACGCCGGCCTCGGCGGGGACTCAAGACGGAGGATCGTCGGTGGGCTCTTTTGCGGTTCGGTTTCGTGACTAGGTTGGGGCCACGGAGGCATCAAGATGAAAGCTCAAAAACCGGCGATGAAGGTCCAGCGGCACCACCCGAGATCGGATGACGGCAACGCATTCATTCCCGATCCCGAAGGCGGTCCCGCGCACACCCGCGACGATCTGGCCGAGACGCTGGCCGAAGGCTTCCTGCAGGGCGCCACGCAGGACGAGGATGGTGAGGACGCCGCGCTGGACGGCCTGGTGCCCGAGGAGATCGGCGGGCCGTTCGTTGAGACCAGCGCCTCGGCCGAGTTCGCCGACGGTACCGACGCCTCCAACCCGGCCGACGCCGAGCGCGAGGCGATGCCACGCCCGGTGGGTAGCCTCAGTCTGCGTCCAGAGGTCGACCGCTACCGCGAGGGAGACGAGACCGAAACGGAGTAACGAACGGGCGGGACCTCAGAAGCTCGGCCGGCCCGAATAGCTCAGGGCACCGGGTGCTCGTCGGCCCGATCCTCTTGGTCGAACGATGAGCTGGCGATGGACGCCGCCGAATGCACTGGGTGGTGGTCGAGGTTGTCGGCGTGGTCGAACACCGACTCGGTGATTGGCGCGGCGTCGTCGATGACATTCGGCGGTGGTGTTGCGGGCATTGAAACGTTGGCCGCCCCTGGTTTGGTGGCGGCTGGCGCCAACGCCGCGCGGGCGAGAGTGGCCTGCGCTTCGGAGTCGAGCAGGCCCTGGGCGCGCAAGGCGGGCTCTGGCGGGCCATTCGTCGCGGGCGCCAAGAGCGGTGCGAGGGGCGACGGCTCGGGTGGCGTGTTGGCGCCCGCGGGACCGGTGAGCGGCTCGGCCGAGATGCGTCCGGCCGGATTGATGTCCGACATCGATGTCGCCGTGGCCGGCGATGCGGTGCTGGTGGCGGTGACCGGCTGCGCGGCGGTCGCCGAGGTCACACCCGAACCCCTCGCACTGGTCGCGGTCACGCTGGCGGGCGCATTGGCCTGCAGACCACCCGACACGAAGAGCAGTGGAATGAAGCTCAACCCGCCAGCGAACAAAAACACGCGCTTTAGGGCCATAGTCTCTTCAACCTGCGCAGCATGATGCGGTGGTCAAGCTCGACCTCGAATCATTCAGGTCCGATTCAAGCGGGTAACCGCGACCCGCCGTTGGTTACGAACGCCGGGCGGATTTCCCGAGTCGACGCCCGTTCGGGGCTGATTTTTCAGGAAATTGTCGCGACGGCGGCTCGGGTTGCGGCGTTGGTTTCGTTCTTGCGAGGGCGCAGTGGTGGAATTGGTGCTGGCTTCGCGCCACACCGGCGGAATCCGGCTCTTCTCACGATACGAAATCACGGGGGAGATCTCATGCTCATGCTTTCGATGGTGTTCGCCGTTTCGAATCTGATCGCGCCGCCGACCTTCGTTCACACCCCGACCACCCGCGCCCATATCGTGCTCGCCCAATCGGCGGGTGCCGGGAGCGCAGGCCCGGGCAATAGCGGGGCAGGCATGGCCAGCCCAGGAAATCCGGGGCCAGCCAGCGGCGTCCCCGGCGGTGCCGGCGCTGGATCTACCGCGCCCGGTAGCACCACCCCCAGCCTGCCAAGCGCCGGCAGCGCTGGCCCAGGGAGCACCGGACCGGGCACCAGCCCCGGCGGTGGAATGGGACCAGGTAGCGCCGACCCAGGTGGAAGCGGCCGCCCCGGCAGCTACGGCACGGGCAGCAGCGGACGTGGCAACACAGATCCTTTGATCTTCGATTCGGGGAATACCGGCTCGGGATCGAAAGATCCCGCGACCGGCTCGACCAGCGTCGGCTCGACCCGCGCCGGCACCCGAAGCAGCGCTTCGGGATTATCGCGCCGCTCGACGTCGCACAAGCGCCGCTCCAAGAGCTCGAGCGGCGTGGTCTCGGGGTCGGGTGCGTCGAAAGGCCATTCCGGCTCGACCTCGAGCGCGTCGGACGCCTCCGGCGCTTCCGCCCCGCGTCCGAGCACGGCCACGCCGCCCACCGGAACGTCGCCTTAGCGGCGAGAGCGCGCCCGCTGGCGCTCTTTGCGGCGCTAGTGGAACGCGACGACGACGGCCGCGAGGATGAGACCAAACGAGATCAGATAGCGTGGCTGCAGGCCCTCGCCAAGCCAGAGGGCCGCGAACACCATGAAGACGATCAGCGTGATCGCCTCCTGCATGATCTTGAGCTGGTATCCCGAGAGCATCCGGTAGCCGATTCGATTGGCGGGAACCTGCAATAGGTATTCGAAGAGGGCGATGCCCCAGCTGGCGAACACCGCAATCAAGAGCGGCGCCTTCCGGAAACGCAAATGGCCATACCAGGCCACCGTCATGAAGGCGTTCGACAGAACCAGGAGGCCGGCCGCCTTCAGTCGATCGTCGATGGGCATACCCGGATTCTAGCGACCGGCGGCGCATCGCAAAACCACGAAGGACCCGCCGGATTGGATCGCGGCGGGTCCCCCGTTTCACCCTCCACACCGGCGCGCCTCTCCCCAACCCGCGGAGAGATTCGCCGGCTTCCCACCGACGGTTCAGGGAAGAAGCGAACCCCGTGCCAGGGCGCCGGCGCAATCGGAATGCGGGTCGAGCCGCCGACCGCGATACGTAGTCGCAACGTCTGGCCCCCGATGTCACGGCCGCGAAGCGGCCTTCGATTGCTCGAGCTCACGTCTGCGAAAGTGGGCTCACGTCGGCGCACGTCGGCGGGCTGGGGACATCCGCTAGACGATGCTGCGAATGGCGGGTGGGGGGGCCACGGCACCGTGAGGACTGGCCCCGATGGCGGCCCCCGATTACCCTTGCGGCTCCCACCATGCCGTCCGTTTTTACGCGCTACCAAAAGTTCGTCATCGCCGTTTTGGCCTTCCTGCAGTTCACGATCATTCTCGATTTCATGATCATCGGACCGCTCGGCGCGCTGCTGCTGCGGGACATGCACATCACGACCCGGCAGTTCGGCCTGGTGGTCTCCGCATATGCCTTCAGCGCCGGCGCCTCGGGCCTCTTGGCGGCGGGCTTCGCCGACAAGTTCGATCGCAAGAAGCTGCTGCTCTTCTTCTACTGCGGCTTCTTGCTGGGGACCCTGCTCTGCGGGGTGGCGGGCGGCTATCGGTTCCTGTTGGGCGCCCGCATCGTGACGGGGGTTTTCGGCGGCGTCATCGGTTCGATCAGCATGGCGATCATCGCGGACCTGTTCCCGCTACAGGTGCGCGGCCGCGTGATGGGAACCATTCAAACCGCCTTCGCCGCCAGCCAAGTGATGGGGATTCCGCTGGGCGTGTTCTTGTCGAACCGGTGGGGCTGGCACGCCCCGTTCATCATGATCTTCGCGGTGAGCGCCGCGGTCGGGGTGGTGATCGCGATGCGCATGCAGCCCATCGTCGAGCATCTCAAGGCGCCGCCTTTGCACGACGGCCGCAATCCCATCCTGCACCTGGTGGCCACCGTCGGCCAGGGGCGCTACCTGCGAACGTTCGCCGCCACGATGTTGCTGGCCACGGGCGGCTTCATGTTGATGCCCTTCGGCAGCACTTTTACGGTCAACAACCTGGGCATCTCGCTGCAGAAGCTCCCGCTGGTCTATATGATCACGGGTGTCGTCACCTTCATTGCCGGACCGCTGCTCGGCAAGCTGAGCGACACCATCGGCAAGTACCGGGTCTTCTGCATCGGGTCGCTGTCCGGCGCCGTCATGGTCGGCGTGTATTGCCACCTGGGCACGACCCCACTTTCGATGGTCATCGCCATCAACGCCGTGCTCTTCGTGGCGGTTACCTCCCGGATGATTTCCGCCAGCGCCCTCATCTCGGCGGTGCCCGACATGCAGGACCGCGGCGCTTTCATGTCCGTCAACTCGTCGCTACAGCAGTTCTCGGGCGGCGTCGCGTCGTCGTTGGCGGGCTTGATCGTCGTGCAGGAGCCGGACGGCCGCTTGCTGCACTATGATCTGCTCGGTTACGTCGTGATGGGCGCCATGACGTTGGTTATCGCGCTCATGTACCCCATCCACCTTGCCGTGATGCGGAAGGTGCAGGTGGCCGCCGCCGCCGAGGCGCCCAAGCCGGTGGCGGCGGTGGCGTCGTAGGTCGCGGCACGTCGACCAAATCATCGATCTCGGCGGGCCGGCCATCAGCTTTCTGATGGGCTCGCGCCGCGAGAGCCCCGCGCCATGCCGCCCCAGCCTTGGTCCGAGAATTGCTGTCGCCGGGTGGCATGCAACGACGGGCGTTCTCTAGGTTTGCCCCCTCCTTGGCCCCTATATTGGCTTTGGCGGCGGCGTTCCTCGGCGGGTCACGCGAGCGAGCTGCGGCGGCAACCACCGCTGTGCGCCGAGCACCTGCAGGCCCGGCGGCGGGGCCTGTCCCGTCGACTTCACCTGCGGCTCGAACGGGGTTGCACGCGGAAAACGTGCACCCTCGACAGTCAATGCTCGAAAGCCTGTGTGCTGGGCGCTTGCTACGGCGGCCCCAGCCTCTGCCACGGCGACACGGCCTGACCGCGCCGCGGCCGGTCGTTTGTGGCCCAGCAGGCGGTTCGCCCCGGGGATCTAAAGCACCTCACTGCGACGTGCAATCGATCCCAGCAGTCTGACGGAAAAACCGTCGGATACGCCAGAAAGTTCCGTTATTTCATTCGCCGTTGAGCGGCCTTACCTATGAACGGAGCCGATACCGCCGTCGACCACTCAAGGAGCGCACACGTGAATAGGAACGCGAACCCGAGTCTTTCCAAGGTAGGGGCTGCGCTCGTGATGCTCTCGATGGCGGCCGGTTGCGGATCGGTCGCTGCCCAGACGCCCAACGATGGCGGACCGAACGACGGCAAGTCCTCGAACGTCGGCAGCGGTGGCAACGGCGATGGCGGTAGCAACGGCGGCAACGGTGGATTAACAGGCGGCGCAGCGACCGATGGTGGCCAATCCGGGGGGACATCCGGCGGGACCACCGGCGCGGCCGGGGTTCCGGTGAATCTGAGGACCGCCGGCGACTACGTGATTCTGGCCGAAAGCGGCATCTCCACGGTCCCCCCTTCGGCCGTCACGGGAGATATGGGGGTCTACCCAATCATGGCCACCGCCATCACCAATTTTGCATTGATCGCGGATTCCACCAACGTCTTCTCCATCTCCATGCAGGTGACGGGAAAGATCTACGCGGCCGGCTACGCGGTTCCCACGCCGGCCAACCTGCTCACGGCGATCGGCGACATGGGGCTCGCGTACACGGACGCCGCGGGACGCGCGCCCGATGTCACCGAGCTGGGCGCCGGGAGCATCGGCGGGATGACCCTCGCGCCGGGCGTCTACCAGTGGAGTTCCGGCCTCCTGATTCCGACCGACCTCACGCTCCACGGCAGCTCGACGGCCGTCTGGATCTTCCAGATCGCCCAGACGCTTACGCTGAGCAGCGCCGTCAACGTCCACCTGACCGGTGGGGCGCTCGCCAAGAACGTCTTCTGGCAGGTCGCCGGCAGCGTGGAGCTCGGCACGACCTCCCACCTCGAGGGGATCATCCTTTCTGCCACGATGATCAACCTGCGAACGGGCGCGTCGATCGCCGGCCGGCTCCTGGCGCAAACGGCGGTCACCCTCGACACAAGCACCGTCACCCAGCCGGCCCCGTAGCTCGCACCGACGCCCGCCGGGGGCGGCCTTCACTTTCCGATGAAGATCTCCTGCCGCGCGGCCTCGCAGATGGCCACGACGGCCGGGTGTCGGATCTTTCGCTCGACCGAGATCGCGTAAAACTGCTGCCGGACGGCCTTGGCCCGCCCGACCACGCGCACGCCATAGTCGTGGAGGACTTCGGCCTCGATCACGGTCGGCGCGGCAAAGACGCCCATCCCTTGTCGCCCGAAGTCTTTCGCCAGCGCGCTGTCGTCGAATTCGGCCACGATGCGGGGACGGACCTTCTGGGCGCCGAACCATTGCTCGAGGGCGCGCCGCACCGCCGAGGGCGCACCGGGCAGGAGAAAGGGTTTCCCTTCCAGGGAGAGGGGAAACGTTCGGCGAAGCGCCGCCGCCAGCTTGGCCTCGGCGAAGAACGTCGTGCCGCACTCGCCCAGCAGATGGCTGAACGCCCGAATCGGCGCCGTGCGTCCGGCGGGCCCGTCGGCTATCACCACATCGACGGTGTTCAGCGCCAGTTCGGCGATGAACTCCGCCACCGACTTGTCGGCTCGGCAGATCACCCGGACCGGCTGGCCGATTCGGAAGGCCGGCTCGAGGAATCTCCGCACCAACGACGGAGGGAGCACGTCCGCCACCCCGACCACCAGGCGCAGCGGCCGCCCTTGGGTGGCCCGTCCCTTGAGGGTGTCGAGAAACTCGCGGCCCAGAGAGAAGATCTCATCGGCGTAGCGGAACGCGACCCGCCCGGCATCGGTGAGGACCAGAGCGCGCCCGCGGCGCACGAAGAGCTTTTCGCCCAGCACCTCCTCCAAGCGATGGATCTGGCCGCTGATCGTGGGGTGGGCCAAACGAAGCTGTTTGCTCGCCGCGACGATGCTTCCCGCCTTGGCCACCGACCAGAAGTAATAGAAGTGGTGGTAGTTGAGCCATTCCACAACGGCACGGTACGCCGAACGCTCGGAGCCGGGGGATAGTTAGCTCTTTCGAGAACGCGAGGTGCGGAGGTCGCGTCGGGGCTATTGGCCGCGCGTCGCCTGGTAGAGGTCGTAACCGAGCGCCGAACGGGAACGGCTGCGTGTTACAGGCCGATGTCGTACACGCCGCGCACCCCGAGCTCGAGCCATTCGTGGAACGACTTGCTGGTGATGCTCATGTCCATCGAGGTCCCGCCCTGGCTGACCGAAAGATTGCCGTACTGACCGAAGGACAGACCCACGAAGGGACCGATGGCGAAATTGGGCGCCACTGGAATGTCTCCGCCGAGCTGAACGTTGCCAAATTCGAAGCCGGTCGCCGTGGCGCTGACGTCCGTGCCGGCAGCGCTCGCGTCCAGGAGCAGCCATTCGTACCCGGCCCCCACACCCAGCCAGGGGTCGAACGACTGGCCTGGCGCGAAATGGAAGTGAAGGTCGACACCGAGACGGAGGTCGCTGCCAGAGCAGCTCACCCCCGTGCCGCTGCACCCAGTGGTCTCGTCCGTATTGACGATACCGAAGCCGTACTGAAACAGCAGTCCGACGTAGACCTTCGGATTGATTCGATAGCCGACGTCGATTGCGATCGGAATGATTGCCTTCAGATCATCGCTGAGCTTGTCGTTCGTGGTGTCGCCGGCGGTCTGCCCATCGTGGCCCAGTGGCAACCCAACCCCCAGGCGCAACCCGACCTCGATGGCCCCCCGACTCGGGGCGGGGGCGGCCTCCTGGGCCAGCGCCGTCGCGCCGATCAAGAAGAGCCCAGAACCAAGCACCACGTTGAAGAATCTATGGGTCATGTTCAATCTCCTCGAGAAAGCCACACACAGGGGCACCTGCAAAGCGGGTTGAGAGCGGCGGCCGCCCGGACGACATCGAGTCGCCGCGGTCACCGCCTTGGTGGATGCATTTTGCACATCTGCTTTTTCCCGCGTCAAACTTTCCGCCTGATCGACCTCACCGTCACCGCGTCGATGGGCTGGTTCGCATCGAGAGAGCCCGGCCGAACCTAGAGCGGGCGCGCGTCATCTTCGGGCTATCCGAGCCCGGTCGACCGAAGCCAAGCCTAAGTCTGCGAGCTGGGCGTAGTGGCCAGGTCGCGGCGACAGAAGCTGGACGCCGCCGCCGCGAAGCCGTAAATAGTCAAATCGTTCTACGCGAGGATGGCGGAACTGGTAGACGCGCCAGACTTAGGATCTGGTTCCGAAAGGAGTGGAGGTTCAAGTCCTCTTCCTCGCACCAAGCGAGAATCATTGAAAGATTCAACCATCTTGCTGAGCCCATCCCGAGGGCGCCCGCCTCACCCTGAGGAGCGCCCGGACATCAACTCAGGCTGCCTCACGCCGGCTCTGGTCGCGGCATGAGCAACTCCACTTCAGCCATGGGCCACTAGGCTACTGCCTTCCGTTTGCCCGTCGCCTTGGGAAGCGAGTCGGATGCTGGGGCCGACCGTCTGCCGCACCCTTCGGCGATCAGGGAGAGCATGAGCGTGTTTAGGGATACGCCCTCAGCGGTCGCTAGCTGGGACACCGCCTCGTGTAGCGACTTGGGCAGCCGCAAGCGAAGCTGTCCTGAGTAGTCGGCGACCGCATCCACCGGGGGCGGCGCGTTGCCGTCCTCCTTCATGACGTCGAGGATCAGCCCCGCCGCTACCTCGGCCTCGTGCGCCGCTTTCTCGGCCGTCGCGCCGTGGGCGAGGCACCCCGGCAGGGCCGGAACGCGCGCGATGAACGCCTGATCCTCGTCGCTCCACTCCACAAGGATTCGGTATCGAAACGTCTCCTTCTTCATGGCTTGACCTCCAACTTGTGCTCGTCGATGAGCCGCACGACCTGCCGCACTTGGTAGATCTTCGTGGTTGCCCCGCCGCTCTGAAGGTTCACGATCGGCAGCTCGGATCGCGCCGCGTGCGCGAACACGTGGTGCGAGCCCTTCTGCCGCCTCGACACGTAACCGATCGCCTCCACAAGCCGGCGGAGATCCCGAAAGCGGACGTTGGCCTGACTGCGCCGCGCCTGCTCTAGGACTTCCGCTGTCGTTCGTCCCATTGGGATAATGGTACCGTATGCGGTACCGTACGCAAGGGGTTGTTTGGGTACAGATCAGTTGTATGGAATGGTTCGGCACGAGATTCGTATCGACTCCCAGTTTACCGGTCTAGGGGAGCTAGTCGGCAGGTCGAGGGAAACACTCGGGTCGTCGGTCGCGGGGCCTCGAGTCCGTAGCGGCGCCGCTCGGCCTGCGCCTCCAGTCCGTAGTCGACGCACGCCGATCGCTATACCAATAGACGCCGAAGGCGCCCTTAGGCCCCGCTCAGAAATTACCTGATTACTGCGCAGCGGGGGATCGACAAACGACTCGGGGCATGATCTATGGTGGGGATGGCAAGCGAGACCGAGATTCGAAGGAAATGGGACGCGCT
>Ga0075522_10004020_pt1 | contig 10600 bp, 11 predicted proteins | sample NGEPerA_FD_74796 | JGI IMG/M metagenome (GOLD analysis project Ga0075522, IMG submission 74796) | Arctic peat soil microbial communities from the Barrow Environmental Observatory site, Barrow, Alaska, USA - NGEE PermafrostL2-A | ecosystem: Environmental > Terrestrial > Soil > Wetlands > Peat ...
TCCCGGCGCCGGTCGACGCACGCTCGGCGCTGGCTCGGATCGCCGCCACGATGGAAGCGGTGACGCGGCTCGAGGTTCGCACCGGCTGGACGACCTACGAGCGCGCGGACGAGAACGCGATCGCGGCCCTGGTCGAGCGCGCGCTGGTGCGTGGGGCCAGGGAGCGCGAGCGCTACGCGTTCTTCAGCTCGCTCGGCCACGAGTTGCGCACCCCGCTCTCCTCGATTCGAGGCTATCTCGAAACGCTGCTCGACGAGGGCGTCGACGCCGGGACACGCGAGCGCTTCGTGCGGATCGCCTACAACGAGTCCCTCCGCCTGAGCAGATTGGTCGAAGGGATGTTCGAGATCTCGCTGCTCGATCTCCACTCCGCGATCCCCGCGCCGGCGAGCGGCTCCCTCGTGCATGCGGTCGAGGCGGCGCGCGATGCCTGCAGCTCCGGCGCGGCGGCGCGCGGCGTCTCGATCGCCTTTGCCGACGCCCCCGCGCTGCGCGTCGCGATCGACGCCGACCGCCTCACCCTCGTGCTCGTCAACCTGATCGACAACGCGATCAAACACGGCCGGCCCGGCGGCGGCGTCTTCGTCGGCATCCATCTCGACGACGACCGGCTCGTCCGCATCACCGTCGACGACGACGGTCCCGGGATCGCGGACGGCGACCGCGAGCGGGTCTTCGCCTTTGGCGATCGTGGCGCGACCGATGCGAACGGCAGCGGCATCGGGCTCGCCCTCGTGCGGCTGATGATCGAACGCGCCGGGGGACAAGTAGACCTAGAGACCTCGCCCCTCGGCGGCGCGCGTTTCGTCCTCGCCATTCCGCGAGTCTAGTGCTTGCCTTCTTGACATTCGCGGCCGCGATTCCCTAAGTAGTGCCAAATGGCAGGGAAGAAGATGCCAAAAACGGGTCGGTGCGAGACACGGCCGGTTCCCGGGCAGCGAGCCTGGGTCGTCGGCGTCTTCGCCGTTTCGACCTCACCGATGTGGTGTCGTCCGTCAGCGTCGACGACGACGGCCCGGGAATCGCCTGCGCTCCAAACGCGGCGGACGGCAACCTCAGTCATCCCTTCGCGCTCGGTTCACCCGCGCTCGCCAATCGTAGAATTGCCGAGATCTCTTCACGATGCAGTCGTACGGTGCGCATTTGGTCGCGCGTCCCTTGCCGGTCGCGCTCGCGCTTCAGCGTTACAAGCGCCGAGGCGAGTCCGAATGCCGGCGAATCGCCGCGGGGTCGCCGGGCTATCACGTACACTCCCTCCTGGAATCCTCGAAGTAGTTCTTTGACGCTGTGAGCACCGAACTTCTCGCGGACGTTCTTGCACATCGTGCGAACGGTCTCGACGCTGCGTCCCGTCTCTCTCGCTATTATCACTTGATTCTTGCCCCGACGGAGTTGTTCGATGACCGCGGCCTCTCCAGGGCTCAGAACGGCTTCATGCTTTTCCGGTCGTGCTTCAGGGACTACGGGCTGGCGACGACCTGAAGGCTCGCGCGATCGATCGAAAGCGTCGTCAGCACATGAATGCACCGAGACTGAGGAGGCCCCACACTGCACCGCGACACCTACGCAGACGTTTCGCTTGACCCCGAAGCGAGGCTTACGGTGGATCATGCTCCAGTGCGGGCGAGCCGTCCAGCGTGAGAAATCGCCTATGCGCTGCGAGAGGCTTCTGGGTCGTTCGGGCCGCCGATGGCTCCCCGCCTCATCGCCACAGCGACGAGTTCACCTCGCGTCCCGGCACCGAACTTCGCGCGCAGCTGCTCGACCGTGTCACTGATCGTCTTCCAGGAGCGACCCAGGGTGACGCCAATCTCCTTGTAGGTTTTCCCCTCAGCGACGAGCGTGAGAACGATCCGCTGCCGGTCCGTTAGCGTAGGGGCGTCGTCGGCTCCCCGCTACGGAGTTCCTGCGCCATCCAAAAGCGGGGGTCGGCGCCGGTCAACGTCGACGCGGCATATAAGCGATAGCGGTTCGATCCGGTCATCCGCGCGAGCCGGAGGGCTACCGCGGCCGCACGGCGTCGATAGCCGAGCTTTCGAAACTTGTCGAGGGCACGGGTGTACGAGCGTACCGCCGCGTTGCGATCACCGCGCGCGTCGGCGAGAGATCCGTCGATGAGCTGTTCAAGCGCAGCGTACCGCTCGTCGCCGGCCACGGCTCGAAGCATCGGCGCGATAACGTCCCGATACTGCTTGAGAAGTCTTGCGGCGTCCTCGGGAGCCCTACCATAGGCGAGTTCTTCGGCGATGAACAGCGGAAGTTGTTTCTGGTCCGGACCGAGAGTGCTCGGATCCATGCCTTCGTATATGATGCGTGCTCGCAGAGTGAACTCGAGGTGCGCGCGAGACTCGCGCAAACCGCGAAAGACGGAAGCGCTCTGACAGAGTGCGATCGCTCGGTACGCGATGTTCGGCGCGTCGAACTCGGCTTGACGCGACCAGGCTCGGGCGCGCTCGTCGTCACCCAGCAGTTCACTCATCATGGAGCAGTACATCGCGACCCAAAACCGCGGTCGCCCTAAGCCGGCAGCGTTCCAGTCGAACGCGCGCACGCGTAGCTCCACGGGTTCCCAGGCAGCGGTGTCCATCATCTCGGCGCTGAGCGTACACAGACCGAGCAGTACGTTGGCTTCCACGAAGCGGTCGCGCCAGCGACAAAGCCCGATGCAGTCGAAGGCCGCCCGAAACCTCAACGCAGCGATGTCAAAGCGGCCGCGAGTGAACTCGATCCAGCCACGGTACTCGAGCGCTCGCGCCCTGATCATGTCGGCTTCGGGCGGAACCGACGCGAGCAGCGCGTCTGCTTCGTCATGGCGGCTGGTGAGATACTTTGCGATGCCCCGATGCAGTGTTAGTTCGGCACGGATGGTCGGATGCGCGTCGCTTGAGCGGGCCTCCGCCTGCGCAAGTAGCTCCTCACCGCGTTCGTGCTGACCGAGTCGGAGATACGCGGTCCCCAGCAGCATTTCGGCGGTAACGAGTCCGTCTGTCGAGGCCGGCGTGAAGGCGCACGCCAGAAGCGCCTCGACGGCCCTATCGGCTCGATCGAGGCGCAACAAGACGCGTGCTCGCAGGAGCGCGAGTTCGAAGTGCATGGCGTCGTCGCGAACGACAATCGTATCGCACGACCCGAGACACCCCTCAAAATCACCCCCGAGAAACTGTTCATGCGCGCCAGACATCGTCGCGCGCGCCAGGTCTGGCCCTACGTCCGTGATCTGTCCTCCACACCGGAAGAGGCGTGACGGACGCTCACCACCTGACGCCCGCCATAGGCGTCGGTGCTTCGCCGCGAGCGGTCTCGCTCCGCTACGAGCCTCCCGCCGGTCCGATCACGCTCATCGAAGCGGCAGACGCGGCGTTTGCCGGAGCGGACGCCCCTGCGGCGACGCCGCCGACAAGCAGCGACACTACCAGAACCAACAAGGTCATGGCGAACACCCTTCCGGCACCACGTGCCGACACCCGGGTGAAATCACCCGGGTGGCCTTCCCTTCGGCATCAGCTCAGCGGAGCCGCTCTACCCGGGACGCGCAGCTCGCTGAAAGGCGAGCGCGAAGGGTCGCCATGCGGCGAGCGCTTCCGCGCGGCCCGTGCCGGCCGCGCCTGCGAACGGAAGGGCGAAAGGCGGGGCAGCGACATCGGGTTTGGGCTCGCCTCTCAGCGAGCGCGCCGCACCCCGCACCTATGATAGAGCCCCTTAGCAGACGCTGCTAGTCCTCCCCGTTACATTCGGAATAGGCCGAGACGTTTGGTATGCGGCTGAAGCGGCTTCACGAGGACGAGGATCTCCATCACCGAGTTTGCGAGGGACAAGATCGAGTCACCCGTCGCGATGCTGGAGCGCCGCCAATACCTTAGGCGCGGCGGACGTACGCTTCGCCAACGCAATGCGCGAACGGTCGCCGTGCCGCCGAAGGTTCGCGTCGCGCCAACCATCCGCCGGCATCATGTCCTAAAACGACGGATTCGTCCGGAACGACCAAGCGGTTCTTGGATCACGCCGAGAAGGTCGTGTTCGACCTGACCGGATTCGCTGCGTGTCGGCGACTCCGTGAGCTTAGCGAAGCCGAGGCCTCATCGTGCGTCCGGTCCGTCGTGAAGTCGGTGCGACAGCGCGCACAGCTTCGGCCTAGACAACTTGTGTTGGCTTGCGCCGACGGAGCCGGCCGCCGAACGGCTTAACCGGTCGGCTCGCTGTCATTCCAATCGGCGTACGAGCACCGCCGCTCCGAAAAGATGGGGATTGACAAGCGAAAATCGATCTGGCAGGATGACCGCGTTCTGTGCCGGCTTTTCGTAAGCCGGCTTTAAGCTTTATGCGGGGTGCCTTCAGAGTGTTGGGTGTGTTTCATCGCGCCGCCAAGCCGATTTCTGCTCTCGCGCGAAACGGTGTTCGACACATCTTGCGCGCTGGTCCCGCGACGATGTTGGCGGTTATTGTTGCTGGCTGTTCCGGAGGCGGAGCGTCGAGGAGTAGTCTCCCGGGCACGGCACAAGCAACGCAGCTTCCGGCGGCCGGCACCGTTGCGACCGCTTCGAGCCACTCTGGTGCCCCCACTACGGTCACGAACCAATGTGTCCTCAACACGGCGTCGAGCGGACCAAACGCGCCGGTCGCAGATTGCTATGTCGACTACTCCGGCACGATTACGCAAGATTGGCAGCTCGCGTACACCGACTTCGACGACGGAGACGGAAGCTGCTCGACGATCACGATCGCGCCCAATTCGGCAGCAGCAAGCATGGGCGCGACGATAACGCCAGCGTCGGGCTCGTGTACTTCAAGGTTCCGTGCCGCCCTCACGACCAACGTGGATCCGAAGTCCGGCCCCAGGGTCGTGAACATCGAGTTCGACGGGACGGCGATCGTGACTGACGCGACCGATGGCGTCTCTGGTTTTCCCGAAGCGTTTACGATTACGATGGTTGTGCATATCGGAACGTGTGCGCCGGGCGCGGTACCGAGCTCGGTAGGGCGTAACTCTGCGTCGCCGTCTCGGGTCAGTCGTTCGCCCTCGGGAAGTGTTCGCAAGCCGCGAACCGGCTCGTTCGCCGACGCTGAGATCACGGCTACCCCAATTATCGGCGGCCCACCGGCCTGCAGCCCGCCGCCGCCCCCGGACATAGCGAAACTGCTCTATACGGCGAGCCTCGTCTCTAACCCGTCACTTGCCTTCACCGACAGCGCCGATCCTGGATTCGGTGCTCTCACATGGCACGTGTCGGGTGACATTTCGACGTTCAGCAATCTACAGTTTGCGAGTCAGAAGACCAACGCGCTTCCGAATGCGAACGCATTGTCCTTTAATGTCACGGACAGCGTCATGCCTGGCGACTTTTCCATTCATGTCAACGTAACGGCGGCGTCCGGAGCAACGAGCAGCGATACGGTCGTTGTTCTGCGCGTTCTTTCCCCAGTCTCGTCTCAAGGCGAGGTGAACGCTTCAGACATCTACGAGCAAGACGCGCAAGGGAATATCGTCGTGCCGGATGGTTCGACGGTCCAATCGGACGACGATGGACAAGTCCCGGATTTCCCGTTTATCGCCACCAACCTGGATACGCTCAACAAGGCAAGACGAACCCAAGCCGCGGATGCAGGCTTCGATCCCTTTAACCCGCCTCCAAACGTCGTGAAGTTTCTCAATAAGACTCCACCGAGTTCGGCGCGCTTTGGTTGTGAGGGCTGGATCGCGGAGAGCAATGCTGCCGGTGATCTCAGCCTTGGCGCCTCTAAGGCGGTGGGACAGATTCGAGTCGTGTCTTATTGTCTAACAAGTTCTCTGCTCCCAATGATAGTGCTGTTCCAAACGGGTGTGAACTTGAATCGAGAAGCTGAGTCGAAAGAGCTGATTATCTACGCGCAGAAGTGCCAGATCATCGGGTCATACGGGAGGTTTAACGTGTGTGCGAGCGACGTTTACACGGTCGCTCCAGCGCTGGGACACGCCGAGAGAGCGCAATTCAGCTTCAACATGGCTTGGTATAGGTTTTTCAACCCCATTCCAATAGTAAACCCGAAGGTCGGCGGGTTCTTCTATATCAACAATAAGGGCGTGTTTTACCCGAAGGTCAAAATCCTTGATCCGAACTGGGCTATCGCGCAAGTGTACAATCAAGATAACCACTACGTGCCGTTCCCGACACACCGGCCGTTCCAATACTGCCCGGGGCCCAAACGCCAGCTTCCCTGCGCTACGTCGAATACGCTTCAGACGGAGTTATTGAAGTGGCTAAAGCCCCCGCCTGCGGGTTTCCAAGCGCACCATATCCTGCCGCTGTCGTGGTGCGGTCAGAACAACAAAGAGAACGGCGTATTCTTGCCCGAGTTGTACGACGATCCTAACGGCGAGTATAACGACAACACCCACGGGCAGTTCACGTATTGGTGGCTTCTCAGTAACTTCAAGCCCGATGATACGGTGGAGAACTGCCACTAATGACGCGAGCAGCGCTGCTCTCGCATATTAGTCAGCTCGAGGAAGCAGCGAGGGCGAACGACTTGCGTGCAGACGTAGCGATCGGTGAACCTGCGCTTGAGTCGGAGATTGCGCATCTCGAGGCGGCGCTAGGCGTCCTCGTTCCGAGACCATATCGCCAGTCGCTAAGCGAATGGAATGGGTGCACGATCGAGATTCGGCAACCGCGCTCCCTTGGCGCAGCCCGAGGAGACCTTCGCGGCCAATGGGAGATCCTCGACGTACGCCAGATGGTCGCGGCGACGACGCTCACACGTCGAAAGATGGCCTGCGCCATGGAGGGCTCCGATGTCGCCGGGCAAGTTGCCGAGGCGATGTCCCGGATCATCGTAGTCGTCCTTCATGACGACATCTGCGTCTTCTTATCATCTGGTGGTACCGAACGACACGAGTTCGCGGTCAGGTGTATGAACTTGGAATACGCCCTCGGAGAGTTTCCTCCGACGATGTACGTCATCGCCACGTCACCTGACGACTTCCTTGAAAAATGCTTTGCCCAAATTGCTAAGACACTTGAAACGGAGATCTACTGGTGGTAGTGCGTTCTGTCGGGTGCAAAGCACCTACTCAGGTCAGCCGTTGGCTCACTCGTGCCATACACCTGGGGTGCGCCGTTGTTTATACGTCATGTGGCCCATCGCACGGATCTTCCTCGCTCGCGCCCCGAGCCGTAGCGTCGATCGCTCCGAGTAACGCGCCGGCGTCGGCGCAAGCCGCTGTCGCTGTTCGAGTTGTGACGGCAGCCGGACTCACCACTATGACGAGGACCGCACGCCGCGACGCCGCGCGCGCGTATCGCGTTGTGTCGGGAGGTCGGCATACGCTTTCCGCCTCGATTCAGAGCGTTATCGTCACGGGGACCATTTATCCGTCATACGCGGGAGTACAGGCCGTCACGGCTTCTTCGACCCAGAATACGACGACGATCCCATCGTCCGTGAACTTAGCATTTACGAACGTACCGGTTGGTAACAACGAGTGGGTAGTCGTCGACGTCGTCGGTTATGATGAAGCGAACGGGGCCGGTAGTCACGTCGACCTCGGGCAGCTCGCTGGCCTCGTCAATGTTAGCGTGTCGGCGACGACCGCGACGATCGACGCGAACTCGACGCTACGCCTCCAGGTTGGGATGTCGGCTATGTTGCAGGGGATCCTGGCGTCCTACGACCTTCAGAACGAAACCACGCTTGACACGCATCTCGGCACATTGATCTCGGGCACCGCACCGTCGCCGGCGACGGGATTGTTTACCGGTCCACAACTCTCGTCGTTCCTTTCGACGCTGTACCAGGCGTACAACCGCTCGATCACGGTCTCGACCACGGGTTCCTCTAATCCCGCCCTCGCTACAGTCGTCTTCAACTACGCGGACAACGGTGAAAAGAGCTACGTCTATAACGCGTCGCAGACCAACGTGCTGAACACGGACTTCGCTCAGCAGGGGAGCCCGCAAGCCTCATCCGGCAGTGTATCACTTCTGGTCGTCGGAAATCCATTCAGCGGCTTGCTCCAGGCGAACGTTCATACCCCCGCCACGACGCCTGCAGTGACGAGCGTGGACGTACGCGCTAAGGGTATTTCTGCGCCGACTGGTTCGTTGCAGATACAGCACGTTTACGGCGGAGGGCTCTACGTCGGGATGAAAAACGTTTCGGCGTCGGCCTTGAATGCCGGTGCGTACACCAGTGGAACACAGACCATACCGGGGCGCCCCCCTGCAGACTCGACGACTGTATCGAGTCCTCTCGTCGCGACGCAAGCGTCGATGACCATGCAGGATCCGCAAGCCGCCGCGTTCGTTTCCGCTCCGTACTACACGATCTCTCCGACGACCGGACAATCGTTTGTGCTGGATTGCGACTACTCGAATGCTGGGGATTGCCGCTACGGGGACAGCGTCGTCACAAACGTGGCTTCGCCCAATGTTACCGTGGTTTTCAATACCTTCAATCCCTTTGCTCTCGCGACTGCGGCGTTCCAAGTCTGCACCGGCCTCGACTGTTTTCCGCTGGTGAGCGGATCGACGAGTGTCGTCCGGGCGCCGTTCTACGACGGGGCGAACAGCCTGAGCTATTACGGGTGGACACCCAGCGCGGGCAGTGCGGTCACGGGCGTCACACAACCTCTGACCGGTGGTTACGCGATCGCTTACTCGGGAGGAACCTCAGGATCGATTCAATCCGCCACCACGGCCTACTTTTATCCGCAGCAAGATCTTCAGGTGCTGTCGGACGCGCCCGCAGGAACGACGTGGACTGCGACGGTCACATGCTCGGGGCAAGCGTTGCAAAACTCGGGAATCCAGCAACCGGCGGGTTTCGCCGACATCTACATGATGAACGTTCCCGGCCCGGTCCAATGTAGTCCGATAAACCTGGCGTTCAGTCTCCCCGTCGGCTCCGCCTCGTCAGGAACGGTGACGATCACTTCGCTCGGAATTCCGCCGATAACGAGGTTCTAGGGCCTTCCTGGCGCCACTCGCCAGCGACGCTACCGTTGCTTGCGTGTGGCGTTCCCGGATTCAGACGCCGGCAGGGCGGCCTTTATGCAGGCCGCCGTCCGGGGACATCCAGCTTTCGGTATGTTTATTCGGATCGTTAAGGTAAAAAAGGCCCGGTTTTGCGGCGTCTCGCTCTTTCGCGGAATACGTCTTCGGGCGCCCGAGCGTTTCGTGCTCGAACACGGCCCTCGATATCGGTGACGAAAAGGCGAACAGATATAGGCATTTCGACGCGTCATTGCGGTTCGTCGTATACCATCGGCGGAAGGTCTCCTCGAGGTCAGCTACATGGTGGGAACGTACGATCACGTATTCACCGAAGCCGCCGCGCCCTGCGCACGGTACGCTGTAATGCTTGACCACGTCGTACGCGCCGCGATCGAGCGCACTGCGACCGCTGCAGCCTGTAGCTAGCAGAGCGGCGACGAAACCGCCTAGGAGCACTTGGTTTACCATCTGCTTGCCTCCCGACCTCATGCCTCTATCTTCGGCACGGGATGTCGGACGGCGGAGTGCGCGCTGTTGACGCTGGTCTTCCTCGAAGCGTGACGACCGCTACGTGAGCGCGGAACTCAGCGCCAGAAGGTTCGGGCCCGCTCGGCGTTTGACCGTGCCGTCTCGAACCGACAGGCGCTATCGCCCTTGGCCTATCGGCTGGAGTCTCTGTTCCGGATCCACCAGGTGGCCTCAGCGCGATAGCTCTCCGCCGCAAGGTGGCATACGACCGCGAACGCGGTGCGCGTCGTTTATGGCTGACGCTTCGACGCCGTTCGATCTCAGAAAGGCGGCGAGCGCTTCGGGAGTGCGAGCATCGGCCGGGATCATATCGTCCTGGTTGACGTGCCCTTCGGGGTCGAAGTCTTGGAGTGGTACGACGTAACGCCTCATCGTTCGCTATCGTAACGCGCCCGCAAGGGCGGACTTCACCCTCGCGCGCCATCACGCGATTCGTGGAGCATCTCCTTTCGAGCGGATTCAGCGAAGAGTATTCGCCGGCGGCCGCGTCGACCTGGAGATGTCCCCGCTCGGCGGAGCGCGTTTCGTATTCGCGATCCCACGGGCGTAGGAACCTCTCTCTTTGACGGCCAGGCCGACGGCGGGCTACAATGGTGTGGAAATGTCGTGCGAACGAACTGCAACGAGCGAAGAGTGTCGCTGAACGCGGGAGCATCGGATCGTTCGCGGCGTGAGGACAAGATACTCGATTTGGCCTGCGATCTGATTGGCGACGAAAACCGAGCGACGGCGTGGCTACACACACCAATGCGTATTTGGGCGGAAACACCCCCTTGTCCATGCTCGAAACTGCCGAAGGTGCTGAGCTCGTCGTGGGATCGCTCAATGCGATCGCCTATGGCGGCGTCGCGTAACGAGTCGAGCTCCACTGTAAAGCCCGGACGAGAGTCGCCCTAGTACGGGTGTTTGATCGGGACGTTCATCATCTTCGGTCCGGCGACGCGGACGTGGGCGATCAGCGGCTTCCGTGGCGTCGTCACCGACAGCATCGTCTTTTTCCAGGTGACGACCATGCCGCAGATCGGGCCGGATCCCGGGCGTTTGTACTGGAGCGCGTCGTACCCGTCGATCATGCGGTTCGCGACGAAATGCACGTCCATGCA
>Ga0075522_10004022_pt1 | contig 10599 bp, 6 predicted proteins | sample NGEPerA_FD_74796 | JGI IMG/M metagenome (GOLD analysis project Ga0075522, IMG submission 74796) | Arctic peat soil microbial communities from the Barrow Environmental Observatory site, Barrow, Alaska, USA - NGEE PermafrostL2-A | ecosystem: Environmental > Terrestrial > Soil > Wetlands > Peat ...
TCGTGACCGCGCAGACGTACTCCGACCTGACCGACGCGGTCGGTTTGGCGGTGAAGCGCGCGCAAGCCCACCTTGTGGGCCGCCAGGATGCCGCCGGCTGGTGGAAAGGCGAGCTGCGCACCAACGTCACGATGGACGCAGAAGACTTGCTGCTGCGGCAATTCCTCGGCATCTTGAAGCCGCAGGAGACTGCCGAGGCGGCACGCTGGATCCGTTCCCAGCAGCGCGCCGACGGCACGTGGGCCAACTTCGAGCGTGGCCCTGGCGACGTGTCGACAACGATCGAGGCTTACGCCGCGCTGCGCTTAGCCGGTGACGGCGTTGATGAGCCTCATATGGCGGCTGCTCGCGCATTCATCCTTGCCGGTGGCGGCATCGAGGCGAGTCGGGTGTTCACCCGGATCTGGCTGGCGCTATTCGGCGAATGGTCGTGGGACGACCTTCCGTCGATGCCCCCCGAGTTGGTGTTGCTGCCGAAATGGTTCCCGCTGAATGTCTACGACTGGGGCTGCTGGGCCCGGCAAACCGTGGTGGCGATCACCGTGGTGGCCACGCTTCGACCAGTTCGCCCGCTGCCTTTCACGGTCGCTGAACTGCGCTCGGGGGTAAGGCCAGCGCCGGTGAAAACCGGGCCAGTCGCGACTGCTTTCACGATGCTCGACAAGGCCCTCAAGCTGTATGACCGGTCGCCGATCAAGCCGGGCCGAGCAATGGCGTTTCAGCACGCCACCGACTGGGTGCTGCGCAGGCAAGAGGCCGACGGCGGGTGGGGTGGCATCCAGCCACCGTGGGTCTACTCGATCCTGGCATTGCACCTGACCGGCCGCTCCCTCGACGATCCCGCGCTGGTCGCCGCGATCAAGGGTCTCGATGGCTTTCTGATTCGCGAGGAGACCCCCGATGGCGTCATCAGGCGGCTCGAGGCATGCCAGTCACCCGTGTGGGACACCTGCCTCGCTCTGATCGCGCTGTTCGACGCCGGCGCGGAGGTCGACGACCCATCGGTGCGGGCGGCTGTCGACTGGTTGCTGGCCGAGGAGGTACGGGTCAAGGGCGACTGGGCGGTCAAGCGGCCCGACCTCGACGCCGCAGGCTGGGCGTTCGAGTTCGCCAACGACGCCTACCCCGACATCGACGACACCGCCGAGGTAGTGCTGGCGCTTCGCCGCACCGGTCCTGTGTTGCGGCCCGACGTTGCGGCGGCGGTGGAGCGCGGTACCCGGTGGGCCGTGGGCATGCAGTCACGTGACGGGGGATGGGGCGCGTTCGACGCCGACAACACCCGCCGGCTGGTCGAGAAGGTGCCGTTCTGCGACTTCGGTGCAGTAATCGACCCGCCGTCCGCCGACGTCACCGCACACGTGGTCGAAATGCTCGGGCATAGCGGCATGGCACACACCGAGGCGGCGCGGCGGGGCGTCCGGTGGCTTCTTGATGCCCAGGAAGAGGACGGTTCGTGGTTCGGCCGCTGGGGCGCGAACTACGTATACGGAACGGGCGCCGTCCTTCCCGCACTAGCCGCCGTCGGAGCGGATCGCGACTCGATACCCGTTCGTCGCGCGGTGCACTGGCTGGAGAAGCATCAGAATCCGGACGGCGGGTGGGGCGAGGATCTGCGCTCCTACACCGACGATGAGTGGCGAGGCAGAGGAGAGTCGACTCCATCGCAAACTGCGTGGGCGCTGCTCGGGCTGCTCGCCGTCGATCCAGAGAACGACGCCGTCACGCGCGGCGTCGACTGGCTCACGCGCACCCAGCGAGCCGATGGCGGCTGGGACGAGGACCTTTACACCGGCACGGGGTTCCCCGGCGACTTCTACATCAACTACGAGATGTACCGCGTGGTGTTCCCGCTCAGCGCGCTCGGCCGGTATCTGCGCGCGCAGAAGGTCATCCGGTTGCCATGAACGACCTCCTGATTGTCACCGCGCTGCGTACCGAGTACGCCGCGCTAGCCGGCCGCGTTCCCGGCGCGACGTTGGCCCGCTGTGGCATGGGTCCGGAGAAGGTCCGCGAGTGGCTGCCGCGACTGTCGCAGCTGGCGCCGAAGGCGGTGGTGGTCGTCGGCGTTGCGGGCGGGCTCGATCCGACGCTGCGCCCTGGCGACGTGGTCGTGGCGACTGAAGTGCGCGATGAGCGCGGTCGGATCGTGCAGCGCGCAGCAGCCCCGCTCGTCGCAGAGTTGCGTCGCCTGGGGATGCGGGTGCGCACCGGTCCGATGCTCAGCAGCGATCACATCGTGCGTGGCACCGCGGCCCGGGCGCGCCTCGCAGCCACCGGCGCGATCGCGGTCGACATGGAATCCGCCGCGATCGTGCGCGCAGCTGTCGGCGTCCCGACTGCAGTTGTTCGGGTCATCGTCGACACGGCCTACCGCCCGATGACGAGCCTGAACACCGCGACCGCAGGCGCGCGTGCGCTGCTGACACTGCACAAGATGGGACCCGCGCTTCGGCAGTGGGCCGACCTCGTCGGCCCGCGGCGGGTGCTACTCGCGGCACCTCGGTCGTTCTGCGCCGGCGTCGAGCGGGCGATCGACATCGTCGAGTTGGCCCTGCAGCGCTACCCGCGACCTGTCTACGTTCGCCGCCAGATCGTGCACAACGCGCACGTGGTCGCCGACCTCCAACGGCAGGGCGCGGTGTTCGTCGAAGAACTCGACCAAGTACCAGACGGGACGACGGTGGTGTTCTCGGCACACGGCGTCGCACCCGCCGTCCGGGCTGAGGCTGCGCGACGCGGCCTCAACGTCATCGATGCCACTTGCCCGTTGGTTGCGAAGGTGCATAGCGAGGCCCGGCGGTTCACCGCGCGGGGTGACACGGTGCTGCTCATCGGGCACGCGGGCCACGACGAGGTCGAGGGCACGATGGGCGAGGCTCCCGGCAAGATCTTGCTGGTCGAAAATGCCGCCGACGCTGAGCGGGTCAGCGCGGAAGACCCCGAGCACGTGTCGTTCCTGATGCAGACGACGCTTGCGGTCGACGACGCGATGGATACCGTCGACGTGCTGCGCCGACGGTTCCCCACGATCGAGTCGTCGGCGACCGACGACATTTGCTATGCGACCACCAACCGGCAGCAGGCGGTTCGCGCGATCGCCGCTGAATCCGACGTCATGATGGTGCTCGGATCGGCGAACTCCTCGAATTCCGTACGGTTGGTCGAAGTGGCCGAGCGTCTCGGAGTGCCCGCTCATCTGGTCGACGACGCCACCGACATCTTGCCCGAATGGCTTGATGGCGCGTCGACGATCGGCATTACCGCCGGAGCGTCGGCTCCACCGCATTTGGTCGACGAGGTCATCGAAACGCTTCGCGCGCTCGGCCCCGTCGATGTCATCCAGCGTGCCGTCGCAGATGAAGACGTCACGTTTTCACTACCGAAAGGTGTTGCAGGCTGATGCCCATTCCCATGCGCCAAGGAGCACGCATCGGCTGGTACCTGTTCGCGCAGAAGAAGCTGCACCGACGCGAGAAGTTCCCGCTGATCGTCGAGCTCGAGCCGCTGTTCGCCTGCAACCTCAAGTGCAACGGTTGCGGCAAGATCCAGCAGCCGCACGACCTGCTGGCCCAGCGGATGCCGGTCGAACGGGCGCTTGCCGCGATCGAGGAAGCCGGCGCACCGATGGTGTCACTGGCCGGTGGTGAGCCGTTGATGCACCCGCAGATCGACGTGATGGTCAACGAGCTCGTGAAGCGCAAGAAGTACGTCTACCTGTGCACCAATGCCGAGCTCGTGCGCAAGCGCTGGGACAAGTTCAACTTCAAGCCGTCGCCGTACTTCGCGTTCACGATTCACATCGACGGTCTCCAGGAACGTCACGACGAGTCGGTCGCGAAGCAGGGTGTGTTCGACGAGGCCATCGAAGCGATCAAGTTCTTGAAGGAAAAGGGATTCCGGGTCACGACGAACTCGACGTTCTTCAACACCGACACACCGCAGAACATCATCGACGTGATGAATTTCCTGAACGACGAGGTCAAGGTCGACCAGATGATGATCTCGCCCGCGTACGCCTACGAGAAGGCGCCCGACCAAGACCACTTCCTTGGCGTGACCGAGACGCGTGAGCTGTTCTCCAAGGCGTTCGCCGGTGGCAACCGCAAGCGCTGGCGTCTCAACCACTCGCCGCTGTTCCTCGACTTCCTCGAGGGCAAGATCGACTTCGAGTGCACCGCGTGGGGCATCCCGTCGTACTCGTTGTTGGGCTGGCAGAAGCCGTGCTACCTGATGGCCGACGGGTACGTGAAGACGTACAAGGAGCTCATCGAGAAGACCGACTGGAGCAAGTACGGTCGCGGCCGCGACGAGCGGTGCAACAACTGCATGGCGCACTGCGGCTACGAGCCGACCGCCGTGCTCGCGACGATGGGGTCGATCAAGGAGAGCCTGCGCGCGTTGCGCGAGCAGGGCTGATCCAGATCGCGGCGTGGGCTGGTTCCACCGCGCGGCTGATGACCGTGAGCAAGTCGGTGCGCACGGTGTCGAGGTCGACTGCTTCTCTGAGTCGCGCCGAGAACGCAGCGACCGTCAGCTCCGCGTCGTAGCCGGCGCGATTGAAACGGCGATCGATGACGCGCTGCGCCGCTTTGCGGACCGGGCTAAACAGCGCGGCTGCGGCGAGCGTTGACGCCGCAACGGCGACGGGTGATGAGAACGACAGGACGTCGGTCGCGAGCACCACGATCCCGACGTAGACGCCGATAAGCAGGCCGGTGACAACCGTGTAGGACAGCGTGCGGCTGATCAGCCGATCGATGTCGTAGAGCCGATACTTCAAGATGCCTAGCCCCAGGCTTAGCGGGAACGCGCCAAACAAAGCGAGGCAGAGGCCGCTAATCACGTGTGCCACCGCCGACGTGTCGTTGCCCAGGGGAACCGACACCGCGAGGCTCACTACGAGGACTAGCGCGCCGACAGTCGCCCATTTGAGTTGCTGCCGCAAGACGCCCGCGCTCCGGCGAAAGGCCACTGCGAGGTGGACCACCCACGACACCATCAGCGGGAGCAGTATGAGCACCGCCACACCCGACTGAAGGAACGCGGCGAAGCCAGCCGTCTCGGGCGTGCCCACCGGTTGGCCGTTCGTGTCCACCTGCAAATCGTGAAAGCGCACCAGGATGGTGGCGGCGACGCACTGCGAGATCACTACAAGCACGCCGCCAACCACGTACAGACGTAACGTCGCGCGCCAGCGAGGTGACGGCACGACGCCGTCGGGAAAGAACAGCAGCGCGGGCACGCCGACGATCAATCCGAGATCCCAAAACGAGTTCTCAAACCACAGCGCAGTAAAGGACGGCCAGTTGAGCCCGTGGCCGAGCCAGTGGTTGAACGTCACGTAGGCCGCGACGAAGGTGTACATGTTTTCAAATATCGATACGAAGATCAGCAGCCACCCGATGGGGTTGGCCGGCTGCCGACGGGCGACCACCACGCCGACGGCGGCGAACATTGTCGTGGGTACCAAGACGACCGCGGCGTTGCCGGCCTTGTGGTCGGCGATCGAGATGATGAGAGCCGCTGCGGCGAGCACCGCGGCGGCGATGCCCAGCACGGTGGCAGTGGACGGCGACATCAGCCGTCGGGCAGCCCTGCTCACCGGCAGCTCCCTTCGCGCGCGCAGCCGATCGATGAGCAGCAGGCTAGACCGCACGCGTTCCGAGATCGTTACGTGCGCTACTCCGTTGGTGGGTGCACTCGGGGGAGCAAAAGGGTGTCGACGGCAGGCCTGCAGCCAACGATGATGAGGGCATGGTGATCGAACTATGACCGCGCGCCGTGAGGCTTTTGACCCAGCACTCGATCGTGCAGTTGCCCACGCGAAGTCGTGGCTCGAGTCGATGCCGAATCGCCCGGTCCCGCCGCGGCTGTCGGCGGACGAAATCGCGCCGTCGTTCGCCGGCCCTCTACCGGAGGGTCCGACCGACCCCGCGGAGGTCATCGACCTGCTCGCCGCGCTGGCCGAGCCCGGCCTGATGGCGATGCCGAGCGGCCGATTCTTCGGCTGGGTGATCGGTGGCGCACTGCCCGCGGCGCTGGCGGCGGACTGGCTGGTCAGTGCCTGGGATCAGAACGCAACGCTGCGGTACGCGACGCCCGCCGCTGCTGCCGCGGAGGAGGCGGCGGGTGGCTGGCTTCTCGAGCTGCTCGGGTTGCCCGCGGGCGCCGATGTCGGGTTCGTCACCGGCGCGACGATGGCGAGCTTCTCCGGTCTGGCTGCCGCCCGCCATCAGGTGCTCGCGCAAGTGGGCTGGGACGTCAACGTGAAAGGTCTGAATGGGAGCCCGCAGGTTCGGGTGATCGTCGGTGCAGAGGGGCATAGCGCCGTCGATGTGGCGCTGCGCTACCTAGGCCTCGGTGAGCCGACGCGGGTGGCCGCCGACGACCAGGGCCGTATCGAGATCGCTGCCCTCGCCGCGGCACTCGACGGCTGGACTGGTCCCACGATCGTCTGTCTGCAAGCCGGCAACGTGCACTCCGGGGCGTTCGATGACATCGGCGAAGCGGCCCGCGTTGCCCATGCGCACGGCACGCCGGATGTGCGGCCGTGGGTTCACGTCGACGGCGCATTCGGGCTGTGGGCGGCAGCCTCGCCGAACCTTCAGCACCTTGTCCCGGGTCTCGCGGAAGCCGATTCTTGGGCCACCGACGCCCACAAGACCCTGAATGTGCCGTACGACTGTGGCGTTGTGATCGTCGCGCAGCCGGTGGCACTGCGGGCGGCTCTCGGCGTCCGGGCGAGCTATTTGATTTCCGCCGAGGGACCAACCGCGGATCCCGACGAGAAGGCGCCGGAGTTGTCGCGGCGCGCTCGTGGCGTCCCGGTCTGGGCCGCGTTACGGTCACTCGGCCGCGACGGTGTGGCCGATCTGGTCGACGGATTCGTGCGGCACGCGCGAGCGATCGCCGCCGGGCTCGAGACGATCGAGGGCGCGCAGGTCCTCAACGACGTGGTCTTCACCCAGGTCTGCGTTGCGTTCGAAGACGACGAGCGCACCCGTGCGGTTACCGCCCAACTGCTTTCAGACGGGACGGCGTGGATGTCGGGCTCGCGGTGGCGCGGGCGAGACGTGCTTCGAGTGTCGGTCAGCAACTGGTCGACCGACGCGGACGACGTCGAGGCATCCGTCGACGCGGTGCGCAAGGCGGCGGACGCCGTACGCCTGACGAGCGTTGGACGAGCGAATACTCTGTGAGTAGATCGCGATCACGGAGGAGACGACGATGACGTTCGGAGACCCAACTATCCGGCTCGACCCGATCCACGCGGCCTGGAACACAGTCGCGAGTTTCGGCACCTACGAAGAGGCTCAGGAAGCTGTCGATCGGCTGTCCGACTCCGGGTTCCCGGTCGAAAACATCGACATCATCGGCTCGGACCTTCGAACCGTCGAGCGCGTCACCGGCCGCCTCACCAAGCGCAACGCGGCGGCCGCCGGTGCGGCGAGTGGTGCCTGGTTCGGCCTCTTTATCGGCTTGCTCGTGGGCCTGTTCACGACTGGTGCGACGTGGCTCGGCCTGATCCTGGGTGGCTTGCTCATCGGCGCCGTTTGGGGCGCCGTCTTCGGGTTCGTCGGGCACGCGGCAACGGGCGGACGGCGTGACTTCGCCTCGAAGCGGACCCTCACGGCGACCCGCTATGACATCGTGGCCCGTGGCGGCCACGCAGAAGAGGCGCGGGCGGTGCTGGACAAGACCGCGCCTGCAAGCACGCCACCAGCCCCGCAGGGCAGCAAAGCCTAACTTCCCGGCTGCGTCAGCCGATGGGGACGAAAGGTCTCATCGGGACGACATGACGCGAGGTGCGGAAGGTGAGCGAGCTCCCGACGTCCGACCGTCCCGTCCGGGTTGGTGAAGTGTCGGTCGGTGACGAGCTCATGCGGATCGCGTTTCACAACATGCTCGAGTACGCGGCCGAAGCGATCTATTTCAAAGACCTCGACAGCAGATTCGTCGCGGTGAGCCGCGCCCTCGCCACGATGATGGGTCGTGAGCCGCACGAGCTTGTCGGGCTCACCGACTTCGACATCTTTACCGACGAGCACGCAAGCGCCGCCTACGCCGATGAACAGCGAGTGATCGCCACCGGCATCCCTTTGTTGGATAAGGAAGAACGCGAGACCTGGCCCGACCGAGGCGACACTTGGGTGACGAGTAACAAGCGCCCGCTGCGTGACCTCGACGGTCGCATCATCGGTACGTTCGGGATCCGGCACGACATCACCCGCACCGTAAACGCCGAGCGCGAGGCAATGAGCGCGGCGGATGCGCTTGCGCTTGCGCTTGCGCATGCCGATCTAAGCCGCGTCGAAGCGCAACTGCGCACCGTGCTCGACACCTCGGCAGATGCGATCTCCCTTTACGACGCCAACCTGTGCTACCAGTACATGAACGCAGCCGCGATGCGCATGACTCAAGACCACACGGGCGAGGCTCTCGGGCGGACCGATCGTGAGCTTGGTCGCGATGCCGCGTTCCTAGCGATCTGGGAATCCGCGTTGACTGGCGTGCTGGCCACAGGCGTTGGTTGCTCGGTCGATTTCTCGGTGGGCAGCGGCCGTGACCTGCGCTGGTTCGCGTCTCAGCTCGCTCCGCAGCGGGAGTCCGAGCACGGGACGCCGATCGGTGTTGTCGCCTCCACCCGTGAGGTCACCGAACTCAAACGCGCGCAGAGCAAGCTGGCTCACCAGGCGGTACACGATCCGTTGACTGGCCTAGCGAACCGCGTGCTGCTCGTCGACAGATTGACCCAGGCTCTGCTTCGCATGGAACGCCAGGCTGGGAAAGTTGCGTTGCTCTTCATCGATCTCGACCACTTCAAGGTCATCAACGATACGCACGGGCATGACACCGGCGATCGTCTGCTCGTCGAGGTGGGGGAGCGGCTCACCGCGATTGCCCGTCGGCTCGACACTGTCGCACGATTCGGTGGCGACGAGTTCGTGCTGCTGTGCGACAGGTTGACTACAGATGCGGACGTACGGGTCGTCGCTGACCGTGTGGTTCGTGCGATTGCCGAGCCATTCTTCAGTCACGGCATCGAGTTGAACATCACGGCAAGCGTCGGCGTGGTGGTCACCGACGATCCCTACGCCGGCGGTGAGAACCTCGTTCGAGACGCGGACGCCGCGATGTACCAGGCCAAGGAGCGCGGCCGCGATCACTATCAGTTCTTCGATGCTGGTCTTCGCGATCGCGCTGTCGCGAAGAACGCGGTCGGATGGGAGCTTGCCAAGGCACTTGAGCGCGGCCAATTCCGGCTCGAGTACCAACCCGTCGTCTCGCTGCGCGATCGGTCCATCGTCGGGATCGAGGCGCTGATCCGCTGGGATCATCCTGAGCGCGGCACGATACCTCCGTCGGAGTTCATCGCGCTCGCAGAGAGCCGCGGTCTGATGGTGCCGATCGGCCACTGGGTGTTGGACGAAGCATGTCGTCAGCTGGTCCAGTGGGCGCCGCTGCGCGATCCTGCCCTGAAACCGCTGGGTGTAGCGGTGAACGTGTCTGGTCGACAACTGCGCGGCGTCGACTTCGTCTCGGCTGTCAGGGTCGCGTTAGAGCGCAACGATCTGGCGCCCAGCCAACTGTGCCTGGAGATCACCGAGACAGCAATGATCGAAGAGACCACCGAGGCGCGGGAAACGTTGGAAGCAGTCGCGGCGCTCGGCGTGCACATCGCGTTGGACGATTTCGGTACTGGCTACTCCTCACTTGCGCACCTGCGACAGTTTCCGGTCGACGTCTTGAAGATCGACCGTAGTTTCGTCGACCGCCTTGAGACGAACGACCGCGAAAGGCAGATCGTGGCGGCGGTTACCGCCATGGCGCATGTCTTGAACATGATCGTGATCGCCGAGGGGATCGAGACGGTCGGCCAGCTCACCCAACTCACCGCTCTTGGCTGCGACAACGCCCAGGGTTACCTGCTCGCGCGGCCGATGCGACCCGAGGCTCTCGAACTGTTGCTCCGGGCCCAGGAGTCGGCGCACGTAGCATCATCTGGTGCCGCCTGATCCGCCGCTGTCTGTGCTCGGGACGACCGCGTTGTCCGTTGCGGCCTGTCGAGCGACCGAGAGCGCCCGAATCGATGCGTGGTTCCACGACGAACTCGCGCAGCACGTACTGGCTGCGGCCATCGCACCACCGGCGGTCTCACGCGGGCTCGTACGTTGGGTGGCTGTTCGCACTCGATTCCTTGACGAACTCGTCGAAGGAGCTGTCGGCGACGGCATCAGGCAGGTCGTCATCGTCGGCGCCGGGCTCGATGCGCGCGCCTACCGACTAGCACTTCCACGCGATCTCACGGTGTTCGAGGTCGACCACGGCGAAGTGCTCGCATTGAAACAGCGACTTCTCGACGAGCTTGAGCTCATCAGCGAGTGCAGGCGTCGGGTGGTTGTCGCCGACCTCGTCACTGACGACTGGCTGGAGTTCCTTACCGGTACAGGGTGGACGCCGACGCAGCCCACCGTCTGGGTGGCGGAAGGGTTGTTGGTCTACCTCAACCACGATGAGCGGACACAACTGCTGGCGCAGCTCTCCTCGGCGTCCGATATTGGCAGTGTTCTCGGGGCGACTCTCAGCACGCGGACG
>Ga0075522_10004023_pt1 | contig 10597 bp, 7 predicted proteins | sample NGEPerA_FD_74796 | JGI IMG/M metagenome (GOLD analysis project Ga0075522, IMG submission 74796) | Arctic peat soil microbial communities from the Barrow Environmental Observatory site, Barrow, Alaska, USA - NGEE PermafrostL2-A | ecosystem: Environmental > Terrestrial > Soil > Wetlands > Peat ...
GTTGTCACCATGGGTGCCGAACGTGAGCGTGACGCTCGTGAGGTAGATCGGTTTCGTCGGCGGCTTGAAGGGCACCGGCGGAGCGGCGCCCGGCCTCTCCACGCAGATGCCCGAGAAGTCGCAGTTGTTGTTGTCGAGGAGGATCGAGGTGATGCCATCCTTGTCGGAGGTGTCGGAGAACGAACTGCCGTCGTCGAACTCGAATGTGACCGTGTAGCTGAAGCCCCAAAGCAGATCTAGTGGCGAATAGAGATGGACGTCGAGGACTGGAAGCACGACCTCCTCGATCGGGATCGGCTGCGTCCGCAGCGGGACTTCGTATTCCTCCGGGGTGCTTCCACCAAACCGAGGGATCGGTCGCAACGCCAGAGCGCGCCCGAGGTACGGGTTGACGTCAAACGGGCCTGCCTCCTCGGCTGCTTCGTACGCCAAGAGGTTGGACACGAAGTCGGTCGGCGGCATGGACCGTGAGGTGTCGCTGTGTCGGTTGCGCACGAACACGTGGACGACCGAGCGTCCCCAGGCGGCGTTCGCGCCCGCCATGTGAGTGACGAACGAGATCCGGATGCGCTGGAGGTGCACCATTGCCCCACTCCTTCCAAGAGCGATATGGCCGGCCATCGCCTACGCGGTGAGCGACCGGGAAGAACTAACTCCGAGTTACTGCGAATTGACCCTGCGTCACACGCTGGCGCAGAGCGCGCGTCGCGTCAAACGGCCGGCCGGTGGACTCGGAACCAACTTGCAAGGCGCGGGCCCAGAACGCCTACCAACAGTGCATATCGGCCGGATATGCGTTCTCTAGGCGTGCGCCCATAGGTGTCTCCGTTTGGGACTCATCACGCTCCTCGCCCGTCTAGGACTTGGCTCGGGACGAGGGTTGACGGGCCTGCGCGAGCGTGTGGGCGCATGCGGCAGGCGGCTGGATGCGGGACCTGACGGTGAGGGAGGATGGAGCGTGCGCGCTTGGATCGCCTGTTGAGCTCCGTCCCGGATAGGCGTTTCGCGAATCTCCGCTGTGGTGGCATGCTCGACTCGATAGTGGGCGGCGATCGGTTCGCCCACCCGAGCGAAAGGCGACACTATGAGCGCGTCGAAGACTCTGCGGAGCCTGTGCCTGGCGGCGACCATGGCTCTGCTCCTACTGGCGGTGCTGGCGAGCGCAGCGTTGGCGGCATCCCCCGTGTATGAGTGCATCCCCAACAAAGCTGGAGCGGTGGTGGTGGCAGGCAGCGAAAGCGGTGAATGCAAATCGAGCAGCGTCACGACGTACACGCCGGTCGCACTTCCGGCGAGCGCGGAAGAACAGCATCAACTGCTAGCGATCCTGCCGTATCTGAAATATGTGGCCTCAGGTGTGGGCGGGAAACCAACCATTCAGGTCTCCGGAGCAAACCTCCAGATCCTCAACGGAGAAGGCAAAACCAACACCAACAATGGCGCAGGCAACGTGGTGATCGGCTACGACGAAGCGCCCGGGCGACAGGAAGGCTCACACAACCTCATGCTCGGCGGCGCACAATCATTCCGCAGCTACGGCACTTTGATCGGTGGATATCACAACACCACCTCCGCCCCGTTCAGCGCGGCACTTGGAGGTCAGTTCAACGAAGCGAGTGCAGAATTTGCGGTGGCGCTCGGCGGCGAACAGAACATGGCCAGCGGCACGGCCTCGACGGTGAGCGGTGGTCAAGTGAACGCCTCACCAGGTGAACTGTCCTCGGTGTCTGGCGGCGAGCAGAACGCAAGCTCGTCGCTTGGATCGTCGGTGAGCGGCGGCAAGGGCAACGCGGCAAGCGGCGAAGACGCCTCCATCTCCGGTGGGCGCTTCAACAAGACCGACGGGCCGTACGCCAGCGTCAGCGGCGGCCGTGAAGCCAAGGCCGAAGGAACCGCCTCGACGGTGACGGGCGGCTACAAGAACAGGGCCGAAGGAGGCTACTCATCGGTTCTCGGCGGTAAAGAACTGACGGCCACGCTCGAATACGAAGCGGTCCTGTAGATCGCCGGTGGGTGGCGATCTACATCGTCCGTGGCTCTTGTTCCTCATCAGAGAGTTGGCAGAGCAGATCGCCCCCGCCGCGCTCCTCGGAGGCTGGCGCCTGGCTCGAGGGCCGCGGCGTTGCGGGTCCAAGCCGAGATGTTGCCGGTGCCCGGCGGTACAGCTAGGTTTCTGCATATGCGGGAACGTGCACGGATCGCGCGAAGGCCACGCAGCTCTGGCGTCGCCCGAGCTCGGAGTCTCTTCGGGGTCCATGATGAGGCGGCGCAAACGGGTGTGCCTGTCGAGGAGCTGTTGGGGGAGCTGAGCGAGCGCTCACGGGCGCTCACGCGTCGGGAGTTGCTCGTTGCGGGCGCCGGCGTGGCGTCAACGGCGCTCGTCTGCGACCCCGCTCTCAGCCTTGCCCGCTCCCTCACGAGCCGCACGGCGCTGCGGATCGCGATAGTGGGCGGCGGCCTGGCCGGCCTCAGCTGCGCCTACCGGCTCTGGAACGCGATCCCCAATCGTCCACTGGCGAGCACCGTCTATGAGGCCAATCCGCAGCGTGCGGGGGGACGCTGCTGGACCCTTCGCGACTACTTCGACGCCGGCCTCTCAACAGAGCACGGGGGCGCCTTCCTGAACAGCGACCAGCGCGCCGTGCGCCACCTGGCGCACGAGCTGGGCCTGCAGCAGGAGCAAGTCGACGGTGGCGAACTGCGCTCCGGCGAAGCCGTCTATCTGATCGACGGACAGCCCTACACGTTCGCGCAGGCCAGCAGCGACTGGAAGCACTTTGGCTACGCGGTCTTCGAGCGAGCGCGGCGGGCCAGCGAAGGCCGCGCGGGCGCGGCGGCGCTCGATGCGCAGTCGGTCACGGAGTGGCTCGAAGGTACCGAGATCGGGACCTCGAGCCGGTTTGGCAAGCTGATGCTCGCCGACGCGGTGACCGAGAACGGCGGCGACCCGGAAGCGATGTCGGCGCTGGACCTCGTTGAACTAGTGACGCCTACGCGCTCGCATCTGAACCCGGCCGGCGACGACGAGCGCTTCCACATCCTCGGCGGCAACGATCAGCTCGTGAGCGGCATGCTCGAACGGCTCCCGCCCTCCACGCTGCAGCTCGGGGAGCGCCTGATCTCGCTGCGCGCGAACGGCGACGGCAGCTCGACGCTCGCGTTCGAATCTGGAGCGGCCACGCGCACGGTCAAGGCAGACGTGGTCGTGCTGGCGCTGCCGTTCACGATGCTGCGCCAGGTCGATCTGTCGCGCTCGGGGCTCTCGCCCGCGAAGCTGCGCGTCATCGACACGTTCGCGATGGGCTCCAACGCGAAGATCCACGTCGAACTCGAGCGCAAGGTCTGGCCTGAGCTCGGCTACAACGGTGTCGCCTACAGCGAATGGGACGGCTTCTGCTGCGCCTGGGATGACTCGGTGCCCCTGGGAGCGGACGCGAGCCCTGCGCTCTACGTCGGCTTCCCCGGGGGACGCACGGGCCTGAGCGGACTGACCGGCGCCGCACACGGGCCGGCGCCGGCAGGCGACGTCAGCTGGCTGCTGGCCCAGCTGGAGCAGCTATTTCCAGGCATCACCGCCACGTACACAGGTCGCGCGTATGAGGACCACTGGGCGCTTGACCCCTACACGCTTGGCGCCTACTCCTACCTCGGAGTCGGCCAGGCAACGAGCTACGGACGGCTGGCGGCCCAGGCGGAAGGAAAAGTGCACTTCGCCGGCGAGCACACCTCAACCGAAAACGAGGGCTTCCTCGACGGCGCCGTGGAAAGCGGCGAGCGCGCGGCGAGAGAGATCATGCGCTCCCTGTAAGCGCCTCCCTCGCTCCGATGCCCCCCTTATGATCCCTCGCGGCGCCTGAGCTAGGAGGTTCGATGGATGACAATCACTTGATCAGAACGAGGACGCCGGAGTTCCGCGCGTTCCACGAGCGGGTCAAGGTGGCCACCCGGCTCTCCGCCAAGCTCAGCGCGTACTGCATGGATGAAGCGGAGTCGATCCAGAAGGCATTCGAAGAGCTGATCGGCAAGCCCGTTGGCGACGCTTTCACGCTCATCCCTCCCTTCTACACGGATCACGGGCTGAACATCACAGTCGGTCGAGCCGTGTTCATCGGCTACGAGTGCGCGTTCACGGGCCACGCAGCCATCGACATCGCAGACGAGGTCATGATTGCCCACAAGGTCAACCTGATCACGGCCGGCCATCCCGTCGAGCCCGACAAACGGCGCGCGTACATCACCGCGGAGCCGATCACGATCGATACGAATGTGTGGATCGGAGCCGCAGCCACGATCCTGCCTGGCGTGCACATCGGGGCTGGTGCCGTCGTCGCGGCCGGCGCAGTCGTGACGCATGATGTCCCTCCGGCGACGGTCGTTGCGGGTGTGCCCGCGACGGTGATCCGGCATCTATAACGGCCAACTCCTGCGGCCAACCAGCGTCGTTCGATTGATCCTGGAATGACGCGCCCTATTGATGAGGCCATTGGCCACGCCCTTGACAACAAGCCCTATAGTGCCGAAAGCAAGTGTCCACTGTGAGCTTCAAACGTCATCGTCGGCGCATGTCAGAGCTACTTCCGGTCGCGTTCGCGGCGCTGGCGGTCCTGCTTGCTCAGGCGCCGCTCAGCTGGGCTGCTGCGCCGCTGTCGATCGCCATTTCTGGCAACCAGTTCGTCAACGGCTCGGGCCAGGCCATCAGATTGCTGGGCGTCAATCACCCGAGCTTCGAGTACGCATGCGTCGACGGCTACGGCTACAACGACGGCCACATGGACGCCGCAGACGCGACTGCGGTCGCCTCGTGGAACGCCAACGCAGTACGCGTGCCGCTCAACGAGGACTGCTGGCTGGGCATCAACGGACAGCCGAACAGCAGCGGCGGACCCTCGGAAACACTTACGCAGGCTGGCTATCAGCACGCAGTAGAGGAATACGTGGCCGCGCTGAACGCGCACGGGCTGTACGCGATCCTCGACCTGCACTGGTCTGCGCCGGGTACGCAGGTCGCCGACGGCCAGCAGCCGATGCCGGACGATCACTCGGCGGCATTCTGGACCTCGGTGGCAAGCGCGTTCAAGAACAACCCCGCGGTCGTTTTCGACGTGTTCAACGAGCCCTTCTCGCCGGCTGACCCGCGTTCGGGCGAAGACCCCGCACATCCGGTGAGCTGGGCCTGCTGGGATCAGGGCGGGTGTGTGGTGGATGCCTACGCCAACACAAGCGAAGAGACCGCTCACGCGTACACGGCCGTGGGCATGCAGACGCTCGTCAGCGCGATCCGCAACACCGGTGCGCGCCAGCCCGTGATGGTCGGCGGCCTCGACTACGCCAACGACCTCACCGGATGGGCCCAAAACGCACCTGACGACCCGCTCAACCAGGAGGCGGCTTCGTTCCACAACTACATGGGCAAGACGTGCGACAACGTCGCCTGCTGGAACAGCCAGGTTGCGTCGGTCGCGGCCAACGTTCCGGTCGTGACGGGCGAGTTCGCCGAGGACGACTTCGCCGAGGCACACTGCGAAGACAAAACTCCATCCACGTTCGACCAGGACTACATGGGCTGGGCCGACGAACATGGCGTCGGCTACCTCGCATGGGGGTGGATAGTTCTCTCTCAGCAGGAGATGGACGCCGCGGGGTGCAGCGCTTACTACCTGCTCGAAGGCTATGACGGGACGCCGGCCGCGCCGAACGGAACGGCGCTTCACGACCACCTGCTCACGCTGCCTCCCGGCGGCGTGATCTCCACGGGCGCCAACCCCGTGCCCACGGGCGGCAACACCTCGTCCACCGGCGCTACTAGCACCACAACCACCGGCAACGCAAACGTACCTACCCCCGTGATCGCACCGCCGCTGACGCTGGCGCTGCTCTCAAACCGAGTCAGGCTGGGCGGACGGCGCGTCAGTTTCACACTGCGCTCGGGCCAGAACTGCGCCGCTACGCTGACGGGCCACACGGCGAGCAGCTATGCGCTGGGCAAAGGCAAGCGCAAGCGGGTTTCGTTGGGGACCATCCACTTCACTCTGAAAGCGGGCAAGGCCACGACGGTGGTGCTCACGCTGTCGAGCGTATTGCGCAAGCTGCTCGCCGCCAGCCATACGCTGAAGCTCAAGATTATGGTCACGCTGGTGAGCACCGGGCGTCCTCTCACGGTCACGAATCGCACCGTGACGCTGAGGATGCCGGCTAGACATTGACCTCACGCTCCAGTTTGCGCTCCTCGTAGCTCTACAGAACAATGAGGTCCAACCGAAGGAGGACCGTGATGCGGAAGCTGATCTACTCGATGACTGTGTCGCTGGACGGCTACATCGCCGGACCCGATGGCTCGATCGACTGGTCGGTGCCGGACGAGGAGCTGTTTCGGTTCCATACGCAGCACACGCAGGAGACCAGTGTGCATCTCTGTGGACGGCGCCTCTACGAAACGATGGTCTACTGGGAGACCGCTGAGGAAGGTCCACTGTCTGCGGAGTACGTCAAGTTCGCCCAAATCTGGAAGGCCCTGCCGAAGGTCGTGTTCTCCACGACACTGGAGAGCGTGGTCGGCAACACCAGGCTGGCCACGGACGGCGTCGGCGAGGAGGTCTCGCGGCTCAAGGAACAGCCCGGAAAGGACATCGCCGTCGGCGGCGCCGGGCTCGCGAGCGCGTGCATGAAGCTTGATCTGATCGACGAGTGGCGGCTGTTCGTCAGCCCGGTCCTACTCGGTGGCGGCGGCACGCCCTACTTCCCGCCAGTGGAGAAACGGCTCGACCTCGCGCTGATCGAGACACGCACATTTGGCTCCCGCGTGGTTTACCTTCGATACAGGCGCGCGTCTGACGACCTGTAGGCGGCTAGGACCATGAGGAGCCCTCAAGCCGGCGCTTCCCTGGGTCGATGAAGACGTGTGGCCGACACATTCCATGATGTTGAATGCTTCGACATCGCAAGCGAGGTAGCCGGTACCGAGGACCTCCAACGCTCACGCCGTCGGTTGCTCGTTTCATGCGTGAGCGCGGTCATCGCGTGCGTCTCGTTGCTTACCGCTCAGGCCGCGTTCGCGGCGACGCCTTGGACAGAACACGACTTTGGCTCCCCAGCCGAAGAACGCATCGAGAGCGCACAGGTTCTCACGTCCAGCGACGGCACACAGAACGTCGCGTGGAAGCGCTATTCCTGCTGCAACGAAACGCCGATGTTCGAGCGCAGGCGCGCGAACGGTGAAGTCGTCCTCGGCCCCACCGTCCTCAGCAACTCCGGGCGCCAGACGTACTGGGTGTCCGAGGCCACTACCCCCGACGACACGACGTACTTCGTCTGGGATGAGACCGGCATAGGCGTCAAAGCCGACATCATCACGCCCGGGGGCGAAATCCGCTCGCTTCCCATCCTCACGTCCGGACCGACATCGGCAACGGAAGTCTCAGTCTCATTGAACGCCGAGAACAACGCCGTGGTCGTCTGGGGTTACCCCACGCTCGAATACGCCGTGATCAACCCCGCGGGCGAAGTCGTCAAGCAACATGTCATCGCGGAAGAAAACGGTCATGAAAGGAACGTCGCGACAACGACCGTGCCAAACGGCGTTTTCGCTGCGTGGACGGAAAGGACCGAATCAGGAAGCGTTGTCAAGGCCACGCGCATCAGCGAAGCGACAAACGAACCCGGCAGCGTCTTCAATCTCAACACCAACGTATCGGACTCGGTGTATGCCCTCCACGTTGCCGCTAACGCGACTGGTGACGTCATCGCGTCATGGGCAGCCGAAAACTACGGCGAACAGTGGGAAGCCAACGTGCGCAGCACGCTCGTGTCCGCCGGCGCCAACGTTGCAACACAGGAAGTCCCAGTCGAATTGCCCGGCGCTTACTACGTCGAATTCAACGCGCCGTACATCTACCCAAGCGGTGCCGGAGGCGTAGCCGCGATCGCCAACCACGAAACGGGCCCCAGCGAACTCATCCTCACCCCCATCGCCGCGACGGGGGTTCCCGCGAGCACCTACGTCGTGCCCACCACCGGCGGCGCCGAAGGCCCGTCGGTCGTGGCAAACACCGCGGGGCACGCCTACCTCGCATGGGTCGAAGAAACCGGCGGTACGCCACGAGCCGTAACCGCCGAGCTCACCGAACACTCAACGCCAGCTAACACCGAAACGCTGATCACGCCGGTCCCACCGAATCGGACCTCCGCCACCATCAATGCCAGCGGCGAACTCATCCTCGCCACGTGGAACTACTCGGAGAACATCTTGCGAAGCTACATTCGTTCGACCCTCGGCGCGTGCTCGGCGGGCACGTACTCCGCGACCGGAAACGAACCCTGCACGGTCGCGCAACCGGGGAGCTACGTAGCGATGAGCGGCGCGACAACGCAAATACCATGCCCTCCCGGCACTTACTCCTCCGATCCCGGCGCGAGCAGCTGCACCGCGACGCCTGCAGGTACGTACGCGACCGGCGGCGCGACCGAACCCACGCCTTGCCAGGTCGGCGCCACATCCGTCGCGGGCTCGAGCACGTGCACGCCCATATCCACTTCCACGCCCCTGTCCATGTCCGCGCCCACGCAGACTGGTACGTCGACTGAACCCGAAGCAGCGCCGGTGATCACGAGCGTGTTTATCAATCACCGCTGTGTGACCCCGGCGACACTCCACACCAACGCGCGAGCGTCCGGGGCCCTTCACTTCTCTTACACCCTGTCCGAGGCCGCGAAAGTCGAATACACAGTCAGCCACCACGTCGGCTCACCCGCATGGACGAGATGCCCAGCGGCCCAGGGCCACAAGCCGGGAACGTACGAAACGATCTACACCGGCAGCAATCCCAGCGTATCCGGATCGAACAGCGCCGCCGTAAAGGCGAGCGTACACGCCGCGCCGTCCGGTCCCGAAGTTCTAACCCACAGTCTCACGCTCGCCGCCGTAATCGCGGACGCGCATATCGGCGCTCATACCCTGCGACCGGGCACCTACGTGATATCCATGGTCGCGGTGAACGCCCACGGTGCGCGCTCTCAGCGTGCGACCGTCAAGTTCTGGGTTGTGGCTGGATCTGCCAAGCCGCATGCACATACTGGTGCGCGTTAGGGTGTTCGGCAGTCGGCTGCCGACTTCGTCCCCGCTAACGCTCCACAGCGGACTCGTCCAGTCCTGTCACCGCTGCGGCGGCTGCCACCACATGGCGGAACTGCTCGGCATCCATCTTAGGCAACCTCGCGCACGATGCGCTGCCGCTCAGGCTCGCTGAGGACACCGGCGAAGGGGGAATTCTGGCGCAGGTCATCAGCCTCCGGGCACTCCTCAGTCAGTGCTCTCCGAATCTCTGCCAGCGGCCGCTTCAAGATCTGCTCCCACCTCTCGTAGTAGCGCTCGTCTATTCGGCCCTGCTGGCGCCAGCGAAACAGGACGTGGCGCGCCTCATCAACCATCTGCTCGGTCAACCGTTGAGCGACGGCATGGTGGTAGGCCAAGCCACGAGCTCGAGGAAGGCCGTGAGAGGAGCGATCACCGCTAGCGGGTTGGCGGATGCTCATCTGATTCGCCGCCTCACGGCGCCGAGCCATCACTTGCGTCAGTGGAAACCGCGGCGAACCGGCGCGACCGGCGTCAACCTCCTCGTAGAGATCCAACAGCGCCGGGACCGGCACCTCGACCCGACCGCTCAGGGCATAGACGACCGGCAGATCGCCCGACTTGATCCAGCGTTCGAGAGCGGTGTGACTGACCCCCAGCACGCGGGCTGCAAGCCTCCGCGACACCGTCTCCCCCAGCTCATGCTCAAGCGATACACGCACTCCGGCAATGTCGGCGCTTCCGGGCGCGTCCTGGCTGGCCCGGCGAAGCCGCGCAATGTTGTGAAACAGCTCCAGCTTCCGTTCGACCACGGCCATGAGCACAATCCTAGTAGGACTTGCCATATCTGCAAATTATCGGCAACTCCCCAACGTAGCCTCCGACGTCCCAAAACGCAGGATGTCCTCATGCGGGCGAGCGCGACTCACGCCATTTCCGCTTCCGAGGCTCATTCGCGGCGCCCGTAGAGCCCGCGCACCAGCTCGCCGCCGTCTGTGTGCCCAAGCGCGATGGCGGCGCCGCCGACAGCAGCTCGAGGACGTTGGCCATGTACCAGCCAGCGAAGTGCCGGGTCGCCAGATACAAACTCCCCTCCCACCGTCCGCGGCCCTGACCGCCTTCGAAAACTGAAAACTAGGGCTTTCGTCGTCTGAGACTCGGCGCATGCCATGGTGAACGCTCGTGCATGCCGGTCCGAAGCCGGTAACCAGTACGAGCGCAGCGGATCACCCGGTTCGAATGGACACCTGGATCTGTCCGGACGGATGCCGTACACTCTGCAGATGGCTTCTAGCCCGACCAAGACGCGCAGGATCGAGATCAGGATCACCGAGGAGGAGCGTGACCTCGAGCAGGCTGCCGCGGCCGCTAGCGGCGAGACCCTGAGCGAGTTCGTACGACGGGCCGCCCGCCACGAGGCCGAGCGCACCCTCGCCGAGCGCACCCGCTACATCCTCGATGATGAAGCGGCACAGCGATTCCTGGCCGCACTGGAGCAGCCCTCCCCGGCCTCCGAACGAGGTCTGCGCC
>Ga0075522_10004025_pt1 | contig 10594 bp, 12 predicted proteins | sample NGEPerA_FD_74796 | JGI IMG/M metagenome (GOLD analysis project Ga0075522, IMG submission 74796) | Arctic peat soil microbial communities from the Barrow Environmental Observatory site, Barrow, Alaska, USA - NGEE PermafrostL2-A | ecosystem: Environmental > Terrestrial > Soil > Wetlands > Peat ...
CCGTAACTCTCACGGTAGGGTTTGAGGGAGAAATAGTGGTGCTTCTGACCCTCGGGCCGGTTCTCGATGTAGCCCTCATCCTCCAGCAACCGGCGAGCCGTCGTTACGTGGTCCTTCTTGCTCGTCACGGCTTCCTCGATTTCGTTCACGCCCAGCCCTCCGCCAAGCTCCAGCTCCTCCGAGACTTTCTGCATGATGTTGGTCGGCCGGAAGTTGCCCTCGGAGTCAACTGCACTCTCGACCTGCGTGATGCGCTGGTCATCTCGTGTGAACAGCCACTTGTCACCACGCTTGAAGGCAGCGCAGATCGGGCGAACCTTCGTCGTCTTGATAAACAGCCCGGCAGGGGACGCGCTACCGGAGCACGAAAACGCGAGGTCCACCTTCTCGCTCTTCGCCGATGCACCCTTCGCGCGTGTCCTCTCCCGATGTCCAACGTTGTCGATCAGCTCGACCGCCACGCCGCCGCTAAGCAGCGGCTGAATCAGCCGGTCATAGAATCGGACGAACTCCACGTTCTTTGTGTCAAAGTCGAGATCGAGAGCGGAGGCGACGCCTGAGAGGGGATCAATCACGATCACGTCGTAGTGCCGAATGCATTGCTCGATCCACTTGTCGGGGTGATCCCATGCGTACACGATGGCGCTTGAAAGGTCGAGGTACGAGACGCCCGCGATTTGGGCTCGTAACCGCGCATCGACCACATCGCCTCGGCGCTCTGCTAGAACGCCTGCTCGTGTGTTGAACTCGCCGACAGTGACCTCGGCGCCAAGATAGGCACAGCCGAGGTCGGCGAGTGCGGCGTCGTAAAGATTCGCCTGTGCGAGCGAGGAGCGACCTTTACCTGTCGGGCCGACGATGACAGCGCTGAGCCCGGCGTGAAGATAGGGAATGCCGGGGAGTGTCGGCATCGGAGTCGTTGGCTCTGCCGCCGGGTCCATCGGCACGCCTTCGATCCAGAGATGCTGACCTCCCGCTTTAGCGATCTCTTCGCCGTAGCGCAGCAGATCGCCGTGTAACCGCCTCTCTGTTTTCTTTTTCATTGTTTACCCGTCTTTCGATTTATAGTGACGCGCCCAGCAGGCCGCAAACCGGGCAGACGAAGGCCACTGACGGCCCGCCGGGTGCGTCGTGTATTGCTCGGCCGTAGCCGGGCAAACTTGTTAGCCGCTCGACTCTGGGCGCTGGTCCAGGTTGAGCGTGTAGTGATACCGGCGGCGGTTGATCTTGACCCAGCCGTCTTGCTCAAGGCGCCGGAGGATGTGGTCGAACGTATAGAAGGGAGAGCGCCCCTCTTCTGCCAGCAACTCCGGGCAGGCGTCGAGCAGTTCCTCCGCGGTAGGTTCTATCCCGGCATCAAGAGCAGCGGCGATCGTGACTAGCAGCTTCTTTCGCTTCGCGCCCCCAAGCTCAAGCGCGAGCGCCTGATCCGTCAACGGGCCGAGTGTGGTTGTTGCGCTCATATCGTGACCTCCATCACTAGTTTGGAAATAACTTCTGAAGCTCTACGGCGACCGCGGCTCGATCGGCAGGCGCGTCGAAGCACCACGACCCAGCGTGGTAGCTACCTACGCCGAGCACGATCGCCACCAGTTGCCTGGCACGCATAGTCAAAGGGCCTCCGGGGTGCGTCCAGCAGCGTAGGTTGTGTCCACGCACCTGGCAGCTAGGTGTGGCGTCCTCGTGATCTGGCGCCGGGCAGGAGATGCAACCGTTTTCGATCGGGCCGAGACCCAGACGTTCGACGTACTCCGCGGGTGTTCCGAAGCGCTCACGCTCACTAGGCATCTGTCCTCCATCTCCCAAGGAGGCGACGGCCGTGGGAGAGGTGTTCGGGATCATCGCCAGCAACCAGCCCGGAATCTCGGGTAGAGGGTGAGGGCGTTTGTTCAGAGGCTTGTACTTTTGCCCTTCGACAACCGCGCCGGGCCACACGACGTACGCGCCTGAGCCCTTCAGCTCGACCGGCTCGAAGCCTTCGACGGGGATTAGGCACGTCCTCGCGTCGCCTTTCATATAGGCGTGTCGCCCTCCTCTGCCAGTTTCAATCCACCACGCCGGCAGCGGGCCGTGCTCGGCCTCCCAGGCCGCAAGGACAGTCAGGTGGTCGTGCTTGACGTCGAAGTCGAGCACGACTAATCCGTCACCTGTCCGACAGCCGAAATTGCCTTGATGTGCGAGATATTGCTGCTCGCTCGTCGGGGTCTTCCAGGTCACACCTGAAATCGGTTTCTTGCTGTTGGGGCGCAGCCGGACGGCACGCGCTTTAGGTGGCCGTTTCACGCGGGCACGGGTTCGCGTGCTGGCACTCTCACCGGCTCGGGTACTGCGGGTTCGTGCGCCGGCTCGACTTCGATCGGTTGCGTGATCGGATTCTTGAAGGGGATGATTTCCACCTCTCGTACCTCTTTGCCGATCTCAACATCCTTTACCGCCATGACTTGCCTCCTAGTGCATATGGATTGCAGACCTCAATTGGGACGCCGTAGCGGCTCAGCAGCTCGACCTCACGCCAGCGGAGCGTCGGCACATAGAGGCTCTGCGGGTAGGCGAACTCCCCGCGAGCGCCCTTCGTTGCCTCGATGACTTTGCCCCACAACGCGACCGTCCCAAAAACGCGCGGTTGATCTTCGGCGGCGTAGCGCAGGTTTATGTCGATGGCTTGCTCCGGGCTGAGTGAAGCGTAAATCCCACAGGAGCACTTCCCGTGAGCAACCCGGTGGTTCTGGTCGCACTCGCCGCACATCTTGGTCCCGATAGGCCACACGTCATCTCGCCAAACGCTCGTGAGGAAACCGTCCTCGCCAATGTCCCAAGAGCGCCAGCCGATGACCGCTTCCCGATCAATCATTATTGGATTCCTGTTTGTCGAGGATGGTGACGAGCGCATCGGGCAGTTTCCAGTGATGTGCTTTTTCGCGTTGCGTCTTCACGACCTCGATCTCATCAGCTGCACGTTGGAGCGTTTTCTTCGTGAACCCGCAGTGGCGAGCATCCTCTTCGACCTCTTTGCTCGGGCGCTCGTGGTCGGGGGCGGCGTAGAGATAGCCCGTCAACCATGTTGCGACCTCCTCGCGCTGATGCGCGGGGCGTCCCTTGGAGCCGGTTGACTCACCGATCAGGAGGCGTCCTGCTGAGTACGGGAATGGGTCGTCCTCGGGGACCAACGCTGCGGCGCACCCTTCCCGACCGCGCGAGTCGAAGAAGACGCCCGCGTCCAGCTCGAAGCCGAGCGCAAGCGGCGTCTGCTCCAGACTCTTGACTGCCGCCAGGATTAGCCGATCCGCGTTTTGATCGTCGCGGCCGACAATGTACGCCGCCCTGGTGGCCGCCGGCAGGCCGGACGATCCTCCACCGATCGCCAGGAAGGGATCGCTCCCGCGCGTGAAGCTCTTAAGCACATGGTCAATAATGAGAACGCTCAGGTCGAGCCGTTCGGCCAGGCGGGCGAGCGGTGAGGAGACGGCGCGGATGGAATCGTCAGTCCGGCGGACGCCTGCGTTGAGCAGGCTGGCGATTGGGTCAAAGACGATCAGCTTCACGTCGAGCTTGGCCGCCGCCTCTTCGAGCTTGTCGAGGTCGTCGGGGAACCTCCAGTCGGTCTCGATATGAACGCGATCGAGAACTGCGCCTGCCTCCTCTAGGCGAGGACGCAAGACCTCGGCTGCCGGCTGCTCGCCGTCCAGATAAATCACGTTGTCGGTCTTGCTGACCTCGGCTGCGGCGAGCATGGCGACAAGCGACTTGCCTGCTCCCGGCCGGCCGGCGAACATGCTCAGCATGGCGACCGGAATACGGTCGCGCCAAAGCCAGCGAACCGCGCGGGGCTCGATGTCCGATGCGGGCCTCACTTGCCCACAACCTCTTGCGAGGGCATGTGGGCAAGTGACGGCTGCTCATCGCCGAGGCTCGCCAGCTCGGCCAGCAGATGCGCGTACCGAGTGAAGGGGATGCTGGTGGACGGTGGGTTCCGGGTGCCTGTCTCCCAATTGTGAATCGTTGCCGCCGTGACGCCGATCGCGTCGGCCATCGCCGGCTGGGACATGCGGTGCTTCTTACGCAACACACGCCCCTCGCCGCTTGCGAGTAGTTCGCGTGCCCGCGCGATGACGAGTGCGTCGTCGAGCGACATTAGTACCTCCTATTTAGAGAAGCGCGCTTCTGGTTCAAAGCGCACGGGTAAATCGGAGCCGAGGTGAGTCGCCAGGCTTTCTCTGGTCGCCTCGCGTTATGTGGCGAGGGTGTGACTCAAGGCTCAAGGAACTACACGAAAGCGATTACAGCATACCACACAAAATCCGGTATGCTGAGAACGTTATGTCGCCCAAGGCACCCAAGCCCGAACCTCGATACCTCGCCCGTTACGGCGGGGTCACTAGCTACCGCGGCACCCGCGACCGGCCCCGCGCGATTGATGATCTGGAGCCGATCGAACCTTCAAAGGAGGAGGAGCAGGCTGCTGAGAGGCGTTTGGCGGAGGCTCTAATCACAAGCCTTCTATTCACCATCGAGATGTTTGATGCGGAGATTGCGTTTGGTCGGCCTACCCCCACTGAGCAGAATCCCCACCCTCCTGCTGCCTGTCAGCCTCGTGAGTTCACAAGGATACGGGAACGGTGGATAGAGAGATGCCGTACCCGCCTCGCGGCCACCACACGCGGCCACCACACGCGGCCAGCCTCACCCAGAAAGCGTCGGAGGAGAAAGACCTCGGACATCGAGAAGGCCCGCCGCGAAGCCCGCCGCCCTAGTCCCGTGACGACCCGGATGCTCTCCGCCGCCGAGATCGCAGCGTACGAACGCAAGGGTTGATTTTCCACTGGCGCACTGGCGGCTACTGCCAGAACCGGGTCCCCAGCGGTCCGCAACAGGGGTGACGAGGCAACGCTCCAGAACGCAAAAAGCCCGCAGGCGTAATGCCTACGGGCTCTCTGTACGGCGGGCCAGCTCGCTTGGGAAGCTTGCGCTCTACCAACTGAGCTATCGCCGCGCTGGCGCAGATATTACGCGGCTTCGCTCGACTCCAATACGCGGCTTGGGTCTACCCTTCCGAGACGTGCGCCGTCTACTGCCGATCTTCGTCTCGCTCCTCGGCGCCTGCCTGATCGGGCTGCTGATCTACGGCGTCTCGGCGCGGTCGGCCAGCCGCACGCTCGACGAAGCGGTGGCGCAGGGTCAACGCCCCCTGGCGCCGGAGGCGGCGCGTTCGCTGCCGGGACTCTCCGGCGCTCGCACCGCCTCGCTGACGTCGTTCAGCGGCAAGGTGGTCGTGTTGAACTTCTGGGCCTCCTGGTGCGAACCGTGCCAGGTCGAGGCTCCATTGCTCGAGCGCGCCCAGAGCCGGCTGGAACGTCACGACGCCACCGTCCTCGGCGTCACCTATCTCGACGCGTCGCCCGACTCGGAAGGCTTCGTGCGGCGCTATCACCTCACCTACCCAAACCTGCGCGACAACAACGGCGACTTCGCTCACTCCTACGGCACCGACCAACTCCCGGAGAGCTTCGTGATCGACCGCCACGGCCACATCGTGGCGATCTCCCGCGGGGAGATCGACCAGGCGTTCCTGAACCGCGCGATCGCGCTGGCGAAGAGCTCGTGAGCCCGCGCGAATCGCTCCCCGTTCGGCGCTCACCCCCGTGCCATCGCGCGGCTCTCGCGGCTCACGCAGCCCGTACGGTTCTCGTCGCTCTACTGCTCTGCCTGAGTATGTCCGCCGCCCTTGGCGTAGAGACTGCCGCCGCCGCAGCCACGCCCCGCACCTCGCTGCCGGTGATCGAGCGCCAGGTGATGTGCGTCACCTGCAAAATCCCGCTCAACGTCGCGCAATCCCAGCAGGCCAATCGCGAGCGCGCATTCATCCAGAGCCTGATCGACGAAGGACAGACCGAAGCGCAGATCAAGCGTGCGCTCGTCGGGCAATACGGACCGACGGTGCTCGCGCTCCCGAGTGCGCATGGCTTCGACCTCACCGTCTATCTCGTCCCGCTCGCGGCGATTCTGGCGCTGCTCGCCACGCTCGCCCTCCTCCTGCCGCGCTGGCGCCGCCACGCCCGTGACCAGGACACTGCCGCGGTGACGACCGCGCCGCACCTCAGCTCCACCGACGCCGCCCGCCTGGACGCCGACCTGGCGCACTTCGACTGACGCGCTCGCCGGCCAGGGCACCGCCGGCCAGGGCACCGCCGGCATATTCGCCACCCACGTCTTCCCCGGGAGATTCGCCGCCGACACCTCCCAGGCGCCGCTCGAGGCTTACATCTCCGTCGGTGCGCTCACCCCGAGCAGGTCCAGGCAACGCGCGATCGTATGTTGCGTCGCCACGGACAGCGCGATGCGCAGCGACTCGACCGTCTCGGGCTCGGCTCCGACGACGCGACAGTCGCGGTAGAAGGCCGTGAAGTCCTGGGCCAGCTGCAGCGCGTAGGCCGTGATCCGATGGGGAGCGCGCCGCGCGACCGCCTCCTCGACCTCTCCCGGGAAGGCGAGCAGTTGCTTGACCAGCGCACGCTCGGCCGCGTGCAACGGCGCTTGACTTCCGTCGGCGATACCGGCAAGCACCTCCCGCACACGCTCCCCGCCCGCCTTCGCGAGCACAGCGGCGATCCGCGCGTGCGCGTATTGGACGTAGTAGACAGGGTTCTCGCTCGACTGCTCCCGCGCCAGGTCGAGGTCGAGGTCGACCGTCGTCTCGTGGGAGCGCGCCAGCAGGTACCAGCGCGCCGCGTCCGCGCCGATCTCGGTGAGCAGGTCGTCAAGCGTCACGAACTCCCCGGCCCGCTTGGACATCTGCGCGCGCTCCCCGCTGCGCACGAGGTGGACGAGCTGCATGATCAGCAGCTCCAGCTGCTCCGGATCTCCGCCGAGCGCCTGATAGGCGGCCTTCATCCGCCCGACGTAACCGTGGTGATCGGCGCCCCACACGTCGATCTGGCGGTCGAAGCCGCGCTCGCGCTTGTCCTGGTGGTAGGCGATGTCCGAGGCGAAGTAGGTGTGCTCGCCGTTCGAGCGAACCAACACCCGGTCCTTGTCGTCGCCGTAGTCGCTCGTGCGCAGCCACAGCGCCTCCTCGCTGCGATAGGTGTGCCCCTGTTGCGCGAGGATCGCCAGCGTGTGCGCGACCGGGCTCGGATCGCCCTCGTGGAGCTTGCTCTCATAGGTCCACAGGTCAAAGCTCACGCGGAACTCCTCCAGGGAGGCGGCGATCTGATCCATCATCACCGCCACGGCGGCACGTCCCAGCTCGGCCGGCTCCATCGCCGAGGCGTTCGCCAGACGAGCGACGAGCTCTGCGACGTAGTCCCCGCGATAGCCGTCCTCGGCGACCTCCTCACCCCGCGCCAGCGAGCTGATCGACTCGCCGAGCTTGCGCACCTGCGAGCCGGCGTCGTTCACGTAGAACTCGCGCGTGATCTCGTGACCGTACAGCGCCAGCAACCGCGCCAGGGCGTCGCCGTAGGCGGCGTTTCGCGCGTGTCCCACGTGCATCGGCCCGGTGGGGTTGGCGGAGACGAACTCGACCACGATCCGCTCGGGAATCTCGGCGCCGCCCGCGCCGTAGGATTCCCCGGCGGCGAGCACCTCCGCCAGCGAGCCGACGAGCCAGGGGTCGGCGAGGAACAGATTGAGAAAGCCCGGCCCCGCCACCTCGAAGTGCTCGAGGCTCCCTCCGAGCCGCCGCTCGAGCTCCGTCCCCAGACGCTCCGCGACCTCGCGCGGCGAAGCGCCCAAGACCGGTGCAAGCAGCAATGCGGCGTTCGTCGAATAGTCGCCGAGATCCGCGCGCGGTGGACGCTCCAGCACGATCCCCCCCGTGCCGGGTGAGCCCCCCGCCAACTCTCCGGCAACCGCCAGCACAGCCTCACGCAAGTCGTCCAGCGGCGTCGAGACGCCGCTCATGAGGCGCCGCAAAGAGACTCTGTCATTGATCCGTGCTCACCGATTGCGATACTAGCTGCGTGAACGATCAAGACTCAGGCGCCGAGCGCCACATAAACATCCATCTCTCCCCCGAGATCATGGGGGGCGTATACGCGAACTTCGCCAACGTCAGCCATTCCGACTACGAGTTCACCGTCACCTTCGCGCGTGTCGACCACGAGGTCGAGTCCGACGAGGTTCCGGGCGTGGTCGTCTCCCGTGTCAACCTCTCCCCGCGCTTCATGCGCGAGCTGATCGACGCGATGGAGGACAACTACTCCAAGTGGCGCACCCGCGAGGGCATCAAGAACCTGCCCGAGTACGGCGGCACGGAGGCCGGGTCAGAGGAGGAGTAGGGCGGCGCGGCCACGAACAGCGACAGCAATGAAGGTCGCGGTCATCTCCGACATCCATGGCAACCGGCAGGCCTTCGAGGCGGTGCTCGACGCGGTCGCCGCGAGCGACGCCTCCGAGCTGTGGTGTCTCGGCGATCTCGTCGGCTACGGAGCCGACCCCGACATCTGCGTGGAGCTTGCCCGCGAGCACGCCGCGGTTTGCCTGGCCGGCAACCACGACCTCGCCGTCACCGGCGAGATACCGCTCGACGAGTTCTCCCGCGGCGCGAGCCTCGCGGCGCAGTGGACCCAGGAGGTGATCGCGCCCGAGAATCGCGCCTTCCTCGCCGGGCTGCGCCCGCAGGGACAGGAGGGACCGATCGGCCTCTACCACGCCAGTCCGCGTGATCCCGTATGGGAGTACGTGCTGTCGGCGCTCCTCGCCGAGCTGTGCCTGGACCGCCAGCCCGACCGCATCTGCCTGATCGGTCATTCCCACGTGGCGCTCTCCTTCGTCCGCCACGAGGGCCAGCTTGCCACCGGCGAACCCCGCCGCGAGGGCGCCCAGCTCGATCTCTCCGCCGGCGAATGGCTACTCAACCCCGGCAGTGTCGGGCAGCCGCGCGACGGGGACCCACGCGCCTCCTGGCTGCTGCTCGACCTCGACGAGGAGACCGCGTCCTTCCGCCGCACCAGCTACGACGTCGCCGGCGCCGCCGGAGCGATCCGTGCGGCGCGCCTCCCGGACTCGCTCGCCGAGCGCCTGGAGTACGGTCAATGACCGTGAACCGCCTGATCCGTCTCCTCTGCGCCGGCCTCCTCGGTGTCGCCGCCGCCGCGCTGCTGGTCGCCTGCGGCAGCTCCGGCAAGGGCCTGATCCCGACCGCCAACGCCGGGCCGCTGCAGAGCGACTTCGAAGCCGTCGCCCAGGCGGCGCAGAGCGGCGAAGGGAACTGCACCGTGACCGAAGCCGCGATCGCCAAAACCGAACAGGACTTCGCGGCGCTGCCCACGACGGTCGACCAGGGCCTGCACAAGACGCTCAGCCAGGGCATCTCGAACCTGCGCACTCGCGCGCTCGCACTGTGCGCGCAGCCACTTCCGCAGACGACCTCCACGACGAGCAGCCCAAAGACGACTACTACCACCACCACAACCCCCACGACGACGACGAATACCACCGAAACGACCACCACCCAGACGAGGCCCACGACGAGCACCCCCACATCGAGCGGTCCCGGCGGTGGGACACCCGCTCCCGGAAACGAAAGCTCGCCCCGGGTGGAAAACGGACCGGGAGGGGGCACCGGCATCGGCGGCGAAAACGGCTCTGGCTCGGGCGCGGGTGGAGGCACACCGGGGGCGAGCGGCGTCCCCCAGGAAGGCGGCAAATGAGCGACGTCTTCGCAGCGCGCCACAGGGGCGTCCGCACGGAACTGGCCGGCGCCCGATGAACGAGCGCGAGGTGAAGATCGCCGGGCGCTACCGCCTGGAGGGCCGGCTCGGCTTCGGCGGGATGTCCACCGTGCATCTCGCCCTCGACCTGCGCCTGGAGCGCCAGGTGGCCGTCAAGCTGCTCGCCGAGCACCTCGCCGACGACCCCACGTTCGTCTCGCGCTTCCAGCGCGAGGCGCAGGCCGCCGCGCGCCTGGTCCACCCCAACATCGTGCAGATCTTCGACTCCGGCCTCGACGAGGCCTCGGGCCGGCACTTCATCGTGATGGAGTACATCCAGGGCCACTCCTGCGCGGAGATCCTCCGCGACGACGGCTGGGTCGAGGTGGACGAGGCCGTCTCGATCATCGAGCAGGCCTGCGAGGGCCTCGACTACGCCCACCGCCACGGCGTGGTCCACCGCGACGTCAAGCCCGGCAACCTCCTTCGCGCGCGCGAAGGCGAGGTCAAGCTGGCCGACTTCGGCATCGCCAAGGCGACCGAGCAGTCGAGCATCACCCAGGTCGGCTCCGTGCTCGGCACCGCCGCCTATCTGGCTCCCGAGCAGGCACGCGGTGAGGAGGCCGGCCCACGCGCCGACCTCTACGCGCTCGGGGTCGTCACCTACCAGCTGATCTCCGGGCGGCTCCCCTATGAGGCCACCTCGCTGACCGAGCTCGCGCTCAAGCAACAGCGGGAGGAGCCCCCCACGCTCGACACGCTCGTCGCCGCCGTCGGCCCCGAGCTCGCCGACGCGGTCGCGCTCGCATTGGCGCTCGATCCCCGCGACCGCTACCAGACCGCCCGCGAGATGGGACGCGCGATCGACGACGGCGCACGCGGCATCTCGCCGGGTGAGCCCACCGGCAGCACGCGCGGCGGCGGGCCCGCGACCGCCGCGACGA
>Ga0075522_10004027_pt1 | contig 10591 bp, 9 predicted proteins | sample NGEPerA_FD_74796 | JGI IMG/M metagenome (GOLD analysis project Ga0075522, IMG submission 74796) | Arctic peat soil microbial communities from the Barrow Environmental Observatory site, Barrow, Alaska, USA - NGEE PermafrostL2-A | ecosystem: Environmental > Terrestrial > Soil > Wetlands > Peat ...
CCTTGCAAGGCCTAAAACCCGCAGGCTGAAGCCCGCGCCACTTTAAACCAGCGGAAGCCTACTCTGCCAACAATTCTTCGACTATGGAAATTTTAGCCGTCTCGTTGGCACGCTAACCTGCGGAGCCGGCAAGCGTCTCATATAAAGAGCGCTGAGCCCGCGTGGCTCAGGCGGCGCGTCAAAGTTCGGTTCGCGTATAAGGAGAAACTATGAATTTGAAGAGTCTTGGGGGAAAATCCAAATTTCTCGCCGGTGCACTTGTTGTTGTCGTTGGCTTGGCAGGTTGGGGCGTAGCTCGCGCCAGCCAGAAGTTTTTTGCGCCTGGCATTCATATTTCCATGAAGATGGCCGATCCGGCAGAAGGACCCAGCAAGACTGGTTTTGCTCCTGTCGTGAAAGGCGTCCTTCCCGACGTCGTTAACATTTCCACTTCCAAGGTAGTAAAGGCTTCCGACCGCACCGAAATGCAGGAGGGGGGACCTGATGAGATACCACCGTTCTTTCAGCAGTTTTTTGGGCAGCAATTCGGGCCCAACCCCGGTAATCGTTCCGCCAAGCCGCATGACCAACGCGAAGATAGCCTCGGATCAGGCGTAATTATCAGCCCGGACGGCTATATCTTGACCAACAATCACGTGGTCGATGGCGCAACCGATGTGCGCGTAACCCTAGCGGACAAACGGCAACTGAAGGCTAAGGTTGTCGGCACAGACGCCAAGACCGACATCGCGGTCCTGAAGGTTGAAGGCAGCGATTTCCCGGCCATCACCGTGGGAGACTCGTCCAAGGTTCAAGTGGGCGACTACGCTCTGGCCATCGGCGATCCGTTTGGCGTGGGCCAGACTGTAACCATGGGCATCATCAGCGCGACCAATCGCGGCAACCTCGGCATTGAAGATTACGAGGATTTCATCCAGACCGACGCTCCCATTAATCCCGGAAATTCCGGCGGCGCCCTGATTAACGATCGCGGCGAACTGGTTGGAATCAATACCGCCATTCTTTCCCACGGATCAGGCGGCAACGAAGGAATCGGCTTTGCGATTCCGATTAACATGGCTCGCAGCGTCATGTCCCAAATTCTGGATCACGGCAAAGTGAACCGCGCCTATCTCGGCATCATGGTTCAGGACATCACCCCTGGCATCTCCAAGGCGATGAACCTGAAAGACATGCGGGGCGTCCTTGTCGGAGACGTTACGCCGAACGGGCCAGCGCAAAAGAGCGGCGTGCAGCGCGGCGACGTGATTCTGGAAGTGAACGGCAAAGTGATGGAGGACAGCCGCCAGTTGCGGAATACGATCTCCATGATGGACCCGACTTCAACCGTAGCCCTCAAACTCATACGCAACGGCAACCCCACGAACATGAGCGTCAAGCTGGGCGATTTGCCAGCTGACAAGGACCAGGCCAAGGCCGACGAGAAGCCATCCGAGCAGGCTCTGAATGGAGTGACGGTGGAGAATCTCGATGCGCAGACCGCGCAGCAGCTGGGATTGTCCCCGGCCGTAACCGGTGTGGTGGTGACGGACATCGATCCGTCCAGCGCGCTGGCTTCCGCCGGATTGCGTCAAGGTGACGTGATTCAGGAAGTGAACCATCAACCAGTGAAGAACGTCACTCAATTCCAGGAAGCCATTCGCAAGGCTGGAGACAGCCCGCTGCTCCTGGTCAACCGCAAAGGAACCACACTGTTCCTGGCTGAATAACCGATCAATGTAACCCACCATCATTTTCTCCTCGATGATGGCCAAGGCGCCCCGCGACGATAAGTCGCGGGGCGCCTTTTTTGTGCCGTAGGCTTCTGTGGATTTAAGTAGGACAGGCTTCAGCCTGTCTGGTTTCGATCGTCCCGACTCAAAAAAAGAAGACAGGCTGAAGCCCGTCCTACAAAAATATGCGACTATACCTGCGGCCACCTGAATGACGATGCAGAATATCATCCCCAAAATCGTCTACGCGCTGCTGCTGCTCATCGCGCTGACCTACGGCTACGACTTTGCCTCCGTGCGGCGCCGGATGAGCGCGCAAAAGCCGGGCGATCCGTTCGATACCATATCGTACCCACACCTGCTGGCGATCCCGGTAAAAGGAAACAAAGTGGATTACGAACTGGACGCGGTGAATCCGATCGAAACGGACCCCTGCGTCCATTCGATTTTTCCTCATTACGGGTACACTCCGTGCTGGTACGTGCTGCAAAGATCGAAGAGTCCTACTCCCATGATGATTATTTTTCCGGTCAGGTAAGGAGTTTTATGAACTGGTTTCTCTGGGCATTGCTTTCGGCATTTTTCGCGGGCCTCACTGCTGTACTGGCCAAGGTCGGCGTTGAGAACATTAGCTCTAACCTGGCCACGGCGATTCGCACCGTGGTGATTCTGGTTTTCGCCTGGGCTATCGCGCTGGCCACCAAGACTGAATCGTTTTCCGCCATCGGCAAGCGCACCTGGATTTTTTTGATTTTGTCAGGAATCGCGACGAGTTTTTCCTGGCTGTGCTATTTCCGGGCGCTTCAATTAGGGGAAGCGTCGCAGGTTGCGCCTGTGGACAAACTCAGCGTCGTCATCGCCATTGTCCTGGCCGCCATTTTCCTGCACGAAAAAGTGACGTGGCACCACTGGCTGGGCGGCACGCTGATTTTTGCAGGGGCCGTCGTTTTGGCGTACGCGTAGGGTTTTTGTAGCATAGGCTTTAGCCTGTGTGGTTTAGTCCTTGCAAGGCCGAAATTCCACAGGCAAAAGCCTATGCCACAAAAAAATGGGACGCCCGAAGGCGTCCCATTCCTTACTGGTCAGGTCAAACCACTCGAACGAATTCACGCCACCGACCGCAGCAGATCCTAATCAAGAGCCGTCGCGCTCGGTAGCGTCCCGGTAAAGTAAATCACCACGTACGCTTTGATCGTATTGTTCGCCTGCGGAATTCCAAACACTTTTACAGGCGTCCCGGCGACGAGGTTCGCGGTGATCGTGTTCTGTCCTGCGGTGGTCGTGATGTCTACTGCGCTAACCGTTACGACTCCTCCCGTGTCATCCACTTGATACACGAGCGTCGCGGAGCCCGACGTGGTGCTCAGATTCACCGGTATGGCGTTCACGCCGCCGGGTTCGGATAGGCTGAACACTCCGTTGGAATACGAAGTCGCCGCTGTCCCGAGCGGCACAGTGGTCGGCATGAGCACAGTCCACGGAGCGGCCCACGAATTCGCCTGCGCCGGATCGTTCCAGACGGCAAACGTTTCGCCCCAGGCGGGATACGCTGCGGCAGTTCCGCCGAAGTTCACCGTTCCGTTGGTTGCCGACTCGAAATCAGGAATGGCATTTGTGCCGCTGTCAACGATGGTTGGGAATGTAAAGTTCCACCACTTGTAGCCGGCAATCGCTGAGCCGGTGGAAGGATCGGTACCGTTGGCGGTGGCGTTGGAAATATAAGGAATTGCGAACGTGTAATTGTCGCTGGAAGTTTTAAATTTACGTGTGTAGGTGAATGTGTTTCCGTTGACGGCCGAAATGCTGCCGTCGTATCGCGCAATTTCGATATCAATCGTCTGCGCCACAAGCGGAGTAGCGAGCGGATCTGCGACGCTCGCATGTACCTTAAAACCGCGGACGACATCGTTGGCCAGAAAAGTAACTCCCCGCCCGATCGGAGTGGCGTCGGAAACGGCATTCCACGGAGTCCGAAAAAAGAATTCTGTGTTGTTATCTACGGTCAGTTGGACGGGCGCGCCGGACTCATTTTCAATCGTGATTGACGGGCTATTCCCGGTGACATTCACGTGCAGCACGTGCCCCTCAGGGCTGAGCCAAACGCTGTTGAACGAGGTAGACGCCCACATGCGAACGGCGACGAGCGATCCATTGGACTGATACCGCGCTGCGACGCGCACGAATTTTCCCGTCAGGCTGCTAGCCAGCGTGGAGAAATTCTTGATCGTCACGTTGGTTTTGGCGTCCACGTCATAAAAAATTGTGCCGTTCGTCGAGTCCGCAAGAATTGTGAGCGACTGCGAAGTCGCAATGTCGGTCTCAGGAGTCGTGGGCGGCTCAACCGGAAAATCGCGCGTCATCGTGACTGACGTGTCATCCGAAGAGACGCCCGTCACTGTTCCGTACGCGTGGCGCAAAACCAGGCGCCGGATATCGCGGAGCGGATGGTGATGCACCGGTCCTCGATTAAAATTCACCGCCCAGATCGTCGCACCGCCGCCGGAGGGCGGAACATGTCCCACCAAAAATGCCGGATGCGCAAGATCGAATTCGACGTCAAGCGACGCCGTTTGGCTCGCGGCAACCGTGAGCGGTGAATCGAACGTCACATTGACAGGAACAGTCTTGCTTCCCGCGGCTCCAGTTGCACCGATGATCTGAATCTGATTGGCGGGGATCGTTGCTCCCGGCGTGCCTGCAAAACCGGTTTCGGGATCCGCGGCAACGACCAATTGCACGTCGCCAGGATTTGCGCTCACTGTAAGATTCGCAGCTGTGTAAGTGCCTGCTGGAACCGGCATGGTTCCCAGAAGTTCACCCAACTGATCGAGTTCCACGAGATTGATCGTTGGAACTGTGCTCCCGGCGGTAAAAATATTTACGGGCGCGCCGCCGCCTTGTGGAACGAGAGAAATATTGCTGATTTTGACGCCAATCGTTGCCCAATCTTCGGTCGAGGCATCGCTCACCATCATGTTGACCATTCCGGATTGCGGCGTGCCTGTAATTCCCTGGCTCCCGCTTGAACTTGTGCCGCATGCCACGGAAAGCAACGGAATCGCTGCTGCCACTACCCTTAAAAATATACGGGACACTTTGGAATTCATTTTCGTCTCCTGCGAAGACGTTCCGTCTCCACTCGATTTAAGAAGCACGGCCAAATGTGGATTGGGCCCCGATGACCAACCACAGCTTCCGGCCAGCACGTATACAAACACGCAAACTCAAATAGAGTTGCGCAGGATAAAAAATGTTTTGTAGTACGACCGTACCAGGAAAAGATTTGCCTTGAAGTAGCGCGGGCTTCAGCCTGCGGGGGTTAGTCCGAGCAAGAAGTAAAACATGGAGCCTCCTCTTTTCTCTGTGCCCTCTGTGCTAAAGCTTTTGACCTTGTAGTGGAAAGCTTTAACACAGAGCGTCGCAGAGAAGAGAAAGCCCATGAGAATGATTCGAAAGAGAATGACTACGCTTTCGCGTCGCGCGAAAACTTTTCCCACTTCCCTTGCGCTTTCACAATCAATTCAATCACTTCACGCACCGCGCCAGCTCCGCCCGAACGAGTCGTGACAAAGTGCGCCGCACGCTTCACTTCCGGCGCGGCATTCGCGACGGCAACCGCGAGCCCGACGCGCTCCAGCACAGGTATGTCGGGAAGATCATCGCCTACATAGGAAACTTCGCTCGGATCGGCGCCCGTAAGCTGCAAAATTTCTTCAAACGATCCCATTTTCGTGGAGCGGTGCTGATACACAAATTCAATTTCGCATTCCCGCGCGCGCACGGCGACCGCCGTCGATTCCCTCCCCGTAATGATTCCCGTACGCAGTCCAGCGGCGCGCGCGAGCTTCAATCCCGCGCCGTCATACGCGCTGAACCCTTTGATTTCGCTCGCCGTGCCATCCCGCCTCGACAGCAGCCATATGTGCCCATCCGTAAGCACGCCATCCACATCCATGATCAACACACGAATTTTTTTTGCCCGCGCAGTAACGGAAGGCGCAGCCTTCTTCTTACCCAGTTTTTTAGCCATTAAAAACCCAATCCCCCGCGCTTCTCATGTTCTCTCTGCGACCTCTGGGTTCTCTGTGTTAAAGCTTTTGCCGTCTCAGCGGAAAGCTTTAACACAGAGAACCCAGAGGTCACAGAGAAAAGAGGAGAAAATCCCCGACACTTTTCTGCCTGATTAAAAAAGCTCGAGCGTCCACAGGTCATGCAAGTGCACGACCCCGAGCGGTTTTCTCTCCGCGTCCACCACCACGACGGAAGTAATGTGCCGGTCTTCCATAATACGCAGCGCGCTCCCCGCGAGTTCCTCGGGCGCAAGCGTCTGCGGCGTCTTGTTCATGCATTCGCCAACCACCAAATCGAGAGTCGCCGCGCCGCGCTGCTGCATCAACCGCCGTAAGTCGCCGTCCGTAAGAATTCCCGCGAGACGCCCCCCGCCATCCACCACCGTCGTCATGCCCAAACCTTTTTTGCTGATTTCGTAAATCACATCGGGCATTTTCGCGCTGACGGAAACACTCGGCAAGTTTTCTCCGGAGTGCATCAAATTTTCAACGCGCAAAAGTTTTTTGCCCAGGCGGCCGCCGGGATGCAGCGCGGCAAAATCACCGTGGCTGAATCCGCGCCGCTCGAGCAGCGCAACGGCCAGCGCGTCGCCCATCGCCATCGCCACAGTCGTCGAAGCGGTCGGCGCTAAATTCAGCGAGCACGCCTCTTCCTTCACGCTCACATCCAGCACCACATCGCTGGCTGTCGCAATGGTCGATCGCGGATGGCCGGTCAGCGTGATCATGCTAAGGCCCAGTCGCTTGATGGTTTCCAGCAGCGCAATTATTTCTTCGGTTTCGCCGCCATAGGTAACGGCCATCACAACGTCATCGCGCATGAGCATCCCAAGATCGCCGTGCACGGCCTCGCCCGGATGCAAAAAAATCGAGGGCGTGCCGGTGCTCGAAAAAGTGGCCGCAATTTTTCTCCCGATCAGGCCGGATTTGCCCATGCCAATAATCACCACGCGACCTTTGCAGGACTGAAGCAAATCCACAGCGCGAACGAAACTTGCGTCGAGCCGCTGCAAAAGCTCGTTCAGAGCTTCAGCTTCGATCCGCAAAACGCGCCGCGCTGACTCGAGACTCACTGCACGCTCCATCCACGCACGAGCGTGGCAATCTGTTTTAGTTTTCCGAGCAGCGCAGGCAATTCCGTTAGCGGCAACGCGTTCGTTCCGTCGGACAACGCTTTAGAAGGATTGTCATGCACTTCCAGGAAAACTCCGTCGACGCCCACCGCGACTCCCGCGCGCGCGAGCGGTTCGATAAATTCAGGCTGGCCGCCGCTGGATTTTCCCGCGCCCCCGGGAAGCTGTACAGAGTGCGTGACGTCGAACACCACGGGGCAATTCGTCTTTCTCATGATCGGAAACGAGCGCATATCGACTACTAAATTTTGATATCCAAAAGACGCGCCGCGCTCTGTGAGAAAAATTTTGTCGTTGCCCGTCAGCGCCACTTTCTCCACCGCATTAGCCATTTCCCACGGCGAAAGAAATTGCCCTTTTTTTAAATTGATCACGCGCCCGGTTTTTCCAGCGGCCACGAGCAAATCTGTTTGACGCGATAAAAATGCGGGAATCTGCAGCACATCCGCAACATCGGCAACCGGAATTGCCTGAGATGCGTCGTGGATGTCCGTCAGGATGGGAACGCCGAACCGTTCCTTTATTTTTTGCAGGATACGGAGGCCGTCTGCAAGCCCCGGTCCCCGGAACGATTTCTCGGACGAGCGATTCGCCTTGTCATACGACGCCTTGAAAATAAACGGCACATTCGCGTGCGCGGCCATTCCTTTTATCTGCTCCGCCATCATCATGGCGTGCTCTTCGCTCTCAATCACGCACGGCCCGGCGATCAGGAACAGCGGCTGATTGCCGCCGATGCGCACACTTCCAATCGAAATTTCTCGAGCCATCTGCATGTAAAATTCCCTCGGAATTTAAAGCGATTCATAGCCTATGCGGGACAAGCCAGTTTTGCAACGGTCTCCAGTAGGACAGGCTTCAGCCTGTCGGGTTTAGATCGTCTTCGCCCAAGCAAAATGCAGACAGGCTGAAGCCTGTCCTACTCGACCGTGAAATAGCATCAATCGGCTTGCGAAGGTTTTGCGGTCATGGATATGGCCGAAGTGTTCCCGCCGGCCGCGCCATTTCCGCGATGCTGGTGCGTGTGCGCCGCGCCCATGAACGCGTAGAAAAGCGGGTGCGGCACGAGCGGCGTGGACTTGAATTCAGGATGGAACTGGCACGCTAAGAACCAGGGATGGTTCGGCGCCTCGACAATTTCCACGTACTTGCCGTCGGGAGAACGACCCGTGATGCGGAATCCCGCGTCGGTCAAAACTTTTTCGTATTCGCAGTTGAATTCGTAGCGGTGGCGATGTCGCTCGCTGATTTCCGTGCTGCCGTAAGCCTTGTAAGCCGTGGAGTCTTTTTCAATTTTGCAGGGCCACGCGCCGAGGCGCATCGTGCCGCCCATTTCGTCCACGCCGAGAAGTTCGCGCAACTTGTAAATCACGCGGTGCGGCGTCTGCGGATCGAATTCCGTGCTGTCCGCTCCGGAAAGACCGACCACATCGCGCGCGTACTCGATGGTCGCGCACTGCATGCCGAGGCAAATGCCAAAGAACGGAACCTTGTGCGAGCGCGCATATTCGATTGCGTAAATCATGCCCTGAATGCCGCGCTTTCCGAATCCGCCAGGAATCAGGATGCCGTCCGCGTGCTCTAACCGCGTTGCCGCGGTCTCGCGCGAATCGAGGTCCTCGGCTTCCACCCACTCGATGATGGCGCGATCTTTGTGCGCGAGGCCACCGTGGATCAACGATTCGCGCAAACTTTTGTACGCGTCCTCAAGCTGAACATATTTCCCCACCACCGCGATGCGCACTTCGCCCTTGGGCTTGCGGATGCGCTCCAGCAACTCGAGCCACGCGCTCATGTCGCGTTCCCGCGCTTCGAGGTGCAGCAATTTCAAAATTTGATCGTCCAGACCTTCTTCCGCGAGCGCCACAGGCACGGCGTAAATCGTGTCCATGTCCGGCATGGAAATCACGCGCTGCTCGGGCACGTTGCAGAAGAGCGCAATTTTCTTTTTTAGTTCCTGCGGCACCGTGCGGTCGCTACGGCACAGCAAGATGTCCGGCTGAATTCCGATGGACAGAAGTTCCTTCACCGAATGCTGCGTCGGCTTGGTCTTTAATTCCCCGGCTGTGGGAATATACGGAACCAGAGTGACGTGCACGTGCACAAAATTTTCGGGTCCGAGTTCGAGGCGCATCTGGCGAACGGCTTCGAGGAACGGCAGCGACTCGATGTCTCCCACCGTGCCGCCGATTTCCACGATCACCACATCCACGTCTACCGCGATTTTGCGGAACGCGGATTTAATTTCGTCCGTGACGTGCGGAATCACCTGCACGGTTTTGCCGAGATAATCTCCGCGCCGCTCGCGCGTCAGGATCGACTCGTAAATTCTTCCAGTGGTCCAATTGTTTTCGCGCGTGAGTTTGGCGTGCGTGAAGCGTTCGTAGTGACCCAGGTCAAGATCGGTTTCCGCGCCGTCATCCGTCACATACACTTCGCCGTGCTGATACGGGCTCATCGTGCCGGGATCTACGTTCAGATAAGGATCGCACTTTTGGAGGGTAACTCGGAGACCACGGCTCTCAAGCAGGCAGCCTATCGACGCCGCTGCAACACCCTTGCCCAGGGAGGATACAACACCACCGGTAACAAAAATATACTTCGGCCCCATCCGCTCAGTTCCAGCCGCCTCAATTAAAGAAATGCAAGACGCAGAACTGGGTAAAACCTCCACAAAGATGTTGGCGTACAACGCATTCTAGGGGTGATGGCATGTTTCTGTCAATGCGCGGCAACAAAGTACATTTGACGCGTGCAAATTGACATTAAAATTGCCGCACAACGCTCCAGAAAAAACGGGCCGACCGCACGAAATCTTAAAAAAATTGCGCGCAATCGACCCGTCGGATGTTTGCTAGGAAATTACCACTTGCCGTCGTGATCGCCGTCGTGCCCGAACAAATCGGACATGACTTTCGTATCTTTATCGCAAGCGTGATTCAAGCATGGCAGCCCAAACCCAGCTTCGATCGACTTCAATAAGGAGAAGCTGTTGTAGTAAGTGCTGCTCTGAACGCCTTCCGGCGCGTCGCTGTTCGTCTCGACGGTCAAAACCACATTGTTCTGATTCTGAATCGGGAACAATCCGTTGGGCTGAGTGCTGATGCCGCTGTAATCGTTCTCATCCCACACGATCACGATAGCCGAATGGCCGTCGCTCCATGCCGGAGAGTGCTTGATGGCCTTCACCAACAGCTCGATGGTCGTGTCTCCCTGCTGAATCAAGCCAGGATTCAGGCCGACCTGCGTGCCGTTTGTGAGGCCGGCAGTGCCGCTGCCCGGATCGAATGCGCAATATGCATCGGCATTGCCCCGGCCATGCTGGTCGTTGCACTGGTTTGGCGCGATGAACGCAAGCGCGGGAACATTGCCCGTGGCGAGGTCCGCAAACAAACCGCGCGCCCCTTCGAAGCCGACAACGTTTTGCAAACCGTTTTCCTTGGGCATTCCTTCCTGAACAGTCTGGAAGTAGGCGAAAGGATTATGCTTGACGGCGTAATCCTGCACCACACTCGAGGAGGTCAGCGGCGCGAGCGAAGTGAAGTCGGTCAGATTGCTGGAAGTTCCGTTGCTGTAGTTGACCAAGTCCGCTCCCGTGAGAGGCAAGTTTTCCTGGTAGCTCTTCCAACGCAGTCCAGCGGCCACAAGCTGATCGGCAATCGTCTTACCTTCCGTC
>Ga0075522_10004028_pt1 | contig 10590 bp, 5 predicted proteins | sample NGEPerA_FD_74796 | JGI IMG/M metagenome (GOLD analysis project Ga0075522, IMG submission 74796) | Arctic peat soil microbial communities from the Barrow Environmental Observatory site, Barrow, Alaska, USA - NGEE PermafrostL2-A | ecosystem: Environmental > Terrestrial > Soil > Wetlands > Peat ...
ATGCTGGTTAACCGCGGCGCTGGCGCCAACGAAATCACGATTCGCGGCCTCAACGCGAACGCGACACAGATATCGAGTTACCAGACAACAACCGTCGGCTACTACCTGAACGACATGCCATTGTCAGAAAACCCGTCGGCCGCAGCGGACGTGCCTCTTTTTGACCTGCAACGCGTCGAAGTTCTGCGCGGGCCTCAGGGCACGCTCTTTGGTGAGGGCGCTCCTGGTGGAGTCATTCGCTATATAACGAACCAACCGAATCTGAACACCTTCGAAGGCGCCCTCGCCGGCCAAGCCTTCGATTACGACGGAGGCGCTGGCAGCTACAACGGCAGCGCGATGGTTAACGCTCCTGTGATCGACGGCAAGCTGGCGGTTCGCCTGGTTTTGGACTACCGCAATGACGGTGGGTTTTTCGACGATCTGCTCGGCCCAACGCTGACAACGTTGAAGAAAAACGCAAACTCTTCCAACACCGCTGATGCTCGCCTGCTCATAAAGTGGCAGGCGACGGATCAGCTCGACGCGACCTTCAGCTTCGTTCATCAGAAGCAGAATGCCGAAGAAAGCAATCAGAGCGTCGCTGCGAACGGTGTGAAAATGCCGGGAATCGAAAACTCGAACTGGGTGGATTGGAGCCTGTACAACCTTACGCTGAACATGCGGCTGCCAGGGGTGGATCTGGTGAGTTCAACGAACTACCTGCGGCAGATCGATGGGGTCTTCTTCGCGCTGCCCGCGCCTGCGCCGGAGGTGCAGACCCAGGCGCAGGATGAGGGAATCCGCAACTTCATTCAGGAATTCCGCGCCGTCTCCTCGACGCCGGGACCGCTGCGCTGGGTTCTTGGCGCATTTTACAAGGACCGCCAACGTGACACCGCACTGCCATTGAATCTCGTGGATCTGTCAGGGGCAACGCCGGTGTTGCCGTTTTTCACGATAGATGATCTGCGCAAGGACAAGGAATACGCCGCCTACGGCGAAGCCACGTACGACTTGACCAAGACATTTTCTGCAGTCATTGGCGGACGTTATACGCACCAGGAAGTGAGCTACACGACGGCACAGGTTGATCTTGCCGAGTTTATCTTCGGCTTCCCCACATTTACGGATATTGGCTCGACTTCCTATAACATCTTCACGCCCAAAGGCTCGCTGCTGTACCGGCCTTCGGATGATTTGACCCTGTATGCGACCGTCTCGAAAGGATTTCGCGGGCCCGGCGTCAAGAACTTCTATACCGGAGGGGCTAGTACGTATGGAGCCGAAACCGTCATCACCGATGAGGTCGGGGCTAAGACGACGCTCTTTGACAAGCGGCTCTCGCTCAACCTCGCGGTGTACTACAACGACTGGAGCAATATGCAGATTCCGCTGACCTTTGGGGCGCCCTGGGAGTCGGAAATCACGAATGCCGGCAAGGCTCGTACTGAGGGTGTTGAGCTTGAGGCGCGATTTGCCGTGAATCAAAATTGGCAGGTAGGCGGCTCGGCGGCGTACGCCGAATCCAAAATTCTCAAATACGCGGTCGATCCGGACGCAGTGGGCAATCAGATCGGACGCGATCCGAAGTGGACGGGTTCCGTGTTCGTTGACGCCCGTTACCCGATCGTTGCGGGCTGGCAGGCAAACGGACACGCCGATTACACTTACATCGGCGCGCGCTTCGATGACATCTTCAACACCGAGCCTGAACTTGAATCCTATGGAATCTACAATGCTCGGTTTGGCGTTGATAAGGATCGCTTCGAGGTGTACGTGTTCGGCCGCAACCTTGCGAACAAGTTCGCAACCTATACGGGCAGCGTAGCTAACGGCGGGTACTCGATACTGGCGCCGCGCGCGCTCGGCGTGGGAGCAAGCATGCGCTTCTGAAGCCTGACAGGGAAGATTACGCGCCCGAGGACCGCCGCCGCACAGTGAGCTACGATTCGCCGGTGGCGCGCCCCATCGGGTGCGGTGAGTGCTGTAATGAAAAAGACCATGAAGAAAGCCTCAAGGACGGGCGCAAAGATCGCTCGCAGCGGAACATTTGATGGCGCACCGGCCGTGGTCGCGGCAGCGCACCCGCCTCTCGGAGAGCGGATCCGGCGCCTGCGTCATGAGCGGCGCTGGAGCTTAAGCGAACTCAAAAAGCGCTCTTCAATCGCGACCTCCACGTTGTCGAAGGTCGAAAACGGTCTGCTCTCCCTGCCCTACGACCGGCTGCAGCTGATCGCATCCGCGTTCGGACTCTCGCTGTCGGAGTTCTTTGCAGCTGATGCTCCGGCCGAAGCCGCAGCGGTGGGACGTATCAGTTGGGCGCTGCGCGGCTCCGGTGAGATCGTCGATTCGGGCGCGTACATCTATCACTACCTCTGCACCAGTATTCGCACCAAGCGAATGGTGCCTATCCTCTCGCAAGTCGTTGCCCGCAACCTTGCCGAGTTCGGCAGGCTGCTCAAGCACCAAGGTGAAGAATTCGTGTTTACGCACCGTGGGCGGGTTGAGGTGCACACTGAGTGCTACAAGCCACAGATTCTAGAAGAGGGCGAGGGAGTCTACATCGACAGTTGCATGGGACACGCCTACACGAACGCAGGTCCCGGCCAAGCATGGATACTGTCGGTCAACACGAATCCCATTTCGCCGCAGATCTTAGCGAGGAATCTCGCCGGATCGATCGCGATTGCTCGCCGTAATCGCGGCTAATGCGCTCGCATGCAGCGAGGTCACAGTCTGAGGCGCTGTCGGAATGAAACGATTCGCGTGAATGGGGTGGCCGTGTCGCAGCATTTCAGACTGAACACTTGATGCGCGCATACCCATGGAGATTCCTGGCGCTCACCGCCACCACGGCGCTTGCCATTGGCGCGGCCTGCGGCAATGCGTGGGGCGCGGCGGCTCCCGCCGATCTCGACGCCGCCGCGGTCCGTTCGTACCTGTCCGAAATCGTCCCCCCGGAAATGGCGAAAGCTCAGATCCAAGGCGTCGCGATTTTCGTCACGCAGTCGGGGCATGTTATTGCGGCCCAGGGGTTTGGCAGGGCAGGCAGACAAGGCGCAAGCATTGATGCCGAGCAAACTGTATTCCGTGCAGGCTCGATGTCGAAACCGATCACCGCGGCGCTGGTACTGCAGCTCGCCGAAGAGGGCAAGGTCGAACTCGACCATGACGTCAGTGACTATGTCGGATTCACCGTTCCGAAACTCGACGGACGCGCGGTGACTCTGCGCGAAATACTTACCCATTCGACTGGATTCTCCGACACCTATCGACTGCTCTTTGCCACCGATCCCAGTAACTTCGGTACGTTGCAGGATTACGCCCGGAACCGGCTGCCGCCCCTGTTATTCCCACCAGGCACTCAGTCCGCGTACTCGAACTATGCCTTTGGTCTGGCCGGTTACCTCGTCGAACGGCTACGCGGTCAGCCATTTTCGACAGTTGCACGAGAGCGGATCTTCAAGCCGCTGGCAATGACGACGGCAACGTTCCGACAGCCGCCGGAGGCGCCGATAGCCGCAAGACTGGCACCCGGTTTCCGGCATGCGGCGCAGCAACCGGGCCCGTTTGAGTACGTGACGCCAGAATCCGCAGGAGGTCTGTCGGTGTCCGCTTCGGACTACGCGCGTTTTGTGCGAGCGCTCATCGGGGGCGGCTCGCTAGGTGGTGAGCGCATCCTGCGTGCTGATACGACGGAGAAGATGCTGACGCTGCAGCCCGGTACTGAAGGCGCGCAGGGCGGGGAAATCGGCATGGGTCTGGGCGTGACAATTGATCGTACGCGTGAAAATCTCTTAGTGATCGGCCATAGCGGAGATACCGTCCAGTATCACAGCGAGTTTCGTGCTTATAGAGAACGTGGGCTCGTGATCGTGGCGATGCAGAACACCGAAGGCCCTCCATTGGCTCGAACGCTTATCAGAAAATTTGAAGAACGGTTTGGCTTGATGCCACCAGCACTGTCACCACTGCCGAATCAAGCGGAGGATCACGAGGTCGCCGGCACCTACGGCACCGCACGCTATTCCGGACACTCGTTTTTGCGAGTCGGCCACCTCTTCCAATTGCTGTCCATCGCGACCGTGTCCGCGGGCGGGATCCGTCTCGGCGCCGCGCCGGAGCCTTTGACCCGTGTTGGTCCCGGTCTCTACCAGGATCTGACGCGCACCGGGCGCCGCGCGCTGTTTTTCCGCGACAGCGGCGGTGCAGTCCGCGGCGTACGGGTGGAGCCCTATCAGACGATGCTGCGAATTGCGCCATGGCAGCAGCCGCGACTCGTTTTCGGAGTCATCGGCGTCGGGGTTACGGTCGCGCTCGTCGCGCTGCTTGGCGTCCTCGGCCGTCTTATTTGGAGCAGGGTTACAGCGCGCCCTGCCCCGCCGCTTCCTTGGCGGTTCGCGGCGCTCTCGGCGCTCGCGCTGGTATTGTGCGTCGCGGGACTATTCACGACATTGACGGGCATGCAGGCGGATCTCTATTCGATGAATCCTGGGCGCGATCCGTGGATCCGGGCCTTTGAGGCTGCCGGAATCATCAGCGTCGCTGCGTGGGCCGGTTTTTTGTTTGCCATACTGAAGCACTGGGCGCGTACGCGCCGCGCCGAGCGCATTGCCGCCATCCTGTTTGCAGCAGGGATGCTCGCAGCGCTGGCCGAACTCATTAACTATCATGTCCTGACGTCCACGCTCAATTATTGAGCAGCTTGTGGCGTCAAATGGTCGAGGAGGAAACGGCCAGTGCGGTCGACGACGTCGAGCCATGAGTTGAAACGCAGAAACGCGTGAACCTCGTTAGGCAGCACGTAGACTTCCACGGGCACCTTCGCGTTTTCAAGTGCCTGGTAAAGCGTCACAGTCTCCGCAAAATCGACATTGCGGTCATCATCGCCGGAGATCAGTAACGTCGGTGAGCGCCAGCTGGAAACCTGAGAAAGCGCCGAGCTCTGAAACGCGAGGTCGCGGGTCGCTTCGCTGCTCCCCCAGGGCGCTGCGAGGCGGTTGGGGTGCCCGACATTGGTGATCCACTGCGTGAAGTCGTAGATACCGTGCCAGGCGACTCCGGCCATGAACAGGTCCGAGCGGCGTGCGAGAGCGTTGGCGACCAGGTGTCCGCCGTATGAGCCGCCGTAGATGCCGATACGCGCAGAGTCGATCTCGGGCCGCGAGCGCAGATACTCGCCTGCGGCGATCACGTCCTGGAGCTCGCTCAGTCCGTTTGGTCCATATGCCGCGGCATCACGGAACGTGCGGCCGAATCCCGCGCCGGTGCGATAGTTGACCGCCAAAACTCCGACGCCGTGCAGCGCCAGCAGTTGGTTTGCAGCATAAACGTATGCGTAATACGAATTCATATGCCACGCGGGCAGCATCTGTCGTATTGGACCGCCGTGAACATAGACGACGGCCGGCGCGCGCGCGCGACGCTGCACATTGCGCGGACTGAACCAAACGGCCGTAAGCGCTGTGCCGTCCGCAGCAGCGAAGTGAACGATTTCGGGTAATCGCAGCGCCGGCTGCCTGAGCGCGGCGTCGCTGCCCAGAAGCTGTTCGCGGCCTGCGGCGTCGTGAACAGCGGGCGCCTGCGCTCGATCGTAGGTCGCGGAGCGGTAGAGCACTTTGTTACCGCTGCCAATAAATACCGGATCCGTGGCGACGCTCTGTGCGCTACTTAGCCGAGTCCAGGAGGTTGTGCCGAGCGCCCACGTAGCGACGTCGCGGCGCGACTGCTCGTAACAGTTGCCGCTCGCGACCACCTGGTCTGCGTTGCCGTTCACGGCGATCGACTCCTGATCGCAGGCGCCGCGACTTAACTGAGTCACGCGGCGTGTCACCGGGTCAATGGCGTAGAGATGCGAATAGCCGTCGGCGTCGGAAAGGAAGATGACCTGACCGTTTTTGAGCCAATGCAACGAACCATCGGTCTGCGCGTTTGCATCGAGTCCCGGCGACCGATAGATCTGCGCGGCCTGCGCACCTGTGGCGCTTGCGACCCAAATGGAAAAGCGCGAGTTCTTGAGCACATCGCCAATATCGCCGCTCGACACACCCGGCAAGCGCAGGAAGGCCAATTGTCGACCGTCACGCGACCACGCAACACCCACATCCCGGTAAATGCTCGGTGCCACATAGTGAACACGGTCGTCTCCCAGCCGATAAATCCCAATCAGACTGTGCGCCGGGCGGTCGCTGACGAACGCCAGTGCATCTCCCGCCGGGGACCAGGTGAGCTCGCCTAGGTCGCCGAAGTCTTTGAACAGCGTTTTAGGCGCGCCTAGGTGCAAGCCGTTCGCGGCAGCTTCGATCGCAATCAGCTCCGGCTCACCGCCGTGCAAATAGACAAAGCGGCTTGAATCCGGAGCAAACAGCGCATCGCTTGCTCCAGTTGCGACTTTTACCGGCAGTCCGCCAGCGGTGTCGGCGACCCACAGAGCATTCTCCAGTCCGTTCACGAGCGCTGCCGGGTTGGGGGTGCGGCCATTCGGCGCTGCCGACGGGCCGCGCGTGTAGGTAAGCCAGTGGCCGTTGGGCGACAGCGCGAGGCCGTCAATCACATCGCCGGTATCGCCTGTCAGGACGGTGACACGTCGCGCCTCATAGCGTGGCGCAGTGGCAACCCACAGCGCAACCTCGCCCGCATGCGTCGTGACCCAAGCGACCGTGTCACTGCTACTCGCCGCTGCCAGCGTCGTGGTGTAAGGCACGCCACCGAGCCTTGCGAATTCCTCGCGAAACGACGGCGCGGCGCTCGCCGTCGCGCTCGCGATCCCTGCAACCACGGCGAGGCCACACCACGCCAGGCGCGAAATTTGGATTATCCGCATCGCAATTTCCTCCCCCGGAGCTGGTGTTTCCAAGCGGAATTAGGGTTTCTATTTAGATACTTGTGAGCTAAAATGCAATATGCCGCGCTCGATTTAGGGCGTGGTTTTTCACACATCCGCGCAAACTTCATCTTATGGACTTCGAGCGGCGACGTTGGCACCGGGTCATCGCTTGCGCGCTCAGTTGCGTTGTGACTGCTCGCATCGCGTGTGCTGAGACGAGTGCGCCGCCCTCTACCGCTGCGGGCCCGACACTTGCGCAGGCGCAGCGCTGGCTTCACGACGAGGTCGCAGCCTATGTCGGTCCTCACGGAGCAACCGCCGCCGCGGCCGCGGTAGTCACGGATGGCAAGATTCTCGCGTGCGGAACCTATGGCTGGTTCGACCCGGTGCGCAGGGTCGCCGTATCGCCGCACGATCAGTTCCTCGTCGGCTCGATCAGCAAGACTTTTCTAAGCCTCATTATTGCCAAACTCGTGCAGCAAGGAGCCATTGCCTCGATTGACGACCCGGTGAACCACTATCTCAAGCGCTATCGGTTGCCGCCGCCCTATGGATCGTCGGTCACGATCCGAGAACTTGCTACCCACACCGCTGGACTCGACTCGCCAGGCTTAGGCCTTGCGGCGAACGATCAGCATCAGGTACCCGCCTCGGGCGCCTATTTGAAAGCGAAACTGCCAGACATCGTGCGCCCGCCGGGATTCAAGGCCGTGTATGCGAATTTCGGCGCGGCCGTTCTCGGCGCGGCCATTGAAGACATTACGGGAGAGCGACTCGATCGACTCATCGAGCGTTTGCTGCTGCGCCCACTTGACATGCGCGACTCGATTCTCGGCTACGACGTTTCGGGCGGGCCGCGGCTCGTCTACGCAGGCATTCAGCGCAACGGACGGGTCAGCTATGCACCACGGACCATCAATGTACCAATGATGGCGCCCGCAGGTTCAATTCAGTCCACCGCCGAGGACATGGGGCGCTACATGAACGCGCTGCTCGGGCATGCACCCGAGGTTTTGTCGCCGCAGCTGATCGCTCTTGAGCGCACGCCGCTTGCCGTGAATTATCCCGGTCTCAGCCCCATTGGACTTGGCATCTTCATTGATCAATGGAATGAGACGCCCGTGCTCGGACACGGCGGACTGATTGCTGGATTTCGCTCGGCGCTTGCGATCGTGCCGTCCCACGACTTCGGTGTATTCGTCGCCTTCGCGGGCGGCATCGATCCTTACCAGGGAGGGCCCGGCGACCCGGGTGCGGCTACCGACGCCATGCTGAAGACAGTTCTCGGACCGGTTCAGCCGTTGCCGGCTCGTGCCACTACGAGCAATTTGTCGCACTACGCAGGCCACTACTGGCTCGAGTTGCGCGCGCACAGTACCCCGGAAGTCCTGTTCGGCATGGATCGCTTGGTGAACGTTAAGGCGGCCCTGGACGGAGGACTATTGATCGCTAACGGCGAAAGTTCAGCCGAGCGTTTCCTCGAAGTAGCGCCCGGGCTATTCCAGGGACCCGCGCATGACGGACGGCGACCCTCTCTGTATGGATTCGAGCCGGGCCTGGTGCTCATGAACAAGATGTACGGCGTACGGGTTCAGCACTTAGGCGATCCGAGAATCTTGCAGCGCTTCGGAGCTGCGTTTCTGATCACGGCAGCATTCGGGCTACTCGCCATTGTCTGGCCTGGGCCCGGTCGCACCGCGGCTGTCCTGGCGGGCCTTGCGGCCATGCTCGCCACGTATGTCTTCGTCTGGCCGGTGCTTCGCGACTTCGATGTCGACACGTCACTATTCCTCGGAAGCACTTGGCGATTCACGGTCGGGCGCTTCCTCGCGTGGGGGTTTCTGCTCTTAGGCATCAGTGGCGTCGTCTCGGTGATAAGCCGATTGCGCAGCCGTAAAGCCGCCGCGGTGCGCGCGCGCTGTACGCTTGCTCACCGCGGCATAGTGAGTCTTGCCTGCTTTGGACTGGTCGTTATAGCTCAGGCGGTGAATCTGTTGTGGTGAACGAGATCCCTCCCGCGCCGGCTGCTGCTGAAGCACGCGCGCGACTTTTATACGGTGCGTCGATCATATGGGACAACCACGCTTGCCTACCGCTGCGCACGGATTACGACGTGGCGACGCTGCTCGCGCGACACCGCCGGAGCGGGGCCACGTTCGTCTCTTTGAATCTAGGCGACGCCGAGATCCCGCTCGAGACGATGATCCGGATGGCTGCTCAGTTGCGCAGTTTTGTGCTCCACAACCCCGGCGAGTACGTGCTTGCAAAAACTGCGGACGATGTTCGGCGCGCCAAATCGGACGGGCGAACGGCGATTGCATTCGATGTTGAAGGAATGCGGGTCATCGGCGAGCAGCTGAGTCTCGTCTCGCTGCTGTACGATCTGGGTGTGCGTTGGATGTTGGTAGCGTACAACCGCAGCAATCAGGTTGGCGGCGGTTGCCACGATGCAGAAGACCCCGGACTCACGCCGCTCGGCCATCAGATTCTTGCCGAGTTCGACCGAGTCGGTATGGTCACATGTTGTTCGCACACGGGCTACCGGACGGCATATGAGGTCATGGAACGAGCCACGCGCCCCATCATCTTCTCGCATACAAATGCTCGCGCGCTCCTCGACCATCCGCGCAATATCCCCGATGATCTTGCACGTCGCTGTGCCGCCACGGGCGGCGTGATTGGCGTGAACGGCCTCAATATTTTTCTGGGGCGGACGGGCGACCTGCTCGAGCTGCTCGTGGCACATCTGGAGCACTTCGTCGATCTCGTTGGCTCCGAGCACGTCGGTCTCGGTCTCGACTTTGTATACGACCAGGACGAGCTCACTCAAGCGGTCGAGACCTCGAGCAACATCTGGCCGCCGGGATTCGGCTACGGCGCCGGGATACGCTGCGTGCCGCCGGAGTCGCTTCCGCGACTCGCCGAGCTCCTGCTCACTCGCGGCCACAAGGAAGCGGCGGTGCGCGGAATCCTCGGTGAGAATTTCGTGCGCGTCGCCGCCGAGGTCTGGCGCTAGTGGTTCAATTCGGACTGATGCTCGCTCTCCAGCGTAGTTTCAAGTGCAGGCTTTTCAAGGCGCAGTTTTGCGGCAACCTGTTCAACCGACGCCATTGCGCGAAGTAGATTGCCGCCGGCCACTTTCGCGACCTCGGCGTCGGTCCATCCCCGCCGCATGAGTTCTGCCAGGAGTGCGGGAAAATGATCAACGCCCTCGAGGCCGCGCGGCATATCCGGAATACCTTCGAAGTCCGATCCGAGCCCGACATGGTCAATACCGGCGATCTGGCGGATGTGGTCAATGTGATCGGCGACCTCTTGGAGAGTCACGACGGGTTTCGGGTGCAACGCCTGCCATTTGTCGAGCGCTGCTTTTGCACGCTCCGGCTGCCCGATGTAGAGGCCGCCGAAGGGAGGCGTGTCGTAGCGCGCCTGTTCGGCTGCGAAATCCGCATCCCAGCGATTGTGTGCATCAGACACGTAACCGGGATTGAAAGTAACCATCACCACGCCGCCGTTTGCGGCGACCAGCCGCAGGATGTCATCCGGCACGTTGCGCGGGTGATCAACGAGAGCGCGCGCTGAGGAGTGCGAGTAGATCACCGGCGCGACGCTGATCTTCAGCGCCATGATCATGACTTCCGACGACACGTGACTGAGATCAACCATCATTCCGATTCGGTTCATCTCGCGTACGACGTCCTCACCGAACGGCGTCAAGCCGTGATGGACGGGAGCATCGGTCGCTGAGTCCGCCCAATCTGTATTGCGCGAATGCGTCAAGG
>Ga0075522_10004029_pt1 | contig 10589 bp, 8 predicted proteins | sample NGEPerA_FD_74796 | JGI IMG/M metagenome (GOLD analysis project Ga0075522, IMG submission 74796) | Arctic peat soil microbial communities from the Barrow Environmental Observatory site, Barrow, Alaska, USA - NGEE PermafrostL2-A | ecosystem: Environmental > Terrestrial > Soil > Wetlands > Peat ...
GATTCCCTGCGCGCGCGTTCCTTCGAAAGCGTGTCACGCAGCGTTTCCAGCACGCCCCGCGCCATGCTCACGCGCTCGCGCCGCGATTTCAGCTCGTCGTCTACGCGAGTTCGCCGCTCGGTCAGGGATTCCAACTCCATCTGCCGGGCAGCCATCCGCGTGGAAATTTCTTCCTTCGTCTGCTCCAGCCGCGACAGGTCGCCCAGCGTCGATTCTTCTTCCTTGCGGGCGCGTACAGCGTCGCGCTCCATCGACGCTAGAATTTCGTCGCTTTGCACCAGTTGATTGCGCAACGCGGAGGCCTCATTCAGCAGCCGCAGCACTTGTTGACGTGCCGCTTCCAGAGCGCGTTCCTGTTCCCGCAAACGCCCCTGCAACCCGTCCCGCTCCGTACCTTTTGCCTCCAGCCGCTCGCGCGCTTCCGCAAATTCCTGCTCCACTGCCGCCAACGATTCGTTGCACGCGGCCAGATCGGTCGACTCGCGTTCATGCCGCGTATCCAGATTCTGGATCTCGGCTTCGCTTCCGGCCAGCCGGTCTTCCATCGTGCCGATTTGCCGCGCCTGCGATTCCAGGCGTCCGCGCGTGCGCTCGGTTTCCACGTTCAGTTCCGCGACGCGTGAGCGCGCCGCCGTGAGCGACGCTTCCACCTGATAGCAGGATTCCTGCGTCTGCTTGTGCTCCTGCTCCTTCGTCTGCACTTCGTTCGAGAGATTTTGAAAATTGGTTTGGGTCTGGCCGAGATCGAGCGCCAGTTTCGCGGCTTCGCTTTCCAGCACGCGGAAGCGGCCGGATACGGCGCGGCGCAGGTGTCCCAACATTTCCGAGCGCAGTTCTTCGTAGCGCTTGGCCTTCGATGCCTGGCGCTTGAGCGAATTCACCTGCCGACCGACCTCTTCCAGAATGTCGAACACGCGCGACAGGTTTTGTTTCGACGCTTCCAGCTTCGACTCCGCCAGCCGTTTGCGCGTTTTGTATTTGCCGATGCCAGCGGCCTCTTCAATAATCGCGCGGCGATCGGCTGGCTTGTTCGAAAGAATCTGGCCAATGCGGCCCTGTTCGATGATCGCGTAGCTTTCCGGACCCAGGCCTGTGCCGGAGAAAAGATCCTGAATGTCGCGCAGCCGCGCGCTCTTACCATCGATCAGATATTCGCTTTCGCCGGAGCGATACAGGCGGCGAGTGATGGTGACTTCGCCCGTGTGCCCATGCGCCCGATGACCCACGCCGCTCGCGTGGCCCATGGTCGCTTTACCGTTCGTACTGCCATTCGCTTGACCATTACTATGGCCGTTCGTTTCGTGGATGCTGTCGGCGATACCGTCGGCCTGAATCGCTTCGACATCTGCAGCGGCCGTTGCCACTTCCGAGGCCACTTCTGGGGTCACTTCTGGAATAGCGGCGGCAGCAGGTTCAAGTTTCGCCGCCGGGTCCACCATGGTGAGCGTCACCTGAGCCATGCCCAACGGTTTGCGCTCGCGCGTGCCGGCGAAGATCACATCTTCCATGCGGGTTCCGCGGAGGCTCTTGGCGGATTGCTCTCCCAACACCCATGAGATCGCGTCGCTTAGATTGGATTTTCCACAGCCGTTCGGCCCGACGATGGCCGCGACCCCCGTTCCGTGGAATCGCATTTCCGTCCGGTCATAGAAGGACTTGAAACCCTGGATGTCGACGCGCTTTAGCTTAAGCAAAACAGTCCTCCACCATAAAGACGTGCTCGGGGGGTGACTCTCATCCTAAACCGATTCAAATTGAAAGTAAAGTACCATGACTACCGAATCTGGTGGTCGCAGCGAAAGCTCCACTATATCTTGGGGTTAGTCTCCCAGAGACTGGGTAGGCTGTGAGCCGTACGAACGCCTTCCGCTTTGATTATAAAGCAAGTTTCAGGCATGGGTTCGAGCCCCCAAATGGAACTAGTGGTCTGCTGCACTGGGACGGCGGAGCGCCCGCTCCGCACCGGGGCGCCGCCCCGGTCGCTGCCTTTTCAAGAGCGGAGGCGGCGCCTCCGAGCGGGCCAGGCGGCCCGCCGTCCTAAAGGGCTTTGGCTCGCGACGAGTGCATCCGATTGGAGCGAGCGTTTTTTCAAATCCTTCGATGCGCCTACGCGCCTGGAAATGGCCCCAGAATCGATTTTAAAAAAGGGTATACCTGGATACGTTTTTGGGTCGTAGCGGGCCTAAAATCGCCCGTAAACGCGTCTTTTTTTCGAGCATTTTTTCAAAGCTTTATCTATCTGATTTCCAGCATGTTGCGCTGCACCAAGCAGGAGGGGATGTCCCCTCCGTTTTTCGGGGCCCGATCGATTCGCTCGCGGCATCCGCGACGCGATGTCACCTCGGGAGACACGACGCGAGAGCGTCTGTGAGGCCTGACGCCAGAGCGTCTTTAAGATAAGATAGGCACGATGCAAAAAGCACTCTTCTGGGTCTTCGCAGCGTTCTTCATTATTAGTGCGAATGCGCAATGGCTGAACTACCGGGCGGCAGGAACCCCTGTAACGAAAGATGGAAAGGTGGACTTCGCCGCACCGGCGCCGCGCATGGCCGATGGCAAGCCCGAGCTTACGGGTGTTTGGCATTTGCAGCCGACGAAGCAGACGGCGGCGCCCGTGGACAATGTCGCGGTGGGCGCTCCGGGAGTAAATCCGAATAGCCTCACGGCCAACATCTTTCGCGATCTGAAAGCCGAAGGGAATCTCGAAACGGAGCAGGGCACTAAGGTCCGCGAAGAGCGCACCAAGAACGGACTACGTTTGAATCCCACGGTCTTCTGCCTGCCCATGGGCCTCCCTTCGGACAATTTCGTGGCGGAGGTGGTGAAGTTCGTCCAGGCGCCAAAGGAAATTATTGTGATTCACGAAGTGGACAACAGCTATCGCCAGATCTATCTGGATGGGCGTCCGCTGCCGAAAGATCCGTCACCTTCGTGGCTCGGCTATTCCACGGGCCATTGGGAGGGCGACACGCTGGTGGTGGAAACGGAAGGTTTCAATGATAAGACGTGGCTCGACATGAGCGGCCACTCTCACAGCGAACAGATGCACCTGACAGAGCGTTATCATCGTCGCGACTACGGACACCTGGACGTGGAAATGACGTTCAACGATCCTGTGATGTACAAGAAACCGTTCACCATCAAGTTCACGCACCAGCTTGTACCGGACTCGGACATCCTGGAAGCCTACTGCGCCGAGAACGAAAAGGATAGCGGCCACATTCTGGGAACAACACCAGTCAAGTAAGAGTCTCAGCGCCCCCGCTGCAGCGCGCGATACTTCCGCAGCAGATCGTAAATGGCAACGCCGCCGGCGGTCGCCACATTCAGCGAATGTTTTCGCCCCAGCATCGGAATGCGCACGTGCGTATCGGCCAGCTCGCGCAGCTCCGGCCGCAGCCCGTCTACTTCATGGCCGAATAGCAGGCACACGGGAAAGCGCGGCTGCCAATCGAACAGATCCACCGCGCGTGCGCTGGTCTCGAGCGCGGCAATCTCGAATCCGCGAGCATGCAGATCTTTCGCCACGGCGATCGCGTCCCACGAATGCTGCCACTTCACGGTTTCGTCCGCACCCAGCGCGGTTTTCGTGATCTCCTTCTTCGGAGGATGACCCGTAATCCCGCATAGATACAGCGCCTCAATTCCCGCGGCATCCGCCGTGCGGAAGAAGGAGCCGACGTTGTACATGCTGCGCACGTTGTCTAGTAGCACGCAGACGGGAATACGTTCGAGGCCATCGTACGCCGCGGAGGGCGCTGTGGCGCGGAAGGGCACGCGGTCTTCAGCCTCGGCGAGATGCGGCTCGGAAATGAAGGGATCGGCCAAGGACTATTATGCCCGGCCACGGTCTACGGAATCGCAATCGTAGTTTGGCAGTCGGCTTCCGGCTGAAATCACTAGCGCGTGGGGCAGTCCTTGCGGCCGGCCTTTTCGCACCAGTCGATCTTCCACTCCTGCGCGTTCTCGCGGCGGTTGGCGACGTCCCAGTGCTCGACGATTTTGCCGTCTTTGAAGCGCATCAGCTCGAAACGGTTCTGCGGATATTCCTTGCCGTCGGCGTCCTTGGCCTTTTGGTCCCACATAAACACGACGTAATTGTCATTGCCGAACACCAGGCTCGGGATCGAGTCCTGCTCGGCGAAGAGCGGCTTCGGATCGGGAATGCGGGTGGCGAGCATCGCGGCTAGGCCCGGCGGCGTCTTAGGATCGTTGGGGTTGTGGTTGATGGCATCGGGCGGCTCGATCAGATCGAGCACCAGTTGAAAATGGCCCGAGTGCAGAGCGCGGAAGAAGAGGTCGGACGTGGCGACGTGATCCTGCTGACGGTTCGTGTACTTCAGAGAGCTAACGTCATAGGTCGTGACGATCGGGATGATTGCCGGGATGCTCGCGGGATGTTGCTGGGCAAACAACACGGGGGCGGCCGCGGCGGTGAGTGTGAGAGCTCCGAACAGTTTCCACATATTCATATTGTCTCCTCGCTGATGGTAGCCGTGATCACCACTTGGTTTCCTTTTTGGCGTTGTTCCAATGCTCCTGGATTTTTCCGTTCTTGACGCGCACCACGTCGTAGGTTGTGTATTTGTACGGTGTCTGCGTTTTCGGATCTTTGTCGTCGCGCGACCACACGATGATCACGTAATCGCCCTGGCCAAATGCTGTGATCTGCTTGGCCTCGGCGGGACGCGACGCGGCGTTCTGATAGTAGCGAACGACGCCGGCCTTGCCGCCAGGGATGCGCGGGTCGTGCTCCACGTAGTTGTCCGCCATGTACTTGGAAGCCTGATCGACGTGGCCCAGGATGACCGTGTCGCGATACCAGCTTTGGGCCAGTTCCTGATTCTTGGTTTCCTGCGGGGTCTCCGCGAACAGACTGGCGGCGCCTGCAAGCAGCAGAGTCAAGCCCGCAATTGTGAAAGTTGTAAGTTTCATGTTCCTACTCGGGAGCTAATTTTATATCAGCGGATAGCCGACGGCAATGCTGGCGATCGGGACGCCGTCAGGCTGACCAACGGGTCCGTCGCGGACGAGGCCGTCAGGCCCCATAACGCGTGCGCTACTCCTTCATGCACGCCAGCAGCGCGTCGACCAGTAGATCCACGTTCTTCTCCGTCGCCAACGGACCCATAATGCCGATGCGGAAGATTTTGCCCGCGAGCGGACCGAAGCCGCCGGAGATCTCGATGCCTTTTTCTTTCAGCAAACGCGCGCGGGTTTTCGGATCGTCCACGCCGTCGGGGACGCACATGGTGTTGAGATTCGGAATGCGGCGGCCGGGAGGCACAAGCAGGCGCCAACCTTCCTTCTCGATGCGCTTCACGAAATATTCGTGCATCTTCTGATGGCGCGCGAAGCGGGCGTCGACGCCTTCTTCCGTAATCGCGGCGAGGCCTTCGCGCAGAGCGTAGATGCTCGACACGGGCGCGGTGTGGTGATAGCGATGGCTGCCTTCGTAGTATTCGAGCAGTAGCGCGTAATCCAGATACCAGATGGGGCAGGGAGTGGTGCGTGCGCGCAAACGCTCGATGGCCGCGGGCGACGCGGTGACCGGCGCCATGCCGGGAGGGCAGCTCAAGCCTTTCTGCGTGCAGCTATAGGCGATGTCGATGCCGTTGGCGTCGCAATTGATAGGCACGGCCCCCAGCGACGTGACGCAATCTGCCAGCGTGAGCGCGCCAACTTTGTGCGCGGGACCGGTGATCGCTTTGGGCTCCTGCAGCGCGCCGGTGGATGTTTCCGCATGCACGAACGCGGCGACCTGCGGCTTTTCACGATTTAAAAAGTCCGTGGCCTCGGCCTCGGTGAACGTTTCGCCCCAAGGCTTATTGGCGACAACGACGGTGGCGCCGTGGCGCTTGCCCATGTCGATAATGCGTTCCGAGAAATAGCCCGCGGAGAAAACGGCGAGCTTTTGGCCGGGTGCGACGAAATTGGAAAGCGACGCCTCCATGCCGGCACTGCCGGTTCCGGAAAGAGCGTGCACGAATTGATTCTTCGTGCCGAACAGGTCGCGCAGCGCGGCGCGGATGTGTTCGAACTGCTCAAACAGGAAGGGATCCAGGTGGCCGACGATGGGCTGAGCCATCGCCTGATAAACGCGTTCGGGAATTTGGGACGGACCGGGTCCGAACAAGAGCCGGGACGGGGGCGTGAAAACGGACATGATGACAGTTTACCGCGCGGAGGACAATCGGTGCGTGGTGAGGTGGTGTTGAGAAACACGCGAGACCAGTCCCGATATGCGAAATGCGTGGCAAGCCCGCCTATAAAGGGGACCTCATTTTTTATGGAAGTTGAATCTTCGGTCTTACGAGTCTCTATGAACACACCGTTGGACCGCTCCCTGTGGTCGCGGCTCGGCGGCGGCGTTTACTTTGAATCAATGGCATACCGAGCCGCCACCGCAGAAGCGGTCCGGTGCCGATAGTTGCTTGCCACAAACGCGCGAGTCCCGATATGCGGCATGCGCGGCAAGCCCCACCTATAAAGGTGCGGGCTACAATTTTTAATGGAAGTTGAGTCCCCGGTCTTACGACCGGGGCTGGCCGCGCCGCCCGCCGTGATGCTACTCCAATGGCGTCAGCGATGTAAACGACAGGCTTGGCGTGAAGCGGAACCCGGTGACGGCCAGATCGGTTGTGGGGGTCGAGAAATGGATGACGCCGCGCGTGTTCGCTGTGAAGGGGAACTGCGAGGACAACACGAACGACGTGTGGCCGTGCACGGGAAGCGATATTGTGCCGGAGCTCGAATTGCCGCCGTCGCTGGTGAACGTCATGGTCACGTTCAACGAACTCAGAGAATTTGTGTTCGCCAGTGCGACGCCCGTTGTATAGCCGGAGGTATTGTCGTACGGCATGAACAAACTGCTGCTGGAAGTCATGCCTGTAACGGTGCCCTGGGAATCCGGGACGCCGGACGCGGTATAGCGGAATATGGATTCCACGCCGATGTGTCCGCTGCTAGAAACCTCGGCCCAGCCCTGCGTGGTCTGCGTGGCCGCGCCCGTGGTTTGCGCAAAGGCAACTGCGCCGGGCGCGAGAGTTCCGGTAAACACGCCGGGTGTGCCCGCCACGATGGGAACCTGAAACGCGTTGCCGCTATCGCCCCAGAAATTCGTGGTGTAAGTGGCGGCCACCGTATCCAGATTCACGATCGCGATGAGCGTGCTCCATCCGCCGCCATCGACGATGTCGCCGAGGCGCAGCGCGCTGCTGAACGTGGATCCGCCGGAGCCGATGGTCAAACTGAAGTTCGCGGTTGCGTTCAACGCAGTGGCATCTGTGGCGGTGAGGCTGAAGGTGAGCGTGCCATTCGTCGTGGGCGTGCCGGAAATTAATCCCGCGCCGGAAAGCGAAAGTCCCGGAGGCAGCGCTCCGGAGGCGAGCGTGAAGGTGTAAGGAGAAGTTCCGCCGATTGCCGTGATCTGCTGCGAGTAGAAGGTGCCGACCGCTCCTGCGGGAAGCGTGGAACTGTTCGTGATGCTGACGACAGAGGTACCGGTGACGGTCAGTGCCGTGCGATAGACGGCGCCATCGCCCAGAGCGTCGATCGCGCCGATGGTGACCGAGAATACACCCGGACTGGTAGGCGTTCCCGACACAATGCCGGTGTCCGGATCGATGACCAGGCCATCCGGAGTGGAGCCGACTCCGAAGCTCCACTTGTAACTAGGGGTGGACGTGCCCGAGATTAACGGGAAGCCTCCGGTGGCGCTGAATTGCTGGGCCGCGAAAGGGACGCCGACGGCTCCGGCATGCAACGGCGTTTGCACCACGGTCAGTGCCGAGCTTTCGCTTGCGATCGTATATGTGCCGGACGGGACGATCGTGTTGATGTTCGCATAGGTGACGTTAACCGTGAAGCTGTATACGCCAACGGACGTGGGAGTGCCGTGGAACAGGCCAGTACCCGAATCGATTGTCAGGCCTGAAGGGATCGATCCGGTGGCGAGGCTCCAGGTGGGATTGGTGCCTCCGTTGGGCGTGAGATTGACCCCGAACTGCGCCGCGTAAGACTGGCTCGAAGTAATGCACGTTATGCTGGTCGCGGATGCGAACGGCAAAGAACAACCCGGGGAGTTGGGCAGCTGGGATGGCGTAACCACAGAAGGCTGGCCATAAACGGCCGATGCGCCGACAACAAAAAAGACACATAAACTGGCGATCCGCAATTTCATAACTGGTGAACTCCCTTTGGCGAACGGAATCTTATGGCCCTTCTAGTACCCGGAGACACAATTTTCCCGAAATGTACTGGTAATAGCCATGGGTTTAAGTGTACAGAATTCCGGAGACTAGTGCGCGCGGTGGGGAAGGGTAGTACATTGCCGGCCAGAGGGATTTCGCCGTTCCCAAGAGGGCGTGTGCTAAAGTGGGTAACTGCTGTTGTCTGATGGCCGCGATTCGGTGAACCGCGCCATGCACAGTTTCCCTCCGGGCCCGTAGCTCAGTTGGTTAGAGCGCTACCTTGACACGGTAGAGGTCAAGTGTTCGAGTCACTTCGGGCCCACCACTAATTCTCAAATAGATACGAGTAGCTGGGCATTCAAAATTGAATCGCCCGAGGTCCAAGTGAGGTCCAAACGCGAGTGTTCGTGGACCTCGTCGTAGGATGAACTCTCCGTCTCTCCGCTCTCACAATTCTCAGAATCCTCAAAACTCGCACTTCAGAGCGCAAACCTCAAAGCCGCGGTTGATGGCGCCCATGCCGCACACAATACTCACAATCCTCAAATTGAACTGTTTCCCCCCACCGAAAACATTCGTGAGGGTTTCTGTTGACGACTGAAATCGGGAACTGCTATTCAGTGGACCATGCGGAAGAGCCAGCAGTTTCCCGGCGCACAACAGATCGAACACTGGCCGCTTGAAAAGTTGATTCCCTACGCGCGAAATCCAAGGACACATTCCGACGCGCAAGTCGCGCAGATCGCCGCGAGTATCGCGGAATTCGGCTTCAACAATCCAACTTTGGTGGATACGAAGGCCGGAATCATCGCGGGCCATGGCAGGCTTCTCGCTGCGCGCAAGCTGCAGCTGGAAAAAGTGCCGGTGATCGTTCTCGATCACCTCACGGAAGCGCAGAAGCGTGCCTACATCATCGCGGACAACCAACTCGCTTTGAACGCAGGGTGGGATGACGAGATCTTACGGTCGGAGCTTGCCGCTCTGCAAGACGAGGATTTTAATATCCGCATCATCGGTTTCGAGGATGAGGAACTCGCGCGATTGTTGGCCGCTCAGGATGCCGCAGAGGGGCTCACCGACGAAGACGCGGTACCGGAGTTGCCGGAGACGCCGATCTCGGCCGCGGGAGACCTATGGATTCTTGGCGACCACCGGCTGCTCGTTGGCGACGCCACGAACAGGAGCGACGTTGCGAAGTTGATGGCCGGCGATGCAGCCGACCTAGTTTTCACCGATCCGCCGTACAACGTTGATTACGAAGGCTACACAGAAGCACGTCTGAAGATCAAGGGCGACAAGATGTCCGCCCCGGAATTTAAGCAGTTTCTCGAAGCGGCGTTCCGTTCGTACCGCACGATCGTGAAATCCGGCGCCTCGCTGTACATTTGCCATTCATCGTCCTGGCAGCGCGAATTTCAAGACGCACTCGAGTCCGCCGGATTTGAGGTTCGCTGCCAAGTCATATGGGCGAAGAATACCTTCGCCTGGGGCTTCGGCCGCTACAAGTTTCAGCACGAGCCAATCTTCTACGCGCACGTGGCCGGCCAAAAGGATTCGTGGTTTGGCGATAAGTCGCAATCAACTCTGTGGCAGGAGAAGAAGCCCGCGGCAAACCGGATGCATCCGACTGCCAAGCCGGTCGAGCTGATCGAGCGGGCGCTCCTTAACAGCAGCAGGTCTGGAGACGTCATCGCGGACTTGTTCGGCGGATCGGGCAGCACGCTCATCGCCTGCGAGCGTCGAAACCGGAAGGCGCGGCTTTCAGAAATCGATCCGAAGTACGCCGACGTGATCGTAAAGCGCTGGCAGGAATACACGGGCAAGAAGGCGACGCTCGACGGCAACGGGCGCACATTCGACGAAGTAACGCAGGAGCGTTCCGCACTCGCGGCAACGGTTGGAAAGTAGATGCGAGAAAGCTTACAGCGTCGTTTGCAGAACCTCGAAGAGGTCTCGGGCCTCCGCTATACGGCTGAACGACCACGGGTCCGGCGCCAACTTTTCGTCATGAAGGCGGGCTGCAGGCTCGTCCCGGACCAGTCCGAGTCGTGGCCGATCTCTTCTTTCGATCGTGAGAAATCGACTTGCAGACGAATGCTCTGCGCGGACGGAACGCTTTTGGAAAGCGTTTTTATCCACAACGAGTCGGAAGAGCTCAGGGAGGAAGAACTGCAGCAGTGGATCGCGACACACCCAGTAGAACGCTTGGGGATGGAGCCGCTTGCATGAGCATGGAACGCTGCCGCCGGGAGATCGCGGAGATCGAAGCGGAATTGCTCGCGGGCAATCCCGACGTTGCTGGACTCCTCCTGGGGCTCTCGGATTGGAACGCGGAAATGAGGATCCTGGAAGAAGAAAAGCGCCGCCGGGCGGATGCCCAGAGGCGCGTAGTAGAGG
>Ga0075522_10004030_pt1 | contig 10587 bp, 6 predicted proteins | sample NGEPerA_FD_74796 | JGI IMG/M metagenome (GOLD analysis project Ga0075522, IMG submission 74796) | Arctic peat soil microbial communities from the Barrow Environmental Observatory site, Barrow, Alaska, USA - NGEE PermafrostL2-A | ecosystem: Environmental > Terrestrial > Soil > Wetlands > Peat ...
CTTCAATATTTTCGTATTGGTGACGAAGAGATCATCGCCGACCAGCTGCACCCGCGAGCCCAGTGCGCGCGTCAGCTCGCCCCAGCCGTCCCAGTCGCTCTCGCTCATGCCATCCTCGATCGTTACGATCGGATACTTTGCGGCAAGATCGGCAAGGTAGTGCGTGAATTCGATCGCCGTGAAACGCCGGTGCTCGGATTCAAGCTCGTAGTGCTGCGCCTTGTAGAGCTCGGAGCTTGCAACATCGAGCCCCAAAAAAACGTCGCCGCCCGGTTTATAGCCCGCCGCCTCGATCGCCTGCAGAATAATGCCCAAGGCCTCCTCGTTCGAGCCCAAATCCGGTGCGAACCCGCCCTCATCTCCCACCGCCGTCGACAGCCCGCGCTTCGTCAGGAGCTTCTTCAACGTGTGGAAGATCTCGCAGCCGTAACGCAGCGCTTCATGAAAGCTCGGTGCACCCACCGGCAGAATCATGAATTCCTGGATGTCGAGGCTGTTGTTGGCGTGCGCGCCGCCATTGACGATATTCATCTGCGGCACCGGCATGACCGGCGCGCGGCCCCCGCCCAGATGCGCGGCAAGGTAGCGGTACAGAGGCTCGCGCGCGTCAGCCGCAGCGGCGTGTGCGGCGGCAAGCGACACTGCCAGCAGCGCGTTTGCACCGAGTCGCTCCTTGGTCTCGGTGCCATCGAGTTCAATCATCTTGCGGTCGATTCCCGCCTGATCGCGCACGTCATGGGAGACGAGCGCCGGTGCGAGTACAGAATTGATGTGTGCAACTGCTTTGAGAACGCCTTTTCCCTGATAGCGCTTCGTATCCCCATCACGCAGCTCCACCGCTTCGCGCGAACCGGTGGAGGCGCCCGAGGGCACCGCGGCGCGACCGCGTGCGCCAGAGTCAAGGATGACATCCGCCTCCACGGTGGGATTGCCGCGGGAGTCGACGATTTCACGCCCGCGGATCGTTGCGATCTTACTCATAACAGCGTTTCCTCAAATGGCTGCGCCTTGACCACCCGGTCAAGTGCAGCGAGCGTCTGCAGCAGCGCTTCCATGCGCGCGAGCGGCCAGGCGTTGGGCCCGTCAGAGAGGGCCTTTGCAGGCTCGGGGTGGGTCTCCATGAATAGTCCGGCAACCCCGGCGGCGAGCGCTGCGCGCGCCAGCACCGGGATGAACTCACGCTGGCCGCCGGAGGAGGAGCCCTGGCCGCCCGGCAGCTGCACCGAATGGGTGGCATCGAACACCACCGGGCAACCGGTGGCGCGCATGATCGCAAGCGAGCGCATGTCGGAGACCAGATTGTTGTAGCCGAAGGAGAAGCCGCGCTCGCACACCATGATTGAGTCATTGCCGGTTGAGCGCGCCTTGGCGACCACGTTCTGCATCTCGTGCGGCGCCAGAAACTGACCCTTTTTAATGTTGACCGGTTTGCCCTGCCTTGCGGTGTTGATGATGAAGTTCGTTTGCCGGCACAAAAATGCGGGCGTTTGCAGCACATCAACGACCGCGGCAACCTCGGCAAGCGGCGTGTCTTCGTGCACGTCGGTGAGAATGGGCACGCCCACGGTGCGGCGCACGTCATCGAGCACCTTAAGCCCTGCCGCGATTCCCGGACCGCGGAAACTTGCGGCGGAGGAGCGGTTCGCCTTATCGAAGGATGCCTTGAATATGAACGGTATCTTCAGGCGCGCAGTGATCTCTTTGAGGCGCCCGGCGATCTCCTGGGTCAACGTCGCACTTTCGATGACGCACGGTCCTGCGATCAGGAAAAACGGCTGCTCGATGCCGATTTCTTGCCCGGCGAGCTTCATGCCCCTGCGGCTTGCGGCAGCTGCGCGGCCCGATGTGCGCGCGCGGCGCGGATGAAGCCGGTAAAGAGTGGGTGACCGTCGCGTGGCGTGGAGACAAACTCCGGATGAAATTGCGTCGCGACGAACCAGGGATGGCCCGGCAACTCGATGATCTCGACCAGGCCGTCGCGCGAGAATCCGGAGAAGCGCAGGCCACCGCGGCTATAGCGCTCCAGATACTGATTGTTGAATTCGTACCGGTGCCGGTGGCGCTCCATGATCGCATCCTTGCTGTAGATCTCGCGCACCTGCGTGCCCGCGCCGAGCACAACTTCCTGCGCACCCAGGCGCATGCTCGCGCCTTTTCCCGACGAATCATCGCGCAGCTGCGCGCCGCGGGCGACATCCTGCCACTCGGTGATGAGCGCAATCACCGGATGGGGCGTGGCGCGATTCATCTCAGTGCTGTTGGCGCCGTCGAGCCCGAGCACATGGCGACCAAATTCGATGACCGCCATCTGCATACCCAGACAGATTCCCAGATACGGAATACCGTTTTCACGCGCATAACGCACCGCCTGAATCTTCCCTTCGACACCGCGCTCGCCGAAGCCGCCGGGCACGAGGATTGCATCCATGCCATCAAGCGCGCGCGTGCCGTCCTTCTCCAGATCCGTCGACTCGATGTAATGGATGTTGACGCGCGTGCGGGTCTTAAGGCCGCCGTGCGTCAGAGCCTCGTTGAGTGAGATGTAGGAATCGCGGATCTGCACGTACTTGCCGACCATCGCGATATTGACGCTGCCGTCGGTGCTGGTCTTTGCCGCCACCACGTGGCGCCATTCCGGCAGATCAGTGGCCGGAACATCCAAGCGCAGCTTCTCGATGACGATATCGTCGAGTCCCTGCTCGTGCAGCAGCATCGGAATCTGATAAATGTCAGCGGCATCGACCGCCGAGATGACCGCGCGCTCCTCGACACTCGTAAAGAGCGCAATCTTGCGGCGCTGCTCCTCGGGCAACGGCTGCTTGCAGCGGCACAAGAGCACGTCCGGCTGAATGCCAATGCCGCGTAACTCCTTCACCGAGTGCTGCGTCGGCTTGGTCTTGATCTCCCCCGAGCCGCCGACCACCGGCACCAATGTCAAATGCATGTAGACGCAGTTGTTGCGGCCGAGCTCCAGACCCAACTGCCGAATCGCCTCCAGAAACGGCAGCGACTCGATGTCGCCGACCGTACCGCCGATCTCAACCATGCAGACATCGGCGCCGCCAGCGCCCAGCTGCACGCTTCTTTTGATCTCGTCGGTAATGTGCGGAATGACCTGCACGGTCGCGCCCAGATAGTCGCCGCGACGCTCCTTGGCAATGACGCGCTCGTAGATGCGTCCGGTCGTAAAATTGCTATGGCGTCCGGTTATCGTGCGCACGAAGCGCTCGTAGTGGCCGAGGTCCAAGTCCGTCTCGGTGCCGTCTTGCGTTACGAACACTTCGCCGTGCTGAAACGGGCTCATCGTGCCCGGATCGACGTTGATGTACGGATCGAGCTTCACCATCGACACTTTGAGCCCGCGCGCCTCGAGAATGGCGCCGAGCGATGCGGCAGCAATGCCTTTCCCCAAAGAGGAAACGACGCCACCGGTGACGAATACAAATCGAGACATGAGGGGAAACCCGTCGGAGAAAAGCCGCTGCCGCAAGCCTGCGTGGACGACGGGCAGGCACACTAGCAAAATCGCGCGCGCACCGCAAAGCGCCTGCGCGTTAGATAGGGCGCCAGATGATCCGCACGCGCCGCTTACTGCGCGCATGAGCATTGATCGACGCATCGCTCCACAGGTTCGCCACCGCAACGAGGCGCTCGCCGGCGAAGAGGAGCGGCAGACTCGCACGCTCGGAAAGCCGTACCTGCGCTTCCTGCAGCAGAGCCTTAAGCGTGCGCGCTCGCCCGCCACCACTCGGCCGCAGCCGCTCACCGCCGCGGCGCGCCCGCACGGTGAGCTCCGGCGGCAGAAGATCAAGGTCGATTGGCCCGCGAACGTCGGCCTGCACGGTAACCTCGCCCATGGCGCCTGGAAGCCTCTGCACGGGCGTCGCACCCCATAACCAGGTGACGGGCGCGGCAGGTGCAGCGGCAGCTACGCGTTCGCGAAGGGAAAGCCGATCCGCCTCGCGCTCGGCGACCACTCTGTCCCAGCTCACTTTCGGGTGTGCATCCGCGCGTGCGGCGAGTAGCGGCCCGGCGAGCTCCGCCAAGCGGCGCGTGTCCGGTTGCGGCCAACCGCGCACGCCAATCCAGTAGCGCAGCGCGTTCTTGCGCCGCTCAAGCGGTAACGCCCGCAGCGCTGTCACCGCCAACGCCTCACCGTCGGCGGCGCGGTCTGCGTCGCTGCGGCCCATGTCATCGAGCAGATGCTGCGCCTCTGCGGCGTGGCGTGCGCTGCGGCTCACGGCCACCGCGCAGCCGCGCCAGCGCGCGCGCACCAGTGGCAGGATCTGACGACGCAGGTAATTGCGATCCAGGCGCTCGTCCGCGTTGGTGGCATCTTCGACAAAATCAACCCCGTGGCCTTCAGCCCAAGCGGCAAGCTCGGTGCGCGTGCGCGTCAAGAGCGGACGCACGAGTGTGCCGTTGGCAAACGGTGCTTGCTCGGGCATCGCTGCAAGGCCTGCGATCCCCGCGCCGCGCAGCAATTGCAGCCATACGGTCTCGAGCTGATCATCGACATGATGCGCGGTCAGCAGAATCTCCCCGGCGCGCAGCTCGCAAGCAAGCGCCGCGTAGCGCGCCGCGCGCGCCTGCGCCTCAAGCGATGCGCCGCGCTCGCGTTTGACATCGACGCGGACGATCTTAAGCGGCACAGCAAGCCTGCGCGCGACTTTGCGACAGTGCGCGCTCCAGAGGCTCGCATCGGGATGCAGGCCATGGTGCACATGCACCGCGCGCAATCGCGGCCGCGCGCGTGAACCCGCCGCTAACGCAGCGAGGAGCGCGGTGGAGTCCGCGCCGCCGCTGAACGCGACGCAGAATGCGACCTCCGGAAATTGCGGCAGGAGCGCGCCCAGGCGTGCCGCGAGCCAACGCGGACCAAATCCCTCGCCCCTCACCCGCCGCTCACGAGGGCGATTCGGAATAGACACCGAATGCGGCGATCTTGGCGCTACGCAAATCGCGCAGATCATCGCGGCTCAGCTCCTCCAGCGAGTCCAGGTGCCGCACCAAGGCCTCTTTCAGTCGTTCCGACATGAGCGCCGGATCGCGATGCGCACCGCCGAGCGGCTCTTCAAGCACTTCATCAATAAGCCCCAACTGCGACAGACGTTGCGCGGTCAGTCCCATCGCGTCGGCCGCGGCCTCCTTCTTCTCCGCACTCTTCCACAAAATGGATGCACAGCCCTCCGGCGTGATCACCGAATAGGTCGCGTACTGCAGCATCAACAGCCGATCGCACACGCCAATCGCAAGCGCCCCGCCGGAGCCACCCTCGCCGATCACTGCGCTGATGATTGGAACGCGCAGCAAGGACATCTCAAATAGATTGCGCGCGATCGCCTCACTCTGCCCGCGCTCCTCGGAGCCGACGCCCGGATACGCGCCAGGCGTGTCGATGAACGTGATGATCGGCAGATTGAAGCGCTCGGCCAGTCGCATGAGCCGGAGTGCTTTTCGATAGCCTTCGGGCTTGGGCATGCCGTAGTTGCGGCGCACCCGCTCTTTGGTATCGCGACCTTTTTGATGGCCCAGCACCAACACGGCGCGCTCGCCAAGGCGCGCGAGACCACCCACGATCGCAAGATCGTCGCCGAACATGCGATCGCCGTGCAGCTCCTGAAACTCGCGGCACATGAGGTTCACGTAATCGAGCGTGTACGGCCGATGCGGGTGACGCGCAAGCTGCGTAATCTGCCACGGCGTGAGGCTTGCGAATATGTGATTCGTCAACTGCCGGCTTTTAGCCTGCAGGCGTGCGATCTCATCGCGGATGTTCACCTCAGAATCATCTGAGGTGATGTGCTTCAACTCTTCGATCTTCGCTTCGAGTTCGGCGATCGGCTGTTCAAAGTCAAGAAACGCGACGGCCATTTTAAAAAGTTACCGCTCCATATCAGGGTTTCTGAAGGTTACGGGCGCGGCCCGGCATCCGCAAGGTTCTCCGGCGGCGACGGGCCGCCGTAGCGCAGCTCGACCCCGTCGCGGCCGATGAGCCCCTGCAGCTCGCTCACCAGCTCGCGCGCCGGGCGCACGCTCCACTCGCTGCCGAGGGTCAGTGCCGCGCGTGCCTGCGCGGCGCTGTATTCGATCGTGACCGGGCAGGCGCCCGGTCTGAAACGCGCCAGGATCTGCGCCAGCCTCTCGAAGGCAGCCGTCTCCAGCGCAGCAGGCCATTTGAGTACCACGCGGCGCGCCTGCGCCTCGAGCGCCTGATCAAGGTCCGTGATGCGCCGCGCCGCAAGACGCCAGCCGTCACTGAACTCATCAAAGCGCAGTGACCCTTCGATCAGCACCAACGCATCCTTCACGATGAGCGCGCGATGCAGTTGAAAGACTTCGTCAAACAGGGCGACTTCAATGCGCCCCGAGCTGTCGTCGAGGTTGATGCTGACACGCGGTCCGCGCTTTCTGATTTCATCAATCAAGCCCGCAACGGTGACCGAACGCCCGGCGCCAAAGCCGCGCCCGGGTTGCGCGAATGGCCGTTCGCTCACGAGATCGCCAATGCGGTGCGAGACAAAGCGCGACAGTTCCTGCGCCACCCGATCAATGGGGTGACCGGTCAAGTACAAGCCGAGCGTGTCGCGCTCGCCGGCCAGGCGCAGCGCCTCGCTCCATTCGGGCTCGAGCGTGGCGGGCATGCTCGGTGCAGCTGAAGCGCGCTCCTCGGCGGCAAGTCCAAACAGATCCACCTGCCCCGCCTCGTGCGCACGTGCGTTCTGATCGCCGCGCTGCATGGCGGTTGCAAGGCGCGCCATGAGTGCCGCGCGATGCACGCCCAAGCAATCGAGGCTGCCGGACCTGATGAGTGCCTCAAGCACACGCCGATTGACTTTTGTAAGGTCAAGTCGTCGGCACAAATCCTCAAGACTTGTGTACGGGCCCCGCGCGTCGCGCTCCTCAATGATCGCGCGCACTGCCGCTTCTCCTACGCCGCGCACCGCACCCAAGCCGTAACGGATGCTGCGGGCATCGCCGGCGGTGAATTCGTACTGCGATGCATTCAGGTCGGGCGGCTGCACCGTTAAGCCGAGGTCCTTGCACTCCTGCCGCAGGGAGACAATCTTTTCAGTGCGGTCCATGTCCGCCGTCAACACGGCGGACATGAACGCCGCCATGTAATGCGCCTTTAAGAATGCGGTCTGATAGGCGAGCAACGCGTACGCCGCCGAATGCGACTTATTGAACCCGTAGCCTGCAAACTTCTCCATCAGATCGAAGATATAGGCGGCGCGCGGCTGCGCCACACCGCGCGCGACTGCAGCATCGACGAACACCGAACGCTGCAGCGCCATCTCATGCGCGTTCTTCTTGCCCATAGCGCGCCGCAACAGATCCGCGCCGCCCAACGTGTAGCCGGCGAGCACCTGCGCTATCTGCATGACCTGCTCCTGATACAGGATCACCCCGTAAGTCGGGGCTAGCACATTTTTTAGATCCGGGTGCAGGTAGTCGATCGGCGTGTCGCTGGGTGCGTGCTTGCGCTCGATGAAATCGTCGACCATGCCCGATTGCAGCGGCCCGGGCCGAAACAGAGCCACCAGCGCCACGATGTCTTCGAAGCGATCCGGCTGCAGGCGGCGAATGAGATCTTTCATGCCGCGCGATTCAAGCTGGAAGATCGCGGTTGTACGGCACGACTTCACGAGCGCATAAGTCTTGGCATCGTTCATCGGCAGCGCATTGATGTCGAGCGGCCCCTCGCCGCGCGCTGCCCGCAGCGGATTGATGATGCGCACGGCGCGATCAATGATGGTGAGCGTGCGCAGTCCCAAGAAGTCGAATTTGACGAGCCCCGCCGCCTCGACGTCGTCCTTGTCAAATTGAGTGACGACGCTGGTAGCGCCCTCCTCACAGTAGAGCGGCGCAAAATCGGTGAGCGCCGAAGGCGCGATCACCACACCGCCTGCGTGAGTGCCGGCGTTCCTGGTCAACCCCTCGAGCGAACGCGCAAGGTCGATGAGATTGCGCACCTCGTCTTCGGCCTGATAAAGGCGCGCCAGCTCCGGCTCCTTGGCGAGCGCATCCTTGAGCGTAATACCCAGCTCAAAAGGAATGAGCTTTGCGATGCGATCGACGAAGCCGTAGCTCATGCCAAGCACGCGGCCGACATCGCGCACCACCGCCTTCGCCGCCATGGTGCCGTAGGTGATGATCTGCGAGACCCGGTCGCGGCCATATTTGTCGGCGACGTAGTCAATGACGCGATCGCGTCCTTCCATGCAGAAGTCGATGTCAAAGTCGGGCATCGAGACGCGCTCGGGATTCAAGAAGCGCTCGAAGAGCAGATCGTATTCAAGCGGATCAAGATCGGTAATGCCGAGGCAGTAGGCAACCAGGGAGCCGGCGCCCGAGCCGCGTCCCGGTCCTACTGGGACCGCGTTCTCGCGGGCCCAGCGGATGAAGTCCGCGACGATGAGAAAGTAACTCGCAAAGCCCATCTGGCAGATGACATCAAGTTCACTCTGCAATCGCCGCTGGCGCCGCTCAATGAACGCCGCATCGCTTCTGCCAACGAGCCGGCGCGCAAGCCCGCCGGCGGACTCGGTGCGCAGAAAATCCGTCGCGGTGGTGCCCTCCGGAACCGGAAAGTGCGGCATGTGCACCTCGCCCAGGCGCAGGATGAGACTCGCGCGCCGCGCAATCGCCACGGAATTTTCGAGTGCTTCGGGCACATCGGCAAACAGCAGCGCCATCTCGCGCGGCGTGCGCAGATACTGCTGCGCAGTGTAACGGCGCACGCGTCCGGTGTCGGCGAGCAAACTGCCCTCCTGGATGCACACACGCGCTTCGTGCGATTCGAAATCCTCCGGTTTTAGAAAACGCACGTCGTTGGTGGCGACAACCGGCACCGCGCGGCGCGCCGCAAGCGCCACGGCGCCGGCGATGTAGCTCTCCTCGTTCGCTCGCCCGACACGCTGCAATTCCAGATAGAAGCGGTCTTGAAAAAGCTCGAGCCAATAATCAAGCGCGCGTTGCGCTTCGATTTCGCGCCCATTGACGAGCGCGCGACCAACATCGCCTTCCGTCGCGCCGGAGAGCGCGATGAGACCGCTTAAGCTCTCCACCGTGAGCCAGCGCCGGTCGATGAGCGCAACGCCGTGCTGTTGGCCTTCGAGATAGGCGCGACTTAAAAGCCGTGTGACGTTGCGATAGCCGCTGTCGGATTGGCACAAGAGAGTCAGTCGCGACGGCTGCGCCCGCTCGCCCGCCTCGCGCACGAGAAGATCCACTCCGACGATCGGCTTGATGCCGCGCTCGAGCGCCGCGCGGTACAGCTTTATCATGGCGAACAGATTGTTCTGATCCGTCAGCGCAACCGCCGGCATCTCAGCGGCCGCCACCGCATCCACCAGTTCCTCGACGCGCACCACGCTGTCGACGAGTGAATACTCGGTGTGCAGGCGCAGGTGAACGAAGCCGGCAGTCATGGCGCCGATAGTAACGCCGCCAGCGCCTGGCGCACGGGCTCGAACGAGACACGGTGCAGCGGGGTCGGTGCGTGAACCTTGAGCGCCGCCAGATGCGCCGGCGTGCCATAGCCTTTATGCGCTGCAAAATCAAAGCCTGGGTAGTGCGCATCCATGCGCTCCATCAGGGCGTCGCGAAAGGTCTTGGCGAGAATGGAGGCGGCGCTGATCGCATCGACTTGCGCATCTCCCTGGATGATCGTCTCCACGGTGCAGCCGTGCAGCAAGTCCGCAAGCCGCGGCGGGCAATTTCCATCGACCTGCACGTGTGTCGGACAAAGCGGCAGTCGCATGACCGCGCGGCGCATCGCCAACAGCGAGGCTTGCAATATATTGAGGCTGTCGATTTCCTCCGAATCCGACCAGCCGACACCCCAGGCGATCGCGCGGCTGCGGATCAATATTGCAAGTCGCGTGCGCTCCTCCGGCGGCAGGGTCTTTGAGTCCGCGAGCCCAAAGATCGGGCGCCGCGCATTGAGAATGACGGCCGCCGCCACCACCGGTCCGGCAAGCGGTCCACGCCCGGCCTCATCAACTCCGGCGATGCGCGCGCGCAGCAATTTTTGCACTGCGCGTCTCATGCTGCAAAGCCTGCGCACTCGAGGATGGCGCTCGCGGCGCGTGCCGCGCCGCCGCAGCGCAGTTCCATATGGATGCGGCGAAATTCCGCCTGCAGCGTGCGCGCCCGCTCCGGATCATCAAGCTCGGCCAAGACTGCTGCGCCCAATGTCGCGGCGGTCACGTTCTCCTGAAAGAACTCCGGCACCAGCAGGCGTCCGGCAAGCAGGTTCGGCAGCGCCATGAAACGGGATTTGACCACACCCAGACGCCGCGCAATGAACGCCGTCACGGCGGCGAGCTTATAGGCGACCACCATCGGTCGCTGCGACAACATTGCCTCAAGCGTCGCGGTACCCGAAGCCACGAGTGCCACATCGCATGCCGCAAGCACCTGCCGCGCGCCGCCGTCGACCACGCGGATTGCCGGGAACAGCGGGCCAGCCTCGCGCTCAAACGTGCGCCGCGAGGCTATGGTCGCCATCGGCGCAATAAACTGCACGTGGGCGCGAGACCGGGCAATGAAGGCTGCGGCGTCGGCAAAAGCCGCACCGAG
>Ga0075522_10004033_pt1 | contig 10585 bp, 6 predicted proteins | sample NGEPerA_FD_74796 | JGI IMG/M metagenome (GOLD analysis project Ga0075522, IMG submission 74796) | Arctic peat soil microbial communities from the Barrow Environmental Observatory site, Barrow, Alaska, USA - NGEE PermafrostL2-A | ecosystem: Environmental > Terrestrial > Soil > Wetlands > Peat ...
GGCGATCGCAAGGCGATCCAATACGACGGTGGCAACCAGAGCAGCTACTTTTACAAGTTCAATGGCGATCTGAAGGGACTGCGCAACCAACTGGATCACGACAAAACGCACCTTGAAGAGCACTTCTGGCAACTTGGCGTACTGGCGGCGCACTATCTGAAACGCGACTCTGGCCAAAGTGTGCTTATTATTGGCAGCGCCGGTGGTCAGGAAACCAAGGCAGCGCTGATTTACGGGGCCGCCCATATCGATGCCATCGAGTTGGTACCGACCGTGGTAGAACTGGGAACCGGCCGCTATTCCAGCTATATCGGCGACATTTTCAAAAACCCAGCGGTACATGCGCAGGCCGGCGAGGGACGCAGCTTCCTGCGGCACTCCAATCGCAAATACGACATCATCCAGATGTACAGCAACTATACGAGCTCGAGTATTGCGCAGGGTACCGGCGCTTTGGAGCCGGCGTATCTGCAGACTGCGGAAGCCTACGAGGAATATTTCTCGCACTTGACCGCCAACGGCGTACTGCAGATCAACCACGACGCTTTTCCCAGGATGATTACCACCGCGGCACTTGCTTGGAAGCGTATGGGCCGCACCGATTTCGCCCGACACGTGGCCGTGTATACCATGCCCTCACAGCTGCCCTTGCCAACCCTGCTGATCAAAATGCAGCCGTGGACTGCCGAGGAAATCGCCACGCTCAGCAGTTTCCTGTCGCCGCCGGAATTGGATGCCTCCCGTCGTATGTCATTGGTAGAGGATCCGCTGGATGCGAGCAAGAGCTTCCTGTCGGCGGACTTCTATTCGGGCGATTTTCCCGAACGGGTGGCCGAGACAACGCCGGTCTATGTGACACCGCGTACCGACAACAAACCGTATTTCGAAATGATGCGCCGCTCGCTCAAGACCCTGACGCCGAGTTCGCAGACTTTCCTGGATCCGGGAACTGCCGCGCAGGTAAACGATGCGAGTCGCGATTCAAAGGGCATACCGATGGACTGGATTCACCTGGTATTCACCGGCGTAGCGTCGCTGGTATTCATGGTGATCTTCGTTCTGGTGCCGTTGCGCTACTCGAGCATCGGACGCGAGGAAGGCTCAACCTCGCTGCCGCTGCTGACCTACTTTTCCTGCCTGGGGGCGGGATTTATTACCTTCGAGCTGGTCTTCATACAGAAGTTCGCGCATGTGATCGGCAGCCCCCTCTACACCTACTCGACGGTAATTTTCACCCTGCTGTTCGCGGCCGGGCTTGGCAGTGTGGCATCGGAGAAACTGGGAATCAGCCCCCAGCGGCGCTGGGCCGTTCCGTTCATGGGCATATTTGTATTCGGTATCGCTCTGACGTTGCTGTATCCCGCCCTGTCGCATGTGGCGCTGGCATTGCCTCTATCCGGAAGGGTTCTTGCTTCCGGGGCCATGATCTTTCCGTTGGGGTTTTTTCTGGGTATGCCCTTCCCGTTGGGCATTCTGGCGATCGCCAACCATCCGCGCGGCGCGATCGCCTGGGCATGGGGCATGAATGGCCTGTTTACTGTTGCGGGCGGCTTCATCAGCATCCTGATAAGCATGGGCTATGGGTTTAACTTCGCTATTGGGATCGCACTGGCACTGTATGCCTTGGCTTTCGGCGTATTCCGGCGACTGTATCGTGCGGAGTTTGTCAGCGCGGCCCAGGCCGTCCCTGCCGCTACCATGACACCGAGCATGAACTAGCCGGCGGCGGCGCCGGGCAGCTAGGTCTGCAGAGCGATCTCCTGAAACCACTCTCTGGCCTCCAGATTCTCCTGAGTCGGAACGTAAGCGGCCTGAGGGTCGGGATCGGCCCGCGCGATCACCCATTGACCGGCCAGCAGCATGCTCGCAGTGCCCGAAATGCAGTCCCTCCTGTTCATGGCGGGTTTAGCTAACCGGCGTTATTGATCCGCGTTGCGCCATTTAATATGCGATAGAAGTGGACGGGGGCGACTATTGTAGCGGCCACGCCCAAGCCCATCACTCCCAGCTTGAGCCATGGAATCACGGTGCCAGAGGAGACGTAAAGCGCTGGCGCGTCACATAACCCATATACACATAAGCCATCATCGGGGGGTGACCTGCGCTCATCTTTAGTGCCGAGGCAGAGTTCATAAAGCCCAAATTGAGAGGTTGATGCCGTTTTAAAGCGGCCGGAGAAGTTAGTAGCCGCGGTAACCCTAGGTCAGCGCTTGCGCTCGGAGGTCGCGAGGTCATCGACCAGCTCGAGCAGCTCCTTTTCGCCGCCGGCCGTATCGGTATCGGCCGTGTACTTGCCGTTCACGACTATCAGGGGCACGTCGGTAACATTGTAGGCCCGGGTCAGCTGCTCGGCACGCTGCAGCTTTCTCTCCACCGAGGACGAGCCGTAGGCGCGGTCGAAGTTCTCTTCCGAGACGCCGTTGGCCTTCAGGAACGCCTGCTGCAACCGCTCGGCCGTCGCCGGATTGATATCCAGGAAGTAGCCGTTATTGACATGAATCTCGCGGAACACGGCGGTATGCAGCAGCTCGAGCTTGCCGAGCGCCTCAAGCGTGTAGAACAGCCGCGCATGCGCACGGGTCGCGCTATTCGACATGACCGGTACACGTTCAAACTCGACGAATGCGGGCTTGCCCTGCTTGCGCCAACCCTCGAGCACCGGATCCAGGCGAAAACAGCGATCGGAGCCGTACCAGAACAATTCGAGAACCTCGACCTTGTCGGATGCGACCGACGTTGGCTGCGCAGGCACGAGCGAGGTGTAGTTCTTTCCCTCGACCCACTTTGCCGGAATGGCGGCGGCGCTAGAGGTTGCCGCGTCGGCCGTTTGCTGCTGCGACTGTGAGGCCGTTTGCGCCGGGTGGCGGGCGCAGGCGGCCAGAGCCAGCGTCACGAGTACCAGTGTCCCAACGCGGATCGACCATGTCTTCATCGCAGGCCGCCCGGCCCGGCGCCTACCACTTCGCCCTCTTTCCGTAGGCCAGATCGGAGAGATCGCCCGATTTCCTGGATGGTGATCACTGCCGCGATAACTACAATCGGTTCTATCGGGAGCCGATAACGCACAAAATACGTCATGATCAGCGCGTACGGTGCGGCGAACACGATGATGCACATGACCAACGCCAGCAAATCAAGCCGACGCCGCGTAACTGCCACCAGGCAACCGAGTATCGCCAAAGCTAGCAGTAGCGAACCGAGCGGGCCCATGATTGCGCCGAACACCAACAACTTCCAGATCGCGAGATCCACTGCGAGCTTCGGATGTTCGAGGATATAGTCTCTGGTCTCTTTCTGGAACCACTTTTCTCTCTGCGCTTCGTTCATGACACCGAACTCGCCTCCAGTAAGCATTAGCGCGTACGAAACCTCAAATTCCTCCAAAAGGATTCTCTCCTCCGTCTGTAGCGTTGTCGTAACGGCCTCCTGGGGATCGCGCGCGTTCCACGGCGGGCTGGCCGCATTCTTGAGAGTCCCTGGATCGACCGTGGCGCCAGCCGCGACAACGCCAAGGAACGAAGTCGAACCCGATCCGTTCCTCACCGGGACGAATTCGCCAAAGGTCAGATAATTGCGCACGGCCCATGGCGCTAGCACTGCGATAGCGATACACAAGGTAACCGACACGCTTATCGCAGCCGGACGCCATCGCCGCCAGTTCGCCAGAAGAGTCACGAGCAGCGCAACCGGCAGGAACCCAATCGCAACCGGACAAGCAAGAATCGTGGTCCCGGCCGCAAGCCCAAGCACCGCCGCACTCTTCATTGATGGCATAGTGACCGCCCTATGCAAGGCCATTGCGAAGAGCAGCACGAACACGGTCGCCAAAACCGTGTTGTTCAATTGGACGATCCAGTCCCAGCGACGACTACCCATAACCCACGCCATCAGAGTTGCGGACAATAGCCCCGTGAAGACGCTCTCGATGCGACTTGCCAGACGAAATGTCAATACAACAATGGCGACGAACAGCAGAGGGTTCAGCCATGCGCCAACATATTTATACAAGCTACCCGATGAACTGATCACTGCCGCCAGGACATACGTATAGACCGGGTCAGCCCATGCGCTCGGGTAATACCGCAGGGCGTCTTGGCCTTCACTTTCGTAGACGTGCTCGCTATCGAGACCCTCCCGCTGGCCTGCTAAAAAGCTAAATCCATGCCCGGTCGATACGTTGGTGGCAATTTGGCAAGCCTCAAAACATCCGATCGGATCCTTGTGTCTCAGCATCAAGGCGCCGAGGCCCACTGCAATCAGCATCGCGCCAATCAGCACGATGTTCTGGATCGCTCTGAACCGCCGAGGGCGCGCAATTACGCTCGAAATAACGCTCATCTAAGCTCACCCTATGACCATTGAACGTTATTCGCCGGGACCGGAATCACTTGCCGACATCAACACTGGTGTGATGTCCGAGAAATAACTGGATATTTGGTTTTTCGGGTCCGAGGTGCGGTGCAGCCGGGCTTGATCTGCTCCAAGGTCTGGCGGCACCGGGACAACTTGGCCTGAATAGATGCGACGGTAGCGGTCCAGACGAAGGGCTTGGGGTCTTCATTCCAGGCATCCAGAAATTGCCTGATTGCGATCTGCAAATCAGCAACGCTGCTGAAGGAGCCGCGTCTTACGGCTTTGCGGGTGAGTTCACCGAACCAGCGTTCGACCAGGTTGAGCCAGCTGGAGCTGGTGGGCACGAAGTGCGCAATAAAGCGCGGGTGGCGCTTGAGCCAGCTGTGCACGTTCGGATGTTTGTGCGTGCCATAGTTGTCGATCACCAAGTGTAAGGCCACGTCGCCGGGAAACTCTGCATCGAGGCGGCGCAGGAATCTCAAGAACTCCTGATGACGATGCCGACTGAAACACTGGCCGACCACTTTTCCTTGCACCACTTCCAACGCCGCGAACAGACAGGTCGTGCCGTTGCGCTTGTAATCGTGGGTCATCGTGCCCAGGCGCCCCTTCTTCATAGGCAATCCTGGCTGCGTGCGATCCAGTGCCTGAATCTGGGTCTTCTCGTCCACGCACAGCACCAGGGCCTGATCGGGTGGGTTCAAGTACAGCCCTACCACATCGGTGAGCTTTTCCAGGAACCGCGCGTCGCGCGAGAGCTTGAAACTCTTGATGCGGTGCGGCTTCAAGTGGTGACTGCGCCAGATCGTGCTGACCGTGGATTTACTCACGCCCTGGGCCTGTGCCATTTGCCGACAGCTCCACTGCCTCATGCCTCGCGGCTTGCTGGTCAGTGTCGCCCGGATAATCGCCTTGATCTTGTTGGCACAGTGGGTGGGCTTGCGTCCACGCCCGGCAGCAATCTCCCACACGCCTTGCGGACCGGCCTCGGCAAAACGCCTGCGCCACAGCGCCACGGTCTTCACGTCCACCCCTGCGGCGGCTGCAATCCCCAGGCTCGTCTGCCCTGCCGCAGCGGCCAACACGATCCGGCAGCGCAACGCCACTTGCTGCGGCGTCCCATGCGCTGCCACCCACTGCTCCAGCTGCTGTTGTTCAGCATCGCTAAGCCTGAGCACGGGGCTGGTTCATACTACGTCTGCAGAGCGATCACCCGGTCCCATTCGCCGGAATCTGGTTGCGTCAGTCGTATCTCTATACCGCCAGCCACGGTTTTGAAGCTGACCGCGCGATCGTCGGCCAGCCGATTTGCGCGCTTGACGGGGCTTGAGACCGGCACGAACAGGCGATCGTCGCGCCAGTCGAGAATGTGAACGTAAATGACGCTGGCGGTCCTGGTCGTCACGCCCCACGGCCGCGGCAACACCGGACCAGCGCGACTGCCATAGATGCTGCGGCCGTAGGTCTTAAACCATGAGCCGATCTCCGCCAGCGTTTGCAGATTTTCCGGTTGTATCCGTCCATCCGGCATCGGCCCCGTATTCAGCAGCAAATTAGCCCCTCTTCCGGCGGCTCCCACCAGCGTTCGTATCAGCGTCGCGGCCGATTTATAGTTGTTGTCGGTCAGGTTGAAACCCCAGCTGCCGTTCATCGTTTCCGACATTTCCAGTGGCAGCGTGCCATCCCCAGCCGGCAATTTTCGCTCAAAGGTCTGATAGTCCTCACCGGGAAAGGGTCGTTGATGGTGATTGTTGACGATCAGGGCGGAGGGCTGCAGCGCATGAATCATCCGATACGTCTGCTCGAGCTGCCACTGGCCTTGTTGCGCGGTCCCTTGCTGATCCCACCAGCCGTCAAGCCATATGCCGCCAATCGGCCCATAGTTGCTCAGCAGTTCGCGCAGTTGCGCATTCTGATAGTCGATATATCGATTCCAGTCGCCGCTGTCCGGACGGCCTGCGAACTGCCCGGTAGCACCGAGCGGGTAATAGTCGGGGTTATGCCAATCCAGCTGTGAATAGTAGATAAACAGCCTTACGCCCTGCCGTTGGCAGGCGGAGGCTAGTTCCGCGATCGGGTCGCGTCTGAAAGACGTGGCGTCCACAACGTTGTACGCAGATGCCCGGCTGTGGAACATCGCAAAGCCGTCGTGGTGTTTTGCCGTGAAGACGACATATCTGGCGCCGGCAGCCTTGAAGCTGCTTACCCAGGCCTCGGCGTCGAAGTGCGAAGGGTTGAAGAACTGCGCCAGACGTTCGTACTTGTCGGCCGGAATCCGCGCATCGTTCATGATCCACTCGGCCGGTCCGGATTTGCCGCCGCCAGCAAGCTCGCTGTAGAGGCCCCAGTGCACAAAGATTCCAAATTTGGCGTCCTGAAACCACTCTCTGGCCTCCAGATTCCCCTGAGTCGGAACGTAAGCGGCCTGAGCGTCGGGATCGGCCCGCGCGATCACCCCTTGGCCGGCCAGCAGCATGCTCAAACTGCCTGAAATGCAATCCCTCCGATTCATAGTGCTTCAGTGCTGCAGTGCCATGACGGTTAAATTGCCCTAATTCGGTGCATAGCATCGTTCATTGGGTGCATCCGACGGATGTCATCCGAGCGGCCCCGGTGCGCCGGAGCTGCAGGCCGAAGGCATGGATTTGACGAGTTTTACAAACCCGCGATCCCGTCAATAGCCGCGTTCAGCGTCTATGCCAGACTTCCTTTCTATAAGCAAAAGGGTCGGCTGCGCGGCATGGTTTTCAGTTCCTCCATATTCATTTTTGGCTTCCTGCCGGTGGTCTATCTCGGCTTCCTGATCAGCCACCAGCTTAAATCACGGTCGGCGGTATTGTACTGGCTGATCGCGAGCTCACTGTGTTTTTACGGCTGGTGGAACCCGCGCTATCTGATCCTGATTGCGGTCCTCATTGGCGCCAATTTCGGCATTTCGCGCGCGATTGCCGCCGCGACCGCGGTGCGCAGGCGCAAGTGCTGGCTTACGCTCGGCCTGGTGCTGAACATCGGCACCCTCATCTACTACAAGTACACCAACTTCCTGTTGGACAACGTCAACACCCTCGCCGGCACGCATTTGGTCATTGACACCATCGTGCTGCCATTGGGCATTTCCTTTTTCACTTTCCAGAAGATCGCTCTCCTGATCGACACCTATCATGGGCGCGTACAGACCCTGGCATTCGGCGAGTATTGCTTATTCGTCTTGTTTTTCCCGCAACTGATCGCCGGGCCGATCGTGCATCACTCCGAAGTCGTGCCGCAGTTTCGCCGGCTGCACGAACACCGGGTCAACTGGGACCATGTGGTACTGGGCTTATCGATTTTCTTCATCGGCCTATTCAAAAAGGTCGTATTCGCCGATACCCTGGCCGCCGAGGATGTCAATCCTGTGTTTGCCGTTACCGCCACCGGAGCGGTGCCGATATTCCTGGAAGCATGGGGCAGCGTGCTCGGCTATACGCTGGAGCTCTACTTCGATTTCAGCGGCTATTGCGATATGGCCATCGGAGCGGCCATGCTGTTTGGGATCCGCCTGCCACAGAATTTCAACTCGCCCTTCAAGGCCGCCAGCATCATCGAATTCTGGGGGCGATGGCATCTTACCCTGACACGCTTTCTGACCTCCTATATCTACAATCCACTCAACCTTGAGCTCACTCGCCGGCGTCTGGCAAAGGGCAAAAAGGGATATGGGGGCAAACATACGACCATTGGCGCCCTGATCACCTTGCTGGTGTTTCCGACCATGGCGACGATGTTTATTTCAGGGTTCTGGCACGGTGTCGGCTACACCTTTATCGTCTGGGGCCTGCTGCACGGAATCTATCTCACAATTAATCACTCGTGGCGGTTGTTTGCGCACCGGCAATGGCCCGATAAGCAACGATATCAGCGCCTGATGTGGCCAATTGGTCTCGTCCTGACATTCGCTTGTGTGGTCGCTTCCATGGCATTTTTCCGAGCGCACACGATCAGCGAAGCACTGGCAATGCTGCGGGTAATGTCCGGCGCGGATGGAATCCAGCTACCGGTCGTGCTGGAGCGAATACCGGGAGCTCACCTGCTCAGCGGCCGCGCCGTGAATTTCCTTCCCGAGGGCGAAGCGTACGGCCACATTCACGGCGGCCGGCCATTGCTTGCCATCGTGGGGTTGGTTGCCTGGTGCTGGCTCTTGCCCAACGCACAGCAGATATTCTCGCGATTTCAAACCGCGCTGGGTACCCAGGACAACGACAAGGCTCCGGCCTGGGCTCAGTTCAGTTATGCCTGGAGATGGGTGACATTCATCTCCACGGTCACGGTGATGGGCCTGCTGTACGTGCAAACAAACATCGCGCAGGAGTTCCTGTACTTTGACTTCTAGGCAATTCGCGCTGTTGATGGCTGGCATCGTCGCGGTGCTAATAGTGCCGTTCATGGCCTACAACCTCGTCGATGACGATTTTGGACTGTTCCGGTCGAACAGTCAGAAGCGCATCTGGATCCAGGAAAAAACCAGCAAATACCTCATGTCCTTTCGCTATATTCCGCGCAACTTCAACGGTATCCTGATCGGCCCTTCCTATTCGGACGGCTCGGTGGATACCAGAAGGCTCACCGGTTACCACATCTACAACCTGTCGATGGAAGGCGGCAACGCGACCGAACTGCGCGCGGCAACCGTCAACGCCATCGAGCATGGACGGTTACGAATCCTGATTATTTGCCTTGGCCCCTACCTGACCAAAAACTCAGGCATGAAGGGCGACGAGATCAGTCCAAAGGAATACTGGGGAAGCCTTTTTTCACTGCTGCCGCTAAGACTTGCCGAAGCGAAGTTCAGCGCGCGCGAGCACGCCGCCACCGATTTGTGGGCCGGCAGCGAGTGGGGATCCGCCGACCTGCCTCGAAAGACCTATACCTGGGACGAATTCGTACGCCTCTCGAAAGCCGATCCCGTGGATGATGAAATCCAGATAGACCCGATCGCATATGAACACCTGCACGACATTATTCGGACCGCGCATCAGCACGGCGTCAAGGTGTTCGCATACTTCTTTCCCTATAACGACTGGAGCGCCGAAACCGCCGTAAGGAGCGGCGACTGGTCCAGATACCGCGCCAGGATTACTAAACTATTCGATCCGAGCCGCGATATCGTTTGGGACATGATGGAGCCGCAGTACGCATCATTGCGCCATGATGCTGCCTGCTACACCGATGACCACCTCAGCAACGCCGGTATATCCCTGGTCCTGACGGACATACAGCGCGTCCTGGACCAGACGCTGAAGGGAATTTCGGTGCCACCGGTATTCCCACGCACTTCGAATCTGGCATGTCTGGATACTCCGGGAGCCGGCTCTGGATACGACCGAAACACCATTGTCAGCGCCGCCGCCACCCGCATACTGTGACTCGATGTCACCGCATCCGATAGCGACACCGGTGGCGCGCGCCTATACTGCTCGGCAGTCTCGCGCCCGCTGGGTGCGGTTCCTCACAGTCTTGTTTGCAATAACTCCGATCGCATTGCGACACTGCAGCGCGGCTGCAGGGAGATAGCGCGCCGTGCAATGGTTACCTCCGGCATCGGATTTTCGCGAGGCACTGCGCGCCGCGCAAGCGATTGCAACACCCGGCGATCATCTGGAACGGCTGGCACAACTCAGTCAACGACGCTTGAGCAATCTCGAAGTCGTCCAACTGGACCGGGCGCTCGGCCGGGTATTCGCTCAGGCTTCATCGGCATTCTCGCCAATTCGAGTGGCGCTACTTTCGTCCTCGACCGCAGATCACCTGCTGCCCGCGATTCGGATTGCGAGCCTGCGACGCAGGTTATTGGTCAGCAGCTATCTCGGGGCCTATGGTCAGTATCGCCAGGAACTGCTGGACTCCTCGTCCGCGCTGCACGCATTTCAGCCTCAGTTAGTTCTCTTTTCCATCACGGCGCGGGATGCGATAGCCTCGATTGCCTTAACCGTGACGCACGAGGAAGCCGATCGAGCGCTGGACCAGGCAATCGACGAGCTGCGCAATCTGTGGCGGGAGGCCCGTGAGAAGCTGCACGCGATCGTCATTCAGCAGACATTTCTCAACACCGTACTACCGCTATTCGGTAGTTTCGAGCCGCAGGTCGCAGGGGCGCCGCGACGACTGATAAAACGCCTGAATGAGCGCCTCATCGATGCCGCGGCGGCGGACGGCGTGGCGTTGCTGGACATTGCCGGCGCCGCGGAACGCGATG